>Ga0114129_10000569_pt1 | contig 45404 bp, 43 predicted proteins | sample RhiMetdeltSRZDD1_FD_80071 | JGI IMG/M metagenome (GOLD analysis project Ga0114129, IMG submission 80071) | Populus rhizosphere microbial communities from Tennessee, USA - Rhizosphere MetaG P. deltoides SRZDD1 (version 2) (version 2) | ecosystem: Host-associated > Plants > Roots > Rhizosphere >...
CGAGAACATCAAGCTGGAGGACCTGGGGAAGGCCAAGAAGGTGGTCGTGGACAAGGACAACACCACGATCGTCGAGGGCGCCGGCAGTGCCAAGGAGATCGAGGGCCGCATCAAGCAGATCCGGGCGCAGATCGAGGAGACGACCTCGGACTACGACCGGGAGAAGCTCCAGGAGCGGCTGGCGAAGCTGGCCGGCGGCGTGGCGGTGATCAAGGTCGGCGCCGCGACCGAGACCGAGATGAAGGAGAAGAAGGCGCGGGTCGAGGACGCCCTGAACGCCACCCGCGCGGCCGTCGAGGAGGGCGTCGTGCCGGGTGGCGGCGTGGCGCTGCTCCGCGCGGCGAAAGGACTGGACCACCTCAAGCTCGGGGGCGACGAGGGGACGGGCGTCCAGATCGTGCGGCGGGCGCTCGAGGAGCCCATCCGGCAGATCGTGGCCAACGCCGGGCTCGAGGGCTCGGTGGTGGTGGAGAAGGTGAAGGCGGCCAGCTCTGTGTCGCAGGGCTTCGACGCCGAGAAGAACGAGTACGTCGACATGATGCAGGCCGGGATCCTCGACCCGACCAAGGTCGAGCGGATCGCGCTGCAGAACGCCACGTCGATCGCGTCGCTCCTCCTGACGACCGAGGCGCTCATCACGGACATCCCCGAGGAGGAAAAGAAGGCCCCGCCGGCGATGCCGCACGGCGGCGACTTCTAGTTCGAGACCCGTCGGTCGGGTGGGGTCGCGCCCTCCCGACCCACTTCAGCCCGATCGGCCGGCCTCCGGGCGTGAGCCCGGAGGCCGGTGCGTTCGGGCCCCGTTCACGTCGGCCTCCCTGAGCCGCCGGCTGGCGGTGGCGCTCGGCTTGCACCCCCGGCGAGGCCGCTGGTATCCTAGAGCGCTTTCGAGCCCACTCCGGGGCCTTGGCGTCGGAGCCTGGAAGGAGGTGATGCGGTGTTGCGGACGTACGATGTGTTGCTGATCGTGGATCCCCGGTTGACGGACGAGGAGATCGCCCAGCTCAGCGGGCGCCTGCAGGAGGCGCTGGTCGCGCTGGGCGGTGAGGTGGTGGCGCCCCCCGAGGACTGGGGCCGGCGACGGCTGGTGTTCGAACTCCGCAAACAGCGCGAGGGGCACTACCTCCTTCTACAGGTACGCGCCACGCCTGCGGTGATGCGTGAGTTGGAGCGGCAGCTCAAGCTCAACGAATCGGTGTTGCGCTTCCTGACGACGCGCGTCGTCGAGGGGCGGCGGAAAGCGGCGACTGGCGGTGTGGCCCCGACGGCAGCCCCAGGGCCGGTGACCCCGGCGACGAGCGAGGTCGGCTGATGGCAAGCCTGAACAAGGTCTTCCTGATCGGGAACCTCACCCGCGCGCCGGAGCTACGGTACACGCCGAGCGGCACCGCCGTGTCCGACCTCCGGCTGGCGGTCAATCGGTCCTACACGACTCAGGGCGGCGACCGGCGCGAGGAGACGTGCTTCCTCACGGTGGTGGTGTGGGGAAAGCAGGCGGAGACGGGGGCCCAGTATCTGGACAAGGGCAGCCCGGTCCTCGTCGAGGGACGGCTTCAGACCCGGGACTGGGAGACCAAGGACGGGCAGAAGCGGAACGTGGTAGAGGTCGTCGCCGAGCGACTCCAGTTCCTCGGACGGGGTCGGACAGGTGGAGCGGCCGGGCCGGCGGAGGCCGAGCCGGTCGAGGAGGCCGCCGGCGGCGCCGACGACGTGCCCTTCTGAGGTGCCCTTTCTGAGGTGTACTTCTGAGATGTCGGCGGAGCGTGGCGCTCCGCATGCAGCCCCGTGAGGCGAACAGCGAGGAGGAGGCGAACAGGTGGTCAAGCCCGTGAAACGGCGTCGGTTCGGCCGACGCAAGGTCTGTAAATTCTGCGTCGACAAGATACTGACTGTCGACTACCGTGACGTCAAGCGCCTGCGCACGTTCATGACGGAGCGCGGCAAGATCATCCCGCGCCGCATTTCCGGCAACTGCGCCCGCCACCAACGCCAGCTCACCGGCGCCCTCAAGCGTCTCCGCACGGTCGCCCTCATCCCGTACGTCGCCGAATAGGACCACAGGTGGGCGCGAGCCCCGAGGCCAGACGGGCGGTCCTGCTGGGGGCGGGAATGGGCCTCGGGCTCGCCTGCCTTGAGGCGGCGTCGTCGTGGGGGTGGGGGGGCGGGCTCGCCGCCATCGCCCTCGGCCTGGTTCCGGTGGCTGTGGCCCTGGCGCTCGGAGGGCCCTTGGCGGCGGCGCTGGCGGGCGTGGTCGGGATGACCGCCATCGGGGCGGTGCGCGGTGGGCCGGCGATGCTGGTCGTGGGCCTCAAGTATGCGCTGCCCGGGGCGACGCTCGGGTTCGGGCTGCTCCGGCGGCTGCCGGTCGCCGTGACGACTCTCCTGACGGCCCTCGCGAACCTCGTGGGCGTCGTCATCCTGCTCTGGGTCCTGAGCCCGGTCGGCACGGGTCCGATCGCCTACCTCGAGCGGCAGGTTGCGGCCCAGGTGGCCGAGCTCGAGCAATGGCCTGCGCGGTTCGGAACCGCGGGCCAGGAGGCCGGATGGGCGACCGAAGCCGCGCGGTTCGTCGTGGCCACACTCCGGGTCGCCGCCCCCGGGATGCTCGGGCTCGGGGTGTTTGCCGGTGCCGTGGCCAACTACGCCGTCGCCCGGCTGTGCCTTCGCCGTCGCCTGGACTTCCGCCCGTTCGCGCAGGAGGCCGTCCCCGACCACTGCGTCTGGGGCGCCATCGGGGCGGGAGTGTTACTCGCGTCACGCCACGAGCGACTGGAAGCCGCCGGGCTGAACCTGCTCCTCGTGCTGATGCCGCTCTACGTGATCCAGGGGTTGGCCGTGTTTCGCCACTTCTTCCAGCGCATCGGGCTACCGCGCCTCCTCCAGGTGGTGAGCTTCGGGCTGCTGGCAATGCAGCCTCTCTTGCTGGTGGCGGTGTCGTGCGTCGGGCTGTCCGACCTCTGGATCGACTTTCGCAAGATCCGCCAGGCGCCGACCGCCGCCTCCGGGTGAGGTAGGCGCCGGTCGGGGCGAGCTCTTAGGAGAGCACAGCGATGAAGGTGATCCTGATGACTGACGTGCCCGCGCTCGGGCACCGGGGCGAGACGCGGGACGTCGCCAACGGCTACGCCCGGAACTTCCTGCTCCCCCGCAAGCTGGCCGTGCCGGCGACGCCGGCCAACCTGAAGAACGTCGAGCATCTCAAGCGGCAGCGGGTGCGTGAGGAGCTTCGGGCGCTGGAGGTGGCGAAGGCCACTGCGACCCGCATCGAGGCCCTAACGCTAGCCGTGGCCGCGCGTGCGTCGGACGACGGCCGCCTGTACGGCTCGGTGTCGGCCCAGGACGTCGTCGAGTTTCTCGAGAAGCACAAGGTGCCGGTCGAGAAGAGGCGGGTGCAGCTCGAGGAGCCCATCAAGGCGCTCGGCGACTACAAGGTCCCGGTCCGGCTCCACGGGGACGTGACGGCGACACTGACGGTCTCGGTTACGGCCGAGTAGCCCGGCCGCGCGCCGCCGCCCGGCCATGGCCGCCACGATCGAGCTTCCCGGCAAGGTACCGCCTCAGAACCTCGAGGCAGAGCGGGCGGTGCTCGGCGCGATCCTGCTCGAACCCACCTTGCTGCCTCGGGCGATCGAGCTCCTCGTCCCGGAGGAGTTCTACAAGGAGGCCCACCGGAAGATCTTCGGGGCGATGATCCGTCTGTTCGAGCGCGGCGAGCCGGCCGACGTCATCACGGTGACGGAGACGCTGCGTCGCGAGGGGGTGTTCGAGGAGGTCGGGGGGCACACCCTCCTGGCGACTCTGCAGGAGGAGGGCACGGTCGCCACCCAGTTCACGGCGTACACCGGGATCGTGCGCGAGAAGGCGCTCCTCCGGGAAATGATCCGCGTGGCCCGCGAGATCGTGGAGGAGGGTTACGAGGAGACGGACGACGTTCAGGCGCTCCTGGATCGCGCCGAGCAGATGCTCTTCCGCATCTCGCAGCGGCGGTTCCAGCGGAGCGCGTTTCCGGTCCGCGAGATCCTGGCCCAGGCGATCCAGCACATCGAGACGCTCTACCACCGCAAGGAGGACATCACCGGCCTGGCCACCGGGTTCACGGAGCTGGACAAGCGGACGTCGGGGCTCCAACGGTCCGACTTCGTGATCATCGCGGGGCGCCCGTCCACGGGCAAGACGGCGTTCGCGCTCAACGTCGCCGCACACGCCGCCATCGAGATGGGCCGCCCCGCGCTGATCTTCAGCCTCGAGATGTCGAAGGAGCAGCTGGTGCAGCGGCTCATCTGCGCCGAGGCCCGGGTCGACTCTCAGAAGGTGCGGTCGGGCTTTCTGCAACCCCCCGAGTGGCGCCGCATCATCGACGCGGCCGGGCGCCTGTCCGAGGCGCCGCTGTTCATCGACGACACAGCGACGCTCTCAGTCCTGGAGGCGCGCGCCAAGGCCCGGCGGATCCAGGCCGAGCATCGGCTCGAGCTGGTGGTCATCGACTACCTCCAGCTCATGCAGGGACGGTGGCGGGCCGAGAATCGCCAGCAGGAGATCTCGGAGATCTCGCGCTCATTGAAGGCGCTCGCCAAGGAGCTCAACGTGCCCGTCGTGGCGCTCTCGCAGCTCTCCCGCGCGGTCGAGTCCCGAGGGGACGCGCTGCCCCGCCTCTCGGACCTCCGCGAGTCGGGCGCCCTCGAGCAGGACGCGGACCTCATCATGTTCCTCGCCCGCAAGGAGAACGCGCCGGACGCCGAGGCGGGGACGACCGACCTGATGATCGGGAAGCACCGGAACGGGCCCACCGGGCGGCTCGAGCTCGTGTTCAACGCCGAGTACACGCGATTCGACAACCTCGCTTCGCCGGCCCGGCGCGAGCGGTTCTGAACCCGGCCGCGTGACCGGCGACCGGTCGTGATCGTGGGGGCCCCGGGACCAGCCCGGCGCGCCTAGCGCGAATGTCCGTCCAGCGACTCAAACGCGTCCTCGTCGGGCGGCCGATCCCCACCAGCCTGGACCAGCACGAGCGGCTGAGCCGCGTGACCGGCCTGGCGGTCTTCGCCTCGGACGCGCTGTCGTCGGTCGCCTACGCCACCGAGGCGATCCTCCTGGTCCTGGTCGCCGCCGGGACTGCGGCGCTGGGGGCCTCCCTGCCGATCGCGCTCGCGATCGCGATCCTGGTGGGAATCGTGGTCACGTCCTTCCGGCAGTCGATCCTCGCCTATCCCAAAGGGGGCGGCGCCTACGTCGTGACCCGCGAGAACCTCGGGCGCTACCCGAGCCTCGTCGCGGGCGCCGCGCTTCTCATCGACTACGTGCTCACCGTGGCCGTGAGTACCGCCGCGGGGATCGACGCGATCACGTCCGCCATTCCGCCGCTCTACCCCCATCGGGTCGTGCTGTGCACCGCCGGTGTCGTGGCGATCGCGATCGCCAATCTCCGCGGCATCCGCGAGGCGGGACGTCTGTTCGCGGGGCCGACCTACCTCTTCGTCGGCTCGTACCTGGCCATGATCGGGTGGGGGCTGGTCCAGTGGCTCGGGGGCGAGGTGGGGCCGGCGGTGGAGGCAAGCGGGGCCGCCCCGCGCGGGATCGAGGCGCTCACGCTGTTCCTCGCGCTGCGAGCATTCGCGTCGGGGTGCGCGGCCCTCACGGGGATCGAAGCCGTCTCCGACGGCGTCCCCGCTTTCCGGACACCCGAGGCCCAGCATGCCCGCCAGGTGCTCGCGGTCCTCGGTCTGATCCTCATCGTCCTGTTCGTGGGCGTCACCTTCCTCGTCTACGTGTTCCGCGTCGTTCCGGTAGCTGGTGAGACGACGAACTCGCAGCTGGCGCGTCTCGTCTTCGGGCAGTCCCCGCTCTACTACCTGGTCCAGGGCGTCACGGCGCTGATCCTGGTGCTCGCGGCCAACACGAGCTTCGCCGACTTTCCCCGGGTCGCCTCCTTCCTGGCGCGCGACGGTTTCGTCCCGCGCCAGTTCGGGAACCGGGGGGACCGGCTCGCGTACTCGAACGGCATCCTCATCCTGACGGTGCTCAGCGTGAGTCTGCTGGTCGTGTTCCACGGCGACACGCACGCCCTCATCCCGCTCTACGCGGTGGGCGTGTTCCTCTCCTTCACGCTCAAGCAGGCGAGCATGGTCCGGTACTGGTTACGTCGCCGCCAGCCGGGGTGGGTGTCCGGGGTGTCGGTCCAGGCCGTCGGAGCCATGGCGACCGGGCTCGTCATGGTGATCATCGCGGTAACGAAGTTCACCCATGGCGCCTGGATCGTCGTCGTCCTGATTCCGACGCTCGTGGTCGCCTTCGTCACCGTCCGCCAGCACTACGACCAGGTGGCCCGGCAGCTCTCGATCGACGGGGCCGAGGTGGAGCCGCCGCTGAGGGCCCACATCGTGCTCGTGCTGGTGGGGGACGTCCACCGGGGCGTGCTCCGCGCGATCCGTTACGCGCGGGCCCTTTCCGAGGACGCGCGCGGCGTGTACGTGGAGATCACGCCGGAGCACACCCGGCGGGTCGAGGAACGCTGGGGCCGCTTCGGGGGCGGGATGCCGCTCGTGGTACTCCGCTCACCCTACCGGTCGGTGGCGGGGCCACTCCTGGAGTATCTCGATCACCTCCAGCGCCAGACTGCGGACCAGTTCGTCACCATCATTCTTCCGGAGTTCATCCCGGCCCGCTGGTGGCAGCACCTCCTGCACAACCAGACGGCGTTGCTCATCAAGGGCGCGTTGCTCTTCCGGAAGGGCGTCATCGTCACCAACGTGCCGTATCACCTCGATCAGTAGCGACTCGCCATGTCCGTGCAGAACGTGAAGCGGATCCTCCTGGGCACGCCGATCGCGACTGCGCATGCGGCGCACGAGCGGCTGGGTCCGTTGACGGGCCTCGCCATCTTCGCGTCCGACGCGCTCTCCTCGGTCGCCTACGCGACGGAGGAGATCCTGCTGATCCTCATGCTGGTCGGTGCGGCCGCGCTCGGGCTCGCGTTCCCCATCGCCGTCGCCATCGGGGTCCTGATCGCGATCGTGGTGAGCTCCTACCGGCAGACAATCCTCGCGTACCCGCAAGGGGGGGGCGCCTACGTCGTGACCCGCGAGAACCTCGGGCGCTATCCGAGCCTGGTCGCCGGCGCGGCGCTCCTGGTTGACTACGTCCTCACCGTCGCAGTGAGCGTGGCCGCCGGGATCGCGGCGATCACTTCGGCGATCCCGGGGCTCTACCCGTATCGGGTGATGCTGTGCGTCGTTGGCGTGGCCGTCATCGCGATCGGGAACCTGCGCGGTGTCCGCGAGTCCGGCCGGCTGTTCGCCCTGCCGACTTACCTGTTCCTCGGCGCCTATTGCCTGCTGATCGGCTGGGGTGGGATCCAGTGGTTCCGCGGGGCAGCGGGCGGGGCGCCCGCGCCAGTGCCGGTCGGCGGCGGCGAGGCGCTGACGGCGTTCCTGGTCCTCCGGGCCTTCTCGTCGGGCTGCGCCGCGCTCACCGGGATCGAAGCGGTCTCCGACGGCGTCCCCGCCTTCCGACCCCCGGAGGCGCGCACGGCTCGACGCGTGCTGCTGGCGCTGGGGATGATTCTCATCCTGCTCTTCCTCGGCATCTCCGCGCTGGCGCACGCCTTCGGTGTCGTGCCGGTGGAAGGCGAGACTGTGAACTCCCAGCTCGCCCGGCGCGTCTTCGGGGAATCTCCGCTCTACTACTTCATCCAGGGTGTGACCATGCTGATCCTCGTGCTGGCGGCCAACACGAGCTTCGCGGACTTCCCGCGGCTGGCCTCGTTCCTCGCCCGGGACCGGTTCATCCCCCGGCAGTTCGCCAACCGCGGCGACCGGCTCGCATTCTCGAACGGGATCATCATCCTCGCGCTCCTCTCGATCGGCCTCCTGGTGCTGTTTCAGGGGAACACTCACGCGCTGATCCCGCTCTACGCGCTGGGCGTGTTCGTCTCCTTCACGCTCTCGCAGGCCAGCATGGTGCGCTACTGGTTCCGGCACCGGGGGTCGGGCTGGCCGTTCCGCGCCATGCTGAACGGGACGGGCGCGCTCGCCACCGGCGTGGTGGCCCTGATCATCGGCCTGACGAAGTTCACGCACGGCGCGTGGATCGTCGTCGTGCTGCTCCCGTGCATGATTGCCCTGTTTGTGACGGTCCGCCGGCACTACGACGACGTGGCCGTCCAGCTCTCGGTGGAGGGCGCGGCACCCGGCCGTCCACCGGCCGGCCACAGCGTCCTCGTGCTGGTGGGCGACGTCCACCGCGGCATGCTGCCGGCCATCGAGTACGCCCAGGCGCTGTCCCCGACCGCGCGCGGGGTCTACGTCGAGGTGGACCCTGAGCAGACGCGCCGGTTCGAGGAACGGTGGGCGAAGTTCGCGGAGGGGATGCCGCTGGTCGTGCTGCGATCGCCCTACCGCTCGGTCACCGGGCCGCTCCTGGAGTATCTGGACCTGGTGCAGCGCCAGGACCCGAACCAGGTGGTCACGATCGTCCTCCCCGAGTTCGTGCCCGCGCGCTGGTGGCAGCAGCTGCTCCACAACCAGACGGCGCTCCTGATCAAGGGCGCCCTCCTCTTCCGCAAGGGCGTCGTCGTCACGAACGTCCCCTACCACCTCGAGCGGTAGCGGTCGCGCTGCCGGCACCGCCCGCATGGTCGGCGCGGCCGGCGGCGGGGCGTGGCGATCAGGCGGGGGGCGGATCCTCCGCGTCGGCGTACCGGCGCTCGAGGGCCTCGTGCTCCGGGAGGCCGACGAGGGCGAAGTACTCGTCGAAGGGCAGGAGGCGGTCGCGGACTGCAGCGGTCGTGCCGTCGCGCTGGAGTGCCGCCAGCACGTCCTGCACCGCCCGGGCGGCAGCCCAGAGGGCATCGACCACCCACAGGGCCACGCGGTATCCCATTCCCGCCAACTCGGCGGCCGTGAAGAGCGGCGACTTGCCGCCCGTGAACATGTTGGCGATCAGCGGCACGCCCGGCAGGGCGCGCGGGGCGGCCCGGAACTCCGCCGCGCTCTCGAGTGCCTCGAGGAAGATGCCGTCGGCGCCGGTGCGGACGTACGTCTCCGCGCGCCGCAGAGCTTCGTCAAACCCGAGCGGACCGCGGGCGTCGGTGCGCGCGATGACGACGGTGCGCGGATCGCGCCGCGCGTCCAACGCGGCTTCGAGCTTCTTCCGGTACGAGTCGGTCGAGATGACCCGGCGTGCCCCCGGGATGTGCCCGCACTTCTTCGGCCACTCCTGGTCCTCGAGGACGATCGCCTGGGCGCCCGCCGCCTCGTAGGCCTGGACGGTCCGGCGGACGTTCAGCGGGTTGCCGTAGCCGGTGTCGCCGTCGGCCAGCACCGGCACGGACACCGCTCCGGCCACGCCCCGGACGTGCTCGACCATCTCGCTCATGGTGAGCTGGCCCACATCCGGGCCGCCCAGGCGGCTGGCGGCGACCAGGAAGCCGCCCAACCCGACCGCGCGGAAACCCACGCGCTCGGCGATGCGCGCCGACAGGGCATCGTACACCGCCGGGACCACCACGCATCCGGGGTCGCTAAGTAGGTCGCGGAAGGTGCCGGGTGTCACGTCGCGCCCCCTGTGCTACACTGCGCTTCCGCCGGGCGCCCTCGCGTGATCCTCGGCGGCACGGCCTTCTTAACAAAAAATGCAGCCTCCTTCAAGGAACGGACGGGCTCTCTTCGCGTTCCGACCACGGCCCCCGCTCGACGTCGACCTGACGCTCGCGCGCTACGGCCGCTGGGGCATCGACCCCACCAGCCCCTACCGGGACGGCACGCTCCACCGGGTGGCGCGCGTGGGCGACCGGTTGGTGCCCTTTCGGCTCACCGTCGCCGGGCCGCCGGGGCGGCCCCGGGCAACCCTCGCCTTCGCAGGGTCGGACGAGCCGGCGGTGCGGATCGCGCTCCGACGGGAAGCCGCGCATCTGCTCGGCGAGCGGTGGGACCTCCCGGGCTTCTACGGGGCCGCCGCCGTCGACCCGGTGCTCGCCCCGTTCGTCCGCCCGCGGGGAGGGCTCTGGGGCTTGCGTCCGACGCTCGCGCCCGACCCGTTCGAGATGCTCGTCGGCGCGATCAGCGCCCAGCAGGTGAACCTCGCCTTCGCCTTCACGACGCGGGCGCGCCTCGTCCGGCGGTACGGGACGCCGGTCGAGCTCGACGGGGTCACCGTGCACGCGTTCCCCGCGCCGGCTGTGCTGGCCGACGTGCCTGTCACCGAGCTCCGGGCGATGCAATTCTCGCAACGGAAGGCCGAGTACATCGTCGGGCTCGCGCGGGAGCTTGCCGCGGGTCAGCTGGACCTCGGGGCGGTCGCCGGGGCGTCGGACGAGGCGGTCATCGCCCGGCTGACGGCGGTCCGCGGGCTGGGGCGCTGGACCGCGGAGTGGTTCCTCGCGCGAGCGCTCGGGCGACCGGACGTGTGTCCGGCGGACGACCTCGGCGTGCGGCGGGCGGTCGAGGCCCTGTGCTTCGGGGGACGCGAGCGGGACGCGGCCGCGGTCCGACGCCGGGCCCGGGCCTGGCGGCCTCACCGGAGCCTCGCGACCCACTACCTCCTCGCAGCGCACGCGGGGCAGCGCCGGGTCACGAGCCCGGCACCGGCGGTCCGCGGTGCCTGACCGAGGGCTCACCGTGCCACGCTCCCTGCTGCCCCTGGTCGGCGCCGACCCGAACCGCCCGGGTGCCGTATCGCTCGTCGGGCGCTACGCGCTCGGCGTGACGTGGCAGGACGGGCATGGGAGCATCTACCCGTTCGACACGCTGCGCGTGGCCTGCCCGTGTGGCGCCTGCCCACCGGCCGCAGATGCCTGGCCGACGGAGATCCGCCGCGAGGCAGCGGCGCTGCGGGTCGTGTGGCAGGACGGGCATGACTCGGCGCTCCCGTACGCCGATCTCCGCCGGCAGTGCCCGTGCGCCCAGTGCGCCATGACGCGGCGGGGAACCGGGCCGTGATCTCCCCGCCGGCTCCTCGACGGTGGCTCATCGTCTCGGGCGTGATGCTGGGGCTGTTCCTCGGGGCCATGGAGTCGACCGCCGTCGCGACCGCCATGCCGACGGTGATCGCGAGCTTGGGCGGACTCGCCATCTACTCGTGGGTCTTCTCGGGCTACATCCTCGCCGCGACGATCTCGATGCCGCTCTGGGGGCGGCTCGCAGACATCTACGGCCGCCGGAGCGTGTACCTGTCCGGACTGACGATCTTCCTGGTCGGGTCGGTGCTCTCGGGGTTCGCGTCGTCGATGACGGTGCTGATCATCTGCCGGACGCTCCAGGGGCTCGGAGGCGGGGCGCTGATCCCCCTCGGCATGACCATCATCGCGGATCTCTACGGCCTCGAGCAGCGTGCCCGGATGCAAGGCTATTTCTCGGCGACCTGGGGCCTCGCGTCGATTGTGGGTCCCCTCATCGGCGGCTTCCTGACCGATCACCTGTCCTGGCGCTGGGTGTTCTTCGTCAACGTGCCGTTCGGACTCCTTGCGGGCGCCGTCCTCGGGGTGGCTCTGGCCGGCACGGACCGCCCTCGCGGGCCGGTGAAGATCGACCTCCGCGGCGCCGCACTGCTCACCGCCGGAATGGCGGGGCTCCTGGCTGCCCTCGTCGAGGGGGGCCGGGCCGGGCGGTTCGGACCGGGCCACTATGTCCTGACCGCCGTGTCGATCGGGCTCCTCGTGGAGTTCGCCCGCTGGGAGCGCCGCGCCCCGGAGCCGCTGCTGCCGCTGCGTCTGTTCGCCAACCGCATGTTCCGCGCCGCCGCGGTATCGGGATTCCTGGCGGGCATGGCGATGTTCGGGACCATCTCCTTCATCCCGCTCTTCGTCCAGGGCGTGCTCGGCGGCAGCGCCACCGAGGCGGGGTCCGCGCTCACCCCGTTCGTGCTCGGGTGGGTGACCTTCTCGGTCGTGTCGGCCCGGCTTCTCCTGCGGGTCGGCTACCGCTGGCCGGTCGTCGGCGGCATGGTGTGTCTCGCGGTCGCCTTCCTCCTGATGAGCCACATGGGGCTTAGCACGACCCGCGCGGTCACGGCGCGGAACATGCTCCTCGCCGGGATGGGGATGGGGCTCATCATGGTGCCGCTCCTCCTGGCGGTGCAGAACGCGGTGCCCCGGGCGGACCTGGGGGCGGCAACCTCGGCCACGACTTTCTTCCGGTCGATCGGCGGCGCCGTCGGCGTCGCGGTGATGGGGGCCGTGCTGTCGGCCGAGCTCGGCCGGCAGCTCACGATGGTCCTGGGCGGGCTGGAGGGAGCCGCGCGAGCGCAGCTCGAGGTGCTCATCGCGCACCCGGACGCCCTGATCGAGCCGACGCTCCGGAGCGCGCTTCCGCCGGCGGTCCTCGCCGCGTTCAGCCAGGGGCTCGCCAACGCGTTGCACGGGGTGTTCCTGGTCGGGCTCAGCATCGCCTCGCTGGCCCTGCTCTCGGCGTTCCTGGTCCCGGCCGGGCGAGCCCAGGACCTGGCGCTGGGCGACAAGCGGCCGTCCGGTCTGACCCCCTGACCCGCGGTCACGCGCCGAGGGCGTCATGGGCCATCCTGCTCGCGCCGAGACGCTGAAGGTCGACCGGGAGATCCGCATCCCCGCCGGAACCGGCGCGGGACTCCGCATGGCCGCGGGAGAGTACGTCCAGATCGTGGACGTGGAGGGACGCGGCTGCGCGGACTTCTTCGCGCTCGCGGCGGCGAATCCGAGCGAGTATCTCTCCGCCTCGCACACGCGCGTTCAGATCGACCGACTCTTCCCCCAGGTCGGTCAGTCGTTCTTCTCGAGTCTCCGGCGTCCCATGCTGCAGTTCGAGGAGGACCGCACGCCGGGCGTTCACGACATGCTCTTCGCGGCCTGCGATCCGGCCCGGTACGCCCAGTACCACGTCGCCGGCCACGCCTCGTGCGGCGAGAACTTTCACGCGGCGCTCCGCGCCCTCGGTGCCAGCTGCCCCGTCGTTCCCCAGCCAGTGAACTTCTTCATGAACGTCGCTGTCCGTCCCGACGGGAGTGTCACGTTCGGCCCGCCCCAGACCGAGGCGGGGGACTGGGTGCTCCTGCGCGCCTTCCTGGACTGCCTGGTCGTGCTCTCGGCGTGCCCGCAGCAATGGAACCCCGCGGCGAACTACCACCCGTCCGACCTTCTGGCGCGGATCCTGACGCGCTGACGCTGCCGCCGGGCGGCTTCGTCAGCCCGGTCACCCCGGCCGAGATCCGCCGGGAGAAGGCGCGCGCGCGCGAGCTTCGGGCAAGCGCGTGGTGGAAGCGCCGGCTTGGTCGAGAGCGGTGCGGCTACTGCGGGCGTCGCACCCCATCGCGGGAGCTCACGATGGACCACCGCGTCCCGCTGGTGCGCGGGGGGCGTTCCGTGCGCTCGAATCTCGTGCCCGCGTGCCGGGCGTGCAACGCGGCGAAGAAGTATTTGCTCCCGGTCGAGTGGGCCGCCTATCTGACCCGCCTCGCGGCGGAGTCGGACAAAATCCCGTAGACAGTCGCTTCGGGCGAAGCGTAGGATGTGCGCGAGTCGATCGGGGTTACACAGCCCCCTCGCGCTCCGATCCCGACGGGAGAGCCGGGCGGAGCGGATCGAGCCGCGGGCCGGCAGTCGGCGGCCGGTTCTCGGTGGCGGGTGCGTGGGCCCGCGTGGTGGGTGCGCCGAGAAAGGAGGTGGTCCAGCCGTGAGTGGAAGTAAACCGGTGAGTTGTGAGGTGGTGACCTCCTAGGTCGTGCGCACCCGTTAAGCAGCAAGGGTGGCTCGCCTGGGAGGATCCAGGCACCACCGGCCCCGAGGGTCTCGCGACCTCACCTGCGGGGCGGCCTGCGCCGGCACACGGCCGCGGGCCGCAAATGCCCTCGGGGCTCCCTATTTCTGGGGCCCGACCGGGAACCAAGCTCAGTTGAGGAGACCGAGAAGTCGATGCAGCTCGGTGCGAGCCGGCCGGTACTGGGGCGCGAGGGCGAGGGCGGCGCGTAGCTGGGCGATGGCGGCGTCGACCTGTCCGAGCTTCATGTAGACGCGAGCGAGGTTGACGTGCGGGTAGTGCCGGGGTTCGTAACGCGCCGCCGCCATGGCCTTCCGGAGCCAGGGAACCGCCTCCTTGGGTCGGCCCAGCGCGATCAGGTAAGAGCCGATGTCGTTGTAGGGGTTGCCGAACGCAGGGTCGACCTCGATTGCCCGGTGGCACTCCCGGATTGCGCCCTCGTAATCTCCCCTGAAGGAGAGCGTCCAACCCAGAAACGTATACGCCTCGGCAGTGGGCACGCAGGCGAGCGACTTCTGGTAGAGCGCGATCGCCTCGTCGAGGTCGCCGCGCATCTGCGCGGCATGGGCGGCCTGAAAGTACGCTTCGGCCTGCCGACCCGCATCATGCTCCACGTGGATGCTCGAGCCGAGCATGGAGGTGCGACGAGCCGCGTGTCAAGCGCGCGCGTTCTGACACCCGTGACGGGCGGCGTCGCCAACCCCGCGCGGCCTTCACGGCCGCGGATCTCGGTGGTGGCTCGTGGTGTCCTGCCTCCGCGTGCTTCACGACGTCGCCGGGGGGCGTCGCGGGCCCACGACTCACGCCTTGGAGATGAGCACTCTCACGGTGGTTTTCGGCGCGAAACAGCAAAATGGCAGCCTCGGGACTTCCGGTGTGACCCGTAAATCGCTATGGCAAAAGGCTAAATATGACACGGAGCGAGGCTTGTCCGCGTTCAATGCCTTGTGCTATCGTCTAAGGCCAGTACGGAGTCCGTCCCAGGAGGCGTTGATTAGATGCTGTTTACTCTAATTGCGGGCTTCTTCTCGAACGACATGGCTATTGACCTGGGAACGGCCAACACCCTCGTCTACGTCAAGGGCGAGGGCATCGTGCTCAACGAACCCTCGATCGTCGCCATCCATCAAGCCGACAACACGGTGCTCGCCGTCGGCAAGGAAGCCAAGGCCATGCTCGGGCGCACGCCCGGTAACATCGTGGCCATCCGCCCGCTCAAGGACGGTGTCATCGCGGACTTCGACGTGACGGAGAAGATGCTGGGTTACTTCATCCGTCGCGTGCATCGGCGCCGGGCGCTCGTGCGCCCGCGCATCGTCATCGGGGTGCCGTCAGGGATCACGCAGGTCGAGAAGCGTGCCGTCCGAGACTCCGCGATGCAGGCCGGGGCGCGCGAGGTCTATTTGATCGAGGAGCCCATGGCCGCCGCGATCGGCGCCGGGATGCCGATCACCGAGCCGGGCGGTAACATGGTCGTCGACATCGGCGGCGGGACGACGGAGGTCGCGGTCATCTCCCTCTCTGGCATCGTGTACTCGCGCTCGGTGCGGATCGCCGGCGATGAGATGGACGAGGCGATCGTCCAGTACATCCGCAAGAACTACAACCTGCTCGTGGGCGAGCGCCGGGCGGAGGAGATCAAGATCCGGCTGGGCTCGGCCTACCCGATGGGCGGCGAGCGCCGGACGATGGAAGTCAAGGGCCGCGACCTCATCGATGGCATCCCGAAGACCATCGTGATCGGCGACGACGAGATCCGTGAGGCTCTGCGGGAACCCATCATGACGATCGTGGACGCCGTGCGGACCGCGCTCGAGCGAACCCCGCCCGAGCTCGCGGCCGACATCGTGGACAAGGGGATCGTGCTGACGGGCGGCGGCGCTCTTCTCAAGGGGCTGGACCTGCTGCTCCGTCAGGAGACCAACCTCCCGATCACCGTAGCCGAGGATCCCCTCTCGTGCGTGGCGCTCGGAACGGGCAAGGTGCTCGACGAGCTCGACCTCCTGAAAAAGGTCGCCATCCCAACCTGATCGCTCCCGGAGGGTCCGGCGTGCTCGACCTGCTGGTCCGCTACCGGAAGTACTCGGTCCTGGGGCTTGTCGTGGTGGCGGCCGTCGCGCTCCTCACCGCGCAGCAGACCCGTCAGGGCGACGGGCTCTGGCTCGCCGAAGGGATTGCGACCATCACGGCGCCGGTCCAGGGGGCGTTCGCGCGCGTCCACCGCGGGGCCGCTTCGCTCTGGGCCGGGTACCTCGACTGGAAGCACCTGCGCACCGAGGTGGCGCGATTGCGTGCGGAGACCGTCGCCCTCCGGCTCCGGCAGCTCCGCCAGGAGGCGCTGGAGGCCGAGAACCAGCGCCTGAGGACCCTGGCGACGCTCCGCGAGCGGCTGCCCGAGCGAACCCTCGGAGCGGAGGTCGTGGCGCGCGACTGGAATGGCTTCACCCGGGGCCTCACGATCGACCGCGGGCGTGCCGACGGCGCAGAGCGTCTGTCGGCGGTCATCGTGACCAGCGGGGTCGTCGGGCGGGTGGCCGTGCTCCGTCGCCAGTCTGCCATCGTCCAGGTGCTCACGGACCCCGCATCGAGCATCGGCGGTGTCGTGCTGCGAACACACGCCCAGGGCCTCGTGGAGGGTGTCGCGGGCGGGCGCCTCCGGATCAAGCTGGCGGTGAGCGAGGAGGCGCTCCAGCCGGGCGACCTCGTGGTGACCTCGGGCATCGGGGAACTCTTTCCCAAGGGTCTGCCCCTCGGGCGGGTGCTGCGCGTGTACTCCGCGACCGGGCTCTTCCGGACGGCCGAGCTCGAGCCCGCCGTCGACCTCACGAGCATCGAGGAAGTTCTCGTGCTCCCGCGCGGAACGAGCGGGGACCTCGCGCCGGCATTCCCGGAGTCCTGAGCGGTGCGACTGCCCCTCTACGTGCTTGCCGTCAGCGGGGGAGCGCTCGTCCAGTGCACGGTGGTCCCGGTGGTCGGCGTCGGCGGCATCGTCCCCGACGTGCCGGTCGTCCTGACGGTGCTGTTGGCGCTCCGCTACGGCGCCGAGGCGGGGTGTCTCACGGGCTTTGCACTGGGCCTCGCCCAGGACGCCGTGGCCGGTGGGCCGCTCGGCCTGCACGCCCTGTCCAAGGCGCTCCTGGGCTTCGTGGCCGGCGACCTGCCCCGCTGGGTCCTCGTCACGCGACCGATCGTGCCGGTCGGTCTCGCCGTGCTGGCTACGATCGTGGACGGCCTCGCACGCTTCGCCCTCCTCCAGCTCTTCCACTACCCGGCGCCGCTCGGGGAGATCTTCACGCGGGTCATCATGCCGCAGGCCGGGTATAACGGCATCCTAGCCGCTGCCGCGCTCGCCTGGCCCGTAGGTCGGCTGCTGTCGCGCGGATGATCCGACCCCGACCCGCGTCCGTCGCTCCGCGGAGCCGGCTCCGGCTCCTGGCGTGCGCGCTGGGCCTCGCGTTCCTCGTGGTCGCGGGTCAGCTCGCAAACCTCCAGATCCTGAGCGGCGAGCGGCTCGCGGCGCTCTCGGACCGGAACCGGTTGCGACTCCGACCCATCGCGGCCCCCCGAGGGATCCTCTTCGACCGCACGGGGCTCCCGCTGGTCGACAACCGGCCAGCCTTCACATTGGTGGCGGTGCCCCGCGACGTCCCGGACCTCGGCGCGCTGGTCGAGCGGCTGGCGCGGCTCCTCGCGGTCCCCGAGAGCGAGCTCCGGGACCGGCTGGCGCGTGTCTCGTCGGACTCGCCGTGGCCGATCCGCCTCTCGCGCGGGCTCACCCTCGACGAGGTCGCTCGCATCGAGGAGTGGCGACTCGATCTGCCCGGCGTGACGGTCGAGGTCGAGCCCCAGCGCGCCTACCCCGGCGTCCGGTTCGCGGCCCACCTCCTCGGCTACGTCCGCGAGGCCTCGGATCAGGATCTCGGGCGGAACGGCATGCGCCGAGGCGACCTCGTCGGGCAGACCGGCCTCGAGCGGCTTCACGACGCGCACCTCCGTGGCCGAGACGGGGGCGAGCAGGTCGAGGTCGACGCTTACGGGCGTTTGATCCGGGTTCTCGACCGGCAGGAGCCGGTGCCCGGCGCCCACATGTGGACGACGATCGACCGGCGGATCCAGCAGGCCGCCGAGGACGCCCTCGGCGCACGCGCGGGCGCGATCGTCGTCATGGACCCGCGGAACGGTGACGTGCTCGCGCTGGCCTCCCACCCGGCGTTCCCCGTGGAACGCTTCTCGCGTCCGCTGGACCGCGAGACCTGGCTCGAGCTGGTGCAGGATCCGACCCGGCCGCTCTTGAATCGCGCCGTGCAGGGCCTCTACCCGCCGGGCTCGCTGTTCAAGATCGTCGTCGCCGCCGCCGGGTTGCAGAGTCAGGTCATCACGCCATTCGACCGCCTGTCGTGCCCGCGGCAGTGGATGTTCGGTGGGCGGCCGTATCACAACTGGGAAGACCGCGACCGTGGCGCTCTCACGCTCCACGAGGCGCTGCAGTTCTCGTGCAACACGTTCTTCTACCAGCTCGGCTTGAAGCTCGGCCCCGAGAAGATCGTGGAGATGGCCCAGGCGTTCGGCCTCGGGCGCGTGACGGGCAGTGGGCTCATCGGCGAGCGGGCCGGGCTCGTGCCGTCCCCGGCCTGGAAGCGTGAGACGCTCAACGACAAGTGGCACCCCGGCGACACGGTGAGTCTGTCGATCGGCCAAGGGTTGATCACCGTCACCCCGGTGCAGGTGGCGCGCTTGATGGCGGCCGTCGCGAATGGGGGCACGCTCTGGAAGCCCCGCCTTGTGAACCGGGTCGCGACGGCGGACGGACGGCTCATCCGCGAGGAGGCGCCGGAGATCCAGGGGCGGGTCGAGCTGGCCCCGGTCATTTTCGACTTCTTGCGTGAGGCGCTCGGAGCGGTCGTGGCGGAGGGGACGGGCAAGCAGGCCCGGGTGCCCGGTCTGAGTATCGGTGGGAAGACCGGCACCGCCCAGACCCACGAGTTCCGGAGCGACGCCGATCGCAAGCGGCGGGACCAGGACCATGCGTGGTTCGCGGGCTTCGCCCCTCTCGACGAGCCGCAGGTCGTGATCGTCGTGTTCGCCGAGCGGGCGGGCCTCGGCGGCCAGGTCGCCGCGCCGATCGCGCGCGAGGTCCTCAAGGCCATGTTCCTCGAGAAGGTCGCCCGCGCGGACCTCCCGAAATGAGGGCGCCGGGCGTGCCCGCGCGTCCGACCGCCGGAGGGCCCCCCGGTATGCGCGGCGCGTCCCGCGGACGGGCCTGACCCGTGCTGCGCGTCGACCGCCGTCTCCTGGTCCAGTTCGACTGGCAGCTCTTCGGCCTGGCCGCCTTCCTGATCGTCGCGGGCCTCGTGACGGTATCGACCCTCGTGCCCCGCTTGGGGGCCCGGCAGCTGATCGCCCTCGGGATCGCGACGGTGGCCGCGATGGTCGTTCTCGCCGTCGACTACCGCACGCTGGCGCGCTGGGCCTGCTGGGGTTACGGCCTCGGCCTCGTGACCCTGATCGGCGTCCTCGTGGCCGGGCGCTCCGCGCTCGGGGCGCGCCGCTGGATCGCCGTGGGCCCGATCGGGCTCCAGCCGTCGGAACTGTTCAAGCTGACGTTCATCGGGGCGCTGGCAGTCTACCTGGCGGCGCGGGAGTCCCACCGGCCCGGCTGGGACCGGGTGATGGTCCCCCTGGCGCTGACGCTCCCGGCGGTCGGCCTGATCGTCAAGCAACCCGACCTCGGAACCGCCTTGACGCTCCTGCCGGTGGCCGTCGCCCTCATCATCGTGGGCGGCGCCCGCTGGCGCCACCTCGGAATGCTCGCCGGCTGCGGCCTCGCGGCGCTGCCGGTCTTCTGGTTTCTTCTCCGCGACTACCAGCGCGAGCGGATCCTCGTGTACATCGACCCATCGCGGGATCCGCTCGGCAGCGCGTGGAACGTGATTCAGGCCAAGATCACCATCGGCTCCGGCCAGCTGGCGGGAAAGGGGCTCTTTGGAGGCACCCAGAGCCGCCTCGCCTTCCTGCCGGAGCGCCACACCGACTTCGTGTTCGCCGCCTTTGCCGAATCGTGGGGGTTCCTTGGGGCAGTCGCGCTGCTCGTCGTGTACGTCCTGCTCGTCCTCCGCGGCTTCGAGGTCGCGGCGACAGCACGGGACACGCTCGGCAGCCTGCTGGCCACCGGGGCCACCGTGCTCCTTGCCACCCAGGCGCTGATCAACCTGGGAATGGTCACGGGGCTCCTACCGGTGGTAGGCATTCCCCTCCCCTTTGTCAGCTACGGCGGCTCGGCCCTCCTGACGGCGGTCGGCGCCGTCGCCCTGATTGCCAACGTGCGGATGCGTCGTTTCGCCTGAGCCATGCCTGTGCGTCTCCGTCCGACCCGTCCCGCGGGATCTGGGTGTGATGGCCCCCGTCGGTCCATCGCGCGTCCCCGGCTCGGGCGGCCCGGGGGCCGCGATGGCCCGGGCGGACCTGGCGTCTCCGCGGGAGCCACCGACCCATGGCACGCCAGATCGTCGTCAATGCCGGGATCAGCGAGACCCGCGTCGCCGTCCTCGACGGCGGCGTCCTCATCGAGCTCTTCGTCGAGCGCCGCCGCCAGCGGTCTATCGTCGGGAACGTCTATAAAGGCGTCGTAACCAACGTCCTGCCCGGCATGCAGGCCGCGTTCGTGGACATCGGCCTGGCCAAGGACGCCTTCCTCTATGCCGGCGACTTCATCGCCAACCTCGGCGAGTATGAGCGGATGATGCTCGCCGAGGACGAGGAAGCGGACATCGAGCTCGACGGCGAGGACACCGCCGCCAACGGCGAGGGGGGGGAGCGGGCCGAGGCGCCGCCCGAACGTGAGCGGCGCGTGATCACGCCCATCGAGGACGTCCTCCACCGGGGCCAGGAGATCCTGGTCCAGGTGTCCAAGGAATCGCTCGGCACCAAGGGCGCCCGGATCACGTCCTTCATCAGCCTGCCCGGCCGCTACCTCGTGTACATGCCCCAGGTGAACCACCTGGGGGTCTCCCGGCGGATCCACGATGCGGCGGAGCGCGACCGTTTGCGCCAGCTGATCCGGAGCCTGCGGCCGACGGGGGGCGGCGGGTTCATCGTCCGCACCGTGGGCGAGGGGCGGGGCGAGGCGGAGTTCGGCGCCGACATCGAGTTCCTCGTCCGGCTCTGGCAACAGGTCCAGGCGCGGTTCGCCCAGGCCCCCCCGCGCTCGGCCCTCCACGAGGAGGGCGACCTCGTGTTCCGGGTGGTCCGGGATCTGTTCGCCGCCGACGTTGAGGAGATCCTGATCGATGGGGAAGAGGAGTACCGCCGGGCCCTCGAGTACGCCGAGGCCTTGGTGCCGGCCCTCGCCCACCGCATCCATCTCCACGCCGAGCGAGAGTCGATCTTCGAGGCGCGTGGCATCGAGAAGGAGATCGAGAAGGCCATCCGGCGCCGGGTGTGGCTGAAGTCCGGAGGCTACCTGGTGATCGACCACACCGAGGCGCTGGTGTCGATCGACGTGAACACGGGTAAGTACGTCGGCAAGCGCGACCTCGAGGAGACGATCCTCAAGATCAACCTCGAGGCTGTGGGCGAGATCGTGCGGCAGATCCGTCTGCGCGACCTCGGCGGGATCATCATCATCGACTTCATCGACATGGAACGCGGGGAGCACCGCGGCCAGGTGTTCCGTGCGCTGAAGCGCGCGCTGGGGGACGACAAGTCCCGGACGAACGTGCTCGAGATCTCCGAGCTCGGCCTCGTGGAGATGACGCGGAAGCGCGTGCGACAGAGCCTGCACTCGCTGCTCATGCAGTCCTGCCCGACCTGCAAGGGCACCGGGGTGGTGAAGTCGGCGCCCGCGCTCACGGCCGAGATCTACCGGAAGATCCAGGTGGCCACCCGAGACATCTCGGGGCAGGAAGTGCTGATCCGCGTGAACCCGGATCTGGCGGCATACCTCCAGGAGGAGGAATCGGAGGGGCTGGAGGTCCTCCAGCGGCGGATTCAGCGCAAGGTCACCGTCCAGGGCGCCCCGGGGCTCCACAAGGACGAGTACGAGATCATCACGCGCTGAGTCGTCGGCTCGCGGTACTTCGAGGGGCGCATGGCCCCGCTGAATGCTTCCGTGAGGTGGCCGGCGCCGCCGGCGGGGAGCCGGCGGCGCCGGGTCAGAGATCGAAGAAGGCGACTAGCTGTTGCCCTTCCCCTTGCCCTTCCCTTTGCCCTTGCCGTTCCCGCCCGCGAGCGTCACCGTGTCGGAGATTTGGGTCTCAGTGCACTGGTTGTTCCCCAGCACGCTCGGCGGGACGCCGAACTGGTGCGCGATCTGCCCCCAGCCATGTCCGCCGCCAGCCTGGCGCGCTTTGATCACCACCAGGGGATTGACACCGGCTGCCGTCGCGATGCTGATGGCATGGCACACCTGAGCGTCGTTCTGCAGAAGGTCGTTCACGTTCGCGGCCACGACGTGAACCGAGGTGATCGCGAACAAGGGGCCGGGGCCGACGGTGGCCACGGTCACGGTGCCCACGATCGTCCCGATGTCGCCGGCCCCGACGGTGACCGAGGCGGTGGACGTGGCGTCCTGCGGTATCAAGAGGGGGTCGAGCACCCGGATGGTGTACGTCCCGGGAGCAACACCCGTGAATTGAAAGTTCCCGCTGGAGTCCGTGGTCGTTGTAGCGACGATGACCAAGCTGGAGTTGACAAGCTGGACCGTGGCGCCCGCGACGGGGTCGCCCACCACCGCAGCCTCGGCAAGCCCGACGCCGAGCGCGGAGCGGAGGACGACAATCACTGCGGACTCGCGGAGCGCGGCCGTCTGACTCCTGACGATCTGGCCCTGGATGACGGCACTCGAGCCACCCGAGGAGCCGCCTCCGCCTCCTGCGGATGGTCCGGTGTTCGAGCTGCTTCCCCCACCACACGCGGCAACCACCGCGGCCAGGAGTCCGAGGCCCCCCAGGAGCCCCCACATCCCCCTGCGTGACGACATGATAGCCCTCCCTAAGGATGAGAATGGTCGGGATCCAAAGAACGCTGGAGAAGGGGGTGCAAGCCAGATGCCGGGGGGTCCCGGTCTCGACTGGGGCGACAAACGGTCGGTAAGCCCTCACCGATCGGGTCTTGAGCCGACGTCCGAGGTCCCGTTCCGGAAACGGGCGGGGCGAGCCACGCGAAAAATCACCCCAGGAGTGGGCAAAAGCACGCGCGTCGACGCTATACTGGGCGGGCTCGGATGGGCACTCCGCTCCCTCTCGGTAAGCTCCGGCCGGCTCTCCTCGCGGACCTGTTAGCCCGGCACGTGACCCCGGATCCCCGGGTCATCGTCGGGCCCCGGGTCGGCGAGGACGCGGCCGTTCTCGACATGGGTGACCGCTACCTGGTCGCCACCACTGACCCGATCACGTTCGTGACGGAGGACCTCGGCTGGTACGCGCTGGTGGTCAACGCCAACGACCTGGCTGTTCGCGGCGCGGCGCCCCGCTGGTTCCTGGCCACGTGTCTTCTCCCGGAGGGGCGCACCACCGAGTCGGAGGTCGCCGCGCTCTTCACCCAGCTCGGCGCCGCGTGCCAGGCGCAGGGGGTGGCGCTCGTGGGCGGCCACACCGAGGTCACGCCCGGGCTCGAGCGGCCCATCGTGGTCGGCACCATGCTCGGCGAGGTCGAGAAGGCTCGGCTCGTGACAACCGCTGGCGCTCGCCCCGGAGATGCCCTGGTGCTGACGAAGGGCGTCCCGGTGGAGGGGACCTCGATCATCGCCCGGTCGCGGGACGCCGAGCTCCGGGCCCGTGGGTACGAGGACGCATGGCTCGCCCGGGCCCGGGGCATGCTGGCGCGACTCTCCGTCGTGCCCGAGGCGCTTCTGGCGGCCGCGCTCGTTCCCGTCCACGCGATGCACGATCCGACGGAGGGCGGCGTGGCGACGGCTCTCTGGGAGCTCGCCGACGCGGCCGGGGTCGGGCTCGCCGTGGAGGTCGAGCGGATCCCGGTGTTGCCCGAGGGCGCCGCGCTCTGCCGGGAATTCGGGCTGGATCCCTTGGGCACCATCGCCTCGGGTGCGCTACTTCTCGCGCTCGCCCCGACCGACGCGGGCGTCGTTCTCCATGCGCTCGCGCGAGAGGGCATCGACGCGGCCTTCATCGGCCGGGTCGTGTCCCGCGAGGCGGGCGTCGTGCTGTCCCGCGGAGGGCAGCCGGAGCCGCTGCCCCGGTTCGACCAGGACGAGATCACGCGCCTGTTCGCCTGATCGAGCAGGGACTGACAGGGCGACCGAGGCGTGCCCCTCGCCGGGGGCCATCCCCACGGCGGCGGTCTCGCGCTAGGGTAAAGGGAGAGGAGAGTCGGCCATGAGCCTCCCCGTCCGCGACGTGATGGCAACCGACCTGGTGACGGTAGCGCCTCACGAGACGGCCCGGCATGCCTACCGACTGATGCGGGACCACCGGTTCCGGCACCTCCCGGTCGTCGAGGACGGTCGCCTGGTGGGCATCTTGTCCGACCGCGACCTCCGGCCGGTCCTGCTCTCCCCGGCGCTGGCTCGAGCGCGTGTGCGAGAGCTGATGAACGAGGACCTCACCACGGTGGGCCCCGATGCCCCGGTCGAGGAGGCGGCGAGCCTGCTCGTGGTCAAGAAGATCGGGTGCCTGCCCGTGGTCGCTCACGGCCGGCTCATGGGCATCGTGACGGAGACCGATCTCCTCGCGGTGCTCGTCGAGCTCCTCGGCCTCCTGACCCAGTCGACGCGCCTCGACGTGGGTGTCGCGGGCGGCCCGGACGCCTACGAACGGATCGTCGAGATCATCCGTGCCCACGACGGCCGCATCATCAGCGTTGGGGCTGTCCCCGGCTCGCAGGGCAAGACGGTATTCAGCGTGCGGCTCGAGCCGTGCGATCCCCGGTCGGTCGTGGAGGCCTTGCGAGCAGCCGGCTTCGAGGTGCTCTCGCACCGCCGGGGCGGGGCATGACGGGCCTTCGGCGCAGCCTCCTCTTCGTCCCGGGCACCCGGCCGGAGCGCATCGCCAAGGCGGCGGCAATGGCGGCGGACGGGGTCATCCTCGACCTGGAGGACGCCGTCCCGCCCGCCCAGAAGGCGCAGGCGCGGGAGTGGGTGGTCGCGGCGCTCCGGCGCGTGGACTTCGGGTCACGGGAATGCGTCGTGCGCATCAACGCCCCCGGCGCGCCCGAGCACGCGGCGGACCTCGCGTCCGTGGTCCCGGCCGGGCCCGATGCGCTGCTCCTGCCCAAGCTGTCGGACGCGGCGGGGGTCGTTCGCCTCGACGCGGAGGTCGCGCGGCTCGAGCAGGCGAGCGGGCGCCGGCCGGGCGGCATCCGATTCCACCTCCTGGTCGAGACCGTCGCGGCCGTCCTCGGTCTCGAGGCGCTTGCCCGCGCCGTCCCGCGGGCCGCGGCGCTCTTCTACGGGGCCGGGGACCTCGCGCGCGAGACGCGTGCGAGCCTGGTGCCCGGCCGCCTGACGGAGCTCTTCACGATGAGCCGCGTCGTGCTCGTGGCGCGCGCCACCGGTTTGGACGCCATCGACTCCCCCTGCTTCGAGCTGGGGCAACCGGCCGCGCTCGAGAGTCACACGCGGATCGGCGCCGACCTCGGCTTCGACGGCAAGGCTCTCATCCACCCGAGCCAGATCGAGGTCGCGAACCGCTGCTTCACACCGTCCCCCGAGGCCGTCGCCGAGGCGCGCCGGGTGCTCGCCGCCTACGAGGAGGCGGAGGGCGGCGGCCGTGGCGCCCTCGACGTCGAGGGCCACTTCGTCGACGCGGTCCACGTCCACATGGCCCGCGAGACGCTGGCGCGCGCGCAGCGGGCCGGCGTCCTCGCATGACCCGTTCGCGACGCCCCGGCGCATCGGGGCGGGGCCGGGCCGTAAGAGCACTCGCGCTCGCGCTGGCCGCGGGGGTGCTGGCCGGCGCGGGGGACGTCGGCGCGGAGAACTGGGGCGGCCTCACCCCGGGGGAGACGACGCAGGCGGGGGTGCAGGCCCTCTACGGTCGGCCCATCCGTGAGCGGTCGCTCGTGGAGGAAGGGCGGACGGTGGCCGAGTGGACTTACGCCGGCGAGCGCGCTCCGCGGGGTCTCGAGCGCATGGTCGTGAGCTTCGGGTTCATGGTCGGTGGACGTTTCGTCCCCGACGTCGTGCGCTCGGTGACCCTCTACCCGAAGCCCCACGTCTTCTCGCTTCGCGCGATCTCGAACGGATGGGGCCCGCCCGACGCCATCGGGACGGAGGAGGCGACCGGCCGCCCCACGTTCCACTATCGCACCCGGGGACTCCTCATCATCTTCGAGAAGACCGGGTCCTGGGCGGAGTTCATGCTGTTCGGTCCCCGCCAGCCCAGCGAGAGCTCCTGAGCGGCTGCTCTCCGGCCGTGGCGTCCGCGCCAGGGAGCGGGCACCGCGTCCTCGGCCGGCGCCGCTCGGCCCGCCGCGCCGTTGTCGGGCCTCGGGCCCGGTGTTAGGCTTGGTGGGCCATGCCGCCGGCCCTGGATCCCGTCGAGACCCTGTGCGCGCTCGATCCCGGGGGCCGCGGGATCGGCCGCCTCGTCGTGCCGGGGGCGATGGCCGCCGCGGCCCGCAGTCTGGCGCGCGCCCGGCGGGTGGTCCTGGTGACCGGATTCGTCGCGAGGCCGGCCTGGGGGGCCGAGACGGACGGTCCGTCGGGCACGGTGGTCCTCGGGCGTGCCCTCCGCCGAATCGGGGCGTGCGTCGCCTACCTCGCCGACCCTCCGGTCGCGCCCCTCCTCGACGCGTGCCTTCGGGTCCTCGGGGAACCGCGCGACCTGATCGCGGTGCCGGCCGAGCCGGTCGCGGCGCTCCGGGTGGCGCGCGAGGCGGTCCGCACGTTGGGGCCTACGCACCTCATCGCGGTCGAGCGGCCCGGGCGGGCCATCGACGGCGGGTACTACAATGCCCGGGGAGACTCGGTGGCGGCCATCAACGCGCCGCTCGACGCGCTCTTCCTCCGGCGGCGGCCGGGCACGGTCACGATCGGGGTGGGCGACGGCGGGAACGAGATCGGAATGGGACGGGTCCGGGCGCGGGTCGTGCGTGACGTTCCGAACGGAGCGAAGATCGCCTCGGTGGTCCGGACGGACCATCTGATCGTCGCCGGCACCTCGAACTGGGGAGCCTGGGGTGTGGCGGCGCACCTGGCGTGGGCCACCGGCCGGGCCCTGCTCCACACGCCGAGGGAAGAGGCCCGGTTGACTCGCGCGATGGTCCGGGCGGGAGCCGTGGACGGACTGACGGGGGCCGCGCGGCCCTCGGTGGACAATCTGCCGCTCGGGCTGCACCAGGCGCTGCTCGAGACGCTCAGAGGACTGATCGGCCACCTGAAGACGCGGCGCGCCCCACTGGCGGCGGCACGCGAAGAGGAGACTGCGTGATGCGGGAGACGGTGAGCGAGCGCTATCGGAAGACCCTGCCCGGCTCGTGGGCGCGCTGGGAGCGAGCCCGCCGGGTGATCCCGGGCGGCATCACGCACGACGGCCGGCACCTCACGCCGTTCCCGCTCTACATCGAGCGCGCCGCGGGGCCGCGCAAGTGGGATGTCGACGGCCGCGAGTACATCGACTACTGGATGGGGCACGGTGCCCTGTTCCTGGGGCACTCCCATCCCGCTCTCGTGGAGGCGGTCCAGCGGCAGGTCGCGCGCGGCACGCACTATGGCGCCTGCCACGAGCTCGAGATCGAGTGGGCAGAGTGGATCACCCGGCTCATCCCCTCCGCCGAGCTCGTCCGCTTCACCATGTCCGGCACCGAGGCGACCCACCTCGCCCTCCGCCTCGCCCGCGCGTACACGGGCCGCCCCAAGGTCGTCAAGTTCACGGGGCATTTTCACGGCTGGCACGACGGCGTCTCCGCGGGGGTGAATCCCCCGTTTGAGGTGCCGATGTCGGCCGGGATCCCGGGCGCGGTCCTAGGCGAGGTCCTGCTCGCGCCGCCCAACGACATCGGGGCGCTCGAGCAGCTCTTCGGGAGCCGGAGCGACATCGGGGCGGTCATCCTCGAGCCGAGCGGCGGACAGGCCGGCGTCTTCCCCATCGATCCCGGGTTCCTCAAGGACCTTCGGCAGCTCACCCAGGATCGCGGCACCGTCCTGATCTTCGACGAGGTCATCACCGGGTTCCGGTACGCCCCCGGCGGCGCCCAGGAGTATTACGGCGTGACGCCGGACATGACCACGCTCGCCAAGATCGTGGCGGGGGGGCTGCCGGGCGCGGCCGTCTGCGGTCGGCGCGACATCGTCGGCCTGATGGCCTTCGGCGATGACCCCGAGTGGAACCGGACGAAGCGCGTTGCCCAGAACGGGACGTACAACTCGAATCCCGTCGTGTCCGCGGCCGGCATCGCAATGCTGTCGCAGATCGCCGACGGCAAGCTCCACGAGAAGGCGAACGCCCTCGGCGCGGAGCTCCGGGGGGCGTTGAACGACGTCTTCCGGAAGGCCGGCGCGCCAATGGCCGCCTACGGTGACGTCTCCATCGTCCACATCTCGCTCGACGGGCCGGCGCCCGTGCCGGGCCGGGAAGCGCCCAAGGCGAGGAACACCGGGCTCGTCCACAAGTGGCGCTGCGCCATGATCCTGCACGGCGTCGACATGTCCCAGAACCACGGCTGGATGTCGGCAGTTCACACCGACCGCGAGATCGAGGAGACGGTGCAGGCAGTCACCCGGGCCGTGGCCGATCTCCAGGCCGAGGGGGCGGTCTAGCCCGACCCTCGCGCCCCGGGGGGCATGGGCCGACTCGGGCTCTTTCGAGCCCGCCGCGCGGTGCGCCAGGGCCGCCAACGCCGGGCGTGGGTCGTTGCCCTCGCTGGGGCGTGCGCCGTAGGCGCGTCGGGTGGCGCCCTCTGGGGTCCGGGGATCCGCCCGGCCACCGGGCAATCCTCGACGTCGTCCGGCGCGCCGGCGGCCGGCCATCCCGGCCGGCCGGTCTACGAGCGTCATTGCGCCACGTGTCACGGCGCGACCGGCGGGGCGGACGGCCCGGGGGCGTCCGCTCTCCCGATCAAGCCGCCGCCGCTCACGGACGGACGGCTGCTCAACCCCTTGTCCGACGACTTCCTGGCCACCGTCGTCCGGGAGGGGGCGGTGGCCGTGGGGCTCGCCCCCCAGATGCCTGGCTTCGGGCGGCTCCTGACCGAGCGGGAGATCCGGGACGTCGTCGCCTACATCCGTACGCTCGCCCGGCCGCCGTATCGGCCCCGTCCGGCGTCAGCCGTCCCGCCGGTGGCGCCGGCGCCCGTCCAGCCGATCGAGTTCAGTCACGCGATCCACGCGGGGTCGTACGCGATCGACTGCCAGTACTGCCATGCCGATGCCCGCCGGGGTGTCTATGCCGGTCTGCCGTCCGTCTCGCGGTGCATGGGCTGCCACAAGATCGTCGCCGCTCAGGGCAACCCCGAGGTGCAGAAGGTCCACGAGTACTGGAACCAGAAGCGGGCGATCCCGTGGGTCCGCATCCACAAGCTGGCGGGGTTCGTCTACTTTCCCCACAAGCGCCACGTGCAGGTGGGGCTCACGTGCCAGACCTGTCACGGTCCCGTCGAGACCATGCAGCGGGTCGCCCAGGTGGCGCCCCTCACGATGGGCTGGTGCGTCGCCTGCCACGCCGAGCGTCGCGGCCCGCTCGACTGCGTGATCTGCCACCACTAGGGTCCCGACCCGCCCGCTGACCGCGGACGGCGCGACGCCTACGCGCGGCCGCGGGAGCTGTGGATGGCCCGCCACACGGTGTCCGCCGTGAGCGGGATGTCGAGGTCCTGGTCGCCCAGCGGGGCGAGCGCGTCGAGCACCGCGTTCGCGATCGCCGGCGTCGAGCCGATGGTCGCGGACTCGCCGATTCCCTTGACGCCGAGGGCGGTGCGCGGGGACGGCGTCTCCGTGTGCCCCGTCTCGAACGACGGCAGGTCGTCGGCTTTCGGCACGGCGTAGTCCATGAGCGAGCCGGCCAGGAGCTGCCCGGCGGCGTCGTAGCGTCCCCACTCCCAGAGGGCCTGGCCGATGCCCTGGGCGAGGCCCCCGTGGACCTGGCCGGCCGCCAGGAGCGGGTTCACGATGGGTCCGCTGTCGTCCACGGTCACGTAGCGGAGGATGCGCACCTGGCCCGTGTCGGGGTCGACCTCGACCATGGCGAGGTGAGAGCCGAACGGGTAGAGGAGACCCGGCGCGACGAAGTCCTCCCGCGCGGCGAGCCGGGGCTCCATCCCCGCCGGGACGCGGCCCGCGTAGACGGCCCGCGCCACCTCGACCCAGCCGACCGCACGGTCGGGCACGCCCTGCACGTGGAACCGGGCGGCGTCCAGCACGACGTCGTCGAGCCGGGCCTCGAGGAGATGGGCGGCGACCCGCCGGGCCTGATCCCGCACGAGGCGCGCGTTCTGGACCGCCGCCATGCCGCCCCGGGAGATGCTCCGGCTCCCGTACGTGCCCTGACCCTTGCGCACGATGCGGGTATCGCCGTGGAGGATGGTGACCCAGTCCACGGGGACGGTGAGCTCGTCGGCGACGATCTGGGCGAAGCTCGTCTCGTGCCCCTGGCCGTGCGGGGAGCACCCGGTCTCGACCGTGACGCGGCCGTCGGGTCCCACGATGACGTCGCTCGTCTCCTCGTCGACGAACCCGCACATCTCGACATAGGACGCGAGTCCGATCCCGACGAGCCGGCCGGCCGCGCGGGCTCGCTCCTGCTCGGCCCGGAGGGCCGCGTACCCCGCGCGCTCGAGGAGGGTGTCGAGGGCGCGGGCGTACTGTCCCGAGTCGTAACTCGTGCCGATCGCCGTCTCGTAGGGGAACTGGGCCGGTGGGACGAAGTTGCGCCGGCGGATCTCGGCGGGATCGCGCGCCACGCGCGCGGCGAGCCGGTCGAGCATCCGTTCGATGAAGTACGCGGCCTCGGGCCGCCCGGCCCCCCGGTAGGCGGCGGTCCCCATCGTGTTCGTGAACGCGCACTGGACGTCGACCCGGGCCGCCGGCACATCATAGCACCCCGTGATCATCTGGCCGCACAGCACCGGAAGGATCGGGCCGTCGCTGAAGAGACAGAACCCGAGGTTCCCGACGATCCGCGCGTCGAGCGCCAGGATGCGTCCCTCGCGGTCGGCCGCGAGGCGGAGGTGTGCCACCACGTCGCGGCCATGGGACGTCGCGGCCAGGTCCTCGCGGCGGGTCGCCGCCCAGCGGACCGGCCGGCGGAAGTGCCGGGCCAGCCAGGGCACGAGCAGGTCCTCGGGGTAGAGCGCGATCTTGGCGCCGAACCCACCGCCCACACGCGGGGCGACGACGCGAACCCGCGCGGGCTCGAGCCGGAGGTGCTTCGCGACGTTGTCGCGGAGCCAGTGGGGCGTCTGGGTGGAGCCCCACACGGTGAGGGTCTCGGCGGCCTCGTCGTACGCCGCCGCCACGCCACGCGGCTCCATGGCCACGGCCAGGAGCCGCTGGTTGCGAAGCCGCGCCTCGACGACGATCGGCGCCTCGCGCAGGATCCGCGCCACGTCCCCCTTCTCCCGCGTCCACCGGACACCGAGGTTCGAGGCGAGAGCGGGATGAACCCGGGGCGCGTTCGGGGCGAGCGCCCCCTCCGCGTCGGTCACGGCGGGGAGCGGATCGTAGTCCACCGCGACCAGATCGGCAGCGTCCTGCGCGTGGCAGGCCGTGTCGGCGACGACCACGGCGACGGGCTCGCCGACGTAGCGCGCCCGGCCGGCCGCGAGCGGCATCCGCCCCGGCCCGTGGACCTCGTCGAACGCCTCCGGACCGATGATCATCGGGATCTCGCCGAGTTCCGCGTTGACGTCGGCGCCGGTGAAGACGCCCGCGACGCCCGGCGCCCGCCGGGCGAGGGCGAGGTCGATCCGCCGGATCTCCGCATGGGCGTGGGGGCTTCGCACGAGGGCCACGTGGAGGGCCCCGGGCAGGGGGAGATCCGCGACGTAGCGCTCGCGCGCGGTGAGGAATCCGGGGTCTTCCTTGCGCTTGAGGGGCTGGCCGACGATGGCGCTCACAGGGTTACCCTCGCTTCCACACCGGAATCCCGGCCCACCGCGGAGTGGAGGGCGCGGCGGAGTCCGGCCGCCCGAGGATAGCACGCGGGGCAGCCTCGGGCCGGGCCGCGTGATCCCACGGGCCGCCGGCCGTCCGATCAACTCCCGCGGTCGCGGCCGCTACTCGATCCGCATGTAGATGCCGGCGGGCACGAGCCGGTAGACCCGCACCGGCTGCGCGACGTTCTTGAGTTGGTGCTCCCCCGTGTCCTCGAGGACGTAGTGACCCTGGATCCGCGCGGCGGTCTCCGGGCCCACCTTGACCTCGCCGCCGCGCGTGAGGCCGGCGATGCGGGCCGCGAGGTTCGTCGTGGAACCTGAGGCCGTGAAGGTCCAGCGCCCGCCGCCGGCGGCGTCGAGCTTGGTCGCGCCGACGAGAGCCGGTCCGCTGTTGATGCCCACGTGAATGGCCACCGGCGGGTAGGTGCCGGTGAACTCCTGGTTGAGCTGTGCGACCCGTGCCAGGAGCCGGAACGCCGCCCCGGCGGCGTTCAGCGCGTGCCGGGTCTGAGTGCCCTCGCTCTGGAAGATCACCATCAGGCCGTCACCGGCCGTCTCGTTCACGTCGCCGTGCTGGGCCCGGATGATCTCCAGGAACGCGGAGAAGTAGTCCTGGATCATGCGGTTCAGGCGCGGTGGCGGGAGCTGCTCGGACAGACGCGTGTACCCCTCGATGTCGAGGAAGAGCACTGAGACGTCGGCCTCGCGCTTCTCCAGCTCGCGGGCGTCGGGGTGCTGCTCGAGGAGGCGCGTCACCGCCTCAGGCACGAACTTCGACAGCTCACCTTTGATCTGCTCGAGGAGCTCGAGCTTCCGGGTGGACTCGCGGAGGCTCTCGAGCGTGCTCGCCAGCTCCACGTTACGCGCCTCGAGCTCGACGCGGGCCGCCCGGAGGTGACCCGCCATGTCGTCGATCGTCCGGCCGAGCTGCCCGATCTCGTCGGCGCTCCGCACGCCGGTGCGCGCCTCGAGATCGCCCCCGCCGATGAGGCGCGCGGCTCTGGCCACGCGCGCGATCGGGGCGAGGACGACGTGCCCGAGGAACACGACGATGCTCGCGGCCACCCCGAGGATCGTCAGCCCGGCGACCATGAGCTGGCGGTTGCGGGCGCGGGCCACTTCCGCGTCGAGCGCCTCCAGCCCGAGGCTGATGCGCACCACCCCCCGTACCTGGTGGTTGGCCTCGTGGCACTGCTGGCAGGGCTCCCTGTTGCGGAGGGGTCCGAAGAAGGTTAGGACGCGCCGGCCATCGACCAGCTCGATGAGCTCCTGGGCCTGGGCGGTCTTCACGGCGTCCTGGAATCGGGGGTGGTCGATGCGCTGGCCGGGCGCGCGGCGGAGCCGCGTGAGCCGACCCATGAGGTCGGGCTCCAGGCCAACGTAGGCGTTGACCTCCTCGACGGTCTCGAGATCGGTGAAGGCCTCGACGCCGTTGCGACGGTAGATGTCGATCCGGCGCACGTCACGGAGCTGGGCGCGAAGCTCCTGGACGAGCCGGCGGACGATGTCGGGCCGCGCCTCGAGCATTCCGTTCTCGACCGCGGTGAGGATGGAGGCGGCGAGGAGTCGGGCCGTCTCCCGGTGTCGCTCCTCGAGGGCGTGGCGCTCCCGCCCGAGGTTGAGCCCGAGGAGCAGACCGAATCCCAGGACCAGGATGCCGACGACGAGCGCGAGGACCTTGGCGCGGAGCCGCTCGTGCAAGACCCGCCGGATCTTCACGCAGCCCCGTCGCCCGCGATCCGGGTCATTCTGTCGCCTCGCGGCGGAGTCGCCGGCCGGTGGATCCGACGGAGGCTCGGGAGACCAGGACCGACGGCCCCAGGCATCGGGCCAGCATACACTGGGGCTCGCCGCGGGCTCGGTCACCTTGACCGACGGGGCGCCCCACCCGGATCCCGTCGCGTCCTTCGGGCACACGCCGGGCAGTTGTCACGACGGGGGCCGCCGGTCCAGGACGATTTCGCCCGCGACCAGCGTGAGCACGGGCTCGATCGCCGCGATTTCCGTCGCAGGGCACGTGAAGACGTCGGCCGAGCAGACGACGAGATCGGCCCACTTCCCTGGCTCGAGCGTGCCGAGCTCGGTCTCCTGGTGGGCGGCGTAGGCGTTCCAGGCGGTGAACGCGCGGACCGCCTCCGCCCGGGTCATGCGCTGCTCGGGCTGCCACTCGGGATCCGGGCCCCTGCGGGGGCGACGGGTCACGGCGGCATGGATCCCGTGGAACGGATTCGGGAGCTCGACCGGGAAGTCGGAGCCACCGGCGATGACGGTTCCCGTTCTGAGGAGCGAGCGCCAGGCGTAGGCGCCGGGGAGCCGCTCGGCGCCCAGGCGCGCGTCCGCCCAGGGCATGTCCGAGGTGCAGTGCGTCGGCTGCATGCTCGGGAGGACACCGAGGGCGCGGAAGCGGGGGATGTCCGAGTCCGCCAGGATCTGGGCGTGCTCGACCCGGTGGCGCGGGTCCGCCCCCGGGACGGCCGCCAGGCGTCCGCCCGCGGCGCTCGGGCGCCCCCGGATCACGGCCTCGAGCGCGTCCAGAACGAGCGTGTTGGCGCGGTCGCCGATCGCGTGGATGCAGACCTGGAACCCGCGCTGGGCCGCGGCACGGGCGCGCGCCTCGAGCTCGTCGACGGGGAGCAGGAGGAGCCCTCGGTTCGCCGGGTCGTCGCAGTAGGGCGCGTGAAGCGCGGCGCCGCGGGAGCCGAGCGCGCCGTCCGCCATCAGCTTCACCGCCCCCACGACCAGCCGTCCGTCCCCACCGCCCGCCGGGCCCTCGTCGAGCGCCGCCTGCCACGCGGCGGCGTCGGCGCCCCGAAGCGCGACATGATTCCGGAACGGGAACGCCCCGGCGGCCGCGAGCCGGCGATAGGCGGCGAGGGCGTCAAGGTCGGCGCCCATCTCGTGGACCCCGGTGAGGCCCACCGCGAGACAGTCGGCGACAGCCGCCCGCACGGCGTCTTCCAGCTGCGCCGGGCTTGGACGCGGCTCGACCCGCCGGACGAGATCCTGGGCGGTGTCGACAAGGACGCCGGTAGGCTCGCCGTCTGCGGTGCGCTCGAGGCGACCCCCGGGTGGGTCTGGTGTGTGCCGGTCGATCCCGGCGATCCGGAGCGCGGTCGAGCTGGCCCAGATCGCGTGACCGTCGACGCGGACCAGGGCTACGGGGTGGTGCGGTGCCACCCGATCCAGGGACTTGCGCGTCGGGTAGCGCGCGCCCGGCCAGCGGTTCTGGTCCCACCCGCGTCCCGTGATCCACTCACCGGGCCGGGTGGAGAGGGCGCGTGCGGCGACGCGCTCGGCGCTGGCCGCTTCGGAGGCGAGCCCCGCGATGTCGAGCGCCAGGCGGAGGCGCGCCAGGTACATGAGGTGGCCGTGAGCGTCGACGGGCCCCGGCAGCACGGCCCGCCCCCCGAGGTCGATCTCGCGCTCCCCGGCCGCGGGGTTGACGTCCGCGCGCCGGCCGGCGAAGAGGACGCGGCCGGCCCGGACGACCAGCGTGTCGACGACCCGGTCGTGCGCGTCGAGCGTGTAGATGCGCCCGTTGGAGAGGAGCATCGTCCGCGGCCTACGTGGCTCCCGCCGGCGACGTGGCCGGGCGGTTGCCGCGGGCCCCGAGGATCGGCCAGACCGCCAGCCACACGTAGAGCGCGATACCGATGAGGCGCCCGGCGCCGCTCGCCCCGAAGACGACGCGGAACCCGAACGTATCGGCGAGCCAGCCCCCCAGGAGCGGTCCCGCCACCGCGCTCGCGAACACCACGGTCTGGTAAAGCGCCACGGCCTGGGGACGGTGGGAGGCCGGCGTGAGCTCGAGCAGGAGGGCGAAGTTGGCCAGGTTATAGCCTGCCCAGACGAGGCCGGCGTAGGCCTCGAGCACGCCGACCTGCCAGGGCGCGGTGACCCAGATCCAGGCGGTCGGGATGATCGGGATGAGGAGGCCGGTGAGCGCCTGGGTCTTGAGCGCGCCCAGACGGTCCATGACGCGGCCGAAGAGGCCGCTCCCGATGAGCCCGAAGAGCGTGTTGACGCCGGCGAGGAGCCCGACGGTCCCGGCCCCCGCGCCGAGTTGGCGGACCAGGTAGACGTTGAAGAACGGCGCCGCCACCTGGAGCGCGAGGTTCCACACGAAGCCGCTCACGATCAGGCCGAGGAACGCCCGGTTGCCCGCGATCACGCTCCAGAGGCCGGTCGTGCCGCCCGCGGCCGGTCGCGCCCGGATGACGCGGTGCGGTTCAGGGATGCCGATGAAGCAGAGGGTGCCTGCGAGGCCGGCGACGAAGGCCAGAGCGAACACGGCCTGGTACCCGAGGTTCGGCTGACCGAGCCAGCCGTTTCCGGCCTTGATGAGCCAGCCCGCGAGGGGCGCGACCAGGAGCGCCGCCAGCATGATCATGAGGTTGCGGTTCCCGAAGTACTGCGCGCGCAGGCGGGGCGGGACCAGGTCGCCGACGAGCACGGTCCACGCCGGATTGCCGAAGTTGGACATGAAGGATCGGACGCCGTTGATGGCGATGATGAGCCAGATGGCGGTGGCCGGGACGCTCGTGAGCCACGGCACCAGCGCGAGGGCGAGCAGCGCGACGCGCGCGAAGCCGCCGACGGTCCACGTGACGAGCGGCTTCCGGTGGCGGACGGTGTCGGCGGCGCGCGCCCCCGGGAACAGGGACACGGCGCCGAGGAAGTTCTGGATCGCCGCCAGGAGCCCCAGCTGGCTCGTGCTCGCGCCGTAGGTGAGGGCGTAGAGGACGATGAACCCGAGGTAGAGATTGTCGCTCACCGTCGTGAAGAAGCCGTCGAGCCATGACCACCGGATTCCCGCGAGCCGGCGGGGCGTGAGGGCCTCGTCGTCCTCTTCCGCGGCGGGCTCGGGGTGCTTGAGCACTTCCCAGTTCAGCCGGTGAGGGCGCACGTGATCGAGCCGGCTGACGCGGCGCTGCACGATGTGCTGGTGCCAGCGGCTCGGCGCGAGCGTGGTGTCGCGGGGCACGATGAAGCGGTCGAGCCAGGCGAGCCGCGATCGACCGAGAGCGTGAAGGCTCACCGAGCCATGGTGACGGCTGGGCCTTGGCGGCGCAAGAGCTAGACTGAACACCGTGGCGCGCGCGGGAGGGCGCGGGGGACGGGGACGAGCGTGGCGCCGGCTCGCGCTCCTCGGGCTCCTGGTCATGATCGCCTGGCTGGGCTACGAGGCCTGGACCTGGCCGCGCGTGGGCGCCCTCGCCACGCGCCCGCCCCGCACCACGGCGTTCATCGACCGCTATCGGACTGAGCAGCGGGCCGCCGGGCGACCCGACCACGTTCAGTGGACCTGGGTGCCCTACGCCGCCATCTCGATCCACATCAAGCGCGCGGTGGTCGTCGCCGAGGACATCCGGTTCTTCGCTCACGGGGGCGTCGACCTCGACGAGGTGGAGGACGCGCTCGGGCGCGCCGTCGAGCGGAAAGCGTTGCCGCGCGGCGCCTCCACCATCACGCAGCAGCTCGCGAAGAACCTGTGGCTGACGGCCGCGTGGAGCCCGCTGCGGAAGGCGCGCGAAGCGATCCTCGCCTGGCAGCTCGAGCGGACGCTCACCAAGCGGCGGATCCTGGAGCTCTACCTGAACGTCGCCGAGTTCGGGCCCGGGTGCTATGGAGTCGAGGCGGCGGCGCGTCGGTACTTCGCCAGGTCTGCCGGCGACGTCGGTCCCGTCGAAGCGGCTCAGCTGGCCGCGAGCCTCCCGAATCCCCGCGCCTGGCATCCGGGCTCGACGAGCCGCCCCTACCAGGCCTACGTGGCGCGGGTCCTCCGGCGGATGGAACGCGCGGACTGGCTCGACCGGCTCCTCTGAAAGGGGCCTCAGCGGCTCAATCCGAGAATCGGTCGGATCGAGCCTCCGAGCGCCCGGACGACGGCCGTGAGCGCTTCGTCCGGTGTATCCGGCCACACGGGGCCGCCTGGTGCGACGACGAGCCCCCGCTCCCCGACGGCCGCGAGAGCGGCGCGCGCGGCCAGGACGGCAGTCGCGGAGGGTTCATCCCGGAGTGCCCGGGGATCGAGCCCACCCAGCGCGGCGGCCAGCAGGTGCGCGTGACCCTCGGCGAGCGCCGGCAGGCCCGCTCCCGGGGCCCAGCCGACCACGTCGGCGGGCCAGGTCGCGACCCGCGCGAACGGGACCGGCCCGGTCACGTGGACCACGCGCAGTGCCGCCCGGCCGTCGAGGGCGGCGAGCACGGCCCGGTCGTGGGGCTCGAGGAGGTCGGTGTAGGTGGCCGTCCCCAGCGCGGGTTCGGCGGGCGCCTGCACCGTGTAGAGCACGCCGGCCAGGCCCTCGGCCAGGCAGAGCTCCGCGAATCGGATCTGGGTCTCGGCGAGGGCCCGCAGCGCGTCGCCGACGAGCCCGGGCCACTCCCGGAGATGGACCGCCAGCCGGCCGCCTCCCAGCCGGGTCGCCACGGCCGAGGGCGCAGGGAGAACCACGACCACCGGGGCGTCGCCGATGCGGCGGTCGAATCCCACGCGGATCAAAGCCTCCACGACCTCGCTGAAGCCCGCGGCGGACGCGGGCTCGAGGGTCCGGATGGCTCGCCAGTCCTCGGGGTGGCTGACGGCGCACCGGGCGCAGGGACGGCTCCCGTCGTCCCGAGGGGTCTCGGCTTCCACGCATCCCCAGGCCTGGGCGGCGTAGCCGGCCGGCGGCACCACGGCCAGGAAATCCGGCCCGTACCGATCGTGGAAGCGGAGCGTCGCCTGTGCGAGGCCGGCGGGCGAACGATCCGCAGTCGGAAAATGGCGCCAGAAGGCATACGGAGGTCGGTCCACGGGCTCCCGCCGGGTTGCGGCGCGGAGGCGGTCGAGGCGGCCCATCGGCGTCATCGGCGGGGATGCTAGCACGGGTCGACCTGGGAGCGGGCTTTGGCGTATGCTCTTCGGGTCGGAAGTCTGTATCCATCTTCCTTCACATCACGTCGTCCGAGGGGACGGGAGGGCGTCCTGACATGACACGGTTCAGCGTGCGGTGGGCAGTGCCGGTGCTCGCGAGCGTCGCCTTGCTGGTGGCAGGCTGCGATTCTCCCCCGGAGGCCGAGAAGAAGGCCGCCGACGCGGCGATCGCGGCAGCCAAGTCGGCGGAGGCCGACAAGTACGCCGGCCCCGCCTACAAGGCGGCGACCGATCTCCAGCGGCAAGCCGAGACGCAAATGGGCGAGAAGAAGTACAAGGAGGCCAAGACGGCGTACGAGCGGGTCAAGGGCCTCGCCGATGACGCGGGCAAGGCGGCCGCGGCCGGGAAGGCTGCGATGAAGACGGAGGTGGAGAAGGGGATCGCCGCCGCCGAAGCCGCGTGGGCGGGGCTCGAGAAGCAGGCCCAGACCGCGGCCAAGAAGATGAAGCCGGACATGAAGAAGGCCTGGGAGGACGATGCGAAGGCCGCCAAGGACTCGCTGAAGGCGGCCAAGGACGCGTTGGCCAACTCGCCGGCCGAGGCCAAGGACAAGCTCGCGAGCGTCCTGGGCTCGATCGAGAAGTGGTCGAAGGAGCTCGCCGCCACGGCCATGCCGGCAGCGAAGACGCCCGCCGCCGCGAAGGCGCCGGCTCCCGCCAAGAAGAAGTAGTGCGTCTCTGACGTCTCGGCCGGCCGAGCTTCGCCCCGGAGCCCGGCCGGCCGTGGCGGCGCCGTCGCCTTCCGGGACGGGGCCCCACGCGCCGCTCGGTCAGTCGACCACTCGCTCGACGACGAGCGTCACCTCGTCCTCGATCGCCCGACCCCGGTTGCCCGGTCGTACTGACCAGCCGGGATGCGTGCGGATCGCGCGGACAGCCGCCTCCACCAATCGCGGGGCGATACGGTCCTGGAACTCCCGCAGCCAGACGTAGCCGTCGAGCTCCCCGTCGTAGCCGTCCTGGAACGTGCAGCGGAGATCGAGTCTCAACGTGAAGTCCCGCTCCTCGACGAAGCGCATCTGGGCTCCTTCCGAGATTGGCCGAGCCTGGCCGAGCGTGGCCGAGCGTGGCCGCATGTGGCCGCCGGTGGGGCGCTACCCCGGCGCCGTGCCGGGCGCTTGATTGTACGATGGGGCTGGTCAAGCCCTGACCCCGGCTGCCGGAAACCCCCACGCGCAGGAGGTGCGCCATGATCGTCGTGATGGGTGCGATTGGGTTCGCGCTCCTCGCCCTCACCGCCCTGCCGACGCCCGCGGCCGCCTATTCGATGGTGGCCGTCATCGAGACGCAGACCCAGGGCCCGCTCGCGTGCGGCAACACCGCGCGGGGCCTGGAGGGGACGCAGACGCTTCTCGGGATCTCGGACGAGATCGCGCTGCCCGCGGCCGACGTCACGGGCGGCGACCCTGGCGGCGCGCTCCAGGTCCGGCCCCTCGTCGTCATCAAGGAGCTCGACCGGTGCACGCCGCCGCTGTTCCTGGCGCTCGTCAACCGGGAGCGGATCCGTCTCGTCGAGATCCGACTGTTCGACCGCCAGGGGGTTCACTTCTTCACGATTCGCCTGGAGGAGGCTCTCGTCACGCGCATCTCTCGGGTCGTGCGCTCTCACGGCCTCCACGAGGAAGTCGCCTTCGCGTTCCGGGCGATCCAGCTCATCGACGAGCGGAGTGGCGCGAGTGCCTCGCACCAGTTCTCCGGCTGATGGTGGCTGACCTCGCGCCGGAGCCGCGCCTCAGGTGGCGCCGGCGGCGTGCGGCTTGAGCACACCGAGGGCGATCCGGTGGAACGGGGTCTCGATCCCCGTGGCCTGCCCCAGGCGGGAGACGGCGCCCGCCAGCCAGTCGATCTCGAGCCGCCGCCCCTGCTCGAGGTCGACCGCCAGGGACGCCCTCCAGGTCGCCGGCATGCCCTGGACGAACGTGAGCGCTCCCCGAATGTCCGCCTCGGTGAGCTCGACCCCCTGGGCCTGCGCCACCGCCACCACTTCACGCATGCCCTGCTCCGCCAGACGCCAGGTCTCCTCGTGCGCGCGGACACGGGCGAGCGCCACACGCGTCATCGCGCTGAGGGCCGCCATCGGCGCCAGGACCAGGAACTTGCGCCAGATCTCGAGGCGAATGTTGCGGCTCGACGCGGCCTCGATGCCGGCGGCGTTCGCCAGAGCCACGAGGCGCGCGAGCCGCGCGCTCTCGCGTCCGTCGAGCTCCCCCACCGTGAGACGGTTGAGCGCGTTGTGCCGGATCACGCCCGGCGCCGTGATCTCCCCGTTGATCACGACGACCCCGCCGACGACGTGGGGCCGGCCGTGGAGGCGGGCCACGATGTCTGTGGCATCGACGCCGTTCTGCAGGCACACGACGGCGGTCTCGTGGCCGAGCATCGGCCCGATCGCCCGCGCGGCAGCTTCCACATCGTAGAGCTTCGTCCCGAGCAGCACGGCATCGACGGGCCCCACCGCCGCCGGGTCATCGGTGGCCGCGGCGGGCGCGATCAACAGATCCCCGAGCGGGCTCAGGATCCTGAGGCCCCGCGCGCGGATCGCCGCCAGGTGCGGGCCCCGCGCGACGAACGTGACCTCGGCACCGGCCGAGGCCAGTCGGGCGCCGATGTAGCCGCCGATGGCGCCGGATCCCATCACGGCGATCTTCATCCCTGGCACCTCCCGGAGTCGCTCGGGTTAGGGGCTCCGCGCCGCGTCACCGCCGGCGGACGGGGAGGGGGTCTACGTGGCGCGGACGAAATGGGGCGGCGGGGCCGGAGGGGCCGCCCCGATCCAGGTCGGGCGGCCCGGGCAGGGCTCCTTCGCCGCCGCGGGATCAAGCGTTCGCCGGACCCGGGGACGCCTACCTCGGTCTCCAGCTGGTCCCGCGCCTCGGTCGCAAGGGTCGGTGAGATTGTCCGCGGTGCGGCACTGGGAGCCACGAGCCCCGCGCGATGACCGAGGGGAAGGTCGCCGCGGGCGTGGTGAAGCTCGCCGGCAGCACGTAGTTCTCGTAAGCCGGTGAGTAGGTGAACTGGGTTGCGGCGTTGTTGGCGTATACGGTCTGGGCGAGGATCGACCCCGTGATGGTGTTCGGCCCGAAGTCGACGGCCGCAACTAGCACGGAGGGAAACGCGACCTGCCTCAGCGAGCGTCCCCTGAACGGAGGCCGCAGGCCCGGTGCGGCTTAGGCATGGGCTGAGCCGTCGACAGCACGGGCACCTCTGTAGCCACACGTGGTTTCCGGGCCGCCGACGATGCTCCCGGGGTGGCCTCGACGCACCCAGGCGGTGCTGCCGCGCAGTCAGATAAGGCGGTCAGTCGCAGGGCGTCGGCGCGTTGTAGTCGTTCGCGTAGTTGACGCAGTGCACCCACGTCGCCCGATACAGAGCGACGGTCAACGACGGATCAGTGGGGGACGGGGTGAACCCCGGAGGCGGCGTCGCGTTGCCGTACGTCGAGTTGTAGGTGATGCGAGTCGCCGTATTGTTGATATTGACGTCCCACCCGATCATGCCACCGTCGACGTTGATCGGACCGAAGTCGGCGGTTCCGCCGGTAAAGATGATCCCCCGCACGGTGGCGGTCGAGTCCGACAGACTCAAGTTGATCGTCTGTCCCGTCGACGTGGTGGGCGCCGGCTCATTGGGATTGTAGGCGAGGAAGGCCAGAGGGTACCCACACCCTGGCGCCGGAGAGGGCACAGCCTGCCCCGGATCGGGCGGTGTGAACCCGCACGGGAAAGTCGTGACCTGGACGGTGCCCGTGAGGCCGAGGTCATCGTTACCGCCGCCGCCGCCCGTCTGATTGCCATGCAGAACCAGCGTGCCGTTGACGCCGATGTTGTTCTTGAGCCTGACCTTCCCCATCACATAGGCGACGGTCGAGTAGCTGGCGGTAATGGTGGCATCGTAACAGTTCTCGGTCGACCGGGCCTTCTGCTTGCCGATGCACCCGGCATCGTCGCCGCTGTTGGTCCCGAAGCTCACATCGGCGCCCGTGACCACGTTGCTCCCGGGCGTTGAAACGGCGCCGGGGCCGAAGAAGACCGCCCCGTGGCATTTCGAAGGCGTCGGCTGGCACGTTGTTGTATCGCTGGGGTTCCACGCATACGTGCCCTGGACGGAGCTGCAATTGTCCGTGCCATAGCCGCTCCCGGTCGAGATCACGGTCCTGCAGATTCGACGCGTGGGCAGCGCCTGGTGGAGCGCCCAGGTGTAGTACGGGTAGATCACGCACGGCCAGGTGCTGGACCAGCCGGCGGCGCTGGCGACATCTGTCGGGATGTCTGAATCCGGGATCTGGCCGCCCAGGGACTGCTTGCCACACTTGATGTCGGTCGGCAGCGGAAGCGGTCCCTTGGCGGGTCCGTTCGGGTGTTCGGGGTCGGCCGGGTCGATGCATGGATTGTTGTTGCAGCCCCCCACGTCGTCCTGGATGCACAGCTGGCTGTTGCCGTTGTAGCAGGAGTGTCCCCATGAGCTGCCGATCGTGTAGTGCGCCCGCACTCGCGCCCGTCCGATCACGCGACCGGCGCCGTCGGTCGTCTCGGCCCACGCGGTCAGGACCGCCGTCTTGTTGGTATCCACGTTCTCCTGACAGCCCACCCCCGCATCCTGGATGTCCGTGGGAACGAATTTCGGTGTCCACGCCCCACCGCCCGGCGCCTCGCAGTCGTTGTCGATCCGGACCCAGTAATGGCCGGAGCCGAGGCTGATCCCCGCCGCGGAGATCCCGAGCTTCCGGGTCGCCGCCGAGCTGATGAAGTTGTTGAAGTTCCCGTCGACCGCGGCGGTCTTGAGAATGCTCCGCCCGTGCTCCAGCGCGGCCTCGGCGAGCCCGAACGCCTGCTGGGCCGCCTTGTGGTTCCCCCCCACCCGGGTCTCGAGATCTGCCAGCACGGCCACCGACATCGCGAAGATCGCGAGGATGAGCATGCAGAGGATCGCGATCATGAGCGCGGCGCCGCGGTCGTTCCCCCTCGTTCGCATCGGGTTGCCTCCTCGCGTTACCGGGTACGCATGTCCACGGTCGTCCGCAGCGTCCGCTGAACGGTCTCGACCCCCGTCTGCCCGAAGCGGCCGACGGTGCCCCGCGCCACGAGCGTGATGGTCACCCGCTGGATGCAGTCGCGTTGGGTCTGGCTGCCGGCGGTGTTCGTGAGAACCCCCCAGGCGCCCACACAGTAGCTGTTGAAGACCGTCGGCCCCTCGTAGGTCAGCGACAAACTTTCGATGTTGTCCGCTAGCGTCCGCGCGGTTCCGGTGCCCTGCTGCCGCGTGATCCGCCGATTCGCCGCGTCGTATGCGTATGTGATGCTCTCGGTCGACGGCGCGCTGGTGTCGATCAGGCCGTCACCATCGAGATCCATCTGCACGCGGATGCTGGTGCTCGTCGCAACCGGGATGATATACCTGCCGGCACAGGTGAAGCCCCCGCCAAGGGACGGGAGCGCCTGGCACCGGGCCAGCTTCGCGCCGGAGCACTGGGTGTAGGCCTCGCTGTCGAAGGCGCACTGGAGCACGTCGCGGCCCGCCTTCATCAGATCGCGTGCCATCTGGTCGACGGCGATCCGGGCGTCGCCCTGCACCTCCGCGCGCTCCGACCCGACGAAGTACGCCGTCTGCGCGTGCTCCCACACGGCCAGGATGCCGACGGTGATGATTGCGAAAATCGCGAGCGCGGCCATGATCTCGACGAGGGTGCAACCCCGCGAGTCCCTCGCGGATCGGCCCACGGCGGCTCTCACCGGGCGATGACCGTCTGCACGGTCGTGACGGTCTGGCCGAACTGCTCGGTGAAGTAAACGCGCACCTCCACCGTTCGGCAGGTCGGCGCGCCCGCATCGGTCGGGCAGCTCGTGGAGCACGGGGCGCCCGTACAGTCGGCCGGCGCCGTGTAGTCGGTGACGAGCACCTCGCGCTCGAATCCGGTGAACCCGGGCACGGCGGCGCGGGACGCCGCCAGGCTGGGCAGGTTCGCGAAGGGCGTTCGCTTGGCGCCATCGATCGGCTCCTGGGCCAGTCCAGTCGCGGTCACCTGGAACCCGGAGCCGCTGACGGCCACCAGCCCGTAGGGAATCGCGGCCGCGATCGCCACGAGCGCCACCGCAAGTAGGCACACGGCGATCAGCACTTCCACGAGGGTCATTCCGTGTTGCGTCATGCGAGGCTCGTCCGCATACCGCGCGTTCAACAGCTCGCGCCCGGCATCTGCACGCCACCTTCCGGCGTCACCGTCAGCGCGACCGCACAGGAGACGCCATTCCTCACCGCGGTCACCACGATCGTGGTGGGGCCGATGGGATCCACCGCGCTGACCGGCGTGAAGCGAAGCGCGGCGGTGTCGATCGTGGCGTCTCCGGTCAGGGTGACGGGGCCCTCTACGCTGGGCCCGGTGCACGTCCCGCCGGCCTGGCCGCCTGTGTAGATCTGGTATTGCCCGACCCCGCCCGCCGTGCGAGTGGCGATGCAGTAATCCCGCGCCTCGCTGATCGCTCGCTGTCTCGTGTACCTGATCGCGCTGACCACCTGGTCAGAGGCGCCTTTGGTGCCGCCGGCCAGAAGCGCGGTGTTCAGCGCGCCGATTGCCGCGGCCCCGATGCCGGCGATGATGGCCGTGATGCCCAGGATGACGGTGATCTCGACGAGGGTGAGCCCAGACTGACTGCGCCGCATGCTGCCGAACTCCTCCCGAAGCGGGCGCGGCGAAATCAACATTCCGCAACGCGCCTCGCGGGGGA
>Ga0114129_10000570_pt1 | contig 45373 bp, 40 predicted proteins | sample RhiMetdeltSRZDD1_FD_80071 | JGI IMG/M metagenome (GOLD analysis project Ga0114129, IMG submission 80071) | Populus rhizosphere microbial communities from Tennessee, USA - Rhizosphere MetaG P. deltoides SRZDD1 (version 2) (version 2) | ecosystem: Host-associated > Plants > Roots > Rhizosphere >...
ACGGCTGCGGCCTAATAAGACTGTCTCAATCTGTCATCCTCAATCTGTCATCGCGGACAGGACTCGCAGATCCTGCCCGCCCCCAAGGTAGGACTAGTCAGAATTTATGCGCGCTGGCTCTGGGTCCTATTGCAACATCTCGACATACCCGATCCGACTCGACAGCACGCCCGAGTACCAGACCCGCCTGGGATTGTTCGGATCGACCTCGATGCGCCGCACGTCGGTCTCCGCGAACATGAGCGGGAACTCGGTCCAGCGGCCTGTGGCCGGGTCGAGACGGCCCAACTTGTCGACATGGTGCAGGCTGGTCCAGATCAGGTGGTTCTTCATGTCCGGATCGGCGAGATAGACGCCCGCGTCTTCGCTCGGCGGCGTGAACTCCGTCATCTTTATTGTCTTGTAATCGACCCGCAGGAGCTTGCCGGCGCCGTGCAGGCCCACCCACAGGTTGCCGTCCCAGTCGGAGCCGAGCTTGCGGGCGACGGGATCTTTCACAGGGAGCGGAAACTCCTCGAACTTGCCGGTAGCGCGGTCGATGCGCGCGATCTGGTCAACGGCATTCTCCACGATCCAGATGTTGCCGTCGCCGGCGACCGCCATGCCGTAGGGGTTGGCGGTCTTGTTTCGCTGGATGCCGGCCGGCACCTCGAAAAACGTGAATTGCCGTGTGGCAGGGTCGAGGCGGATGACCTGGTTGGCGGCGATCGAGTTGAGCCACACCGTGCTGTCCGGGTGCACGCGCATGGTGTTGCCGCTGGCATTGCCGCTGCGTGTCGGCGGGAGATCGTAGACGACGAACTGCTCTGTCTTCGGATCGAAGCTCAGCCAGCGCCGGTTGGGGCCGCCGTCGACCATCCAGAACTCGCCGTTGTTGCCGCGCCGGATCGCGTTGAGGCGGACCGTCGTAGAAGCGGCGGCCGGAGGCGGGTATTCGGTGTATGTCAGTGTCTTGGCATCAAGCCGGCCCAGCCTTCCGCCGACCCGCTGAGTGACCCAGCCGTTGCCGGCGTCATCGACCGCCACTTCGTGCGGCTGTGCTCTCGGGTTGGGCAGTTCATACTCGACCACGATGTAGTCCCGCGCGCCCGGTGGCTGAAGCGTGCGCGGAAGGCGGCTGAACGGATCGGGCTTGGGCTTGGCGCCGCCGGGGTCGGGACCGTAGTTGGCAGAGAAATAAGCCAGCACCACCTTCTCCTCGTCGTCGGTGAGCGGCTGCGCCAGCGTCGAACCCTGCGCATAGAGCTTCATGCTGAGCAGAACCTCATGCCAACGTGCCTGATTGGCACGCGAGCGCACAATCCGCTGCGCATCGTGGCAGGACACGCATTTCGCCTCGACGATGGATTTGCCCGCGCCATCGGCCAGGCGGGGCCCGCCGCCGGTCCCAGCCTCCGCCTCGGCACCACGCTCGCCGGGCGCGCGCCCGGGCCACGCCGGCGGCAGGGCCGCTGCGCGTGCCGCCGTCAGCGAGAGATCCACGCGCGCGGACCTGCCGGTCACCACCTCGACAGGAGCCGACGGAGCGCTTTGGTGCTCCCCGCCGACCGCCTGCACGACGTATTTGCCGGCGGGAAGGCGGTTGTTTGTGTAGTTGCCCTGCGCCTGGGTGATGACCATGAAATTGAGGCGGCGCTCGGCGTTCCTCATCTGAACGAACGCGCCGGCCAGCGGCGTGCCCGCCGCGTCGGTGACGACGCCCGTCAGGGTGCCAGCCTCTTGCGCCGATCCCGCGCCCGACCAAAACGCGGATGCAACGAATGCCAATGCAGCGAAATATGAGTTCAGCCTGCCAGATTTCGGCATGTCGATCCTCCCGGGGCGTGATCACCAGGACGCACGTCGCATCGAAATCAGATTGCCGGCAAAAAAGTCGCACGTGACCATAAATGAGTCAACGCACAGCCCCATCCAAGCGCATGGCCGCTCGCGTTTTCGGGTCACTCGTCGAACTGGGAGCCCGGCGGCAGGGGTCTGCGGACCCGGCCGGTCGAAGCTTCCGGGATCTTCAAAATGGTCTTGGCCTGCAAGGCCGCAGGCAGGCGATCGGGAATGAAACGCCAGGCCGCGAGGAGACCAACAAGCGCAACGGCGACCAACGTCATCAGCACGGCAAACACCGGCCAGCCCCGGCCGCGGCGGGCGGGCCGCATTTGGTCGATCGTCACGCTGGCGGGGACCGTCGCCTCCACCCGGGATTCCGGCGTGACCTCAGCAGTTGAATCTTGCTCGGCCGATACGAGGTCGGGCGATTTCGTCTCCGGCAGTGTGACATCAGGCGCCGCCGCGGCCGCCGGTTCGGGCTCCCGGCCGGGCTCGGGCACCGGCTCCGGCAGGGTTACTCCGGAATCCGGTCCACCCTCGCCGAGCTTTCCCTTGATGCGTTCCCACACCTGCGGGGGCGGCTCGACCGGCTCGACCATGAGATGCAGCTCGCCCAGCCGGCGCTCCCAGACCCGCACCTTGCCGCGGAATCCGTGATCGACGTCGAGGAGCACCTGCGCGCGCGTGCGTTCGTCAGCGTCGAGCGTGCCGAGCACGTATTCGGCCGCGAGCGAATCCATATCGTCATCGTTCATGACGTCAGGCATTGCTCGATCTCGAACAGGCTGCGCCGCAGCGCCGCCTTGAGCAGATTGGCAGACATGTCGAGCTTGGTGGCGAGCTGCTCCCGGCTGAATGCACCGTAATAGGCGAGCAACAACATGCGCTGGCGCTCCGGCTCCAACCGTCCGATGCAGGTGAGCAGCCGCTTCAGCTCGTCGGTGAGCTCGCGCCGCGGCAGCACGCCCGGGCTGTCGGCATCGGCGATCTCCGGTTCGATATCGGCCGCATCTGCGTCGGGCCGGCGGGCGACGTCGATCGCGCGAGTGCGGGCAATCGCCACGATCCAGGCGATCGGCGTCGAAAACGCCGGGTCGAACTGGCTCGAGTTGTTCCAGACTTGCAGATAGGCTTCTTCCACGACCTCGGCGGCGAGGTCATGCCGCCGCACGATGCGCAGGACCACCCCGTAGACCTTCGCGCAGGTCGCCGCATAGAGGCGTTCGAAGGCATTCTTGTCGCCCTTGGTGACGGCGGCGAGCAGCCAGGCGATTTCAACGGACGTCTGCATTTTCCAATCGACCCCTGCCCCGGCTTTCCGCGGCGCCGGCCGATTATCGCTGCCGGACCGGCCTTTCGTCGAGACAGGAATGCGGTCAATTGCTGCAGGGCCCCGCCCAGCGGTCAGCCCGCTGCCGCGAGGTGGACAAGGGTTCCGGTCAGAAAGTGGACGTCAGGCGCGGGCGCTGTTGCGCAGCAAGCCGATGGCATCGAGCTCGGCCTGCTCGCGGGCCGCCTCTTCCTCGCGCTCGCGCATCTGGTCGCGCTCGTCGAGCAACTCGACCTTCTTCATCTCCTCGAAGGCCTCGCCCAATGCGCTCTTGGCATCCTCGAGCTGGATCTTCAGCTCATCGGCCGAACGCTTGAGGTTCTCGCGCCGCTGCATGGCGGCCTTGGCATAGGTCGGATAGGCGAAATGCCCCGGATCGTGGATGCCGGCGCGTTCCTGTTCCGTCTTGATTTCGCGCTCCAGGTCGCCGGCCATGCGCTCGAACTCGGCGATCATGCCTTCGATCTGCGCCACCTTCCGGCGCTTTTCGTCGACCTGAAACTTCTTCAGGCGGATGAGTGTCTCGCGTGACTTCATCGACTCGTACTCCCCCGAAGTCCCCGGACCGTGGGACCAGATGGCGCCTTGCGGCCGGCTACTGCCGGCAGCGCCGAAGCTGCCGCGCTCCAGGCGGCCCCGTTCCGGGCCGTTTGGTCGGGCCAGTCTGGCGCCACAACGTTAGTTTTCGGTTTCCACACTGCCCAGAATTTGTCCAAGACGTTGATATCCTTGCCCAAGACTGGTTGCTTCTTCCTTACTTTGGGCCAGGAATTCCTCCAGCGGCCCATGCAGCCGGATGGCCTCGTCGACCTCCTCGCTGGTGCCCGCCCGATAGGCGCCCAGGCGGATCAGCTCCTCCATGTCGGCGTAGGTGGCCATCACCTGCCGGGCCCGCGCAATGGCAGGAAGGTAGGCGGGATCGGCCGCCCGCGGCATGGTGCGGGAAATCGACTTGAGAACATTGATCGCGGGATAGCGGCCGCGCTCGGCGATCTGCCGCTCCATGACGATGTGGCCATCGAGGATGGCCCGAACCGCATCAGCCACCGGCTCGTTGTGGTCGTCGCCTTCGACCAGCACGCTGAACATCCCGGTGATCGTGCCCTCCCCGGTGCCGGGGCCGGCCCGTTCCAGGAGCCGCGGCAGCTCGGTGAAGACGGTCGGGGTATAGCCCTTGGCGGTCGGCGGTTCGCCCGCGGACAGACCAATTTCCCGCTGCGCCACCGCGAAGCGCGTGATCGAATCCATCAGCACCAGCACGTCCTTGCCCTCGTCGCGGAAATACTCGGCTACCGCGAGCGTCAGATAGCCGGCCTGGCGGCGCATCAATGCCGGCTCGTCGGAGGTGGACACGACCACGACCGAGCGGGCGAGGCCCTGCTCGCCGAGGTCATCCTGGAGGAATTCCTGCACTTCGCGGCCGCGCTCTCCGACCAGGCCGATCACCGAAACGTCAGCCACCACGTTGCGCGCCATCATCGACAAAAGCACCGATTTGCCGACGCCGGAGCCTGAGAAAATGCCCATGCGCTGGCCGCGGCAGCAGGTGATGAAGGCGTTGATCGCGCGCACCCCGAGGTCGAGCGCCTCCCCGACCCGCCGGCGCTCATGCGCCGGCGGCGGCGGATTCCGGAAGGGGTAAGGGGATGGCCCCGCCGGCAACGGACCTTTGCCATCGAGCGGCTCGCCCATCGCGTTGATCACGCGCCCGAGCCATCCCGATGACGGCCGCACCGCCGCGGCCGTGGATGTCACAGCGGCGCGGCAACCGCGCCGCACGCCTTCGAGCGGTCCGAACGGCATCAACAGTGCATTGGTGCCGGAAAACCCGATCACTTCGCAGGGGATATCGCGCCCATTGCCGGTCTCGATCACGATGCGGGCGCCGACCGACATGGCGTGGAGCGGCCCCGCTACCTCGACCAGCAGGCCGCGCACCCCGACGACGCGGCCATAGGTTTCGACCCCATCGAGCTCGCCGATCTGCTCAGCGAGCGCCTTCATGCGAACCTGCTCGACCGAGATAGCGCTTCGCCGCGGTTCTTAACTTCGTGTTTACCCGCGTCGTTAATCATTGCGTCACCGTCTGGGGACCCTCAGGCAAGACTGGCCCGGCCAGAACGGGCAAGGGGCGAGTCTTATGAATCGGCTACGGCCGTTTCCTCATGTGGAACATGAACTATTGCTTGGCTAAAAAACCACTCTCGTGCAATATCTTAGGGCGATTCGCAGGCGTTTGCCCAGGGGGTAGCTGCACTCCGGAATCAGGTTTTGTTAACCATGCGTCTTTAATGTTCCGCGTGGGGTTGTCCCAATGCGTTTTCACGGGCCGCCATTGCGGCGTGCCGACCTGAGCCCGAAGCGGCGAGGAAGGGGACTGGCATGCGCGTATTGCTGATTGAGGATGACAGCGCCACCGCTCAATCGATCGAGCTGATGCTCAAATCCGAAAGCTTCAACGTCTACACGACAGATTTGGGCGAAGAGGGTGTCGATCTAGGAAAGCTCTACGACTACGACATCATCCTGCTCGATCTGAACCTGCCGGACATGTCGGGCTACGAGGTGCTGCGCACGCTGCGCGTATCGAAGGTCAAGACACCCATCCTGATCCTCTCCGGCCTCGCCGGCATCGAGGACAAGGTCCGCGGGCTCGGCTTCGGCGCCGACGACTACATGACCAAGCCGTTCCACAAGGACGAATTGGTCGCGCGCATCCACGCAATCGTGCGTCGCTCCAAGGGCCATGCGCAGTCCGTCATCCAGACCGGCGACCTCGTGGTCAATCTCGACACCAAGACGGTCGAGGTCAACGGCGCCCGCGTGCACCTCACCGGCAAGGAGTACCAGATGCTGGAGCTCCTTTCGTTGCGCAAAGGCACGACGCTGACCAAAGAGATGTTCCTCAATCATCTCTACGGGGGCATGGACGAGCCCGAACTCAAGATCATCGACGTCTTCATCTGCAAGCTGCGCAAAAAGCTCGCTAACGCCTCGGCCGGCAAGAACTACATCGAAACCGTGTGGGGCCGCGGCTATGTGCTGCGCGAGCCGTCGGAAGACGAGGCGAAAATCCCCGCCTGAGAATTTCAAGGAGCCCTGCGGGCTCTCTCCTCCCAACTCGGACATTTCCGGACCCCGCCGCAAGGCGGGGTTTCTGTTTGGAAAGCGACCGCCTCGCGGGCGTGGCTGGCGCTAGCGGCCGCCGCTGATGACCGCCAGCCGCGGCGGCGCGGCCGTATTCATGACAACGGGCCTCGCTTTGCCATTGGGGGCATAAAGTCCGCGCCGGTCGGCGAGCGGCTTGAAGCATTCGGTGAGGCCGACCACGGTCTCGGCCGCGCCCAGCACCAGATAACCCTCGCGCTCCACGACATGTGCAAGCCGATGAAGCACGTCGATCTTGGTTTCCTGATCGAAATAGATCAGCACATTGCGGCAAAACACCAGGTCGAAGGTGCCCAGGTGGCTGAAATCGTGCAGCAGATTGAGCGGACGAAACTGCACCATGGCGCGGATATCGGGCGCGATCTGCCAGGTCTCGCCGATCTGGCTGAAATATCTGACCAGCAGCTGAATCGGCAGGCCGCGCTGCACTTCGAACTGGCTGTAGATACCGGTTTTCGCCTTCTCGAGAACCTCGGTCGAGAGGTCGCTCGCGACGATATCGATGCGCCATCCGGCGATGCTCTTGTCCAGCTCCTTGAGGCACATCGCGAGCGAATAGGGCTCCTGGCCGGTCGAAGCCGCAGCGCACCAGATGCGGATGCGGCGTTGCGCCGCCCGCGCGGCAAGCAGCGCGGGCATGACCGTGCTGCGGAAATGGTCGAACGGGATCTTGTCGCGGAAAAAGAACGACTCGTTCGTCATCATGGCCTCGACGACGTCATTGATGAGGGGCTCGGCTTTCGGCTCTTTGAGATTCCTCACAAGGTCGGACAACGCCGTGAAGCCAGCCTTGCGCGCGACCGGAAGCAACCGGCTTTCGACCAGGTACTGCTTGTCGGCGGAGAGCACGAGCCCCGAACGATCCTTCAGGAGCCTCCGCAGGTAGTCATAGTCGAGTGGTGTCACGATCGGTCCCCCGCGAACAAACGAACAATCTTCGGCGCAATCTGATCGAGCGGCAGCACGGCCGCGCACAGCCCCGCCTCGGCGGCGGAGCCCGGCATGCCCCACACCACGCTGCTCGCTTCATCCTGGGCAATAACGGCACCGCCGGCGGCGACGATATCGGCCGCACCGCGGGTCCCGTCGGATCCCATTCCCGTGAGGATGACCGCGAGGTTCTTGCCACCCCAGACCTCCGCGGCGGATGAGAACAACGGATCGACCGACGGTTTGCAGAAGTTGACCAACGGGCCGTCGTCGAGCGCGATCGTCGGATTGCCCTCGCGGCGTTCGACACGCATGTGCCGGCCGCCCGGCGCGATGTAGATCCGGCCGGCACGCACCACCTCTCCGTCCCTGGCCTCGCTGGCGGGCCGTCCGCTCGCGCGGGACAGGTGCTCGGCCAGAATGGTCGTGAAAGTCGGCGGCATGTGCTGCACGACCAGAATCGGCGATTCGTCGATGACCCGGTTGATGTGGCCGACCAGTGCATTGAGGGCCTGTGGGCCGCCGGTCGACGACCCCACCAAAAGCACACGGGGTGCGACCGGCGGAAACGCCCGCAATCTGATCGCGTCACCTTCGGCCGGGGGCGCAATATCCGGGCTGGTGACATGCTTGAGCACCGCTTCGCCGACATCGGCGACAGGCGCCGCCGCAGGCGGCGCGGGAAGGATCACCCGGGCCGGAACCGGGCCGCGCTTGCGCCGCAGGCCAAGGGCCCGGATCTTGTCGACGAGCTCACGACGGAATGAGATGGAGGTGGTGATTTCGCGGGTCGTTTCGGGCTTCGGAATATAGTCGGAGGCGCCCAACGCAAGCGCACGCAAGCTGATCTCGGCGTTTCGACGTGTGAGCGTCGACGCCATGATCACGACCAGATCGCGCTTTTTCTCGAGCAGCTGCGGAAGAGCGGTGATGCCGTCGACGTCGGGCATGTCAACGTCGAGAATGACCACGTCGGGATTGGTCCGATCCAGCTGCTCGACTGCATCGCGGCCGCCGCGCAGCGAGGCGACGATCTGCATTCCCGGCTCGGCGTCAACCCAGCGCGCGAGGAGCCCACGCACCACAATGGCGTCGTCGACCACCATCACACGGATGGGGTCATGGCCGGTGCCGGCCACTGACGATGCGGGAGCGAGCGCGATACTCATTCGGAGCACTACTCAGGAGGACGCAACGACACGGGACACCAGGAAAACAGGCCGCCGATCAGATCAGCCCGACCTCCTGGAACTTGGCTTCGACAATTTCCTTGTCGAAAGGCTTCATGATGTATTCGTTGGCCCCCGCGTGCAGCGCCCGCGCGATATGCGCGACGTCGTTTTCCGTGGTGCAGAACACCACTTTGGGCCGATCGCCGTGAGGCATGCGGCGCAGCGAGCGCAGGAACTCGTAGCCGTCCATTTTCGGCATGTTCCAATCGAGCAGCACGGCGTCGGGCATACGACCGCGGCAGAGCTCGAGCGCTTGCTCGCCGTCCTCGGCCTCGGCGATCTCGAATTCGAGCCCTTCGAGGATGCGCCGTGCAACCTTGCGGATGACGCTCGAGTCATCAACGACGAGACAGGTTTTCATCTCAGCCTCTCTTTTTGTTCGCGGGCGCGCCCGCATTCCTCATATGCCCAGCCGCCCTCAAGCGGCTTCTTGATGGGCGCCGATATCGAGAACGCGGTCCACGTCGAGAACCACGAGCAGTCTTCCTTCCAAGCGATGCACGCCGGCCGAAACGCGCGCCAGGCGAGCGTCGAGGTTGGCGGGATTGTCCTCAAGGCTGTTGGTCACCAGCTTCAGGACTTCGCCGATCTCTTCGATCAGCAGGCCGTAGGACTCGCCGTTGCATTCGATGCCGACGGCCATGCGCGGGCGGCCCTCATCGAGCTCGCGAAGATCCAGACGCCGGCGCATGTCGATCGCCGTGACGATGCGGCCGCGCAAATTGAGCACGCCGGCAATTTCCGGCGGAGCAAGCGGAACGCGCCCGAGCCGATCGGGCGAGAAAACATCCTGCACACGCGAAATCGGCAGGCCGAACAGCTGGCCGCCGATGGTGGCCGTAACGTATTCGGTGACGTGCTCGGTTGCTGCCGTCATGGTCATGCCGCCCGGCTCACATCGGCGGTCTGCTCCTTGAGCGCCGCAATGAGACCCTGCCGATCGAATTTGGCCACGTAGTCGTGGAGGCCGACCTGCCGCCCGCGCTCGATCGCTTCGGACGAGACCAGCGAAGACAGGCCGATGATGGGAACGTGAGCGGTTCGCGGATTGGCGCGGACAGCGGAGGTCAGGTCAAAGCCGTCCATGCCCGGCATGTCGATGTCGGTGACGATGACATCGAAATGCCGTCCCTGCTGCAGCACCGCCAATGCATCCTCACCGCAAGACGCGGCGGTGACGGCATAGCCGGCGGCTTTGAGGACCGGGGTCAGCATATTGCGGAAGAAAGGAGCGTCATCGACCAGCAACACGCGGCGCGGAGCCTGCGCCGTGCGCTGATCCTTCCAGTGCATCCAATCGTCGAACGCCAACGGCAGGAAGTGACCGATATCGATGACCTCGGTCGCCTGCCCCTTGATCACCGCCGAGCCAAGGATGCCCGGCTGCTGGCTGGCAAGCTCGATGGCAAACCGTTCCTCCACGATGTCGACGATTTCATCGACGACCAGCGCCATCGAACGACCTTCATCGGAGAAGACGAGAAGCGGCTGCGTACCTTCGCTCTTGATGCGCACTTCGTCGTTGATGGGGATGAGCGGCATCAGCTGGCCGCGATACTGCACCAGCGGCCGGCCGCTCGACACCTCGACCGACTTTGGATCGATCTCTTCCAGACGCGTCACGAGCGAGAGCGGAACCGCCTTCGGCTGCGGCGAGCCCGCACGGAACACCAACATGGACTCGGTGTTGGAATCCTCCGTCCTGGCGTCTGCGTCCGAGGCATCCTCGGCGGCCCGCTGCGCTGCCGCGGCGCTGTCGATCGTGTGCGCAACGCCATTGGGATCGATGATCATGATCACCGACCCGTCACCCAGGATCGTGTTGCCACAGAACATCGGGATGTGCCGAAGCTTGCTCGACATCGGCTTCACCACGATTTCCTCGGTGTGAAAGACGCCGTCGACCACGATGCCGAACATCTGGCTGCCGACCTGCATGACGACGATGAAGCCGCTCTCGGCTGTGGCATCGCCATTTTCGTCAAACTTGAGCAGCGTCTTGAGGTGGGTGAGCGGCAACAGCTTGTTGCGCAGGCGCAGCACTGCCGCGTCCTTGATCCGCTCGATGCGATGCTCCGAATTCTTTCGCACGCGCACAAGTTCGACCACCGCGAGCTGCGGGATGGCAAACCGGTCTCCTCCAGCCTCCACGATCAAGGCGGAAACGATGGCGAGGGTGAGCGGGATCTTGATGGTGAAATTCGTGCCTTGGCCGAATACCGATTTGACGTCGATGGTGCCGCCGATCTGATCAATATTGCTGCGCACCACGTCCATGCCGACGCCGCGGCCGGACACGCTCGTCACCTTTTCCGCCGTTGAAAAACCTGGCGCGAAGATGAACTGGTGAATCTGCGCCTCCGGCAGCTTTCCGATCTCAGCTTCCGAGACGAGACCCCTGGCGACGGCCGCCGCCTTGATCCGCTCGGTATCGAGCCCACGTCCATCGTCGGCGACTTCGATGATGATGTGGCCGCCCTCGTGCCAGGCCGACAGGCGGACGGTGCCTTTTTCCGGCTTTCCGGCAGCCCGGCGCGCAGCAGGACTCTCGAGCCCGTGGTCCGCAGAATTGCGCACCATGTGAGTCAGCGGGTCCTTGATCAGGTCCAGGACCTGGCGATCAAGCTCCGTTTCGGCGCCATGCATCTCGAACTCGATCGGCTTGCCAAGCTCCGCGGAAAGATCGCGTACGATGCGCGGCAGCTTCTGCCAGGCATTGCCGATCGGCTGCATGCGCGTTTTCATCACGCCTTCCTGCAGCTCGGCCGTAACGTTCGAAAGCCGCTGCAACGGCGCCTTGAATTCGGACTCCTCGTGCCGGCGGACGATGTCGAGAAGCTGGTTGCGCGTCAGCACCAGCTCCGAAACCATGGTCATCAGCCGTTCCAGGGTGTCGACGTTCACACGGATCGACTGGGCGGCGACCTTGCTGCCGTTGCTGTCATCGTCGCGCTGAACGAACTCGGCCCCGTCGCCGGAGCTCTTCGTTGCGGCAGTCGTTTCCGGGACCGGTGGCGGATTGTGCGAATTCGATTGCGGCCCCAGGGTCTCACGGAACGCCCGCTCCAGCTCGTCGAGGGAGACTTCGCCCGGGCGCAATGGGCGTTCCAGGATCTGCGGTACGAGCGTGCCGGTGCTCGTGTCAGCCGCCGCGGGCGCGTTCGGCTGCAAGCCTGCCGCCATGCGCTCGAGCTCTCCGATCAGGTCATTATCGTCGCCCGGCTGCTCCGCCTGGTTTCGTTCGAGCTCTTCCAGGAGGATCTTTATTCGATCGATGGTTGCGAGAATGAGCGTGACGGCTTCGCCGGTCACCGGCATGCCGTCGCGAAACCTGCCAATCAGCGCTTCGGCGGCGTGCGTGAGCGTTTCCAGGCGCGGCAGATTGAGGAATCCGCAGGTGCCTTTGATCGTGTGAACGAGACGAAAGATATTGCCGAGAATCTTGGCGTTGTTCGGATCCTGCTCGAAGCGAACGAGCTCGACGTCGACAACGTCAATGCTTTCGTTCGTTTCCGTAAGGAATTCCCGCAGCAGATCGTCCATGACCAGGGAGCTTTCAACGCAACGCAAAGGCTCCCCAATCGGGACCCGCTTAGCCCTTTTGGGAGCGCGATCAGTGTGTTGCTAAAGGGTTTAATTTTAGTTGCAGTGCCACCCTGAGACGCGCGCGTTAATCTCGCGTTAGGAAATTCGGCAAAGTTGGCGGTGGAGGCCTGCGACGCCCGCACAACCATGGATAACCGCGCCGGGCCGGGCAGCCCGGGGTCAGCGCGTCGCTATGATGATTGCGTCACCCTCGGGTGCCAGGCTCACCGCGAGGCCGCAGGCCTTGGCGAGCAGGCCGGTATAGAACGGCTGGATGGCATGGGCGTCGACCGTGCCGTTCTCGGAATTGCCTTCGAGCAGGCCGGGCACGGCCTGGGGGATTCGCGCATTGAGGCCGGATGCCGCGATCCGGAAGCCCGTCGTATCGCCGGTGCCGATCGGGTCGACCGTCAAGGTGCCGCCGCGCGGGATCGTCTGACCTGCGAGAATCAGCATGTTCAAGAGAAGCTTGACCCGATTCTTGGGCAACAGCGCCCGCGGCAGATTCCAGGTCAGCTTGATCTTGTCGTCCTCGATGAAGCCTCGCGCCATGTTTTCGGCGTCGCCGAGATCGATCTGCGCGCCGGCTGAACCGGCCGCGCCGAAGGCGATGCGGCAGAATTGCAGGCGGGCGGACGCGGTCCTGGCGCTCTTCTTGATCAGATCGAGCGCGAAGGTCTTGGTTTCCTCGTCCTGGCCCTCCTCGAGCACTTCGAGGCCGTTTACGATCGCGCCCGTGGGACTGATCAGATCGTGGCAGACGCGCGAGCACAGCAGTGCGGCAAGATCGAGAGCTTCGAGGGCTACGGGACCGGGCATCAAGTTTCTCCGGTGGCTTGCATCGGAAACGCCGGACGTAAGGCACGAATCGGCGCGATGTCGATAACGCGTGGGTGTGATACACCGCGCTCGCTCGACCTGCCAAGGCGAGAAGGGGATTCGGCAACTTGACGCCTCACGGCAATATCCGCCCGGCTGCGGACGCCCGGCTGCTCGACGAGCTCACGACCGTCGTTTCGCACGCGGCGGCGGCCATTCTGGCGGTGCGTGCGGCGTCGCTCGATCCGCGGCAGAAAGCCGATCGCTCGCCGGTGACCGCGGCTGACGACGCCGCCGAGGGCGTCATCCTGGATGGGGTATCGAAGCTTCTGCCCGGCATTCCGATCGTGTCCGAGGAAGCGGCGCAGACCGTTGCGCCCCGACATAGCGGTGGCGATTTCCTGCTTGTCGATCCGCTCGATGGCACCCGCGAATTGCTTGCCGGTCGCGATGAGTTCACCGTGAATCTTGCGATGATTAGCGGCGGGCGACCGCAGCTTGGGATTATCGCCGCGCCGGCGGTTGGTCTGGTCTGGCGCGCGGGCGGTACAGCGGCCGAACGCCTGCGGCTCGCGCCCGGAACCGCGGCGGACGCGGCCCGGGAGCGCACGCCGTTGCGGACGCGCCGGCTGCCGGATACGGGCCTCGTCGCAGCGGTCAGCCGGCTGCATTTGGACGCGCAGACCGAGGCCTTCCTGGCACGGCTGCCGAAGGTCGAGCGGATCGAAAGCGGGTCCGCGGTAAAGTTCTGCCGGCTCGCCGAAGGCGCCGCCGACCTCTATCCCCGCCTGTCGCCAACCTCCGAATGGGACGTGGCGGCCGGCGATGCGGTGCTCACCGCCGCCGGCGGGGTGGTGACCGCATGGGGGGGAGGTCCGCTCTCATATGGGCGAAACCAGCCGGATTTCGGTATTCCCGCTTTTGTTGCCTGGGGCGATCCGTCGGCACCGGCAAGGCTCGGTCTCTAAAGTCAAAACTCGTCGGTGGGGTGCTGGGTCAGAGCCCTTTATGGGGAAAGCGAGAGCTGTACAGAGGGCCAATTTCTATCAGCGGTTGCGGTCAGCTGTTCTGCGTCGCGCCCAAACAGTTCGCGCGCCTCGGGCTTGAAGAAGAAGTAGAGCCGCTCCTCAACGATGAGCCAGACCCGCGGATCGCCGGGCACCGCAACGCCGCGCGCCATGTCGACAGGATCGTATCCGCCAAAGCGCGGCATATAGACCTCCGGGTCGTCGGCAAAGGCGCTCAGGTTGCCTTGGTTGCGGAATCGCCAGACCGCCCCAGCGAATGTGTACTCGAACTCGGCGCGTCCTGGCCGGGCCGCCCCCTCGGTGAAATAGGCGACCGGGTCGAACCCGTTGATCGCCAAACCGCTGTTGCGGTCCACCACCACATATTCGGTGGTCGCGGCCCCACCGAGGCTCATGCAGCCTAGCCAGGCAGCCGCAAAGGCGCTCGCCAAGCGAGCCGCGCGACAAAAGCCCAGCTTCCGTCGATGCCGCGGTGCCGTCATAGTGTTGTTGCTCATGTGGCGATTCGGTTGGGTTTGTGCCGCAAAACTACGGTATCCACGTGAGGAAGCCGTTAAGCGGGCCTTGATACCTTGATGGAGCACCCGATGCGCGCTGTCCTGCGGACTATTGTGGCCGTTGCCTTCCTTGCCGGCTTCGCCGGACCATTGGCGGCGCAGCAGTCACCACCGCCCGGTCCGAGCCAGTATCCGCCGGGGGAATTGATCTCGGCCGGCCACCAATTCTTCGGCACGGTGTCGCGTGGCCTCGCCAGCGTGATCGAAAAAGCAGTGAGCACGTGGGGACTGCCCAACGGCTATGTCCTCGGTCAGGAGGCCAGCGGCGCCTTCGTGGCCGGACTGCGCTACGGAGAAGGCACGCTCTATACCAAGAACGCCGGCGATCTACGGGTGTTCTGGCAGGGCCCGTCGCTGGGCCTCGACTGGGGCGGCGAAGGCGCCCGCACCATGATGCTGGTCTATCGCCTGCCGGCGACCGACGCGATCTATCAACGCTTCGCCGGTATCGACGGCTCCGCCTATTTTATCGGCGGCTTTGGCATGACGGCACTGGCCGCCAACAACATCGTGGTGGTTCCGATCCGCTCGGGAGTGGGCTTACGTCTCGGCGCCAATGTCGGCTATCTGAAGTTTACGCCGTCGGCCACATGGAACCCGTTCTGAACGGTTCCCCAGGAAGGCACCCAAGCCGAGATCGGTCGTTTCCGGCCTTGCTGCGGCAGGTTTAGGTTAATCATTGCCCTAACTGGAACGGCGGAGAGGGCCGTGCCATTGTGGTAAAGGATAGAGCAGCGCAATTCCGGAGGCGGAATTCATGATCGAACCGGTCATGTATATCGGGATCGGTTTTCTGGTCGCCTGCATGCTCGTGATCGGTGTCATTCCGCTCGTGCATGCGCGCGCCGTGCGCCTCACGATGCGCCGCGTCGAGGCGGTGACGCCGATGTCGATGGCGGAAATCCAGGCCGACAAGGACCAGTTGCGCGCCGAATTCGCCATGGCCACACGACGGCTCGAGATGACCGTCGAGCAGATGAAGGCCAAAACCACGAGCCAGCTCGCTGAGATCGGCAAAAAGAGCGAGGCAATCGGTCGACTCAAGATCGAACTCGGGGAAAAGGCGGCGGCGCTGTTCGCGCTCGAGGCGAAGGACAAGCAGCTTACCGACGACCTGACGGAGGTCCGCGAGCAACTCGCCGCCAGAGAGACCGCGTTCCAGGAACTCGAACGCAAACTCGCCGAGACGCAGTCGCAACTGGCCCAGGCCACCGGCAATCTGCACGAGTCCTCCGTTAATGCGGACAGCCAGCGTGTGGAGCTTGCCACGTTGCGGGCTCAGGCAGAGGTGCTGAAGGGGCAGATCGAAAGCTACGAGAAGGAAACCAAAGATCTGCACGATCGCGTCGGCCGGCAGACGGCCGAAGCAGAGACCAGCGGCCAGCAGCTCACCGAGGAACGTGCCAAGGCCGAAAGTCTCGGCAATCGGGTCAAAGAGCTCGAACGCCAATTGCTCGCGCAGACGACCGAAGCGGAAATTCTCGGTCGCCGCGTTGAGGAATTGGTGGGCAAGGTCGATGAACAGGGCCGCTTCCTGACGGAGCGGGAATACGCAGCCGATCTACTGCGCAACGAGACGGTGGCAGCGCAAAAAAAGGAAGCAGATCTGCGCGCCGAGATCGCCGAAGCGGAGAACCGGCGGCGCCTGACCGCCGAGGAAATTCGTGGCGAGAAGTCGCTGCTGGAGAATCAGCTTCAGCAGGCGCAGGAAGAACGGACCAAGCTTCAGAACGAAATCGCCACCATGCGGCGGGAGGCCGAGACGGCCTGGGCCAACGAGCGCATGGAGAATGCCGTGCTGCGCGAGCGCATCAACGACGTGGCAGCCGAGATCGCGCGGCTCACCAATATCCTGGAAGGGCCGGGCTCACCGATCGACGCCATTCTTGCGGGTGAAGCCGGCCGGCTGCGGACCGCCGGTAACGGCGGAGCGAACGGAAATGGCAACGGCGAAAAGCTGGCAGTCTCCTCCGGTGGTGAAGAGTCGCGAGGCTCGCTCGCCGATCGCATTCGCGCTCTGCAGAGTCGAGCGTCGCGCGTTCCGCGGCCGAGCTGAGTAATCCGGCCGCTCGCTTGACACCCCCGCCACCGGCTCCTTAAATCGCGTTCGGTTCCGGGCGCTTAGCTCAGCGGGAGAGCGTTCCCTTCACACGGGAGAGGTCGTAGGTTCAATCCCTACAGCGCCCACCATTTTCAATAAGAGCGTACTGAGAATTCCATCGCTCGGATCGTTACGCGCTGCGGCCGCAGCAGGCGGGGTCATTCGATGACCTCGTTGGCGCGAGCGCGCATGATCCGTGACACCTCGATGCCGAGCGCCCTGGCCGTCTTCATATTGATCACCAGCTCGTATTTGGTTGGCGCCTGGACCGGGAGATCCCCCGGCTTCTCGCCTTTGAGGATGCGATTCACATATCCAGCCGCGCGCCGGAACTGATCGACAAAATCGGGGCCGTAGGCCAGCAGGCCGCCGCTGGTAACGTAAAAGCTCGAGTTATAGACCGCGGGTAACCGGTACCGAGCCGCCAGTCCAATAATCAGGTCGCGATAAACCGTGGCCGCAGGGCTTCCGGTTATGATCAGGCCGCCATTCGAGCTTTGCGCGAACGCCGTGATGTCGCGCTCGATCTCGCCGGCATCGCGCACGTCGATCGGCCGCAACTCCACGCCGAGCGCAGGCGCTACCGCCTGGATTGCGCCAAACTGACCGGGCCCGGCCGCTATGGCCGATTCGCGAAGCACCGCTGCCCGCGTCACCCGCGGCGAAATCTCCTTGAGCAGCTCCAGCCATTTGCCGCCCATCCCATACTCGAAGTTGGTGAAGCCCGTCGCGTTGCCGCCGGGACGCGACATGCTGCTGACGAACCCGGCTCCGACCGGATCGGCGACGATCGTGAACACGACCGGGATGGTACGGCTCGCCTGCAGCAACGGCGCGACGGCCCCGCTGGAATGGGCCAGGATGACGTCGGGTGCGAGCGCGACCAATTCCGCTGCGTGTTTGCGCATGGCCTCGGCGTTCCCGGCGCCCCAGCGGTATTCGATCCGGAGGTTTTCGCCGACGGTCCAGCCCGTTTCCTGGAGACCCTGCGCAAACGCCGCGAGGCGGGCCTGTGACTGTGGATCGTCCGGCGCGAGAGCCATCAACACGCCGATGCGCCGCATCCGATCGCCGGGTTGCGAGTGTGCCACGGGGAAACGAAGCAGCGCTGCAGGCGCGGCCATCGCCGCGCCGAGTAGCATCGTGAACTTCCGCCGTTTCATTTGAGCCGGATGCATCGTTCCCCGCCAGCCGCGGTCGAGGGCAGGATACAGAACCAGCGAATGTCAGTCAGCGAGGGATGGCAAGCATTTTCCACTGCGCAGCCCTGCATATCGTCGGCAGTGAGAGGCTGCGGATCATTCGAAAGCGGCTCAAATTCGCGATAGAGAGGGAGCCTTGCAGCCCGTGCAAGTCGTTGAATTTATTAATTGACAAGCCCGCCTCGCGTGAGGAGATCGAAAGTGCGGGCTCTGTGGCGACGGGCATTGTGCCGACGCGTCCTGTCGGGTCGCGTATGCCTTCTCTGAACTTGCAAAGTCCGCCTTGCCGAGCCCGGTGGAGGCGCGCGGGTCCAAAACTAGCCGTCGATCCCTCTCAATCGAACGGTGCCTGCCGGCTGCTCGATAAGCTGGGTGGCCGCTTGCAGCAGCTGTTCGCGTGTCTGGTAAGCCAAGCGAACTACCAGATATGATGACCTGACATGACTGCGCTCCCCGACAAGATCAGCGCGCCGACCCGCCGACTCAGCGAATATATCGCCGGGGCGTTGATGCGCCCGCTTCCTGACGCCGTCGTCGAAAAGGCACGCCATCATGTTCTGGACACGTTCGCGGCAATGGTTTCCGGGTCTCAACTGCGCCCCGGTCTGATGGCGATCGGGTATGTGGCGACGCTGGGTGGCGTGCCCGAGGCCTCGGTCATCGGCGCGCGATTGCGAACATCGGCTGCGAATGCGGCTCTCGCCAACGGCATGCTGGCGCATGCCGACGAGACCGACGACTCGCATGCACCGTCACGCACGCATCCGGGATGTGCCGTCATTCCGGCGGCACTTGCGGTCGCCGAACGCAGCCATGCTTCGGGCGAGAGGTTTCTGCGTGCGGTCGTGCTCGGCTATGACGTTGTCGCGCGCGTGAATTATGCGATTGGTGCCGATGCCTTTGCCGCAGCCTCGCGCAGCACGCACAGCGTGGGAGGCGTATTCGGGGCTGGCGCTGCCGCAGGAGTGTTGCTTGGTCTTGATGTCGCGCAGATCCGCCACTTGATGTCCTATTGCGCGCAGCAAGCCTCGGGCGTCGGCTGCAGCGTGCGCGATTCGGAGCACATCGAGAAGGCGTTCGACTTCGGCGGCATGCCGGCGCGCAACGGAGTTACGGCGGCAACGATGGCCGCATACGGCTTCACGGGCGTCGACGACGTATTCTACGGAGAACGCAACTTCTTCGAAGCCTATGCGCCCGACCCGGATCCTTCGCGGCTGACCGAAGCGCTCGGAGAGCGCTTTGAGATTCTTTCTACGAACATCAAGAAATGGTCGGTCGGTTCGCCAGCGCAGTCGGCGCTCGATGCGTTGACCTGTCTGATGGAGAACGAAAAGCCCGCGCTCAGCGAGATCGCTGCGATTCGGGTGCATCTGCCAGCCCGCTCGGCGCGCACGGTCGACAACTCTCCGATGCCGGACGTCAATGTGCAGCATCTCATGGCGGTGCTCCTGGTCGATGGCCGGCTGACGTTCCATTCTGCGCACGATTGTGGGCGCATGACAGACCAGGCGATCGTCGACGTAAGGAGGAAGATTGAGCTCGTCCCCAGCCAGGAACTGATGGAGGCGCGCCCACGACGCCAGGCCATCGTGGAAATAGCGCTGCGGGACGGACGCCGGCTGTCGCATCGCACTATTGCGGTACGGGGCACGGCGGATAACCCGATGACACCGGCCGAGGTCGAGGCCAAGGCGCATGATCTCATGGCAGCCAGGCTTGGACCGGAGCGTGCCGGCCAGCTCGTGACAGCATGCCGATCCGTCGAGCGCAGTCGCGACATCACCGAATTCCGCCGATTCTGGGAAGTGTCCACTCATGGGCAAGAGGCAAGTCCCGCCTGATGCGTTTGTTGTCAAATGACGAGGTCGAGGCGGTACTTGATGTGAAGGACTGCATCGAGGCCATGGAGGACGCCTATCGCGAACTCGGGGAGCGCCGTGGTGCCAGCGGTGTCCGCTCGGAGATCCTTACGCCGACCGCGCGCGACGACGGCCTCTATTCGCTGCTGACAATGGCGGGCGTAGCGCCGAAACTCGGCGTCGGCGCTGTCCGCATCAATTCCGACATCCTCACCTGGCCACGAACGTCCGATGGCTCGAAGCGCGTAAAAATCCCGGCGGCGCCCGGCGGCCGTTACGTTGGCTTGGTTCTACTCTTCAGCGTCGAGACTGGAGAGCCGCTCGCGATCTATCCCGACGGGGTCATCCAGCAAATGCGCGTTGCCGCGACTTGCGGCCTCGCGGCACAATATCTTGCCCGGAAGGACGCGCGTGCGGTCGGGTTGCTCGGCACGGGCTGGCAGGCACGGGGTCAAGCTGCTGCGATCGCGGCGGTACGCCCGATCGAGCGTATCCGGTGCTACAGTCCCGATCGCGCGCGATGCCAAGCATTTGCAAGCGAGATGACCGAGCGGCTCGGTATCGACGTCGTTGCTGCATCTGCGCGGGAAGCGATCGAGGGCGCCGACGTCGTGATGTGCGCGACCAGCAGCATGCATCCCGTTCTTTCGGCGGAGTGGATCAAGCCAGGCATGCACATTTCCAGCCTGAAGCGGCTCGAACTTGACGAGTCGGTCGCCGCCAAAGCCGACATCGTGGTCACGCATGTCCGCGAGGCCGCCTCGCACATCGTACGTTCGGCGGGCGCGGATCTCGCGCGCGACACCGAAATCGAGAAGGCGGCGCTGAGCAAGGACTTGAAGCAGGATGAATTGCCCGACCTCGCCGATCTGGTGCTAAAGCATACGCCCGGGCGACGTTCGGAAAGCGACGTTACGCTGTTTCTCAATTACACCGGATTGGGCTACCAGTTCGCGGCCACCGGTCACGTCCTCTGGCAACGCGTGAAGGATCGCGGGATCGGCCGTGAACTGGACACTGACTGGTTCACCAGCGAGGTGCCGTCTTGAGCTGCCTCCCGGGATGCCGCAAAAAATGGAGCCGGCGCAAGGCATTCGTCATACCATTACGTCTCCGCCGGACATTGCAAATTGCGGCTCTGGCTTTGCCTATGGCGCTGGGCATGACCGGGGCCATGCGAGCGGACGATGAATTCTTCAAGGGCAAGACCGTCACCTTCATCATCCCGACGGCGCCCGGCGGCGGGTATGACACCTATAGCCGGCTGATCGCTCGGCATATTGGCAAGTTCCTGCCCGGTCGGCCAAACATCGTGCCGCAAAACATGCCCGGCGCCGGCGGTCTTCGCGCGGCCAACTATCTCTTCAATGCCACGGCGAAGGACGGCACCGTCATCGCGATGTTGGACCAAGCCGTCCATCTCGATTTCGTTCTCGGAACGCTGGGGTTGAGCGCCGATCCGGCCAGGTTCAATTGGGTCGGACGCATATTGAGCAACAGTGCGGTGCTATATGCGTGGCACGGCGCGCGGGTTCAGAAGATCGAAGATGCCTTCGCCCATGAATTGATCGTGTCGACGTCGGGGGCCGCATCACGGTTGAACTGGACGGTGCTCAACAATGTAGTCGGCACCAGGTTCAAGCTCATCACCGGATACAAGGGAACAACCGATGGCCGGCTCGCCATGATACGCGGCGAAGTCGAGGCACTGAGCCAACCGTGGTCGGTACTCAAGCTGGAAGGCGAACAGCTTCTCAAGAAGCACCAGATCAACCTGCTGCTGCAGACCGGCTTGCAGAAGAATCCCGATCTGCCGGACGTGCCCCGAATGGTCGATCTTGCGAAGAGCGACGACGACCGGGCATTGCTTGCGCTGTTTTCTTCGCCGTCGACGATCGGGCGCTCGGTAGTGGCACCGCCTGACGTCCCAAGCGAACGAGTCGCGGCGCTTCGGCAAGCGTTCGCCGCCGCGATAAAAAGTCCTGCACTCCTGGATGAGGCCCACAAGCTGAAGCTCGAGCTTGATCCGCTCGATGGAACGACGTTGCAGGCGACTATTGCCGCGGGCGGTTCGGGCTCGCCCGACTTGATTGCGCGCGCGCGCCAGGTGGCTGAAAGGTAAATCGCGCAGGTGCTCTGTTGGGCACCGGCCGTTGGAGCCAATGCATGCCGACAATGGCGTCAGTGCCGGTGAATGGAAGCCTGATGGACATCTATCTCGACGGCCCCGATCGCCGCACGCAGGGACCGGCCATCGTGCTGATGTACCACCGCGACGGAATCGACGCTTTCACCAAACGCGTTGCCAGCAAGCTCGCGGCGGCCGACTACCTCGTCGCGGTTCCCGATGTGTCGCACCGTGTCGCGCGCGATATCCCGATGGCGGACCGCAAGAAATTCTTCAAGGACTCCGAGGTGGTGTTGGACATTCGCGCGGCTTGCGACTACCTGCGTGGGCGGCCCGACGTCGACAAGGACAGGCTGGTCATCATGGGCCATTGCATGGGCGGCCGGATGGTGCTGCTCGGTGCCGGAGCGCTGCCGGGATTCAAAGGAGCCGTCGTCTATTATGGCGGCGGCGTACATCTGTCCTGGGGAAGCGAGGCGAAGACGCCGTTCGACATGCTGCGCGACATCCGCGTTCCAGTGATCGGCTTCTTCGGCAACAAGGACAAAAACCCGTCGCCCGAGCAGGTCGACCGCATCGACGCGGAGTTGACGCGCCATGGGGTTGTGCACGATTTCCATCGCTACGACGATGCCGGGCATGGATTTCAGAATCGGACGCCCGGAACGCCGGGCGAGCAGATGGCGGCCAAAGACGCCTGGACGAAGACGTTCGCGTTCCTGGAGGCCGTGTTGCGCTGTTGAGTCGTCAGTTTTCGGCAACCGCTGACTGACCGGCGAGCCGTCCGAACACCGCGTTGCGCGTCTGTCCCGTGAACGAGGGGTAGTTGTGAAAGAATAGCCCGACGATGTCGCCGGAGGCGAAGAGGCCTTTGATCGGCTGGTCAATCGTGCTCATCACCTGTGCCTGGCGGCTGATCTCGACGCCGCCGAAGGTGAAGGTGATGCCACCGGTGACCGGATAGGCCCGGAACGGCGGTTCGTCGATTCGGTTCGCCCAGTTGGATTTCGGAATGGCAAGTCCTTTCGTGGCCTTGCCGTCCGGACGCGTCGGATCGAACGGCGTTGCATCCCGAACCGCGCGATTGAATTCCTCGACGGTATGCGTCAGCACCGCCGGCTCGAGACCTGACTTGATGGCGAGCTCCGCGATCGTGTCCGCCTCAATGAAGGTCGCAGCGTGGTGCGGATAGCGAAGGCACTTCAGGCCCTTCTGATCGTAGATCTGGAACGCGCGCGCTCCTGGTTGGCCGAGTACGGCGCGGCCGGTCTTGGCGTAAGTGTAGGAATGCTGCGCCTCGCCCTCATCGAAAAATCTTAGGCCCAGCGCGTTGACCGAGATCCCGAACGGATAATCGTACCGGCTCTGGGTGTTGCCGCGACCGTCGCCGTGTTGGGGCGTTTCAAAATCCGGCGCGTTAACGTCGATCGGCGACATGTGGCCCGATTTCCAATGACCCGCCGGGCGCGCGCCAAGCTCGAGCAGGAGTCGTAGAACTTCGCCAGTGTCATGTTTGCTGCCGCGCACCTTCATCAGGTCGGTGTTGCCAGCAAGATAGCGCGCGCGCATTTCGGGATTGGCCTGGAAGCCCCCTGCGCAGGCGATCACTGCCTTGGCCTTGAGAACGTAGCGGCCATCGTGCCCGCTGACGGCAACACCTTCCACGCGGCGCACGTCGCCCTCTACCGCGCAAACCGGCGACTCGAAGCGAATTTCGATGCCGAGCGCCTCGGCGATCTGACGCCATTGCGTGAGCTGTCCAATGCCGCCGCCGGCGACGTGAATGACGATGCCGCGCTCGAAGTAGCGCTTGCCACCAACCTTCGCGTGTTCCTTCAGCGGCTCCCACGTGATGCCGATGTCACGCATCCAATGCACGGCCGCATTCGATTCCTCGACCAGCACCTGCGCGAGCCCACGGCTCATGCACCCCTGAGTCATGCGGTCGAGATCGGCCATGAAGTCCTCGGCGCTGTAGGGCCGGATGACCATGGAGGCGAACGTGGCGTCGTCGAGGTCCGGCAGGAATCGGCGGATTTCCTCACCGCCGCCGTGCACGAAGCGAAAGCCGGTCCCCGAATAGCGCGCATTGCCACCATATTCCGCCTCGGGAGCTTTCTCCAGCATCACCACGCGTTCGGCACCGGCTTGGCGCGCCGCGACTGCCGCCTCGAAGGCAGCGCTGCCGCCACCAATGACGATGATGTCGCACTGTTCGACGCGCGCCACGATCTATTCCTTGGCCTTGATCTCGTGGACGCCACGTAATCCTTGATGACAGGGGAACGCAAGCATTCGGGGGCGCTACGCGGCACCCGCGAAGTACAGGCGGCGGGCCATGCGAGCGCTCCTGTCGTTGGGATCAAAGTACGATTTCGTCCAATCGCCGTCTTCAATCAGGAAGCCCTGCCGCATGTCTTCCGGCGTGGCCTGCGGATTCTTGTCGAGAAAGATCTGGACCGCCTCCCGGAATGCATAGTGTGAATAGAGACGCATGTATTCGCCGAAATAGATGTCCGCGACGCGCATATTGTCGTTGATGACGAGCATATTCTCGTCGTTGGTTCTCGTGCTGGCATCGCTGAAATTCGCCGAGCCTGTGACCACGATCGGCTTGTTCGAGAGGGGATCCACCAGCATGAACTTCAGATGGATCCAATGCACGTTGACATGATCGGTGATACGGTCCAGTTCCTTCAGCCATTGGTCGAAATTGTTCAGCGGAATGCGATTTCCGATCGCAATGACCACATTGCTTCGGGCCTGAAGCGCGCGGATCGCCGCGATCTGGGCATCCTTGTTTCTCCCGTTCCATTCCTTTTCCATCAAGCCGAAGCGCAGGATCGAATCATCCTTCCCGTAAACGTTGCGAAATATTTCGTTCATGCCGAATGCAAAAGTCATGAACAGCGCCTTTTGGGCGCTGCCGGCGAGCTCGCCGTACCAATTGAGCGCCTTGAGATTGGCGCGGGGGGAAAATACCGGTGCCATCCCTTCGACAAATTGAGTCGCAGGCGCGGGCGTCTGCTCGATGGTCCAGGTCTTATAGGTATTGCCCTGTGAGGTCTCGGGATCGGTCGCGAGCTTGTCGTGAAAGGCCAGATATTTCGCCGCGATGTCCTCGTTCTCGACGACATGGGTACAGTTCGCGTGCCCGAACAGACCGTTTTCGGTCAGGTTGGTCGAGCCGAACAGGACGGCGCGCGGAGTGCCATTTTCCGTCAGCACCAGGAACTTGTTGTGCATGAGGGTGCCGTTGGTGCGAGGCGTCGTGACCGATTTGAGTTTTGCCTCCTTGATCGCGTCCTCGTTGTCGCCATGCGGTCCCGTTTCGTTGTCGATATCGTCGAACACCACATTGACGTCTACACCGCGGTCCTTTGCGGCCCGCAGTTCATTGAGAACCGTCGGCCACTGAAATTCGTAAAATGCTCCTTTCAGGCCGAACTGCGCGTCCGTGGCGCGCTGAATGAATTCGATGATTCCCTCGATAAGACCGCGCGAGAGCCAATCGTAGGCGGCCTGTCCGACCTCCGATGGCCACTTGTTCTGGAAGCGGCGGGCATATTCCTGGGTGGCCGGCGAACCTCGGTTGAAATGGATAGTGTGCTTTTCCCCTTCGATGCGTTCCGTGGTGACCGAAACATCGACAGATGTGCGCTGCTCGAGCGTCCCGGGATCGCCGTACATGGCAACGATCGTGTAGGTGTAGCTGTAGCCGGGCTTGGCGCTGTAGTCGGCCCACTGAAACGTTTGGAACGGGTGCTCCAAGCTCGAAAATTGGCCGCCGGGTGCCGGATGAGGCTCCAGGCTTTCGAACACCTTGGTACCCGACATCCAGTAACTCTCATTTTCGGTATGGTCCGTGCGCCTGATTGCGAATCCGCGCAGGCCGTTGCGCATGGCGTCTGTGATATTGAGGCCGAGGACCACGACATAAGATCCGGCCACTGCGTTTACGGTAAGCCCGTTGCTGGTCTGGCGTTCGCGCATGAAAGCCCCCGTGCTGGTGCTGACTTGCCGAATGTGATGCCGAGAGATGTGCGCGTCATAGTCTCACAATCTATGCGTGTGCGAAAGAGCGCGAGCGCCCGCTTTTTTGCGCAGACATCGGACTACCCCTCGACGCCACTGGACTCGACGGGGGACCGGCGGCGTTGCCGCACTTGGACTATCGGACGATCGTGAACAGCCGGCGCCAGCGTGCCGCCCAGGGCCAACTCCAGATGTGCCATGCCGGCTCGCCACCGCCGATCGAAAAGAAGATGATCTGTGCCTTGCCAACCAAGTTCTCGAACGGCACGTAACCAATCGCCGAGAGCACGCGGCTGTCCGTCGAATCGTCGCGGTTGTCGCCCATCATGAAGAAGTGTCCGGGCGGAACTAAATACTCCTCGGTGTTGTCGAGAGTGCCGTTGTCCTCCAAGTCAAGCGTCTCATAGGTCACGCCGTTCGGCAGCGTCTCGCGCCAGCGCCGAACAGGGGCACCCCCGTATTCATCATCGATGAAATCGGCGACGCGCTCGCGCTTGACCGGCACGCCGTTGATGTAGAGCAGCCCGTCGACCACCTTTATCCGGTCGCCGGGCAGGCCAATGACACGCTTGATAAAGTCCGTGGAATCGTCCTTCGGCTGGCGAAACACAACGACATCACCGCGCTCGGGATTCGATCCGAAGATGCGTCCGGAAAACAGGGGCGGCGAAAATGGCAGCGAGTGGCGACTGTAGCCGTAACTGAATTGGGAAACAAACAAATAGTCTCCGACCAGCAGCGTGGCCTTCATCGACCCGGATGGAATGCTGAACGGTTGGAACAGCAGGACTCGGATGACGAGCGCGATGAGCAGAGCTTGAAATACCACGCGACCGAGTTCGCCGAGGCCGCCCTCCTTGCGTTGCGTTTCCATGGATACGCTCATCGGACTCTTGGTGGTGCTGGATATCTTGGTCGGGTGCCGATGGGCGCAGTCTGATCGGTACAGGACGTGCCGGATTGCGCCGGACTGTCGGTCAAATCTGCCTCGAGGTCCGGCGACACAGCCGGCAGGTCACACGTCGTCCGGTCCAAGGCAGGTCGGGGCGGCTCAGTTTGGCCCCCGGCATGGTCCTGCAGCGAAAGTCCGATCAAGAGCATCAGGACGGCGCTCGCTGCGAGGTGGCTCCACCGTGCGCGGAACAACGGCCGATGGATCAACCTGGCCCGATAGCTTCCGAGCATGCAGCCAAGGGCCCACCGCAAGGCAGCCGAATCGTTATCGATGTAGTCGAGCTCTCGCCGCATCGCATCGGCCCAAGGCGATCCTGCGCCTGGCAGGATTCGTGCGGCATGCAGCGCAAATGTCACGGCCAGCCGTCGCGGCCAGCTTGGTACAGCGTTCATGCGAAAGCTCCCGCGCGCTCGGCCGCGATCGCTGCCAATTCCTGTTCACGCGCAAGCGCCAACCCTGAGGCGGTCAGCCTGTAGACATGGCGCGGCGGCAAGCCAGGACGCTCCGGCTCTTGCCAGCGCGACTCCAGCAGGCCTTGCTCGCTTAATCGCATGAGCAAGGGATAGAGAGTGCCCGACCTCAAGCCTGTCTCCTTCGAAAGCTCATAGCCGTGCCGCCATGTGCGGGAACGGTCCAGAAAGGCGGCCAACAAGGCCCGAGCCTGGCGCGAGTTGTTGGGTTTGCGAGGCATGCCGAATAATCAACATATGTAGACTTTCTGTCAAGGTCATATTGGGAAAGCGTCGGGCCCCTGCCCTTTCCGCCGGTCTGCCGGGGTGAACGTCGCACGCGTTCCGTCCCTCGCGGACCTTCGGCGCGCCGCCAGACAGAGCGGCCGTTCATTGCCGCTTGAATGACAGGCTTGCAGGACCCGAAAGGCCCTCGCTGATGAACTGGTCCAGTTGCGACGCCAGCTCGCCTTCCCACTCCTGGTCTTTCATGATGAGCGCCATCACGTAGACGCTGAAGAACTGGTTCGCGACGTGCTGGGCGATCGTCTCCATGCGTTTCGCGCCTTCGGGCAACGCATCGGAGTCGGCTTTGAGCTTCTCTGAAAAGCGCGTGAGTTTCTGAAAGTATTCCGCCTGCTGCGGATAAGGCACTCCGGCAAACGCCGTCGCCCCGCCGAATGTCTTCCCGAACATGTCGAGATACACGGCCAGAGCCGAGCCAAGCATGATCCGATTGTTCGGATGCCATTGGTCCCGCACAAATGTGACCATCTGGCGGGTATCATGTTGAAGCTTCGTCTTCTCGTTCTCTAAGGGCACGATAGACAATCCCGCGCGATGTTCTTGCCATCTCCTCAAAACATCAGAAAGAGCTATCGACGATCAAGGCCGATTGTTAGCCCGTTCTAAGCTCAGCACGGCCGCGATGGCGCTCGATTTCTTCGGGCTCGTGCTCGTCGATGGACGTGAGCTCGTTGCGCGCCTTTTCGTTCGCTCGAAGAAGCTCATCGAGCTTCGCCTGGATGGCTTGTGTATCCCGGTGCTCTGCGCGCTGGATAAAGAGCGTCATCAGCCATGTAGCCAAGGTCGCAAGCGCGTGCCAATCAAATGTACTGGGAGACGAGACGATCCAGAGCAGCGCATAAGCGGCTACGATGATGAATGCCGCCGGATGGGCGATGAGCACTCCAATCTTGGTAAGGTGCTCGCGGATTGCGCCGATCATGTCGACGAAACGCAATATTGCCGACAAATGTTCCCCAGATGCCGGGAAAAGGCCCCGGCCGCGATGGCGGCTTGAGCCTTTCCGGCCTGATGGAGCGTTCCAGTCGAGCAGCGGTGCGGCGAACAATCGTTTTCGCTACTCGCAGAGGTCACCGGCGCGCGGCAGCACCGGTTCAAACCATTTGACCAGGACGGCCAGCATCGAGTTGTCGGTGCGACCGCTATCGAGGAAGTGCAGGTTGCGCTCTTCGGCCGTCTCGCGCCGGGGCAATTCACGGTCACTGCGGCCCCAGTCGATCAGGGCTTGACAGCGCAGCGGCAACTCCCACAGGCGTGCCGTGGTATCGCTTGAAGCCGTGGCCGCGCGCTTCCCATCTGGCGAGACCACCGCCGCCCGGATCGGCGCGCCATGCCCCCGCAGCACCACAATTGGGACCCCGGCGTCGGCGTCCCAGATCCAGGCCGTGCCGTCTTCCGAGGAGGTGATGACGCGTTTGCCGTCCGGTGAAAATGTAGCGGTATAGAGCCAGTTGGCGTGGCCGCGTAGCACCGCAACAGCCGTCCCGGTGCGCGCGTCCCATAGTCTTGCGGTCTTATCGTCCGACGCCGTCAGCACGCGCCGCCCATCCCTGGAGAACGCGACGGAGGCGACGCGGCCATCATGCCCCTGAAGCTCGGCGATGAGTGCGCCGGTGGCGGCATCCCAGAGCCTCGCGGTCTTGTCCCATGAGCCGGTGACAATCCGGCTGCCGTCGGGCGAAAAGGCCGTCGCGCTCACCAAGCTCTTGTGGCCGCGCAGACGCAGGATCTCGGTACCGTTCTCGGTATTCCAGACCTGAGCGATCTGATCCTCGGAGCCTGTCACGATCCACCGGTCGTCAGGCGAAAATGCAGCGGACCATATTCGTCCTCCGGCACGGAGCCGGAGCACGACATCGCGCCGGGCGATATCCCAGACGAGGACGGTACGATCGTCGGATGCGGTAACGACGCGCTTGTCGTCGCTGGAGAATGCCACTGTCCGGACCGACGCTCCGTGACCCGACAGCAACGCCAATTCGCGGCCGGCGTCGGTATCCCACACCCGCACGTCGCCGTCGTCCGAGGCGGTGGCAAGTCGCTTGCCGTCCGACGAGAACGCGACTGAGTTGAGCCATCTGCCATGGCCCGTCAGGACGGCACCCGCAGCACCAGTCTCGGCATTCCATAATCGTATGGTCCCATCGATCGAGACGGTCGCAATCTGCCGGCCGGTTGGTGAGAAGGCCGCCGCCGTTACCAAGCCATCGTGTGCCCGCAAGATCGAAATCAAGGCGCCCGTCTCCGCATTCCACAGGCGAGCCGTCCCGTCGTTGGAGGCGGTCACCACACGCCCATTTTGTGAAAATTCGGCCGAGCGGACGACCGCCTCGTGCCCACGCAAGGCAGCAACGAGGTCACCGGTCTCGGCATTCCATACCCCCGCGGTCTTGTCCTCGGATGCTGTTACTATGCGGCGTCCATCCGGCGAGTAGACCGCGGTCAAGACATTGTGGTCGTGGCCTTCGAGCTTCTTTCCGATCCGCAAACCGGTTTCGACATCCCATTGCTGCGCGGTCCAATCATTTGACGCTGTTGCAATTCGGCGCCCATCGGGCGAGAACGCCACGGAATTGACGAAGCCTTGATGGCCGCGCAGCACCCGCAGCTGATTTCCCGTGGTCGCGTCCCAAAGTCGCACCGTTCCATCTGTCGAAACGGTCGCCAAATAATTGGTCTTTGGGGAAAACGCTACTTCGCTGACGGGGCCACCATGCCCAGTCAGCACTTTGATTAAGTTGCCGGTATGCGCATTCCACAGCCGGGCGGTCTTGTCGTCCGAAACAGTGGCGACGCGTTCGCCATCCAAAGAAAAGGCAGCCGAAGACACAATATCCTGATGACCTTGCAGGACTGCGATAACGCGGCCAGTCTTGGCGTCCCACAACCGCGCGGTCGTATCGTCGGAGGTCGTCACAACTCGCGTCCCGTCGGGAGAGAACGCAGCTGAGGTGACTGCAGCGCCGTGGCCGCGCAACTCGACGATCAACGTACCGTTTGCGGCGTCCCAAACCTGTGCTGTCTGATCGTCCGATGCCGTCACCAATTGGGCGCCATCGGCCGAGTAACGGATCAGCCAGATCGTCTGGGTGTGACCGCGCAAGATCGCTCGCTCCCGCCGGTTGGCGTACGCGTCCTCCAAGGCATATTCGGCTTCCTTGACAAACGGCCGGTCCGAATTGCGCAGATCTCGCGGCAACGCTGCTACCGCGAGCAGCGCGCCCAGAGTGGCATCGCCGGCGGTGACTGCATTCTCGGCATCGCGCGCGAGAAAACGCGATTGGGCGATGAGGGCGCTATTGCGCTGAATCTGCGCGAGATAGAAGGCGCCGAATGACGCGGCAGCCAAAGCGGCAAGGGAGAACATCACCATGGCTGCAATCAGCCGGCGCCGGCGAATTGCCGCTTTGACGGCGTCGTCGGATTTGGCGATGAAGTCGCGGATTTCCGGCGACAATTCATCGCCCCAACGCCGCTCGAGATCGAGTGCATTAGCGAGGTCAGGATCGCGCAGCAGGAGTTTCTGTTTGTTTGCGTCGGACGCTTTCGCCCAGCGGGCCTGCTGGTGCTCGATCAATCGCCGGGTCTCAAGATCGCGCCGGTCGGCGGTGAGCCGATCGTTGGCGAGCTTCCAACGGCTGATCAGCGCCTCGTGGGCGATACGCACCATCGGCATGGCGCCATCACTTGAAGCCACGAGAAGCCGCGCATCGATTAGCGCATCGACAATGGCGCGCACGTCGCTGCCTGGCGGAAAGCTGGCAAGCGGCGCGATCCGGGCGACCGGGGCTTGATCCGCGTCAGTGGAGACCGTAGCCAAAGCCCGCAGTGCTCGCGGCAGGGCTTTCTGTGCCGAGTCCGGTAGCGACTCGACCGTATCGTTGGCGCGTTTGGCTATCGCGCCTTCCAACCCTCCAAGACTTTCATACGTGGCATGGGTCAGCATTCGCCCGCCGTGCTTCGTCACGTCCTCAGCGTAGAGCGCCTCGAGCGTGAATGAGAGCAGCGGGAGCACTCCCGGCGCGGCTGCTGCGCGCTCCGCGATTACGCCGTCGAGGCCAAGTCCGGATTGGGCGTGCTTCTCGAACCCCAGGCCAGCCGCCTCCGCTGGCTTGCGGATCATCTCGGCCAACTCGGCCGGCGACGGGGCAGAGACGTCAAGGCGCCCCTCGCCTTCACAGAGAACGCTCAGCTCGGGAAACTCAGCCAGGCGATGCCAAAAATCTGCGCGGATCGTTGCGGTCACCCACACCGAACCGGAGCGAGCAAGACCCGCCAGCAACCGGATGAAGAGACGGCGATCGTCGGCTCCGATGCCGCTGACCGTAAAAAGCTCCTCTAGCTGATCGACGACCAGGATGAGCTTGGCCTCTTCATGCGCGAGCAGATGTCCGCTTTGCCGCCCCTTGTCGGTGACGCGCGCCATCGCGGATGAAAATATGAATCCGGGGTTGTCGGGCGCCAATCGAATATGATCGGCGAGCTCACGTATATCCTGGCCGGGCGCCAGCAGTTCCGGCAGCCCGACGTCGCTCGAGGGCTGGGCCCGTGTGAGCGCCTTGAGAAGTCCCAGGACTAGATCGCCGGAGCCTTCGCTCGGTTTGAACACAACCCGGCGCGTGATGGCGACACCCTGGATGCGCTGCGGTTTCATCAAATGCGGTACCAACGCCGCTTTGACCAGCGATGACTTGCCGGATCCGCTGGCGCCCGACACCAAAAGGAAAGCGGCTCCCGCGCGGGCGCGCGCGGCGAGTTGCTCGGCGGCCTTCGCGACCAGACCATCGCGGCCAAAGAAGATCGGCGCATGCTCAAACTCGTAAGCTTCCAATCCACGGAATGGTATTCCGCGCCAAGTCGGCGGAAGCGCGGTCGACACCACGTCGAGCGCCTTGATACGGCGCTCTATCAGCTTCCGAAGCGATCTTTCGAGACGTTCCGCGAATTCTTCGAGAGAGCGATATTCATCGTAAGCAGCCATGAAAACGCCGCGGTCGGCAAAATGGCGGCGCCAGAATTCGTTCAGGGCACTCAGTTGCGAAAGGCTTTTCGCCTGTGCCTCAAGGTCGAATGTATCGATCGGAGCTGGGCTGACGTTGCGAAAGGCGAGAATATCGGGAGCCCCACCGCTGCGAGCGGCCCTAAGGGCATCTTCAAATTCCCATTCAGTACCCGTGACGGGAGCGCGATCGTCGAGGCCGCGATACTCTCGAACGGCGGTCTTTTCGGGAAGCGGTGTGCCGAGCCGCGACCACAGGATCAGGATCACGATGTCATGAAGACTTGGCGGGGTGATGGCGTCCTGGAACGTCCCCGACGCCAACATCGGTTCGTGTTCCCATCGGTAGGTCTCGATGGTGAAATACCGCGCAAATTCCTGAGAGATTTTATCGACGATGAGGTAGGTGCGCAGCCGTTCGGCCGGCACGTCCCCGGGCGACGAGATGAACACCCTAAGGTGCTGCGGCATTCCTTAATCGGTCCCGGCGTCGCGCATTTACCGACAATTTGCAAACACTTAGACGCAAATAAGACATACTTCCCAAGCGTACTTCAATACCGTAATCTTGGCTCGCCCTCACAGACCTTCACATCCGTGCTTGATCCGCAAAACCGGCCCCGGACCACCGAACTCCGCGACGGCATCCCCCTCCATTCTGCGCGAGCGGTTGCGGGTCTGGACGCCGCAATTTCGAGCGCTACGCACTTGCTGCCGAACCTTCGATCGCGGCGGCTGGCCTTTGGGCTGCTTATCGCTGCAACGACAGTCGTCCTTGCCGGCTGGCTGTTCTCGATCTTGGCGAATGTCGGCTTTGGCATACTCAGTATGCTGCTATTTGTGGTCTTTTTGATCTACACCCCGAGCCTGGCGATCCCATTCTGGAATTCAGTGGTTGGCTTCGTGCTGATCCACGGCACACGCGACGCGCTCGACGTCGTCTGTCACGCTGCCAAGCGCGCAGGCGCCGATGATCCGATCGTCGGACGTGTCGCTGTCGCAATGGCATTGCACGACGAAGACGCGACAAGAGCCTTCGCACATTTCAGGACCGTCATGGCCGCCCTCGATCGAACCGGTCACGGCCACGCCTTCGATTATCATGTGCTCAGCGACAGTTCAGATACCGATGTCATGGCAATTGAGGAGCGCGAATTTCAGACATGGTGCGCCGAGGGCACTAACGCGGACAGGCTTTTTTACCGTCGCCGTGCGAATGCCGAGGGGTTCAAAGGCGGCAACGTCTATGACTTCTGTGAAAACGAGGGGAAAAAATACGAGATCTTGGTATTGCTCGATGCCGACAGCCTGATGAGCGGAGATCGCATCATCAACATGGTGCAGATCATGCAGGCCAATCCTGATCTGGGGTTGTTGCAGAGCCTGTCCGTTGGTCTCCCGAGCTCAAGCCTTTTCGCACGTGTTTTTCAGTTTGGTCACCGGCAAGCGATGCGCTGTTTCAGCATGGGCGCGACCTGGTGGCAGGGCGATAGTTGCCACACTTGGGGGCACAATTGCGCCATGCGGGTACGGCCTTTCGTGGAATATTGCCGGCCGCTGAAACTCACCGGCGAACCGCCTTTCGGCGGCCCCATGATCTGCCACGACCAAATCGAAGCGGCTCTCTTGCACCGCGCCAGCTATGCGATTCGTTTCCTGCCGATGGAGGGCGGCAGCTATGAGGGTAATCCGCCGGCATTGCCGGAATTCCTCGCACGCCATGTGCGCTGGTGCCAAGGGAATTTGCAGAATCTGCGTCTGCTGAACATGCCAAAGCTCACCGCGCTCAGCCGCTTCCACTTGGCCTATGTCGCTCTGAAATTCATCGGCGCCGCCGCGATGGTCGCGCTGGTTATGCTTGCCGTGATAGCCGCGGCGGCGTGGCCTGACAATGCCTCGAATACGAATTCGCTTCACGTTCTCTATTTCACTTGCCTCCTGATGTACTTCGCGCCGAGGCTGCTCGGAATTACCGATGCGATGATCCGCTTCCGACGCGCATATGGAGGCGCGGCGCGCCTTCTGACAGGCGGTTTCGCCGAGATCATCCTGACATTTCTCCTTGCGCCTGTGGCGATGGTCGCCGCCACCTCCTGCGCGCTGACGCTACCGCTCGGATACGCGCTTCGCTGGGACCCTCAAAAGCGCGACAGCTACCGCGTATCGTGGGCCGACGCATTTGCGGGCCTGTGGCACGCCACGGCCTTGGGAGTTGTTCTGCTCCTCGCCCTCATGATTGCGGCGCCGGGCAGTATCCTGTGGTTCGTGCCTTTTCTGGCCAGCCTGATACTCGCGGTGCCATTCGCAGTTCTGACATCGTCTCCCGGACTCGGCGCCTGCGCGGCACGTTGGAAGCTCTTTGCCACGCCCGAGGAAATCGAAACGCCGGCCGAGATCGCCAACATACTGCCGGTACTGTTGCGCATGCATTAGGATGGCTAGAGGCACTGCGCATGCTCGATATGATGTCAAATCTATTGACAGGAACTGCGCCTTGCGCCGACGCTTGCTGACGCCCCTAGCTTGTCTCATTCTGGCAACTTCAATGGGCCACGTCGCGTTGGCGGAGCCGACTTTCATGCCGAAGGTCGATCTTCCCGGTAATGACTACAAGAGCTTCGAACTGCAGAGACCGCGCCCGCGCCTTTGCCAAGAATCCTGCCTGCAAGATGATAGGTGCCAAGCGTGGACTTTTGTCCGGACCGGATTCCTCGGACCGCTCGCGAGCTGCTGGCTCAAGACCAAGGCGGAGCCGCCGCAGACGAGCGATTGTTGCGTGTCGGGGACCAAATAGATGAATGAATGTCGCTGGCCCGCACCCCCTGATTTTCCCTGGGGCGCTCGGTGACCGGTATTATCATTTCTCGCCTGATGTGCGGGCTCGGCAATCAGCTATTTCAATATGCCGCGGCATGTGGGGTCGCACACGCGGCAGGCGCCAAGGTAGCGCTTGATGCATCCGAGTTTGCCGCCGGAAGCCAAGAACGTCCCTACATGCTGGATCGTTACGATCTCGGTATTCCGATCCTCACCGGATGTTCCTTCGATCCTGATTTTCGCAGCGCTCACGTTCCCGTGCAGGATGAGCTTGCATCCATCGGCATCGAAGGATCGTTTGTTGTCCCGGTATATCGGCAGGACAACTACGAGTTCGAACCCATCCCAGAGTCGCTTCGAGGGGATGCCTATCTCTATGGGTTCTGGCAATCGTGGAAATATTTCGCTGATGTGGCGGACGGGCTACGGCGTCGCTTGATCATCGCGCCGCGCGGCGGCTCGCAGAGCGCGAAAATGATGCAAGCGGTATCGAAGCCGGAAGCCGTAGCCGTGCATGTGAGACGCGGCGATTATGTTACACCGTATAACCAGAATATCTTCGGCGTCTGCGAACCCGCATACTATGCCGCTGCGATGCAGTTGATGCGCGAGCGGCTCCGTAGCCCGGCCTTTTTCATATTTTCGGATGATCCGGACTGGTGCAAGACTCGGTTCACCGACAAAGACACCACGATCGTATCAACGCCGGGATGCGATGCGCGCGACGATCTCGCCTTGATGGCGCGATGCCGCCATCACATCATCGCCAATTCTTCACTAAGCTGGTGGGGCGCATGGCTGGGCGAGAAGGAGACATCGATAATCGTATCTCCAATCCCATGGTATACGCAGTCACCGCGCGTACGCGATCTCATTCCCGACCACTGGATTAGGCTGGACCGTGCAACCGGCCATGACTGGTCAATCGAGCGGCCTCGACTACCCGAGCGGACCGTTTCGGTTGTCGTCCTTGCTCGACATGGCGCCGCCTCGCTGCTGCGGGCGCTAAACAGCGTTCGGGCACAGACTTATGGCAATCTCGATATCGTCATTGCTTCGTGCGAGCCTGCGGCGGAGACGACGATCTCGGTAGCCAAGGAGTGGGCAGCTCGTGACGGACACACGCAACTGGCTCAAGCCTCGCGGCCCGGGACGGGCGCCGCGCTGAATGCTGGATTGTCCTGTGCGAACGGAGAGTGGGTTGCTTTTCTCGACGACTGCGATGTCTGGATGCCGACCAAGATCGAAATCCAACTCGAAGCCGCTCACTTGGCCGCTGCCGAGGTCGTGAGCTGCCGCACCGTTCCGGTCGAAGGACCGCGCGGTCTGCCGACCATCTTCCCGCCGCCTGGCCCGCCGAGTTGCTCGGTGCCGAGGCTGCTCAAATCGGGTCATTTTATCTCGGGTATCTCCCACGTTCTCGCCCAACGCCGCATTGTTGAGGCTGTCGGACCCTTCGACGATCACTGGTCCCCCGAGGAAGACAGTACTATCTGGCGTCGGCTTCTGTGGGATCACCATCTCGTCATGCTGTGGGAGCGCCTGGTCAAAAGCCCTATTCCGTATCTGGCGCAGTCGAACCGACTCGTCGCAGCGTCCTGAGAAATGGTGATGGTGTTTTTCACCAATCGCGACATCAATCTGCTCACCGCACATACGACGCTGCACAAGCTCGCCTGGGGCGGATACGGCGTCTTCTCTGGGGTTTTTCTGCTCCGTGTCGGCCTGTCGCTGCCCGAAGTTTTTCTGACATTTGCGGTGATCTATGTGATGCGGCTGGTATTCCGGCCGCTGGTCCCCTGGACGGTTGGGATGATCGGAATAAGGAACACCCTCGTCCTCGGAGCTGTTCTTTTTGCATTGCAGTTTCCGGTTCTTGCTCTGATACAAGGCGTGGGCGTAGCGCTCCTGTTATTTTGCGCGATCACGGCCATTGCGACTGTGTTCTACTGGACTTGCTATCACACGGTCTTTGCTGCGCTAGGCGACTCTGACCGCAGAGGAAGTCAAGTTGGAGCCCGCCAAGCCTTTGGCGCCACCGCCGCGATCGCGGGCCCTGCTCTCGGCGGCGTGATGCTGGCAACGCTTGGCCCATGGGCGGCGTTCGGTACGGCTGCTTTGATCGAGCTCGTCGCCGTGTTGCCGTTGCTGCGTATCGCGGAGTTCGGAAACATCGGTACGACCAAGCGCGGAGGCTATGCGGCGGCGCGCATCGGAGCGTTGCTGTTCGCGACCGACGGCTGGATTACCGCCAGTTCAGTACTGGCCTGGAACATCATCATGTTCCGCGCGCTTGATGCGCGTTTCGATGCGCTGGGATGGGTGCTTGCGGCCGCGGCTCTCGCAGGCGCCATCGGCGGCATGCTGCTGGGCTATGTCATCGATCTCGGTCACGCGCGCCGTGTCACGTGGCTGAACGCCTCGATCCTTTCCGCAATCCTGATCGTCAAGTCCGTTTGCGGCGAAGATCCAGCCGTCGTCATCGGCGTTGCGGTTGGTTCCATGCTGCTTGGAGGACTTTACGTCCCATCGTTGATGACGGCCTTCTACAACGAGGCAAAGGCTTCGCCTTCGCCACTTCAATTCCAATTTGTCTCCGAAGGCGGATGGGATGTCGGCGGCTGTCTTGTCTGCATAGTGACTGCCGCGCTGTGCTGGTTGGGTATCCCACTCCAGGCCGCAATCGCGCTTGCGTTACCCGCTGTACTGGTCCAGGCGCGCATCTTGGCCGAAAGCTACGCCGTGACCGCGCGTTCGACCCGCTGAGTATTGCTTGCGGGGCACTTTTCCATCCAGACGTCTGGGTCCGGCCGCGATTGCGGCCGGATCCGATTTGGCCGCAAAAAGCCGTTATGATTTCTTCGTCTTACCTGCCGGTTTCTTCGGACAGCCGAACCCCAATCCGTGAGGCTTGGCGCCCCAATGCCGATGCGGGTATTTCCTGCAATGCACTTGGTCAATCGACAGGAGAGCATTGGCGGCGGTGTCGATCACCGGCCCGTTGGCCGGCGCCGCTGAACTGCTTGCCGCGCCGATGAGCCCGATACCTCCTGCGAGAACCATCCCATACAGAAACGTTCGCATGTCGGTTTCCTCCTGGAACCCTCCCCAGCTTGCAATCAGGACAACGGCGCCGGGTTCCAGTCAGAAGCGGAATATTTGCAGACGGCACGGCATGTCATGGTCCGCGTGCGCCTCCGGGCGTCAGGCAACGGGATTCGGAAGCGCCCTAGCGGCGATCAATCGTGGATGGAATCTCGTCTGATCGCTCGCTCGCTTGCGGCGCTGCGTACGTGCCGTCCTTAAAGAACGACTCGAGGACATCCCAGCGATGCGTGGCCCAGGCCTCGACTGCAATAGGACCGCAGGTCAGCATCAGATAGTCGTACGGCGCCTGCTTGTCGTTCGCCATGATGAACTGATAATGCAGCCGGAAGAAGTTCGTGCGCATGCGCCGGTACGGTTCGGGAGAGATCATGTCCCGGAACCGTACATCCCAGAGCAACGGATTGCGGCGAGACTCGCCGACCTGAATGCCGATGCCTTGGACGGGATCGAAATCCCAAAAATTCAGCGCGTCCTTCCGAGACCGGACGTCGATCCATAGGATCGACGGCTCAATGGCGATGCGCTTGACCATCGCGCGCAGAGGCTCGGCAGCGGGATGAAGCGCGGCCGCCGGCATGATCGATCCCAAGGTCAGCAGCACCACCGGAGCTCGATGCCGGCCGAGGCTGGGGTCGAGCTCGAGGGCGCGCGCCATGACCGCGACCGCACAGATTCCGCCGCCGCTGTGGCCGATCACCAGGATTTCATCGGCCTCGTTGGCGCGCGCGGCGGCGACGATGCGATCAGCGAACAGATCAATGGGATGATTCAACGAGGATGGCGCGCCGCGCGCGAATTCACGCATGTGCGGCCAGCAATCGTTGATCTGAACCACATGCAGGCGGTCGGCAACGGGCCGCAGCAACACGAACAATGCAACCGCCGTCACGACCGCCACGATGATGCCGATGGAAATCGGAGCGCCGGCGAAGCGTGTCGCCAAGGTCCCGACAAGCGCGCCGCCGCCTGCGGCCGCTGCAATCCAGAGCAACATCATGAGCTGGAAGTAGAGCAGATGGACCGCGAACCTCCACGCCGCTCTGAAGATGCGAAACGTCGTGCCGCTCAGGAGGTCATCGACCAACCAATGGAGTGCGCGTGGCACCAGCCGCCAGATCGGCTGGGACATGTTGGTTCTGACGGCGCCCTCAAGGCGAAGAAATTCGTAGCGGGTGGACACGCGCCAGTTCGAGCCAGAGGTTTCGATGGTCCAGTGCGCGAGCAGGTCGCTGTCGAGCTCGAGCTTTCCAAGATCCAGCGTAATCGGCCAGACCTTCAAGGAACGCTTCGCTGTCCGCTCGAAGATGCCGTAGTAGCCCTCGGCTCCCTGCGGGTCATACCCCGGAACGTAGAATACGTGACGCCGCGCAATCACCACCGCCTCGCTCCGCGACCGATCCTGGTGTTGCGCGGATAAGACCTCCTGCTGCCGCGGTCAAGCGCGGGGTTTCCGGAAAGCGCTTCCGGACACATCCGCAACTTGCTATCAGTCTCGCAGCCCAATTGTCACCGGTCCGAGCCGATGCGCGCGCTTCCTGCATTTGCCAGCCTGGTTTTCGCGGTGATCATCGGCGCGGGAGCAACTTGGCTGGGCCTCTGGTGGCCGGCTGCGACTGTGATCGGCGCCTTCGTTTTTTTCGGCGCCACCACCCTGCTCGAAACCTACGTGGCGCGCGGCGCGGAACGCCGGGCCGAACGAGCCTACCGGAAGGGCGAGCGCCGGTAGCTGCCGGTCGGTGGCTTGGCTGCGGGCTCGTGCTGGGATCCCGATCTCTCTTTTGAGGAGCACGGAATGTCGAGGGGCGTTCTCTACATGGTCTGGGGTGACCGCGCCGAGCAGGCCCTCAAGCGCTCGGTTACGTCGCTCAAAGAGGTACATCCGGAGCTTCCGCACGAGGTCGTTCGGCTTCCGCCCGGTACCGACGAATATAAGGGCCTGCTCGAGAAAGCGCGCATGATGACACTGACGCCCTTCGAGGAGACCTTGTTCCTTGACGCCGATACGCTGGTGCTCGACCGCCTAGACTTTGGATTCGCCCAGGCACTGCGTTTCGGGTTGGCGTGTTGCATCAACGAGGCTCCCTGGGCGCGGCGCTACCGCGGGATCGCGAAGGACGACACGGTCGAATACAACACCGGCGTGCTTTTTTTCACGCGTGCCGCGCAGTGGGTGTTCGATCGATGGCTGGAGCTGACGCCCCGCATTGACTCGACCATCGACTTTGTCGGGCCGCAGGGACAGCCGCTTCATATGCCCTATGCCGATCAAGGCGCCTTTGCCAAGGCCGTCGCGGAATGGGACAAGACGCCATTCGTGCTGCCGCTCAACTGGAATTTCCGCCCAAGGTTCTGTTTCACGTTCTTCGGGCCGCTCAAGGTCTGGCACGAATACCAGGACCCGCCCCCGGGCCTGAAGCAGCTCAACGCCTACTATCGACAGCCGGGCGCGATCATCCAGCTCCACCAATTGACGCCGCCAAAGTGAGGCGCCGGGTTGTCACCCGGCACCGCGCACCGTGTAGCCGCCCAGCATGCGGTCGAAGCGCTCGTTGAGGCCGCGCATTTCCGCGCGCATTCCATCGACCGCACCGGCAAAGCGAATTTCGGCGGCCGCGAGATCCTTGGCGGTGGCATATTCGCGCGCGGTCTCCAGCCGCGCCTCGGTGAGCTGACTGCTGATCAGCTCGCACTTTGCAAGAGCCGTCGTTGCCATTTGAGTCGCGGTATCGGCCGTCGCGCGCGTCTCCGCTTCGGCCTTTCCGCGGTTCATCCAAAAAGTGATGATGGCGACGATCGAGCTGCCTGCGGCGATCAACGCGCTCCATGTGAGGATATCCTGCATCACGTCACGCCTGTTGAGCCATTGGGAGATCGCGTTGACCCCTGCCATTGCCGGCATCACGAGGAAAAATGACTGCACGATGGCCCACTGGTAGGTGTCGTAGGGCGGCGGCAGCTTCGGAATTCCCCAACTGCCGAATGGAGGAATAAGCGTGTCGAGGAACACCGCGCCGAAGTGCGCCGCGGCAGGTATGCCTGCGGTCAGGATGATGAGCTTCGCACCCCACCAGCTTTGCTGCGCGAGCCGCAGCCGGTTGTTCTCGAGCTGCGCGGCCAGATGTGCCTTGAAGGCGTCGAGATCGACGCCCGAGGCGGTTTTAAATCCTTCGAGCTCACGGTCGAGCTTCTTGGCTTGATAGTCGAAGAACCGTTCGGCCAAGCCGGGCAGCTTTGCGAGCAGGCCAAAGATCAGTGACCACATCAGGCACCCTCGCGATTCGGCTTGAAGCTCACGGCGTTGCGCGTGATGAGACGCAACAGGATCATCACGAAGCCGAGAATGGCGGCGATACGGTTGGCTCGTTCTGCTCCGACGAGGCCGGAGATGTCGATGACCTTGACTTCCTCGAGTGCCGACAAGCCCTCGATCGATGCGGCGATAGCGATGGTTTTGGAATTGCCGACCAGCGCCCAGAGGTGGGCCGCAAGTGTGTTCCACGCCAAGCGTTCGCGAAGGCGCGGCAGTGAGAGCCACCAAAACAGAAGGCCCCCGACCGCGACGAAGCCGAGACAGATTAGAAAGCCTTTCATGATTCACCTGTGGGGTTTTTGAGACGTGCGAGAACAGCGTCCGCGACGTCGTACGATTCCAGGACGCCGATCGAGCTGTTGGCGTAAACGACTTCGGCGAGTTCCTGTCTGGAAGGCAGCTTGAGGTCCTTGGCCGCCGCGAGCCGTTCCAGCGCCATGACCCTTCGCTCGCGCAGCGTCGGCCGATTGAGAAATGAGACGAGTGCGTCGAAGCCCATGTCAGCCTCCCGCCCATTTCGCGGTGACTTCGACCGGCACGGTTTGGCGCTTGCGAACGATGGAGATAACCGCCACGCCGACGGCGACAGCGGCTAACGCGATGATGAGCGGCAGCGCATAGGTGTGGCCGACATTCGTAACCGGCTCCTTGGGAGCCTCGGTGCCGGTCTTGACCACCGCGCCGGCCCCCACGGCTGCTCCGCCTGCCGCGATCGTTTTGCGCGCGCCCCTGGTCTTGTTGCGGACTTGCTCCTCGATGACCTCGGGCGGCGGGACGCCTTGGCGATTCCTGAGCCGTTCCGCTACCGCCGGCTCCAGCTCGGCCAGCGCCTTGAGCACGGCCACGCAGCCGAGCTGCTTATCCCAGGCGTTCGGGTCATAGATATGATCGGCGACGTATTTGCCGCCGCGATACTCGGTCGTTCCAGCCCATAGATACGGGCTGTTGCCTTTTCCGAGGTAGCCCCATCCGTTGTATTTTTCCGTCTCGTAGAGGATGCGCTCGACCGACCAGAATTTCACCCGATCGAGTGAGTGCGGCGGCATGGTGAGCGCGTCGATGGCGCTTTCCTCCCAGCTGAAGGGAGGCGAGCCCTTGGCGGGCCGGCCCTTGGGGACGTGGTAGGTGCGCGCGGTCAACGGATCGCCGCAGTGCAAATGCGCGTTGAACCGCAGGCTCGATTCCCGATTGTGAATGGGCCCGATCATCGGCCACGGCACGCCGGTCTTCTTCTCGACGGCCTGGTACTTCTCGCGATTCGCCAGGATCTTCTTGGCGACGGCGACAGCAGCGGGCTTGGCGTCGGACCGCATCTGCGCGCGGTCCCACATGCGATGATAGCCAAGCTTGGTCTGTTCAGGCGTTGGAGCCATGGTTCACCTCGATCAGGAGCTGGGAGGAGGAGCGAAGAAGCAGAGGAGCCGCTCGGGCGTGGGGAAGCAGGCGTGAAAGAGCCCATCCGGGCTTCGCCGCACCTCTTCCGGCGGGACGAAAAACCGTTCGTCGACGAGATAGCCGTGAGGCAGCGCGCGGACGCGCTCGGCGGCCAGCACGTCGCAATCACTCTCGCCGCAGCACTCGAATGGATAGGACCAGCCCGATGCGGCCTCGTGCGCGAGCGCCGCGGGCGTGAGGCAAAGAAAAGCCGTCGCGAGAAGTGCGCGCATTTTCGGATTCCGGTGCTGTCTGGGATGACGCGAGAGAATGCGAGCCTGGCGGCCCGCTCAGATGAACTCAGTGATGATTACGACGCCGGCCGATCCATTGCTGCCGCGGCGCAATCACTCTCGCCGCAGCACTCGAATGGATGCGCGAAGCCCGCATCCACGGGCAGGGGCTTTCATTTGAAGTAGGCGTCAGCGCACCCGCCGCGCAGAAATCGTTCCATAGGCCGAGGCGGTGCTGACGGTAAATGCCGCGACCGCGACAAGATAAACCGTGGTGGTGCCGGACAGGCTCAGCCGGACCGATCCGGTCGGGCCGCCCATCGTGGTGTTACCGGGTACGAAAGCCGCGCATCTGTAAATGAAGAAGGGTTTGACATCGGCGCTAAGCGTTGCGCTGGTGGTCGAGATGTTGCCAATAAGCGCCGTAATCGACGTGCTCGCGCCCAAAAGGAAGATCACGGTCGATGTCACATCCCAATCGCCTGCGCCCAGGCTGATGCTGGTGATGTTGGCGGCAACGTTGGTCGTCAGCGAGACTGCTGAGCCCTGGGCAACCGCGCTCTCGACATATTCACCGATGTTGCCAGAGGATGCATTGTCATTGGTTGCCGTGCCCTGGAATTGACCTTTCCCGATACTGACATCGTTGGAAACCGTCAGCGTCTTACCATCGGAAATGGTCAGTGTAGCGCTGGTGGCGGGCGCCGTGATCGTGACCTTGTTGACCGTCTTATTGGTCAGCGATTGTGTGCCGGTCAGGCCGACAAGAGTGTCGGAGAAATCCGGCACCGTCCATGTTCTTGTCGTTCCCGTCGTAATGGAGGAGCATTCGAACTTGAGAACCTTTGTCACGTCGCCGTTGTCGCCGAGCGAGAAGTTCGAATCCGTCGTGGCGATGATATTGGTCGCCCCGCTGATCGTCTTGTTGGTCAGCGTTTGCGTCGCATCAGTGCCGACGATCGTAGTCGAGGCATCGGGCGCGGTAAGCGTTCTGGTCTGTCCGGTCGTTATGCCGGAAAGCTGAAAAGCGAGCCGCCGAGTGGTGTCGCCATCGTCTTGCAGCGTGAAATTCGTATCCTTGAGCGTCACGACATTGGTATTGCCGAGGGTCTTATTGGTCAGTGTTTCCGTTCCGGCGAGGGTGGCCAGCGTACCGGTGGTCGGCAATGTGACGTTGGTGGGCGCTGATATGGCGAACGTCAGCCCGAAGCTGCCAGAGATCGTGATGGTCGAGGCAGCGTTATTGGCAATCCCGGTCCCGCCCTTGTTCGCCGGAACCACGTTGTTGTATGCGGTCGCGTTCGATCCGGCGGACGCCGTCACGTCGCCGGTCAGGGCGGCGCGTTGCAGCGCGCCCGATCCGGTCATCTCGAGAGTGGCATTCAGCGTGATGTTCTCGGGATCGCCGGTCGCGGCGGTATCGCGGCCGATCAGGCTGTCGGTCGCGATGTTCTGCATCTTCGCGAATGTCACCGCGTCGTTCGCAATAGTGGTCGCGTTGTCGTCGGCAGCAGCGGTCACGTCGCCAGTCAGGGCGGCGCGTTTCGCCTTGGCCTGCCCCGCCGTCGCCAGATCCCAGGTGATCGAGGTCGTGTCGGTCACGACCCGTTCGGCGGTCAGATCGCTGCTCGCGGAACCGACGATATAGTCCGCGCTCGTGGGCGCAGCCTCGCCCGCGACCTCCTCGATCGCCTTCTGGGTGTCGGTCGCGGCAATATCGGCGGTCGGCTCGAAGCGGGTCCTCCTTGCGCTTTCATCGCTGCCGAGATTTGTCTTGACGATGGTCAGGTTTCCTCCAGAAATGAAAAAGCCACCTTGTGGCGGCTGGGCTTCAGTCTTGGTCGGCTGGCTCGCTTGGAGAACTTGATGTCGCTAAGGGATATTGCCCGGCGCGCTGTGCCAGCGGGATTCTTGCATCATTACCGTATGCTTCGGCACGTGACGCTTTTCCCGTTCGAGCG
>Ga0114129_10000571_pt1 | contig 45368 bp, 47 predicted proteins | sample RhiMetdeltSRZDD1_FD_80071 | JGI IMG/M metagenome (GOLD analysis project Ga0114129, IMG submission 80071) | Populus rhizosphere microbial communities from Tennessee, USA - Rhizosphere MetaG P. deltoides SRZDD1 (version 2) (version 2) | ecosystem: Host-associated > Plants > Roots > Rhizosphere >...
AACCTCGGGCGATCCGCTCAAGCGCACGCCGGCCGACAATCAGACCGTCCGCAACGTGTTCGTGGTCGGCCCCGACAAGAAGATCAAGTTGGTGCTGGTCTATCCGATGACCACCGGCCGGAATTTCGACGAGGTGTTGCGGGTGATCGACTCGCTGCAGCTCACCGCCAAGCACAAGGTGGCGACGCCGGTGAACTGGAAGCACGGTGAGGACGTGATCATCGCCGGCTCGGTCTCCGACGAGGACGCCAAGAAACAGTATCCGCAGGGCTGGAAGGCCCCCAAGCCCTACATTCGCATCGTGCCGCAGCCCGGGCGCTGACAGCGGCCGCTTGCGGCTCGTCGGCGAAACCCTGCTTGTCTTCCGCCGCGATCTGCGTATAAAGCGGCCCTCCGCTCGACCTGGTCGGGAGCTGAATGGACGGTCGCGTCGCCTTTGAGGCGGCGCGGCAGGGCTGATAAGTCGCCCGGCGTCCGGTGTTCCCGCATCGTGAGCATTCGAGCCTTTCCCGAAGGGCTCCAGTGGCTTGGCGCCAGGTGGGCGGTACGGGCGACCGGTTTCCGATGGAATCCGTGGACGGCATTCCGGCCGGTCGTGCACCGCAAATGGAGAGGCTAAACGGTTATGCCGTTATACGAGCATGTCTACCTGGCGCGGCAGGACCTGACCGCGCAGCAGGTCGAGGAGCTTACGACCCAATACAAGGGCGTCCTCGAGCAGATGGGCGGCAGCGTTCCCAAGGCCGAATACTGGGGCGTCAAGTCGCTGAGCTACCGCATCCGCAAGAACCGCAAGGCACACTTCACGCTGTTGAACGTAGACGCGCCGCCGGCAGCCCTTGCCGAGATCGAACGCCAGCAGCGGCTCAACGAGGATGTCCTGCGCTACCTCACCATCCGGGTCGACGCGCACGAGGAAGGTCAGTCGGCCATGATGCGCAAGGCCGATCGCGACCGCGAGCGCGACGAGCGCGGCGGGGGCCGGTTCGGTGACCGTGACCGCGGCGACCGGTTCGATCGCGGCGACCGCTTCGACCGCGGCGAGCGCCCGCGCCGAGACCGCGGCCCACGTGATGAAGGCGAAGCGACGGCCCCGGCGGAAGGAGACAATCAATGAGCCCGCAAGCCGGCCAGCGCCGACCGTTCTTTCGCCGCCGCAAGACCTGCCCGTTTTCCGGGACCAACGCGCCGAAGATCGACTACAAGGACGTGCGGCTGCTGCAGCGCTATGTCTCCGAGCGCGGCAAGATCGTGCCGAGCCGCATCACCGCGGTTTCCGCCAAGCGGCAGCGCGAGCTCGCGCGTGCGATCAAGCGCGCCCGTTTCCTCGGGCTGCTGCCTTACGTGATCCGCTAGGCGGACGACAGACGACGGACGACAGACGACAGAAAAGATCAGAGAGGTCGACGCTTTATCCGTCGTCCGTCCTCTGTCCTCCGTCGTCCGATTGGTTGGGGCGGGCGTGACCCGTCTCTAACCGCTCAAGCAGAGCGGGACAGCTGGAGCATGATGCAGATTGCACTAATCGGCATTGCAGCAGGCGCAGCTTCCGCGCTGCTGTTCGCGTCCGTTGCCTCAGGCGCGCTGCTGGCCATTCCGTTGTTCTATCTCGCGCCGTTGCCGATCCTGATCGCGGCCGTCGGCTGGAGCCACCTGGCCGGGCTCATTGCCGCGTTCGTGGCGGCGATCAGCCTTGCCGCCGCGCTGGGCGGCTTCTTCTTCGTGAGCTTCTTGATCGGTATCGGGCTTCCGGCCTGGTGGCTCGGCTACCTCGCGCTGCTCGCACGCCCGGCCGGCCCGACGCCCGACGATCTGGAATGGTATCCGATCGGCCGCGTCGTGCTGTGGGCCGCGGTCCTGGCGGCCCTGGTCGTCACCTTCGGCATTCTCGCCATCGGCACGGATGCGGAAAGCTTCCGGTCGGGGCTACGCGGCGCGATCGAACGCTTGCTCGGGCTCCGCGCTGATGCACCCAAGCGAACGACCTTCACGCTGCCCGGTTTAGGCGAGATGGACGCCGTCGAGTTCATGGTGCTCATCACCCCGCCGACAGCGGCCGTCGTCGCTCTCATCACCAACCTGTTGGCGCTTTGGCTGGCGGCGCGGACCGTGAGGGTGTCAGGCCGCCTGAAGCGGCCATGGCCTGATCTGTCGACCCTGAGCTTTCCGCCGTCCGGGCACGCACTGCTTGCCGCTGCGCTGGCGGCGACTTTCCTACCCGGCATCGTGGCCATCATCGCAGGCGTGTTCGCCGCCAGCCTGCTGATGGGTTACGCGCTTCTGGGTCTAGCGGTGGTGCACGCGCTCACGCGCGGAATCAACGGCCGCGGATTCATTCTCGGCAGTATCTACGGCGCGATATTCGTTTTCGGCTGGCCAATGCTGCTGATGTCGCTGGTCGGGTTGACCGATGCGCTGCTCGACCTGCGGGGACGCATGCCGACGACCCGCGGACCGCCGAGCCTGCCGACGTGAAGGATCTTTCAGGCAAACCGAAACGGAGAAAAGTGATGGAAGTCATCTTACTGCAACGGGTCGCTAAGCTCGGCCAGATGGGCGACGTCGTTCGGGTGAAGGACGGCTATGCGCGCAACTTCCTGCTGCCGAAGGGCAAGGCCTTGCGCGCGACCGATGCCAACCGAAAGCGCTTCGACACGATGAAGGTCGAGCTCGAGACACGCAATATCGAGCAGAAGGGCGAGGCCGAGAAGGTCGGCGGCAAGCTCGACGGAAGGAGCTTCATCGTGCTGCGCCAGGCGTCCGAGACCGGGCAACTTTACGGCTCGGTTTCGACCCGCGATCTCGCCGCGCTGTTGAGCGAGAGCGGCGTTGCCGTCAATCGCAACCAGATCGAGCTCAACGCGCCGATCAAGACCGTCGGCATGCACAAGGTACCGGTTTCGTTGCACCCCGAGGTCGAAGTCTCGGTTACCGTCAATGTCGCCCGCAACGCCGATGAGGCCGAACGCCAGGCGCGCGGCGAGGACGTCACCGTCCGGCGTGAGGCCGGCGAAGAGGCGCCCGAGCCGGCCGCGGCGGGAGCGATCTTCGATGAGCGGCAGGCAGCCGAAGAGAACGCGGAGGGCGCGCCGGCTCAGGGCAAGGGCGCCGCAAACGTCGGCTGATCGGCGGACGCATTGCCGCGTGCGTCGGGGACGGGCGGCGCCGCCCCGCCCCCGGACAGCTCCGCGGTCGTTGTCGCCGGCTGCATTGCTCCTGGCGCGGCCGGCGCTGTCGCGGTGCTATCCGGCAGGGTCGGACGCAATTCGGACGCCGCCGGCAGCACTGGCGGTGTTCGCCGCGGCGTCGGGTCCGGCGGAAACGGAATCGGGTCGGGCAAGATCAGAAACGGCTGCGGGTCGCGGTTCACCGCCACCGCCAATCGAGGATCACGCGCCAGTCGCGGTTTTGGCGGTTCCGTCGGCGGCTGAGCGGATGCGGGGGGAGCCGTGACCGGCTCCCTCGCGATCCGCGGATCGCCCCCGTCTGGGATCGGCGCAATAGGTGCCGGGATCGGCGCAGTGGGTGGCGACGGTCTGCCGCTGCGCTGCACGTCACGCGCGGCCCGCGGATCGGGTCCGGCAGCCGCCACATAGGCGGCGAGCGCCGAAGCGGTGGCCGCACTGCTGGTGTAGTGCTGCCGCAGAAAGCTCGCCAAGCCAAAGGTTTGTCTTGCCAAGCCCTTCGGCGCCCGATGACAAGCCGAGCAGTGTGAGGAAAACAGCTGGGCCGGCGTCTTGCCGGCGTCGAGATCCTGCGCGCGCGCAGCGAGGGGGCTCGCGAGCAAGCCCAATCCAAACCACAGGACCTGCGCCAAGGCCGGTCTGGTCACGTATCGCCTCCTCGAGCCCTACCGCGGTTCGCCCGATCTTTAGCGCATCGGGGCGCCCCTGTGACCCCTTATCGCGATACCCGATATTGCGCCGGTCGCATTGCTCCAATAATTGGACTTTGTTCTAATTGCACGTTTTCGCAGCACTCGGACCGCCGGGCGCTTCGATAACGTGATCGTGCGCCGGGCGCCCAGTCCGCGCGTCGGTGGTGTGGAGGCGACCGATGATCCGGTTGCTGGATATCGCGTTTGCCCAGACCGTCCGCGCGGGCGACCTCACCGTCATCAATGCCAGCGGCACGAGCCGCCACTACGGCGACAGTACCGGAACGCCGGTTACCGTGCGCTTCGCCTCGCGCGCGTGGCAATGGCGCGTCCTCCTCGATCCCGAGCTGCGGTTGGGCGAGGCCTATATGGACGGCGGGTTGATCGTCGAGGACGGCTCGATCGCGGAGTTTCTGGAAATCCTGGTAAGCAATATCGGCACGGAGCCGCCCATTCTCTCGATCAGATTATTGCGGGCCGCCCGCGGGCTGTTTCGCGCTCTGTTCCGCGCCAACACGCTGATCAACGCCAGCCGCAACGCCAAGCATCATTACAATATCAATTACAGCATCTACCGCATGTTCCTGGACGAGGACCTGCAGTACTCGTGCGCGTACTTCGAACGTCCCGAGGCCGGCATCAATGAAGCTCAGCAAGCCAAGAAACGGCACCTCGCCGCCAAGCTGCTGCTCAATCGGCCAAACCTGAGCATCCTCGATATCGGTTGCGGCTGGGGTGGCCTCGGCCTTTACCTGGCGAAGAGCGCACGCGCGCGCGTCACCGGCATCACGCTGTCCGACGAACAGGTAAAGGTCGCGCGCGAGCGCGCCGACGCCGAGCGCGCGTCCTGCGATTTCCGACTGCAGGACTATCGCGACGTCTCGGGCCGCTTCGACCGCATCGTGTCGGTCGGCATGTTCGAGCATGTCGGCAAGAGCTATTACGAGGCGTTCTTCCGCAAGTGCCGCGACCTGCTCGCCGACGACGGCGTCGCGATTCTGCACACCATCGGCCGGCTCGACGGACCGTGCGAGACCAATCCGTGGGTCTGGCGCTACATCTTTCCCGGCGGCTACACGCCGGCCCTGTCGGAGCTCGCGCCGGCGATCGAAAGATCCGGTCTGATCCTCACCGACATCGAGGTGTGGCGGCTGCACTACGCCGAGACGCTGAAGGCGTGGCGCGAGCGCTTCCTGGCGCGCCGCGCCGACGTGCTCAACGTGCTTGACGAGCGTTTCGTGCGAATGTGGGAGTTCTATTTGGCAGGATTCGAGACATCGTTCCGGCATGCCGGCTTGGCGGTGTTCCAGATTCAGTTGGCGAAGCGAATCGATGCCGTGCCGCTGACGCGCGACTACATGTATCGCCCGCATCCCGACGCCACCGCCGGGCGGTTGCGGATCGTGTCGTAGGCGTCAAGCGAAAAACGAAGTCGCTTCCGGTCACGGTGACTTCTGGGGATTGCGGGAGCACGCGCGCAAACAACTCGCGCGCCCGCTCTTCTCCCCTTGCCTCCATGGTATCGCCACGGACCCGAGCTTACCCTGGCATCCATGGCTCTGCTTGATTCGACAGCGCGACCGGCGGCCCGCGAGGCCGAGCCGCTCTACCGCACGGCTCCGAACAACATCGAGGCGGAGCAGGCCTTGTTGGGCGCGATCCTCGTCAACAACGAGGCGTTCTACCGCGTCTCCGATTTTCTGGCCCCGGACCATTTCTTCGAGCCCTTGCACCAGAAGCTGTTTGAGCTCGCCGGCAGCCTGATCCGTGCCGGCAAGGTTGCCACGCCCGTCACGCTCAAAACCTTCCTGCCGGCCGACCTCGACGTCGCCGGTCTGACCGCGAGCCAATACCTGGCGCGGCTCGCGGCCGAGGCCACGACCGTCATCAATGCCGAAGATTACGGACGCACGATCTACGACCTCGCGATCCGCCGCTCGTTGATCGTCATCGGCGAAGACATGGTCAATGTCGCGTTCGACGCGCCGGTCGATCTGGCGCCGCAGGACCAGATCGAGGACGCCGAGCGCAGGCTCTACGAGCTGGCGGAGACCGGCCGATACGACGGAGGCTTCCAGCGCTTCGCCGCGGCGCTGACCACGGCGGTCGACATGGCGGCGCACGCCTACCAGCGCGACGGCAAGCTCTCCGGCCTTGGCACCGGCCTCAAAGATCTCGACCGGATGATGGGCGGCCTGCAGCAGTCGGATCTCGTGATCATCGCCGGCCGGCCCGGCATGGGCAAAACCTCGCTTGCGACCAATATCGCCTACAATATCGCCCGCGCTTGGCGTGGCGAGGTCAAGCCGGACGGACGCGTCGCCACCGTCGACGGCGGCATCGTCGGTTTCTTCTCGCTCGAAATGTCGGCCGAGCAATTGGCCACGCGCATCATTTCCGAGCAAAGCGGAATTCCTTCGCACCGCATCCGCCGCGGCGACATCAAGACCACCGATTTCGACCTGATTGTCGACGTGGCGCGCGAAATGGAAACTCTTCCGCTATACATCGATCAAACGGGCGGATTGTCGATCGCTCAGCTCGCGGCACGGGCCCGACGCCTCAAGCGACAACGGGGGCTCGACGTGCTGGTCATCGACTACATTCAACTGTTGCAGGGGTCGACACGACGCGCGCTTGAGGGCCGCGTGCAGGAGGTGACCGAGATCACCACCAACCTCAAGGCGCTGGCCAAGGAACTGAACGTTCCCGTTCTCGCGCTCTCGCAGCTGTCGCGCCAAGTTGAAAACCGCGAGGACAAGCGCCCGCAGCTGTCGGATCTGCGCGAGTCCGGTTCGATCGAGCAGGACGCCGACGTCGTGATGTTCGTGTTCCGCGAGGAGTACTATTTGGCGAACAAGGAGCCGAGAGCCGGGACTCCGGAGCACGAAAAATGGCAGATCGATATGACTGCCGTTCACGGCAAGGCTGAAGTCATTGTCGGCAAACAGCGCCATGGTCCGACCGGAACCGTGCAGTTGCAGTTCGAGGGGGAAGTGACGCGCTTCTCCAACCTGGCGCAGGAAGAGCGGCTGCCGGAGCGGATGTAAGGCCCCGCGCGGCTTGCGCGCCGACGCGCCGGCTGCATCATGGGGCGATGACGCCAAACCCAGGGACGCAGTCGGTTTATGGCCCGCCGGAGCCGGAGGCGGGCGGCATCCTGACGATCGATCTGCCGGCCATCGTTGCCAACTGGCGCGAGCTCGCCAGGCGCGCACAGCCCGCCGCCTGCGCCGCCGTGATCAAGGCCGACGCCTATGGCTGCGGCATCGAGCCGGTCGCGCAAGCGTTGACCGCGGCCGGCTGCGAGACCTTCTTCGTCGCCCACCTGGCAGAAGGGCGCCGAGTGCGCGCGGCCGCGGCCGGCGCCGCGATCTACGTCCTCAACGGCCTCTTGCCCAATGCGGCGGACACTTACGCGCAATCGAACCTGCGACCGGTGCTGTGCAGTCTCGACGAGTGGGCGGAATGGGAGGCGTTCAAGACGAAAACCAAGTGGCTGGGTGGCGCCGCCCTGCACGTCGACACCGGAATGAACCGCCTCGGCATGCGGCCGCAGGAGGCGACGGCGTTGGCCAGGCGCGCCGGCATCGAGCACTCCGGGCTTACCCTCCTGCTGAGCCATTTGGCCTGCTCGGAGGATCCTGCGCATTCGCTCAACGCCAAGCAGATCGGCCTGTTCCGCGAGATCCGCAACCTGTTTCCCGCGATCCCGGCTTCGCTCTCCAACTCGTCCGGCATCTTCCTCGGACCGGACGCACACCACGAGATCGTGCGTCCCGGGGTCGCCCTTTACGGTGCCAATCCAACACCCGGCCACGCCAACCTGATGCGGCCCGTCGTTCGGCTTGAAGGCCGGATCGTGCAGGTACGCGCCGTCCCAGAGGGCGAGACCGTCGGATACGGCGCAACCTGGACGGCGCGGCGAGCGACCCGGTTGGCGGTGGTGTCGATCGGATATGCCGACGGCTTCCTGCGGGCGGGCAGCGCTACCGATCTGCGTGCGGGCGCCGAGGCGATGGTTCATGGCCATCGTTGTCCGCTCGCCGGACGTGTCTCCATGGACCTCATCGCCGTCGACGTGACCGCCCTCCCCGAGCGGGCGGTCAGGCGCGGCGAGCTCGTCGCACTGCTCGATGAGACGATCGGCGTCGACGACCTCGCCGCCCACGCCAACACCATCGCCTACGAGGTGCTCACCGGCCTCGGCCGCCGCTACCGCCGGGTCTACCGCGGCTGAAGCTTCACTTCACCCCTGGGCCGAATAGCCCCCGTCGACCGTGATCGCGGCGCCGGTGATGAAGTCGGACGCCGGGCTTGCAAGAAACACCGCGATGCCGGCGAAGTCGTCCGGCGCGCCCCAGCGACCCGCGGGCGTGCGGGCCAGCACGCGCTCATGCAGCCCAGGCACCTGCTGGCGCGCTGCCTTGGTCAAGTCGGTGTCGATCCAGCCCGGCAGGATCGCATTCGCCTGGATGTTGTCCTTGGCCCAGGCGGAGGCGAGCGCCTTGGTCATCTGCACGATACCGCCCTTGCTGGCCGCATACGGCGCCGCGAAGGCCGCACCGAAGATGGACAGCATCGAGCCGATATTGACGATCTTGCCGCCGCCTGCCTTCGTCATATGCGGATAGACGGCTTGCGCGCAGGCGAACGCCGCATTGAGGTTGGTGTCGATCACCTCTTTCCATTCCGCCAGGGTGAATGCCTCCGGCTGCTTGCGGATCGATATCCCGGCATTGTTGACCAGGATGTCGAGCCGGCCGAAGCGCGTCGCGGCCTGCTCGCACATCGCGCGGCACGAGCCTTCGTCGGTGACGTCGGTCTCGATCGCGGCGGCCTTGCCACCGCCCCGTTCCAGCTCCCGCACCGCCGCTGCATTCTTCTTGCCGTTGCGACCGGCGACGACGACGGTCGCGCCCGCCACCGCCATGCCTTTCGCCATGCCGAGCCCGATGCCGCCGTTGCCGCCGGTTACGATCGCGACGCGGCCAGTGAGGTCGAACAGTTTCATTGCTTTCTTCCATGCTTGAACAGTCAAGGCAGCGGCATGCTAGTGTGCCGCTGCGCAGTTCGCCAAGCCTTGCGGCACTCGCTTCGGCGAGCTTCGGTATCGCTTGATGGCAGCAGCACGTCCCGGATGCCCGAGAAGAGGAGCCACCGATGAAGAAGAGCTACCGCATCGCGGTCATCCCCGGGGACGGCATCGGCAAAGAGGTGGTGCCCGAAGGGATCCGAGTACTCGAGCAGGTCGCGCAGCAGTTCCAGTTCGAGCTCAAGCAGGACTGGTTCGACTTCGCCTCGTGCGACTACTACGCCAAGCACGGCCGCATGATGCCGGAGGATTGGAAGCAGAAGATCGGTGGCCACGACGCCATCTATTTCGGCGCGGTCGGGTGGCCCGCGACCGTACCCGACCATGTCTCGCTGTGGGGCTCGCTGGTCCTGTTCCGGCGCGAGTTCGATGAGTACGTCAATTTGCGTCCGGTCAGGCTGATGCCGGGCGTCCCTTCCCCGCTCGCCAATCGCAAGCCGGGCGACATCGATTTCTGGGTCGTGCGCGAAAACACCGAAGGCGAGTACTCCTCGATCGGCGGTCGCATGTTCAAGGACACCGAACGCGAGGTCGTGGTGCAGGAGACCGTGATGAGCCGCCACGGCGTCGACCGGGTGCTCAAGTTCGCGTTCGAGCTCGCCGCCCGAACGCCGAAAAAGCATTTGACCTCGGCGACGAAATCGAACGGCATCTCGATCACGATGCCGTATTGGGACGAACGCGTCGAAGCGATGGCGAAGAATTTTCCCGATGTGCGCTGGGACAAATACCATATCGATATCCTGTCGGCGCACTTCGTGCTCAACCCCGACCGCTTCAACGTCGTGGTGGCAACCAACCTGTTCGGCGATATCCTTTCCGACCTGGGGCCCGCCTGCACCGGAACGATCGGCATCGCGCCGTCCGGCAACATCAATCCTGAACGGGCATATCCGTCGGTGTTCGAGCCGGTGCACGGCTCGGCTCCGGACATCGCCGGCCAGGGGGTCGCCAACCCGATCGGACAGATCTGGTCCGGCGCCATGATGCTGGAGCACCTCGGCGAGCCCGACGCCGCCGCCGCCGTGATGCAGGCGATCGAGCACGTGCTCAAGGACCCCAGGCTGCGCACACGCGACCTCGGCGGCAGCGCCAACACCGAGGCCGCCGGCAAGGCCGTGGCGGCCGCCATCTAGCCGGGCCAATCGGGAGCGAGCGCCGAATCCACGACCGTCCTTGCTCGCCGCCCCATTGATTGTTGTCATCGTCCGGTTAACGTAGTCGAGTCACCCTGCATCTACCCAACCGGGTGCCGGCGTGGGGTGGCTTTGGATCGAGCACCGTGAACCCCATGCTGACAGAGGCGGGCACAACCATGTCGAGGCAATCGAGCAGGACGGCAGCGCGCGTAATGGGCATGATCGTCGGCGCTGCCGCGCTTGCGCTGCTTGCGCCGCCGGGCCACGCCCAATCCGGCCCATTCGCGGGCCTGTCAGGATCGTGGGCCGGGGCTGGCACGATCGGGATGTCGAACGGCGCGAGTGAACGCATCCGCTGCCGCGCCTCTTACGCGGTCGGCGGCGGCGGCCGCAGCCTGCAACAGAATCTGCGGTGCGCCAGCGACAGCTATACGTTCCAACTGGCGAGCGAGGTCCAATATTCGGGCGGAGCCATAACCGGCAGGTGGAGCGAGGCCACCCGTGGCGTCGGCGGCGAGCTTTCCGGCACCGCGCGGGGATCCGAGATCCGGGCGAGAGCTGACGGTCCGGGTTTCGCCGCCAATTTGGCGCTTTCGACCCAAGGCGATCGGCAGTCGGTCTCGATCCGCGCCACTGGCGGCGACATCACCCAGGTTTCGATTACGCTCAGTCGACGGTGAGCACTGCCGTTCACTGCCCTTGGCCGGTCATCGATAGTCGGCAGCGGATCGCGGTAGTCGAACGCGATCGCGATTGACTTGGCTGCACCGGTAGCCTCGATTGCCGGCATGAGTCGTCGGGCGCCGAGCTTCGTGTGCCAGAACTGCGGCGCGGCCTACGGCCGCTGGCAGGGCAAGTGCGAAGCCTGCGGCGAGTGGAACACAATCGCCGAAGAGGCGGCTGCCCTGGAGCGCTCCACGCCGGGGCGCGCCCCGCGCAAAGGTCGCGTCTTTGCGCTCGAGCCGCTGGCCGGCGACGTGCATGACGCCCCCCGCCTCTCGTCCGGGATCGCCGAACTCGACCGCGTCACCGGCGGCGGCTTCGTGCGCGGATCGGTCGTGCTGGTCGGCGGCGACCCGGGCATCGGGAAGTCGACCTTGCTGCTCCAAGGCGCAGCGTCGCTCGCCCGCAGCGGCCACCGCGCCATCTACATTTCCGGGGAGGAGGCGGTCGCGCAGGTGCGCCTGCGCGCCGAACGGCTCGGGCTGGCGGACGCGACGGTCGAGCTCGCGGCCGAGACATCGGTCGAGGATATCATTGCAACGCTTTCAGAAAAAAAGACTCCCAGGCTTATCGTCATCGACTCGATCCAGACCATGTGGACCGACATGGTGGAGGCCGCGCCGGGCACCGTGACGCAGGTGCGGGGTGCCGCCCAGGCGTTGATCCGGTTCGCCAAGCGTTCTGGGGCAGCCATCATCCTGGTCGGCCACGTAACCAAGGATGGTCAGATCGCCGGCCCGCGCGTGGTCGAGCACATGGTCGACGCCGTGCTCTCGTTCGAGGGCGATGGCGCAAACCAGTTCCGAGTTCTGCGCGCCATCAAAAATCGGTTCGGCCCGACCGACGAGATCGGCGTGTTCGAGATGACGGGGGCGGGCCTGCGCGAGGTCGTGAACCCGTCCGAGCTGTTCCTGTCGAGGCGCGATCTCGGAAGCCCTGGCACCGCGGTGTTCGCCGGAATTGAGGGCACCCGCCCGCTGCTGGTCGAGATCCAGGCCCTGGTGGCGCCCTCGACCTTCGGGACGCCGCGCCGCGCCGTCGTCGGCTGGGACCAGAGCCGGCTGTCCATGGTGCTCGCGGTGCTGGACGCTCACTGCGGCGTGCGGCTCGGCGGGCACGATGTTTACCTCAACGTCGCCGGTGGGTTGCGCATCCAGGAGCCAGCCGCCGATCTGGCGGCGGCGGCCGCCCTCGTGTCCTCGCTCGCCCATGCTGCGCTGCCGGCGGAGGCGGTCTATTTCGGCGAGATTTCGCTTTCGGGTGCGGTGCGGCCGGTTGCGCAGGGCGCGGCACGCCTACGCGAGGCCGGCAAGCTCGGTTTCACCAGCGCCTTCATCCCTGATGCCGTGGTCGCGGAGACGCGCAGCGAGACAGTGGCCGCGACCGGAATTGTGGCGCTGAGGGACCTCGTGGCCGACATCGTGGCGCGGTCTTCGAAATCGCCGCGCAGCGATCTGCGAAGCGTCCGACAAGAAGGGTGACGGCCGTCCCCGGCCCGGCTATACACGGGCCGCGCCGCTGTCGGGTTGCGATTCCAATGCCGACGCTTGGGGAATGGCCGCGGCCACCGCCGTGGACGTGAAGAGTCTGCCATGCCGCTCACGCTGCTCGACATCGTCCTGCTGGTCGTCATGCTGCTTTCCGCGCTGCTCGCCATGGTGCGCGGCTTCATGCGTGAGGTGCTGTCGATCGCCTCCTGGGCCGCCGCCGCCGTCCTGACGCTCTACGCCTTTCCCAAGCTCAAGCCGGTCGCGTTGCAATACGTCAACAACGACATGGCCGCCTCCGCGATCGTGATCGTCGGTGTGTTTCTGGGCACCCTGCTGGTCGTCTCCGTCATCACCATCAAGGTCTCCGACATGATCCTGGACAGCCGGGTGGGCGCGCTTGACCGCACGCTTGGCTTCCTGTTCGGGCTGGCGCGCGGGCTCGTCATCGTCGTCGTGGCGTTTTTGTTCTTTGCCTGGCTGGTCCCGGAGAAGAGCTGGCCGGAATGGGTGCGCAACGCCAAGTCGCGGGTCGTGTTGCAGAGCACCGGGCAGGCGCTTATGTCCATGCTTCCGGACGATCCGGAAGGCTATTTGCGCCGGCTCAGACGGCCACGCGACGAGCAGGAGCCGCAGGATGCACCGCCTGCCACCCGATCTGAACGCGGCGGCGCGCCGGCCTCCACCCAGGCGGCGGACGAGCAGCCCGGCTATGGGCGCGCCGATCGCGCCGGGTTCGATCGGCTGTTGCAGGGCTCGACCACTCCAAGAGCGCGCTGAAACCTCCTGCATGGATCGAAAGGCCGGATGATCGACATGGCGCAAGTCAGTCTCGAAAGCGGTCTGCCGCAGGGGACGTTCGATGGCGACCGGCTGCGCGAGGAATGCGGCGTGTTCGGCATCTACGGCCATCCGGACGCCGCCGCCATCACCGCGCTCGGCCTGCACGCCCTGCAGCACCGCGGACAGGAGGCGGCCGGCATCGTTTCCTTCGATGGCCGGCGGTTTCACTCCGAGCGGCGCATGGGATTGGTCGGCGACGCTTTTTCCCGGCGCGAGGTGATCGAGCGCTTGCCCGGCGTGTCGGCGGTCGGCCATGTGCGCTACTCGACTACCGGCGAGACCATCCTGCGCAACGTGCAGCCCTTATTCGCCGAGCTCAACGCCGGCGGCTTCGCGGTCGGCCATAACGGCAACCTGACCAACGGACTGACGCTTCGCCGCCAGCTGGTCAAGGACGGCGCCATGATGCAGTCGACCAGCGACACCGAGGTGATCCTTCACCTGGTCGCGCAGTCGCGCCGCAACCGCTTCGTGGAGCGCTTCATCGATGCGCTGCGCGCCATCGAGGGCGCCTATTCGCTGGTCGGCCTGACCAACAAGAAGCTCGTGGGTGCGCGCGACCCGCTCGGCATCCGGCCGCTGGTCCTGGGCGAGCTCGGGGGCTGCCCGATCCTGGCCTCCGAGACCTGCGCGCTCGACATCATCGGCGCCAAATACGTGCGCGATGTGGAGAACGGCGAGGTTGTCGTGTTCGACGAGGAGGGCGTGCAGTCGCACAAGCCGTTCCCGCCCATGGCGCCGCGTCCCTGCATCTTCGAATACATCTATTTCGCACGCCCGGATTCGATCGTCGGCGGCAAGCATGTCTACGACGTTCGCAAGATCATGGGGCGCGAGCTGGCGCGCGAGGCACCCGCCGCCGCCGACGTCATCGTGCCGGTGCCCGACTCCGGAGTCCCGGCGGCGATCGGCTACGCCCAGGCGTCCGGTATCCCGTATGAGCTCGGCATCATCCGCAACCACTATGTCGGTCGCACCTTCATCGAGCCGACGCAGCAGATCCGTCAGCTCGGCGTGCGGCTCAAGCACAGTGCCAACCGGACGGTCGTTGCCGGCAAGCGGATCGTGCTGATCGACGATTCGATCGTGCGCGGCACGACGTCGGTGAAGATCGTGCAGATGATGCGCGAGGCCGGCGCGACCGAGGTGCACTTTCGCGTCGCCTCACCGCCGATCACCCATCCCGACTACTACGGCATCGACACGCCGGAGCGCGACAAGCTGCTCGCCGCCACCCACGATCTCGAAGGCATGCGCAGCTTCATCGGCGCTGATTCACTGGCGTTCCTGTCGGTCGAAGGCATCTACCGTGCGATGGGCGAAAAGGGCCGCGATCCACTGCGGCCGCAGTTCACCGACCATTGCTTCACCGGCGACTACCCGACCGGCCTCACCGACCGCGAGGCGCACGACGCCTCGCCCCGCCAGCTATCGTTGCTCGCCGAGGCGAGCTAGATCTCATTCCGGTCCGCGGGGCTTGCGCCCGCGCATGGCCGCGTCGCGGCTTCCGGAAATGACCGCATGGCCAAGCTCCTTGCCGACCGAATCGCCCTCGTCACCGGCGCCTCGCGCGGCATCGGCGCCGCGGTCGCGCTCGCGCTGGCGAAGGCCGGTGCGCATGTGGTCGCAGTCGCGCGCACGGTGGGCGGGCTCGAAGAGCTCGACGATGCGGTCCGCGCCGTCGGCGGCACCGCCACCCTGGTGCCGCTCGATCTGCGGGACTATGACGGCATCGACCGGCTGGGCGCCGCACTCAACGAGCGTTACCGCCGGCTCGACGTCTTGGTCGGCAACGCGGCCGTCATAGGTGCGCTCGCCCCGCTCGGCCATGTCGAGCCGAAGGCGTGGGACGAGGTCATGGCGGTCAATGTCAGCGCCAACTGGCGGCTGATCCGATCGATGGACCCGCTGTTGCGCGCCTCAAACGCCGGTCGTGCGGTGTTCATCAGCTCAGGGGCGGCTTCCGCGGCGCTCGCCTATTGGGGGCCGTATGGGCTTTCCAAGGCGGCGCTCGAAATGCTGGCGCGCACCTATGCGGCGGAAACCGCGGGGACTGCGGTGCGCGTGAACCTGGTCAATCCCGGACCCACCCGCACCAAGATGCGCGCCTCTGCCTTCCCCGGCGAAGACCCATCGCGGCTCGACACGCCCGAACAGGTGGCGGAACAAATCATGCCGCTTTGCCTGCCGAGCTTTCGCGATACCGGCAAGCTTTACGACTATCCGAGCAAGCGTCTGCTGGCGTTCAGGCGGCCAAGCTAAGTCGGCTCGAACGTGCCTTGCGCGCGCCGCCGGTGTTTCCGTGACGTCGCTGGCTGTCCCAACGGTGCCGGATTGTCCCGGCTGTCGGCTGCGCGAGATTCCCGCTAAGCTCGGCACTCCCAGCCAAGGGAGCAGCCCATGCCGCAGAAAACCGCGTCGAAGGGACAGGCGCCCCCCTCCATGTCGGATGAAGAACGCGCGATCCGCGAGCGGGTCCGCGGGCTGACGACCCAGGTCCTGCAGCAGGGCCGTGTCGACACCGAAGCCGTCAGAGACGTCGTTCGCGCCGTGACCGGACAACCCCCCGGCGGCACCGCCAGCACGGCTGCCGGTGAGGCGCGCGAGCTGTTCGCCGACACCGTTCGGGCCCTCGATGAGGCGCTCATGCGATCCGCAAGCGCGGCACATGCGGCGCTGCAGCAGCTCGCGACGCACGGCAAGGATTTCACTGACAAGGATCTAAAGGACGCATTGGTGAGCCTGCGCAAGCTCGAGGCGGACTACGGTGCCGTCGCCAATCGCATCACCGAGGCGATGAGCGGCAACCTGCGCCGCGAAATGCTCGAGCTTGCAGCGCTCGCCCAGAACGTCAGCGGGGAGGCGAGCGCCCGCGTCGCCAGCATGATGGGAGAGTTCGCCAGCCGCATGGGCGACAGCGCCTCGTCCGGGTTGGACACCGTGCGCGATGCCGGCGTGCGCATGGCGCTGCTCGCCAGCGGCGTGCTCGCCGGCGTCGCCGACGCCCTGCGCGACCGGTCCGAGGTGAGCAAGAACAAATAGGCGACCCATGGTATGGGGCGTGTTCGGTGGGGTCCGCGACCTGCCCCGCCTGCGCGAGATCAGCGCGGTCCTCATTCGGCATGGGCTTGGCGACCTGGTTCGCCGCGCCGGCGTCGCGAGCGCGCTCGAGCGTGCCGGGCAGATCCTGCACTGGGGCGAAAGCGGCGACGTCGAGCACCTCGAACCGCAGCAGCGCGTGCGGCTCGCGTTCGAAGAGCTCGGACCGACCTTCGTCAAGCTTGGCCAGATGCTGTCCACGCGCGAGGACCTGCTGCCGCCCGCCTGGACCGCCGAGCTCGACCGTCTCCACAGCCGGGTCGCACCAGTGCCGTTCGATGACCTGTTGCCGCAGGTTGAGGCTGCGCTCGGCCGCTCGCCGTTCGAGGTGTTCGATGGCCTCGACCGCGAGCCATACGCCGCCGCCTCGATCGCGCAGGTGCATCGCGCCCGGCTTACCACCGGCGTACCGGTGATCCTGAAGATCCGCCGGCCAGGCATCGAAGCCAAGATCGACGCCGACCTCCGAATCCTCAGCGATCTCGCGCAGCTTGTGGAGCGCGAGCTCCCCGAGATGCGTCTCTATCGTCCGGTCGAGGTGGTGGGCCAGTTGCGGCGCTCGCTCGAGCGCGAGCTCGACCTTGCGGTCGAGGCCCGCCATACCGACCGCTTCGCCCGCAACTTCGCCGACGATCCCGACATCGTGGTTCCACACGTGTATTGGGAGTGGACGTCGAGCGTGATGAACGTGCAGGAGCACATCGAGGGCATCCGCGGCGACGACCTTGCCGGCATCGATGCTGCCGGGCTCGAGCGCAAGGCGCTGGCGGCGCGCGGCGCCGACGCTGTCCTCAAGATGATCCTGGTGGACGGCTTCTTCCACGCCGACCCGCATCCCGGCAACGTGATGTACCTGCCCGGCAACCGGCTGGCGCTGATTGATTTCGGCATGGTCGGACGGCTCCCGACGGTGCGGCGCGGGCAAGTGGTCGATCTGCTGTCCGGCCTCGCTCGCCAAGACGAGGACGCCATGCTGGAAGTCCTGCTCGAGTGGCGCGGCGCCGATGTCGTCGACGAAGCGCGGCTTGCGGCCGACCTCGGGGACCTGGCTTTCGACTACGCCGACCTGCCGCTGAAGGATGTCAAGCTCGGCGCCCTGTTGCAGCGCGTCGCCGCAATCCTGCGCGAGCATGGGATCGTCATGCCGGCGGATCTCGCGCTGCTGTTCAAGGCGCTCATCAGCCTCGAAGGGCTCGGGCGCCAGTACGATCCGGGGTTCCGCCTGATCGAGCGCGCCAAGCCGTTTCTCGACCGCGCCGCGGCCGAGCGCTACCAGCCGGCGGAGGCGGCGCGGCGCGGACAGGCGACGCTCGCCGATTTCTTCGGCCTGGTCACGGCCATGCCGCGCGACCTTGCGCGGCTGGTCAAGGACGCGCGCGCCGGCCGTCTGCGACTCGATCTCGACCTCAAACGCCTGGACAAGTTCGGCGACCGGCTCGATTCCACGATCGACCGCGTCACCGTCGGCGTGATGACGGCCTCGGTCGTGATCGGCTCCTCGATCGTGATGACCGTGCCGGGCGGGCCGACCGTGTTCGGCATTTCGCTCCTCACCCTGTTCGGGCTGCTCGGCTATCTTCTGGCCTTCGTCAACAGCCTCTGGGTCATCCTGTCGATCTGGCGCGAGAGGCGGCGGAAGTAAGGGCGGAGGCGAATGCCCCTCGTGTTCCCTTGAACGGCGGCGGCGTTCTCCATAGAGTTCCGCATCCGCCACAACTAGACAACCTGGGAGGATGTCATGGCACGCTTCGACAGGCGTGGGTTTCTGAAGCTTTCGGGCGGCGGCGCGCTCGCTGCCACCACCGGAGGGATGGCCGCAATTCTCGCCTCCGGACGCGCGCCCGCGTTCGCTCAGGCGACGACGCTGCACTGGCTGCGGTGGAACGACTTCGTCCCGGCCTCCGACCAACTCCTGCGCCGCGAGATCGTCGGCGAGTGCGAGAAGGCGCTTGGCATCAAGCTCAATCTCGAGACCATCAACGGCAACGACATCCAGGCGCGCGTGACGTCGGCGGTCCAGTCGGGATCCGGACCCGACATCGTCTGCGTCCTCAACAACTGGGCGCAGCTCTACGGCGAGAGCCTTACCGACGTCAGCGACATCGCCGACGAGATCGGCAAGGCGCAGGGCGGCTTCTACGAGACCTCGAAGACGGTCGCCAACGACGGCAAGAAATGGATCGGGGTGCCGTGGTGCATCGTCGGCCTGCAGATTGCGTACCGCAAGTCGTGGTTCGAGGAGATCGGCTATTCCGGCGGAACGTTCCCGGAAACCTGGGACCAGTACCGCGACGCCGGCAAGAAGCTCAAGGCCATGAACCGGCCGATCGGCCAGACGCTCGGGCACACGTTCGGCGACGCGCCGGCGTTCTGCTACCCATACCTGTGGTCATTCGGCGGCAAGGAGGTCGAGGCCGACGGCAAGACCGTCGTGCTCGATAGCCCGGCGACGGTCGAGTCCGTGAAGTTCATGCTGGCCTTCTGGAAGGACGCGCATGACGAAGGTGGGCTCGCCTGGGACGATTCCAACAACAACCGTGCCTTCCTGTCCGGTACCTGCTGCGCCACGCTCAACGGCGCTTCGATCTACATCGAGGCGCTGCGCAAGCCGGATCAGTACAAGACCGAGAAGGGCACCGTGATGAAGGATGACATCCTGCACGCCGCGCTGCCCAAGGGCTCGGGAGGCCAGTTCAGCTACCACGTGCCGTTCACCAACATGCTGATGCGTTATTCGAAGAACCAGGACGCAGCCAAGAAATTCCTCCGCTGGATCCATTCCAACGAAGTGTACGAGAAGTGGTTCGTCTCGCAGAAAGGGTTTTCGGTCGGTCCAACCACAGAGTGGGAAAAGCACAAGATCTGGAACGAGGACCCGATCATGCTTCCCTACAAACAGGCCGCTCGCACCGGCCGCTTTGCCGGCTTCGAGGGGCCCTCGACCCGCAAGGCCGCCGAGGTCGTCACCAAGTACATCATCGTCGACATGTACGCGAAGGCAGTGCAAGGGATGCGGCCTGAAGACTCCGTCAAGTGGGCGCACAGTGAATTGCTGAAGATCTACGGCAGCTGATCGCTTGCGGCTTGCGCGCGGGCGGCGTCAGCGCCGCCCGCGGCGCGCATAGGGATTGTCCTTCTCCCGCAGCGTCAGCCTGATCGGCGTGCCGGGCAGGTCGAAGGTCTCGCGCAAGCCGTTGATCAGGTAGCGCCGGTAATCCTCCGGCACCGCATCGGCGCGCGAGGAGAACAGCACGAAGCTCGGCGGCCGCGCTTTCGGCTGGGTCATATAGTTGAGACGGATGCGCCGGCCGGAGACCGCCGGCGGCGGGTGCGCGGCGACTGCCTCGGCCAGCCAGCGGTTGAGCGCGGGGGTCGGAACCCGGCGGTTCCAGATGCCGTGGATTTCGACCACCGCCCGCATCAACTGGTCGAGGCCCTCGGCGCGGAGACCCGAGACCGTAGCCGTCGGCACGCCCTTCACTTGCGGCAGCCGGTGGGCGACCTCCTGCCGGAGCTTGGCGATCGCGCCGGCACGCGGCTCGACCAAGTCCCACTTGTTCATGGCAATCACCAGCGCCCGACCCTCGCGCACCACCAGGTCGGCGATCCGCAGATCCTGTTCCTCGAACGGCTTCTGCGCATCCATCAACAGCACCACGACCTCGGCGAAGCGGATGGCCTCGAGCGCATCGGCGACCGCCAGCTTCTCCAGCTTTTCCTCGACCTTCGCCCGGCGTCGCAAACCGGCGGTGTCGTGCATGCGGAAGGCGCGGCCGCCCCAGTGAAGGTCGACCGCGATGGCGTCACGCGTGATGCCCGCTTCCGGACCGGTGAGCAGACGCTCCTCGCCGAGCAGTGCGTTGACCAAGGTCGACTTGCCGGAGTTCGGGCGGCCGACGACGGCAACCCGAATGGGCGTCGTGGGCTCCGCAACGGCGGCGGGCTTTTTCTCTCCCCCTGAGCCAGCCGAGCGAGGGAAGGCCGGGACTGCGCGGCGAACTCGCTCATCGACAGGACTGTCGGCCTCCGCGCGGCGGGCTCGGCGACTCTCATCGCCGTTACTCCGCACAACGCCATCGGGAAGCACCGCCCGCAAGGCGTCGTAGAGCTCGGATGTGCCCGCGCCATGCTCCGCCGATATTGCGACCGGCTCGCCCAGCCCGAGGGCGAATGCTTCGAGCACGCCCGCCGCGCCCGCCCTGCCCTCGCTCTTGTTGGCGATCACCACGGTCGACTTGCCGGCGCGGCGCACGAGGTCGGCGAACGCGCGGTCGAGCGGCGTGACACCGGATCGGGCGTCGATCATCAACAGCACGACGTCGGCGGAACGGATCGCGGCTTGCGTCTGCGCGCGCATGCGTGCCGGCAAACTGCCGGCCGGCGCCTCCTCGAACCCCGCCGTGTCGACGACCTTGAAGTTCAGATCGCCGAGCTCTCCCTCGCCTTCGCGGCGGTCACGCGTGACGCCTGGCCGGTCGTCAACGAGCGCCACGCGCCGGCCGACCAGCCGATTGAACAACGTCGATTTCCCGACATTCGGGCGCCCCACAATGGCGACGGTGAAGCTCATGACGCAGTCGCCGGGCCCCGCCGGCCAAGGAGCGCCGCCTATCGGGTGAACGTCCCCGCTTGGGGCGGATCGGGCCAGGCGGTCCCCGCCGGTTGGGTGCCAGCAGGAGCCGGCCACTGCGTCGCCGGCGGCTGTTGCTGAGCGGGGGCGGGCCAGGCTGCTTCCGCCGGCTGCGATGCCGCCGTCGGCGCTTGACGGCGGGCTTGCGCCGGGCGCCGCGGCGCCGGCGCGGCGTCGGCGGCATCATCCGACGGAGGCGCGGGTTTCGGCCGCGCGGCTCGCGTCGGCCTCGGCTTTGGCCGTTGCGCGGTTTCGGCCGCAGGCGGCTCAGGCGGCGCGGCGATCACCGCCGGCGCGTTCGGATCGGGAATCTGTTGCTGACCCTGCATGAGGTGCGGGGGGATCCCCTGCTCGACCCCCGGCACGCCCTCGGGGAACACTGCCTTGCGCTCTCCCGGCAGCGGCTTCTTCCCCGATCCGAACGGGTTGAAGTCGTGCACCGTGTTCTGGACGTTGTCGACGATATCGCTCACGGAACTGCAGCCGCCAGCACCCAGCCCGATGCAGGCGAGAACGACCACGACGGCGGGACGATTAGACATCATCGGCCTCAGCTCCTCGCGCCGGAGGCGCTGAGCGCGATCAGCATCTGCACGCGATCGCGCGCTCCAGGTGGGCTTTCGGGATCGGCGGCGATCATCTCGGCCCATCGGCGTGCCGCTGCCGCGTCACCGGCACGCCAAGCCGCCATCGCCAGCAGTTCGCGTGCGGTATGACGGAACGGTCGGCCCGGCGCCGCCAAAGGTTCGAGGCGCGTGCGCATCTCGTCGAGCGACGCGGTGTCGAGCAGCACGAGCGCCGCCCGTACCCGGGCGAGATCCTGCAAGGCCGCGTCCACGCGGCTGTCGGCCCCAATCGCATCATAGAGCTTAGCCGCGGCCGGTCCGTCGCGCCGCGCGGTCTCATCCGCTTCCTGGAACCGCGCGAGGGTGCGATATCCGGACGTACCCTGTGCCGCGATGCGCCCAAAGGCAGCTTCGGCCTCCGCGTAATTTCCCTTCTGCTCCAAGGACATGGCCTCGCCGAACTGGGCCCCGTTCTCGGCCGCCTGCTTGGCCTCCCACCATTGGTAGCCGCGCCAGCCGCCAATGCCGGCGATGACCAGGAACGCCACCGCCACCACCAGGGTGCCGTAACGATCCCACAGCTCTTTCAGCCGTTCCCGGCGGACTTCCTCATCGACTTCCTGGAAGATGTCGGCCACGTGAACCCTCATTCGCCCGCGTCCACAGCGAGCCAGCTCCATTGTTTCCGTAAGGGATAGATATGGCGACGCCGTGGCAAAGGCAGCTCATCTAGGCTTTGAAGGCCGGCACCCCGATCACCCAAGGGTGAAAGAAGAGCCCGAGCGCCAGGTAAGCCAGGACCCCGACAACGATGGCGACAGCGTCGTTGCGCCACCCGCTCACCGGGATCGGCGGCGCGCCGGGATCGGTGCGGTGCTTGAGCGAGATGCGGTCGTAAACCGCCCAAGCCAGGATAGATCCGAACAGGATGATCGAGCCGAGGTCGCCGTTGGCGATGAGATGGGCCAGGGCCCAAAGCTTCACGCCCGCCAGCATGGGGTGCTTGAGCGCCCGCTTGATATGGCCGGGGATATAGGCCGCAACGACGAAGACGACCGCGGGCAGCGTGAGCGCCACCGCGACATGGCGCGTCCAAGGCGGAGGGAACCAGACGTCGATCCAGCCGGTCGCGCGGTAGCGCGCGAACCCATACACGATGAGCGCAAGGCCCAGCGCGGAGACCAGCGAAAAGCCGAGCTTGTACGGGCCCTCCCCGTAGCGCGCAATCACCTGCGCGCGCTGCTCGCGACAGGTCACGAAGGCATGGATGCCGAGGAATGCCACCAAGCCGACGATCATGACGGTCAGGCCCATGCCAGCCTCCTCCGATCCGTTTTCGCGCCCCGTGCGACGCATACCCGTCGATGCGGGCCAGACCCCTGAGTCGGTTTCCGGCCACTGCCGGTTACTAACATACCCGTCGCCGCTTCGCCGGCACCCCCATTGACGCGCTCTGGCGCTTGCGAGAGGACAGCGGCAACTGTCTTGGATCGGATCGTACCCGGGTGGAGGAACACACGGATGAAAGTTTTACTGGCGGCGCTCGTGGGCGTCCTCGTCGTGACCGCGCCGGCGCACGGGCAGGACTGGCCCACCCGAACCGTCAAGGTGATCGTGCCGTTCGGAGCGGGCTCCACCCCCGACGCGGTGGCACGCCTCGTCGCCGACAAGCTGCAGCAGAAGCTCGGCCACCCGTTCGTGATCGAGAACAAGCCGGGTGCGAGCGGCAACACCGGTACCGACGCGATCGCCAAGGCTGAGCCCGACGGCTACACGATCGGCCTGAGCATCGGCGGCCCGCTCGCGGTCAACACCCTGCTGTTCGCCAAACTGCCCTATGATCCCGCCAAGGACCTCGCGCTCATCACCATGCTGACCACGCAGCCGAGCGCGCTCGCGGTGCCGGCGAGCCTCGGCGTCGACAACGTCGCGGCGCTGGTCGAGCTCATCCGGCGCGAGCCCGGCAAGTACAATTTCGGCTCCATCGGCAACGGCTCGCTCTCGCACCTCGCCATGGAGGCGATCGCGCAGAAGAGCGGCACCAAGCTGGTGCACATCCCGTACGGCTCCTCGCCACAGGCGATGACCGCCGTGATCCGCGGCGACGTGCAGATGGCGGTGATGCCGGCGGTCTCGGTGACGCCGCATGTCGCCTCCGGTGCGGTCAAGATGCTGGCGGTGACCACCGCCAAGCGCTCGCCGCTGCTGCCGGACGTGCCGACGCTCAAGGAGGCCGGCATCGACGTCGAGGCCGACGCGTGGAACGGCCTGGTGGCGCCGGCCGGCACGCCGCCCGCCGTGCTCGCCAAGATCGGGCGCGAGGTCGTCGAAGCGCTGCATGCGCCGGACGTGCGCGAGAAGCTCAGCGCGCAGATCATGGAGCCGGTCGGCAACACGCCAGCCGAGTTCCGGGCGTGGATCGAGCGCGACCTCGCGCGCTGGGGCGCGGTGATCCAGGCCGCCGGGATCAAGATCAACTAGACGACCGGGGAGCGCCCGCCGTCGACGTTGATCGCGGTGCCGGTCACATACGAACCGGCATCCGACACCAGGAAACAGGCGAGATTGGCGAACTCTTCGGCGCGGCCGAAACGGCCGAGCGGGATGTCCTTGGCGCGGACCGCCTGGTACTCGTCGATCGAGACACCCTGCTTGTTCGCCGCCTGCACATGCTGATCGGCCTCGATCAGGCCGACCAGCAGCGCGTTGACCAGCACGTTGTGCGGCGCGCCTTCGCCGGCGAGCACCTTGGTGAAGGCCATGCCCGCCGCGCGCGAGATCGAGGTCGGCGCACTTGCTGCGCGCGGCGCCTTGGCGCCGATATTGAGGACGTTGATGATGCGGCCCCAGCGCCGGTCCTTCATCTGCGGCCAGACCAGGCGGCAGAGCCGCACGGCCGCGAACAGTTTCTGCTCGAGATCGTAGTGCAGGATCTCGTCGGTCAGGTCTTCAAACGAACCGTTGCGCGAAGTACCGGCGTTGTTCACGGCAATGTCGATCTTGCCGAACGCTGCCATGGCCTCCTCGTAAACGCGCTGCACGTCCGCCGCGATGCCGACGTCGCCCTGGGCGCCGACGACGCGACCTTTGGCGGTGGCGCCGATTTGCTTGACCGCGGCGTCAAGCCCTTGACGCCCGCGCGCGACGATCGCGACGTCTGCGCCGGAAGCGGCAAAGCGCGAGGCGATGGCAAGTCCGATGCCCTTGGAACCGCCGGTGACGATGGCCGCGCGTCCCGCGAGAGAGATGTCCATGAACGATCCCGTTTCTATGATGTTTCGGCTTGTTGATAGTGCTCTGCTGGGCTCTACGGCAGATGCCGCGCTCTACAACCTATCAATGCATCGGAATCCCCCGCCCAGGGTTGTGCGCTTCAGCGCAGATTGTATCTCGAACGCCGAGCAGCGTTGGCGTGTGTTTTCTTGAGCCAGCTCCCATCTCCGGATATATTACGGGAAATACTGTGAGGTGGACCATCGCCGCCGTCGCCGAGGCCAACGATTGTGTGGTGGTCGCCGACAATGAGCAAGATTTTGCAGGAATAGAGAAGCTCAATCCTCTCCGATCCCGAAGGTGACGGCTGCTCAGCTCGAGCTTCTCGACCTTGACGCCACTGCAGTCGACGTGCGCAGGGTCGAGCTCGCGCGCATGACTTTCCCCGTGGGCGATGATCGCCTTGCGGGCGGCACGCCATTCTTCGTGCGGCACGACCTTCGGCGTGGAGAGAGGGTCGGTTGCCCCGATCACCTTTCCTCCAATGGCGGGACTGAGTTGCGCGCCTGGTCGGGCCGCTCTGCTGGTCGTCTCCCGAGCGCCAGTGCGGTCGAGCCCGCAGCCGCTCCGGTGCCGGCGGCAACGCCAGCTGCGGTGGTCAGACAAACGGCACACATGGCGTCGCCCTCAGCGCTTGTCGTATTCGTCGTGCCGACGCCACCAGACCCCCGTCTCGTTGCGGCCCTTGGGGGCGCGGTCGAGCCATTGGTACATGCCCCAGAGGCCGTCCAGCCCGCGCGAATAGGTGGAATAGGTGTGGTAGACGACACCGTCCTCGAGGACGAACGCGCTCAGGCCTGGTCTCTCGCGCGTGTACGTCGCCACGTCGGTTCCGGTCATAGCCGCGATCTGCGCGACGGGCCCTTCGCCCCCGCGCAACTGCCACTCTTGAACGGTCTTCCCTGCAAGCGGCTCAGGTGCCGGCGCCTCCTGCCGATAGTTGTATTCGACACCCCCCTCGCGCTGTTGCTTCGGGGTGAACCCGACGCTGAAGTCGAAGTTGAAGTCGCTCCCATGCGAGGACGCCCAGGGAAACGCCCACCCCATTCGCCGCTTGTAGGCCTGCAGCTTCGCGAGCGGCGCCCGCGACACTGTCCAAAGCGCGACGTCGTGGTTGGCCAGGTGGGCGACGAAGCCATCGAACCCGTCCGCGATCGCCGAGCAGGATGGACAGCCCGCCGTGTAGTCGGGCCCGAACATGAAATGGTAGACGAGAAGCTGCGAGCGCTTTCTGAAGAGGTCTTGAAGCGAAGCGCTCCCTTCATCGGTATCGAATCGGTACTCCTTGTCGACTCGAACCCACGGCAGCTCCTGCCGTCGCCGTGCCAGCTCGTCGCTGCGTCGTGTGAGCTCCTTTTCGGCCTCGAGCAGGCCGAGCCTTGCTGCCAACCACTCTTCACGTGTCCCGATCATATGCCTCGTCATCGTCCTTCTCCCTTGCTCGGCAGCCTTCGCTATCGCTCCGTTCGCGATACGATGCGTCGATTGGTGGTGCTGACATGAGCTAGTACGGAGTATCGAACGGCGGGAGTGACAAGTGTGGCGGGATTCCGATGGACTCGCTGATCACGGCCGCGGCGCGTGCGCTTGCCGCGGGTGATGCCCTCGGCGCACTGAACCGGGTCGCCTTGCGCGACGATGCGCCCGCGCTCGCGCTTCGCGGCATCGCGATGGCGCAACTCGGCGATCTCGTCCGCGCCAGGGCGCTCGTGCGCAGTGCGGCGCGCGCCTTCGGGCCGAAGGAGGCCGTGGCCCGCGCGAGGTGTGTGGTCGCCGAGGCCGAGATCGCGCTCGTCTCGCGCGACCTGGGTTGGCCCGCAACGGCGCTCGACGCGGCGCGCGCGACCCTCGAATCGCACGGCGACCGGGTGAACGCCGCACATGCGCGGTATCTCGAGGTCCGACGGTTGCTCCTGATCGGGCGCCTTGACGACGCCGAGCGTGCGCTTGCCGGGCTCGACCCCGCGCCCTTCCCGCCCGCGTCGAGGGCGGCCCATGAGCTGGTCGTTGCGGGGATTGCCATGCGGCGCCTCCGGACGAAGACGGCGCGCGTAGCGCTCGCGCGGGCGAAGCGCGCCGCGCGCGACGCCGGTATCCCTGCACTGACGGCGGAGGTCGAAAGCGCATCTGTCGTGCTGAACACGCCGGCCGCGCGCCTGATCGCGCGCGGCGAGGAGCGGCCCCTCCTGCTCGAGGAGGTTGAAGCCCTGCTGGCATCGAGCGCGCTGGTCGTGGACGCGTGCCGTCATGTCGTGCGCAACGCGAGCACGGTGGTCTCGCTCGCGCGGCGTCCGGTGTTGTTCGCGCTCGCACGCGCGCTGGGCGAAGCGTGGCCTGCGGATGTGCCGAGGGGCGCGCTCCTCGCGCGCGCATTCCGTGCGAAGCACGCCGATGAGTCGCATCGCGCACGGTTGCGGGTCGAGGTCGGGCGGCTTCGCGCGATGCTGCGGACGCTGGCCGGCGTGAACGCGACCAAGCGAGGGTTTGCGCTGGTTCCGCGGCGCGCCCGCGAGGTCGTGGTGCTGGCACGGCCGGTCGAAGAACGGCATGCGGCGGTGCTTGCCTTCCTCGCCGACGGCGAGTCGTGGTCGAGCTCGGCGCTGGCGCTTGCACTCGGCGCCAGCCAGCGCACCGTGCAGCGGGCCCTCGACGCGCTTGCGGCGGCGGGCAAGGTGCAGTCGTTCGGTCGCGGGCGAGCGCGCCGTTGGATGACCCCGCCGGTGCCGGGATTCACGACGACCTTGTTACTCCCGGCTCCGCTCCCGGTCGGCTAAGGATGGACGCATGAAACGATCAGCAGCCGAAATCGTCCGCGAGTACGGACCCTTTCCGGGCGTCGACAACGTGGGCGGGGTCACCTATGACGGACGGCACGTCTGGTTTGCCGCCGGCGACCGGCTCAACGCCTTCGATCCCGCGAACGGGAAGACGCTCCGCTCGATCGAGGTCGCCGCGCATGCGGGAACGGCGTTCGACGGGCAGCACCTGTTTCAGATCGCCGAGGACCGTATTCAGAAGATCGATCCGAACACCGGCCGTGTGCTCGCCACCATCCCCGCGCCCGGCGGCGGCGGTGACTCCGGCCTCGCCTGGGCCGAAGGTTCGCTCTGGGTGGGACAGTACCGGGAGCGGAAGATCCATCAAGTCGACCCCCAAACCGGAGCGGTTCTTCGCACCATCGAGTCCAACCGCTTCGTCACCGGGGTCACCTGGGTCGACGGCGAGCTGTGGCACGGTACCTGGGAAGCTGACGAGAGCGATGTGCGGCGAATAGATCCTCGAACGGGCGAGGTCCTGGAGCGGCTCGACATGCCGCCCGGCGTAGGCGTGTCCGGACTCGAGTCCGATGGCGCCGATCGGTTCTTCTGCGGCGGCGGCAACAGCGGCAAGGTGAGGGCCATCCGCCGACCCAAGCAAGGCTCGGCGGCCGGCGGCGGCTCCGAGATCTAGCGCCGACCGGTTACAGCTTTTCCGTACAGTTCAGGCTTGAATCCGACCAAGAGCTCGCCGTTGCCGAGATCGAGCACCGGCCGCTTGATGATCGAAGGCTGCGTCAGCATCAGCGCGACCGCGCTCTTCTCGCTCAAGCCTTCCTTGTCCGCCTCGGGCAGCTTGCGGAACGTCGTGCCGGCGCGATTGAGCAGCGTTTCCCATCCGACCTCGCGCGCCCAGCCCTCTAGCCGCCCCCGCTCGATCCCTTTCGCCTTGTAATCGTGAAACGCGTAAGCGATGCCGTGCTGGTCCAACCACGCACGCGCCTTCTTCATGGTATCGCAGTTCTTGATGCCGTAGATGGTCACGGGATTTGACAAGGCTCATTCCCACTCGATGGTGCCCGGCGGCTTCGAAGTCACGTCATAGACCACGCGGTTGACGCCCCTCACCTCGTTGATGATGCGGGTGGCGACGCGGCCCAGGAAGGCCATGTCGAAGGCATAGAAGTCCGCCGTCATGCCGTCGGTCGACGTAACCGCGCGCAGGCCGACGACGTAATCGTAGGTGCGGTAGTCGCCCATGACGCCGACGGTCTTCACCGGCAGGATCACCGCGAACGCCTGCCAGATGTCGTCGTAGAGCCCGGCGCGGCGGATCTCCTCGATATAGACGGCGTCGGCGCGCCGCAGGATGTCGAGCTTCTCGCGCGTGATCTCGCCCGGGCAGCGGATCGCAAGCCCGGGTCCCGGGAAAGGATGGCGGTCGACGAAGGCTTCGGGAAGCCCGAGCTCGCGGCCGAGCGCGCGCACCTCATCCTTGAACAGCTCGCGCAACGGCTCGACCAGGCGCATGTTCATGCGCTCGGGCAGGCCGCCGACATTGTGGTGCGACTTGATCGTGACCGACGGCCCGCCGGTGAAGGAAACGCTCTCGATCACGTCGGGGTAGAGCGTGCCCTGCGCCAGGAACTCGGCGCCGCCGGCCTTCTTGGCCTCCTGCTCGAACACGTCGATGAACAGTTTGCCGATGGTCTTGCGCTTGACCTCCGGGTCGGTCGTGCCCTCGAGCGCATCTAGGAACAGGTTCTCGGCACGCACGTGCACCAGCGGGATGTTGTAGCTGTCGCGGAACAGCGCGACCACCTGCTCGGCCTCGCCGAGCCGCAGCAGGCCATGATCGACGAACACACAGGTGAGCTGTTCGCCGATCGCCTCATGGATCAACACCGCGGCAACCGCCGAGTCGACGCCGCCCGAAAGACCGCAGATCACGCGTCCCCGGCCGACCTGCGCGCGGATCTTCTCGATCGCCTCGTCCTTGAACGCGCGCATGGTCCAGTCGCCGCGCGCGCCGACGATCTTGCGCACGAAATTGCGCAACAGCGCCGCGCCGTGCGGGGTGTGCATCACCTCGAGATGGAACTGCACGGCGTAGAACTTACGGTCGTCGTCGCCGATCATGGCGATCGGGGCGTTTTCGGAGACACCAAGCACGCGGAAGCCCTCGGGCAGCTTGGTCACCCGGTCGCCATGGCTCATCCAGACCGGATACTTTTCACCCTTGAGCCACACGCCCTCGAACAGCGCCGAATCCGCCGTCACCTCGACCTCGGCGCGGCCGAATTCGCGATGGTGCCCACCCTCGACTTTGCCACCGAGCTGCTGCGCCATCGCCTGCTCGCCGTAGCAGATGCCGAGCACCGGCACGCCCGCCTGGTAGATCGCGGGCGGCGCCAATGGCGCCCCCTCGTCGAGCACCGAGGCCGGACCGCCTGAAAGGATCACCCCTTTCGGCTTCATCGCGCGGAACGCGGCCTCGGCCTTCTGGTACGGTACGATCTCGCAATAGACCTTCTCCTCGCGCACACGGCGCGCGATCAGCTGCGTAACCTGGGAGCCGAAATCGACGATGAGGATCTTGTCGTGCATGGCGCCGCCGGGCCGACGGGTCGGTAACGGCGGGGGGCCAACACATGCGGCCGCTTGCCGCAACGGATTGCCGAGTCGCAGCCGATGATGACCGTTCGGTGCGGCTTTTTGCAGGGCACCCGGGCTCCGGTCAAGCGGCCAAGCGGTTTGCACCGGCCCACAGCTGCCGCTCCGTTAGGTACGTCATGCGAGCCCGATCTCGCGACCGTGGCGGCGTGGCAACTCAAGCCGAGCGGACGCCAGCGCGAGCATGAGCCGCAAGGCCACTCGACGCCCACGCCACGAGCCTTCGCCCAAGCCCTCGGCGCCAGCCATCAGGCGCGCCGGGCCAAGACACTGACGAAGAAGCCGTCCGTGTCGGTCCGTCGCGGCGTCATCAGTACTCCCTCGGTGGACACCAGCACCGCGCGGCGAAACAGAAATGCGCGCTCGCCGAGCGCATCGATCACCTTCTCGGGAGCGATCAACGAAAAATCCGGCTGCCGCGCGAGGAATGCGCGCACCTGCGCGCCGTTCTCGGCACCAAGCACCGAGCAGGTGATGTAGACGATCCGGCCGCCGGGCCTCACGAGTGCGGCCGCCCGATCGAGCACCCCCGCCTGCTCCGCCGTCCGTTGCGCGAGCGCGCCGGGGCGCACGCGCCATTTGGCATCCGGATTGCGCCGCCAGGCGCCGCTGCCGGTGCACGGGGCGTCGACCAGGACGAGATCGGCCCGACCCACAAGGTCGGCCAGAACATCGGCGGAGGCCTTCGGCGTTCGGACCTGCACGTCGCGCGCGCCTGCCCGCTCGATGCGGGCGTGAATGGGCGCGAGGCGGCGCTTGTCGGTGTCGGTCGCGTAGATCTGCCCGCGATTCTCCATCGCGGCGGCGAGCGCCAGCGTCTTGCCGCCTGCGCCGGCGCATAGATCGACGACTTGCTCGCCCGGCCGCCCGGCCGCCAGCAGGGTCGCAAGCTGCGAGCCTTCGTCCTGCACCTCGATCCAGCCTTTGAGAAAGGCGGGCTCCGCGTGCACGGCCGGGCTCTTCGCGTCGGCATGCAGGGCGATACGCAGCCCGGTGGGCGACCAGCGGGTGGGGCGTGGCTGCAGGTGGCCGATCGCGCCGGCCGCGGTTTCGCGTTCGGCTTTCAATGTGTTGATGCGGAGGTCGAGCGGCGCGCGCGACGCAAGCGCGGCCCCCTCCTGCGTGCGCTCGGCGCCGAAGACCTCGGCCAGCTCCCGATCCAGCCATTCCGGATAGTCACCCGCCACCGGCGGCGGCGCATCCGTCAGATCTGCCCGCTCGAGCCGCGCCCGCTCCTGCTCGCTCAACGGCGCCGGGGCGAAGCGTGAACCATCGCACAGCTGCGCGATCGCCTCCGCCTCGAGCGCCCGCTCGCGTCGCAGCATGCCGAGCACGACGGCGCGTGGAGTGTCCTCGCCCATGATCCAGGCGGATGACGCCCGGCGCCGGAGCGCGTCATAGACGAGGCCCGCGATCGCTGCGCGGTCGCCCGATCCGGCGAAGCGGTGGGATAGCCCCCAGTCTTTGAGCGCATCGGCCGCCGGCCGGCGGCGCGCCTCGATGTCGCCGATCACCTCGAAGGCGGCGGACAGGCGGGCGGACGGCGTCACGGCTCAGGCGGCCAGCAGCACGCGCACGATCAGGATCAGCCACATCAGAAGGAGGGCGAGCGCGCCGACGGCGTAGATCTTGCCGCGCACCAATACCTGGTTGCTGGTGTTGTGCACATAGGCCTGCCCGATGCGCGCGAGCACGAAGATCCAGGCGAGCACGACGAATATCAAATCGGCCTTGCGGGTGATCCACGCCGCGACGATCGCGACGTAGAACAGGACGGGCAACTCGAACTGGTTGCTGAACGAGTTCGCCGCCTGCAGCGCCGGTTTCGGCCAGTTCGGCTCGCGCAGCGCGATGTCGCGTGGATGGGTTGCACCGCTGCGATAAGCCACCTGCCGCTGATAGCCCATCCAAATCAGCAGAACGAACGTCAACAGCACCTGCGCAAACAGCGGGAGCAAGACGGCTTGGATCGACATCCTCGCTCCCTTATTCGCGGTCTTGGGCCGCCGGGGGGATTGCAATGGCGGGCGTGCCACCCTCTCGCGTCACGCGCACCACGACCTTGCCGAAGTTCTCGCCGCGCAACAGCCCGATCAGCGCGCGCGGCGCCTTGTCGAGCCCCTCCACCACGTCCTCGCGGTACTTGATGCGCCGTTCGCGCAGCCAGGTCGAAACGTCCTTGAGGAATTCGACCTGCAGGGCCGCGAAATCGCTGACGATGAAGCCGCGTATGGTCAACCGCTTGGTGAGCACGGCGCGCATCAACTGCGGCACCCGGTTTGGTCCCCCGGGGAGCTCAGTCTCGTTGTAGTGCGCGATCAGCCCGCACACCGGAATGCGCGCGAACGGGCTGAGCAACGGGAAAACCGCATCCCACACCGTGCCCCCGACGTTCTCGAAATAGACGTCGATGCCCTTGGGGCACGCCTCTTTCAGGCGCGCGGCGAGATCCGGCGCGCGATGGTCGAGGCAGGCGTCAAAGCCGAGCTCGCGCACCACGAAGCGGCACTTCTCCGGTCCACCCGCGATGCCGATGGCACGCGCCCCCTTGATCTTGGCGATCTGCCCGACGACCGATCCGACCGCGCCGGACGCAGCCGCCACCACCACAGTCTCGTCGGCCTTGGGCTTGCCGATCTCGAGCAGTCCCGTATAGGCGGTCATGCCGGGCATGCCGAGCACGCCGACGGCGGTCGAGACCGGCGCCAGCGAGGGGTCGACCTTGCGTATGCCGCGACCGTCGGAAATCGCGTGGGTCTGCCATCCGGCGCGCCCGACCACGATATCGCCCGGTGCGAAACCGTCGACCTTCGACGCCAGCACTTGGCTCACGGTGCCGCCCTCCATCACCTCGCCGATGCCGACCGGCTTGGCATAGGAAGGGGCATCGCTCATGCGGCCGCGCATGTACGGATCGAGCGAGAGCCATTGCGTGCGCAGCAGGAGCTGCCCGGGTCCCGGTTCAGGTGCCGGGAACTCCTCCAGCCGGAAATCGGCCTGCTTCGGCTCGCCGACCGGGCGGGACGCCAGGACGATGCGTTGCGCGGTTTCGGGCATGGGTGCCTCCCTCGTCGCCGCCGTCATGGAGAAACGTTAGCGCGGATCGCCGACGAAAGCGAAGCGGCCCTGGACGGAACCCTGGTGGGCAGCCCTGCGATATCCTACGCGCGGCTTGGATAGTTCGGGCTTTCGCGCGTGATGGTCACGTCGTGCACATGGCTCTCGCGCAGGCCTGCGGCCGAGACCCGCACGAACTCGGCCTTGGCGTGCAGTTCGGCGAGCGACCTTGCCCCAACATAGCCCATCGCCGCGCGCAAGCCGCCGGCAAGCTGATGCAGCACGGCCGACACCGGGCCCTTGTACGGAACCTGCCCTTCCACGCCTTCGGGCACGAGCTTGAGCGAATCCTTGATGTCCTGCTGGAAATAGCGGTCGGCCGAGCCCCGCGCCATCGCGCCGACCGAGCCCATCCCGCGGTAACTCTTGTACGAGCGCCCCTGATATAGATAGACCTCGCCCGGCGTTTCGTCGGTGCCGGCGAGCAGCGAGCCGACCATGGCGCAATCCGCGCCGGCGGCGAGCGCCTTGGCGAGATCGCCGGAGTACTTGATCCCCCCGTCGGCGATCACCGGCGTGTCGGTCCGGCGCGCGACCTCGACCGTCTCCATGATGGCGGTGAGCTGCGGCATGCCGACACCGGCCACGATCCGTGTCGTGCAGATCGAGCCCGGTCCGATGCCGACCTTGATGGCGTCGGCACCGGCATCGATCAGCGCCCGCGCCCCCTCCGCGGTCGCGATGTTGCCCGCCACCACTTGGACCTTGTTCGACAGGCGCTTGATCCGTCCGACTGCCTCCAGCACGCGGTGCGAGTGGCCGTGCGCGGTATCGACCACCACCAGGTCCACGCCGGCCGCGATCAACAGCTCCGTCCGACGGTGCCCCTCATCTCCAACCGTGGTGGCGGCGGCCACCCGCAGCCGACCCTGCTCGTCCTTGCAGGCGTGGGGATTGGCGACCGCCTTCTCGATGTCCTTGACCGTGATGAGGCCGACGCAACGGTAGTTTTCGTCGACCACCAACAGTTTCTCGATGCGGTGCTGGTGCAACAAGCGCTTGGCCTCGTCCTGCCCGACACCGTCGCGCACCGTGATCAAGCGCTCCTTGGTCATCAGGTCGGCCACCGGCTGCTCGGGGTCGGTCGCAAACCGCACGTCGCGATTGGTCAGGATGCCGACCAGCTTGCCGGCCCGGCCATTGCCGCCGCCTTCCACCACCGGGATGCCGGAAATGCCGTGCGCCTTCATCAACTCGAGTGCCTCGACCAGTCGCGCCTGCGGATGGATGGTGACCGGGTTCACCACCATGCCGGACTCGAACTTCTTCACCTGGCGGACCTGTGCGGCCTGCTCATCGGGCTCGAGGTTGCGGTGGACCACGCCGATGCCGCCGGCCTGCGCCATGGCGATCGCCATTTTGGCCTCCGTCACCGTGTCCATGGCGGAGGCCGCGATCGGGATGTTGAGCGGGATCGCGCGCGTGATGCGCGAACGGATATCGGCCTGCGACGGCAACACGTCGGACAGACCCGGCTTGAGCAGGACGTCGTCGAAGGTCAGCGCTTCCGGTGGGGCACCGTTCGGGGTCGCGGGCATTGCCAACTCCACGGCCGCTATCTACCGGCGGCCAATGAATATAAGGCCACCCAGGCCCGGACGGATGCCCGGCGCCCGACTCGCGGCCACTTTTGGGTTGGCGGCGGCTGATACCATACCGGGGAACGGTTGACGAGAGGCGCAATGACGTTATCCCGGCTGTGTTTGCCATCGCGACGCGTCTGGGAGGCAGTCGTGGGCGACCGATCGGTTTTGGCGCGGACGGTGCGGGTGACGGCCGTTGTGGTTGCGGGCTTGCTTGGCCTTTCAACCGCATTCCCCGCCCACGCACAAAGATCGGCGGACTCGCGGCTGTGTGGGGGCCGTACCGCCAGCCATGACGACCGTATCAAGGGGTGCTCCGCCGTCATCGAGTCCGGGCGCGAACGCGGGCGCAAACTGGCCGTCGCTTACTGCAATCGGGGCCACGCGCTGACCGAGAAGCGCGACCTCGACCGGGCGGTCGCGGATCTCGAACAGGCGATCAAGCTCGACGCAAACTTCGCCTGCGCGTTCAGCAATCGCGGCCGGATCTGGCAGCTCAAGGGTAACCTCGATCGAGCGATCGCCGACTACGATCAGGCGATCCGGCTCGACCCCAAATTATCGCTCGCCTACAACAACCGCGGCGACGCGTTGCTGCAAAAGGGCGAGCTCGATGCCGCGCTCGCCGACTTCACCCGGGCGATCAAGCTCGATCCCCGGAGCGCGCGGGCGCTCGGCAACCGCGGCTTTGCACACTACCGCACCAAGAACTTCGACAAGGCCATCGTCGACTATTCGGCCCAGATCAGGCTCGCACCGGACGACATGCTGGCCTTCCTCAACCGCGGCAATGCCTGGCGTGACAAGGGCGACGCTGCCCGGGCGCGCGCCGACTACGGCGAGGCGATCAGGCTCGCGCCCACCGACGCCCGCGGCTGGCGCAACCGCGCGCTGATGCATCTGGTGGCCGGCGATGACGACAAGGGGATTGCCGATTACGACCAGGCGATCAAGCTCGATCCCGACCACGCGCTGTCGTACAACAACCGCGGCATCGCCCGCCTCGCCAAGGGCGATCGCGCCGGCGCCATCGCGGACTTCCGCAAGGCGCTCGCACTCGCTCCAGATCTCAGGCAGCCGAAGGACCAGCTGCGTGCCCTCGGCGCCGCGCCGTAGCGATCAACCGCAGAGAAACGAATGTCTATCGCTGCAACCCCGGCGGAGGGCCGTGGCGCTCGATCGCTTCGACGATCTCACGATGCTTGCGGTCCTCGCGCCGCATGTAGACCGCGATCAGGGCATGGATCGACGGCAGCAGCCACAGCACCGGGAAGAAGAAGCCGAGCACGAAGCACGGCACGATCAGCACCAGGTTGAGAATCGCGGCGAACGGCTGGCCGTTGAGCAGAAGACCGAGCGGCGGCAGCAGCGCGGCAAGAATGTAGATCATGGCGGCGTCTCCGTTCGGGCCGCCAACGATGCGGCGCCTATCGAGATAGGGAGGCGTTACTGAAAATCCATTGCCGCGAACGTTAAGTTTGCGCGCCGGGGGGCGGCAGTCGCGACCGGCCAGTCAGCGGCAGGGCTTCGCCGCCCCGAGCTCGAGCGTCGTCATTTCGCCGGTCAAGGTGAAATCCCCGTAGTCGAGCTTGAGCGCGCGCGAAACGCCGTTCTCGTAGACCTCGAACGTGATCGCATAGGCCGGGGTCTGCTCGCCGCCGGCCGCGGCCTTGCCGCGCTCGAAGTAGCTCACCGTCATCGGCCAGCGCTTCATCGCCGCCAGTTCCTGCTTGCCGGCCGCAGCATCCGTCGGCGGGCGCTCGCCGGGCGCGATCTCGCGCCCGATCACCGTGAGCGTATTGTAGACTTTCTCGCCGGTCTCGGAGCCGTCGTAGACCGCCACCTCGACCAACGTCTTGCCGTTGCGCGCGGCGGCAATGATGCGGCGCATGTGCTCGGACGGAAACACCACGGCGCCGAGAGCGATCTGCTTCTTCTCGGGCTTGGCAAGCTCGACGCTGACGCCGGCCGCGCCCTCTTCGGCCCGGCCATCCGCACCGTCGCTCGGTTTGCCGTCGAGAAAATTCTGCGTCATGAAACGGAAGCTCTTGCCCGCCCCCTCCTCCCAGTTCGTCATCCGCAAGTCGCTGGTGACGCTCTTACCCTCGCCGGAATCGAGCTCCGTGACCTGACGGAACTGGAGCGAATAGCCTTCGCAAGTGGAGCCGGCAAAATCGTACAGGATGCGACCGCGCACCGCCTCGAGCGAACGCTTGCCGCTCGAGGAGGCGAGCTTGAGGTCGTAGACCGCGCGGTGCGGAGCCAGCTCGATGGCGCCGGCGTTCACCTGTGCACGGGCGGCATCGCCCGGCATCACGAGGCCGAAACAAGCGATTGCCGCTGGCGCAATCAAGAGCCTGGACATTCCATCGATCATCGCGAGCCAACGTCTCGAGTCGTCGTACCCTGGCCGAACATAGGGGGCGCCCTCGCCCGCCGCAACCGGGCTCCGGCCGCTTGCGTGCCGCCGGGTGATGGGCCAAGACTCGCCGCTTCGCCGGCGTGGGTAGCGTTAGGCTGGCATGCGGCAGGCTCATGAGGAGGACCCCTATGGCCGGTACCGTGGAAAAAAGGCTCGCCGACATGGGCATCAGCTTGCCGGCACCCAGTACGCCGGTAGCGAACTACGTTCCGTTCGTGCGCACGCGCAACGTCTTGGTCTGCTCCGGCCAGATCTGCTTCGACGCCGACGGCAAGCTGGTGGCGAAAGGAAAGCTGGGCGGCGCCGTATCGGTCGAGGACGGCCAGAAGGCGGCGCGCGCCTGCGCGATCAACCTGCTGGCGCAGGTCAAGGCGGCGATCGGCGACCTCGATAAGGTCGTCCGTGTGATCAGGCTCGGCGGCTTCATCAATTCGTCGCCCGATTTCGTCGACGGTCCCAAGGTCATGAACGGGGCATCCGACCTGATGGTAGCGGCGTTCGCCGACAAGGGCCGGCACGCCCGCACGACCGTCGGGGTCGCGGTCCTGCCGCTCGACGCGGCGGTTGAGGTCGAGGCTTCCTTCGAAGTGGAGTGAGCAAGCCGCGGCACCCCCATGGCCGGCCTCGACTGGCTGATCGCGCGGCCGGTCGCGCACCGCGGGCTGCACGATGCCGCCGCGGGCGTGATTGAGAACATGCCGTCGGCGTTCCGGGCGGCGATCAACGGCGGCTACGCGATCGAGTGCGACGTGCAAGTCTCAGCCGACGGCGAAGCCATGGTGCACCATGACGTAGCATTGGGCCGTTTGACCGAAGGCCGTGGCGAACTGCGCGCGCTCACCTCCGCGGAATTGAAACGGGTGCCGTTCCGGGCGACCGCCGAGCACATGATCACGCTTGGCGAGCTGTGCGATCTGGTCGGCGGGCAGGTGCCGCTGGTGGTCGAGATCAAGAGCTGGTTCGACGCCGAGGCGCGGCTCCTTGCGCGCACCGCCGACGTGCTGCGGGGCTACGTCGGGCCCGCCGCCGCGATGTCGTTCGATCCGTACCTGGTCGAGGCGCTGCGGGCCTCGGCGCCGCAGCTGACGCGCGGCATCGTGGCTGAGCGGTGGTATGACGATCCCGACTGGGCCCCCCTTTCGGCCGCGCGCAAGCAGGTATGGGGCAATCTGTTGCACGCCTTTCGCACCCGGCCCCACTTCATCGCTTATGATATCGAGGATCTGCCGGCACTCGCGCCGTTGACGGCGCGCTACGTGTTCGGGCTTCCGCTGCTGACTTGGACGGTGCGCACGCTACCGCAACGCCAGCGCGCCGCCCGCTGGGCGTCGCAGATGATTTTCGAGGAATTTCGGCCGTAATGACCGGCACCGAACTGCGCATCCGGGTATTGCCCGCCATGGCCGAGGTGCCGGCCGCGGCATGGAACGCCTGCGCCAATCCAGTTGATGTAATGCGTGAGGCCGTTGACGCAGGTTGCGAGCGCGCCGCTTCAAAGTCTCAAGGGAGAGCACATAACCCATTCGTTTCACATGAGTTTCTGCTTGCGCTCGAGGCCTCGAACTCGGCCACCGCGCGCACCGGCTGGCAGCCGCAGCACCTCGTTGCGGAAGCCGACAACGGTCAGGTCGTCGGCGTCGCGCCCTGTTACCTGAAGTCGCACTCGCGCGGCGAATACGTGTTCGACTGGGGGTGGGCGGAAGCCTACGAGCGGGCCGGCGGCAGCTATTATCCCAAACTGCAGGTCTCGGTGCCGTTCACGCCCGCGGTGGGGCCGCGGCTGATGGTGCGCCCGGACGCGGATGGCGGCGCTATTTCTACGGCGCTGGCGGCCGGCCTGGTCGAGCTGACCCGCATGCGTGACGCCTCCTCGGCCCATGTGACGTTTCTGCCGCGCCCGGACTGGGAGCTGCTCGGCCGGCACGGATTTCTCCAACGCACCGACCAGCAGTTCCACTGGGAGAATGCCGGATACCGCAGCTTCGAGGATTTTCTGGGCGCCCTTGCGTCGCGCAAGCGCAAGCTCGTCCGGCGCGAGCGGCGCGAAGCCGTCGCAGCCGGCATCACCCTGCACTGGTTGACCGGCTCCGACCTGACCGAAGGCATTTGGGATGCGTTCTTCGCCTTCTACACGGAGACCGGCTCGCGCAAATGGGGGCGGCCATACCTGACCCGGTCGTTCTTCTCGCTGATCGGCGAGCGGATGCGCGAGCGGATCCTGTTGGTGATCGCCAAACGCAACGGACGCCCGATTGCCGGCGCCCTCAATTTCATCGGATCTGACACTTTGTACGGGCGCCATTGGGGCGCGCTCGAGCACCACCCGTTCCTGCACTTCGAGGTGTGCTACTACCAGGCAATCGAATTCGCGGTCGCACGCAAGCTTGGCCGCGTCGAGGCTGGCGCGCAGGGTGAACACAAGATCGCGCGCGGATACCTGCCGGTCACGACCTATTCGGCGCATTACATCGCCGACCCGGCGCTGCGACGGGCGATCGCCGACTTCCTCAAGCGCGAGCGGGCCTATGTGGCAGCCGCCGGGGCCGAGCTCACCGAATTGACGCCGTTCCGCAAGATTCAGATGGCCGATCAGGAGTGACCCCGCCATGCCGACCTACGATCCGAGCAACATCTTCGCCAAGATCCTGCGCGGCGAGCTGCCGGCCCACAAGGTCTACGAGGACGACAGGGCGCTCGCCTTTCTCGACATCATGCCGCGGGCGCCCGGCCACACCCTGATCATCCCTAAGGCACCGGCGCGCAACCTCCTCGACGTGGCGCCCGCGGACCTCGCGCACGTCATGGGGGTCGCACAGAAGGTCGCGCGCGCCGCCAAGGCGGCGTTCGCCGCCGACGGAATCACCGTCCAGCAGTTCAACGAGGCGGCGGGCGGACAGGTGGTGTTCCACCTGCACGTCCACGTCATCCCGCGTCAGGAGGGCGTCCCGCTAAAGCCGCCGGCGAGCTTCAAGGAGAAGCCGGAAATGTTGGCGGAGCACGCCGAAAAGATAAAGGCGGCGCTGAAAACCGTATGACCGCGCCTATGGCGTTCGGAGCATGGCGCCCGCGATCAAGACCAGTTCGCCGACCGCAACGCCGGCAAGGACCGATCGCCGACACGCCAGAAAAGCGCCAAATCCGATTGCCACCGATGCCAGCCGCACCGCCACCGGCACGCCCGCCAGCGCGCCCGGCGGCAACAGCGTCAGCTTGGCGATGACCGCGGCGAGGATCGCCGTTGCAACCGCCCGCACCCACACCACGATTTCGGAACGTTCGTCGAGCCCGCGTGCCATGATGATGCCGAGCCAGCGCCAGACCTCGTTGGGAAGGAAGCCGACGATCACCATCGCGACATACGGCCACAGCTCGCTCATCGCGCCGCCTCGCGCAACCGGTGCACCGCATAGGCGAGCGTGCCGCCGATCATGCCGGCCCAAAGCAGATCGAGCTCGACCCGATAGGCCGCGAGCACCGGGCCGATCATCAAACCGAGGAGGAGCGCCAGCCGGTCCGCCAGCAGGCGGGCGTTGCCGGCGGTCGACATCAGGAACGCCAGCGGCGTCAGCATCAACAAAGCCGCCGTCAGCACCATCGGCAGACTGGCCGCCAGATAGAAACCGACGATCGTAAAGACGGCCCCGACCGCCATGAAGCCAGAGCCCATGCCGTTGAGGAAGGCGACGCGGTTCTCGCGCGGCAGCGCCGGCAGCAGCCGCAGGCTTTCGGCCCAGATCGTGACCGCGACGAAGTGTGCCGGCAGCACGAGGTCGCGATTGCGCGTCGCCGGCCCGCGCATGATCGGGATCAGCGAAACCACCATCGGCATTAGTCGGACCGCACTGAGCGCGACCGCGATCGCGATTTCGACCAGGGCCGCGCCGCCGCCGAGCGCGGTCAACAGGATCACCTGCGCCGGCCCGGCCCACACCAGGATCGTGCACACGACCGCCCAGGTGAGCGAGAACCCGAGGTCGTGCGCCAGCGCGCCGATGCCGAGGAATGTGCCGACCGTGACCAGGATGAAGACCGACCGCAAGGCGGCCTCCAGGCCGCGCCGGAAGGTTGCGGCAGCCGACAGTGGCTGATCCGTTGCTGACATGCTCCGGGCGCAGGCGGCCTATTTGGCCGCGGTAACGACGATTTCCACCAGGTCGTTTCCCTCGAGCGCAACGCCGAGGCACGCCCGCATCGGCGGGTTGGCGCGGTCGACCCACTCGTCCCAGGCACGATTCATCTCCGGCTTCTGCGCCATGTCGGCGATGTAGACGATCGCCGTCAGGATCCGGCTCTTGTCGATACCGGCTTCGGCCAGGCTCGCGTCGATGGCCGCGAGTGCCTGCCGGGTCTGCTGGTAGAACGACGGCACCTTGTCGGGCGCCACCGCGACGGTGAACACGAGGTTGTCGCAGATGACGCCGCGGCTGCGGGTCGGAATGCTGCCGGGCAGGCGGGTGATCATCAGTTACGCTCCTGGTGGACAAATGCCGCGTTCCGTTCTCTTTCTGCCTGCGTCATAGTTCGGACACAAGCGAGGGAGCACGCGCGTGGCGCAGATCGCGTCCAAGGTCGACACCAACTCAGGCGAGTTCCATGCCAATGCGGCGCAGATGCGCGCACTCGTCGAGGAGCTCAAGCGCAGACGCGTCGAGGCCGCTGCCGGCGGCTCGGAGCGTGCCCGCGCGCGCCATGTGCGGCGTGGCAAATTGCTCCCGCGCGAACGGGTGATGACGCTGGTCGATCCGGGGGCGCCGTTCCTGGAACTGTCGCCGCTCGCCGCCAACGGCATGTACGAAGACGACATCCATGCCGCCGGCATCATCACCGGCATCGGCCGGATCGAGGGCCGCGAATGCGTGATCGTCGCCAATGACGCCACCATCAAGGGCGGCACCTACTACCCGATGACGGTGAAGAAGCACGTGCGTGCGCAGGAGATCGCGCGCGAGAACCGCCTGCCCTGCCTCTATCTAGTCGATTCCGGCGGCGCCAACCTGCCGCAATGGCCGGAGGTGTTCCCCGACCGCGACCACTTCGGCCGCATCTTCTACAACCAGGCCACGCTGTCGGCCGCCAGTATCCCGCAGATCGCCGTGGTGATGGGCTCGTGCACGGCGGGCGGCGCCTATGTGCCGGCGATGTCGGACGAGACTATCATCGTGCGCAAGCAGGGCACGATCTTCCTGGGTGGCCCGCCGCTGGTGAAGGCCGCCACCGGTGAGGTGGTATCGGCCGAGGACCTCGGCGGTGCCGACGTGCATGCGCGCCAATCCGGCGTCGCCGACCACTACGCCGCCGACGATCATCACGCGCTTTCGCTCGCACGGCGCATCGTGGCGAACTTCAATATTCGGAATGCCGGCGACATTCCGTTGATGGACCCGCGCGAGCCGCTGCGCGACGCCGCCGAGCTCGACGGCATCGTGCCCGTCGACCTCAAGAAGCAATACGACGTGCGCGAGGTGATCGCCCGCCTGGTCGACGGCTCCGAGTTCGACGAGTTCAAGGCGCTCTACGGCACCACGATCGTGACCGGCTTCGCCCACCTCTGGGGCATGCCGCTCGGCATCATCGGCAACCAGGGCATTCTCTATTCGGAGAGCGCGCTCAAAGCCACGCACTTCATCGAGCTGTGCTGCCAGCGCAAGATTCCGTTGCTGTTTCTGCAGAACATCGTCGGCTTCATGGTCGGGCGCGACTATGAGGCCGGCGGCATCGCCAAGGACGGCGCCAAGATGGTGACCGCGGTATCGTGTGCGGCAGTGCCCAAGATCACCCTGATCATCGGCGGCTCCTACGGGGCCGGCAACTACGGCATGTGCGGCCGTGCCTATGGCCCGCGCTTCCTGTTCACGTGGCCGAACGCCCGAATCTCGGTGATGGGCGGCGAGCAGGCCGCAAGCGTGCTGGCGACCGTGCGGCGCGACAACCTCGAGGCGGAAGGCGGGACGTGGTCGGCAGAGGAGGAGGCCGAGTTCAAGCGCCCGATCCTCGAAGCCTACGAGCGCGAGGGCAACCCGTACTACGCGACCGCACGGCTATGGGACGACGGCATCATCGCCCCGTCGGAGACGCGCCGCGTGCTGGCGCTCGCCTTGGCGGCCACGCTCAACGCGCCGATCCCGGAGACCAAATGGGGCGTGTTCAGGATGTGACCGCGTAGGATCAGTACCGATGAGTGTATCGGCCCCATACGACTCTAGAGTAGTCGCCAATTTCTTGCTGAAGCTTGCGTCAGAGCGTGGGCTAACCCTCACACAACTGACCTTGTACAAGATAGTATATTTTTCCCATGGTTGGTATTTAACCCTATTCAGCCACCCATTGATTAGTCATGAATTTGAGGCCTGGCCCTACGGTCCAGTAATACATGTCTTGCGAGAGCAATTTGAGAGCTATGGAGACGAGCCTATAACGAAAATGGCAGAGAGGCTGGATATATTCACGGGAAGTCGATCAATAGTTGCGCCAATAGTCTCAGGCGAGGACGCTCGATTCATCACACATATATTTGATTCATATCATCATTACACTGCTTGGAAGCTCTCAGAAATGACCCATGAGCCAAATTCACCCTGGGACCGACTATGGAACTCTGCTGAACCTGTCGGACGATTAGCACTTCGGATAAAAAATGAGGAGATAAAGGCTTACTTCGATAGACTCCCGACGCGGCTCAACATATCGTAGGTCGGCTTGCCGAGGGCTACACTCGGCATCATCATATTGTGCCGAAACGCCCGAGGGGGTACGACCACTATGTCGAGTATTTTCTTAATAAACGTTCTCGACGTTGCACGGGCCCTTGGCATCAAGCCAACCATGGCCACCCCAGAAGCCGTAGCAGCCTGGACCGTTAAGGAATATTTGACCCGATCAGGTGGTAGCTTCAACTACGACCCATCCATTGCCGCTACCTTCGACCTGTTCCGGGGGGCACATACCTTCGAAAGCAGCGTTCTATATTGCCTCACCCACGGCAATCCTAAAGGCAGAAGGCAAAACGTCGAGGCAATCAAGAGCGTGGCACGCTACGCACTCGCAAATGTTTCAACGTGCTATCGCATCGGACACACGGCTGTCGTCGTCGGTCGTATTTCCGGCCAAACAGTTTACATCGGCATCAAGGCGCCGATGGTTCGCGTAGTTCACGACGAGGCATTCGTAGTCATGCCTGGTTATCGGATGACCTACCGGCCCGCCGAACCGGAGATCGATGTGGCCTGCTCTATAGCACTGGCTACATTCGGCCGAGACGATTTTTCATCTGCCGACTTCGAGTACCTTTGCTCCGGGCCCGATCTCAGCGGTCGCCGGAGCTTCAAAGCGATCAGAGGCCGCGATCGGCGGGTGTACGATCGCGATGCAGTGGACGCTTTGGTTGACACCTACGTTCGCGGCCTTGCGCTTGTGTTGGAAGCGGGCATCGCGCCAACCAAGCCCGACCTTCGTGGGTACCGGATAATTGATCCGAGCCAACCCGGCTTCCTTTGATTGGCATGCGCCGACGTCGGTCGACAAGGCTACCGCGCCGTATAGCCGCCGTCGATCACCAGTTCGCAGCCGGTGACGAAGGCGGCCTCGTCCGACGCGAGAAAGAACACGCCGTTCGCAATGTCGTCAGGGGTGCCGAGCCGGCCGAGCGGGTCCTGTTCCACCAGCTGGCCACGCAACGCTTTGACGTCGGCTCCCTCCGCAGCAGCCCGCCTGGTCAGGGCCCGTTCGAGCAGCGGCGTCGCGATATAGCCGGGATGGATCGAGTTGACCCGAACGCGCCACCCGTTCTCGGCGCACTCGAGGGCGACCGCCTTGGTGACCAAACGCACCGCACCCTTGCTGGCGCTGTGGGCGGCAACGCCGGCGCCACCCACCAAGCCGAGCACGGAGGACATGTTCATGACTGAACCGAGCGTGTCCGTGCCAGTGCGGGCAGCCTGCATCGCGCCGATCGCGGCGCGCGTCCCTAGCCCGGATTTCTCACACTAAATAGGCGCATCGGGGCGCCGAATCAGCGAAAGTTGCTGTGCTGCAACGACTTTCGATTGACTCGAGGAGCGCCCCGATGGCGACGGAGTGTAGCGCAGA
>Ga0114129_10000572_pt1 | contig 45345 bp, 49 predicted proteins | sample RhiMetdeltSRZDD1_FD_80071 | JGI IMG/M metagenome (GOLD analysis project Ga0114129, IMG submission 80071) | Populus rhizosphere microbial communities from Tennessee, USA - Rhizosphere MetaG P. deltoides SRZDD1 (version 2) (version 2) | ecosystem: Host-associated > Plants > Roots > Rhizosphere >...
AACGGCCTCGCCCGCCAGCAGCTGATCTGGCCCGGTAACCTGATCCGATTGGGTCTGATCGCCAGCTTTTTTATGATGCTCGGGTTAATAGCTCTTTACGGCATCCTTTTGGGCTTGGATGGAAACGATTTTTCACCCCTCATGACAGTCGCCGGATTAAGTTATTTGGGCACGGGCGGTCTATATCCTGTCTGGTGTTTGCGGCTAGGGCGCTGGATTTTGTCAAAGCAGGCAGATCAAGCGATATCTGCATAACAAATGATCATGGAGTATCCAACATGAAATTCAAAGACCCCTCTTCCTACGCGGACCTGGCACAGGGCAGGATCAAGCATATTCTCTTTCGGATCCACGTCGATTTTCCCACGCGTATTTTGGAGATCGAGGCGACCTATCAAATGCAGGAGCCCGTTCAAGGCTCCCTGTTTTTGGATTCATACAAGATCGATCTCAGGGAAGCGCATGCAGACAGTCGTGCGCTGGCATGGGAATTTGACGACCAGGATGAAACCCTGGGGGGGCGTCTGCACCTCCAGGGGCTGGATGGAGAGTCAACCTTTACGCTGACGTTCCGCACCTCGCCCGAGGCGCGTGCCCTGCAATGGCTCAACGCGAACCAGACGGCTGGCGGGATGCATCCTTTCCTTTTTAGCCAGTGCCAGGCGATCCACGCCCGCAGTATCTTTCCCTGCCAGGATACGCCGTCGGTGAGGTTCACCTATTCGGCAGAAGTGGACGTTCCACAGGGGCTGGTCGCGGCGATGGCGGCGGAGCAGGTTGGGATCGACCAGGGTGCCGGCCTCGACTCCACCGGCTTCCGCTTCCGGATGCCGCAGCCCATCCCATCCTATTTGTTCGCGATTGCAGTCGGAAACCTGGACTTCCGCGAGCTGGGCCCGCGCACGGGCGTCTATGCAGAACCAGAGATCATCGAGTCAGCCGCCTGGGAGTTCGCTGAGAACGAGACCAAAATGGTCGAGGCGGAAAAATTGCTCGGTCCCTATCTGTGGGGTCGTTACGATCTCCTGATCCTGCCGCCATCCTTCCCCTATGGCGGGATGGAAAACCCGCGTCTGACCTTCCTCACTCCAACAGCGATTCTTGGAACGCGCGGGCAAACTTCCCTGATCACACACGAGCTCGCTCATGCCTGGACAGGAAACCTGGTGACGAACGCCAACTGGCAGGATTTCTGGCTGAACGAGGGCTGGACCACTTATGCCGAGCAACGTATCACGGAAGTGTTGGAAGGGAAAGATGTCGCAGGTCTGCGTTCGGCTTTTGCCGAAAAGCAACTGATCCAGATCATGCAACAGATTGGCATGGACTCGCCGCTCACCTGTCTCAAATTACCAGCAGAGAGAGATGCTGATTCCTTCACCACCAGCATCCCGTATTTCAAGGGTTGCTTCTTCCTGCAGGAATGTGAATATGCCGTAGGACGCGAACGCTTTGATGCTTTTATCCAAAAGTATATGGCAAGGTTTCAGTTCCAGTCTCTGACGACCGAGGCATTCCTCGAATTCTTAAAATCAGAACTGCCTGAAGTGTTTGAAAAGGTGAATGTGCACCAGTGGATCTACGAGCCGGGATTGCCTGCTGCGGACGCGTGGCACAGACCGCAATCTCATTTATACGATGAAGTACGGCAGGCATTAGACAACTATGAGCAGGGCATCAAGCCAACCAAAGAGCAGGCCCAGGGCTGGCATCGCGGTCAAATCTTCTCATTCTTACAGGGTCTGCCCCATAAAATACCAGTCGAAGATTGCCAGTACTTTGAGCAAATCCTCGACCTTGAAAAAAGGAACGACGCTGGCTACTACTCTTTCTTCTATACCACGTGTGTCGCCAGTGGCAATCAGGCGGCGTTACCTCGTATTGAACAGTTTTTAGGAACGGTTGGACGTATGCTTTACATCCTGCCCATTGTCAGGGCAATGATCGAGGCGGAATGGTCGCGGGCTTTTGTACGCCCGCTGTTCGAGCGCGTGCGCGATCGTCATCACCAGATCACCATCCATGCCATGGAAGTGCTGTTAAAGAAAGCGGGATTATAGAAGTCATTCTTGATGCAATCAGGCACCTGATCCGTTCCGCCCAATTCGAAAATACAGTGGCCAGCGGACCAGGCGCGTTTCTTTTTCGTCGCCCCAGGCCGCGGACAATTGATCCCAGATCAATTCAAGCGGATGCTTCCCGTTTTGTGCCTTGTATCTTTGCGTGGCAGACCAGCTATCGAGAAAGCCCGCAAACTGGATTAAATTCCAGTGGATTTCCATCGTAAAGGGTGGAGGAGTGATCTCTTCAAACGGGAAGGGCAGAGTTTCATATCTTTCTTCAAGATAATGAATACGTTCCGGCCAGTAGCCCTTTAGGATTTCCCAGTAATATTTCTGGACCAGTTCATCGATCTCCGGGGAGATTTCCGTAAGGCTGTATGTCCATGCCGCGAGGATGCCCTCGGGTTTGAGGACGCGCTTCCCCTCACGATAAAACTCGTCAAAGTTGAACCAGTGAATTGCCACCGCGACCGTGACCAGGTCCACACTGGAGTCGTGGAGTGAGACCTGCTCGGCGGGCTCCACGTGATAGTCCACTTTCTCATGGGAATATGCCATCGCAATCTGTCCCGCGCTGGCATCGGTCGCATAGACTCTGTCGAAGTGTTTCGCCAGCCCGAGCGCGGCTTGACCGTTGCCGGTGCCGCAATCCCAGGCGAGGGAATGCGATGGCGCGATCGAAGCCAGGTAATCGTAGATTTCATCAGGATACCGGGGACGGTGCTGCGCATACTGTTCCGAGTGTCCGGAAAAATGATCCTCAAAGGGGAGAGTTGAATTCTCATTTGGCATAATAGATACCTCCTAAAATTGATTTCGTTCGACTGCCAGCCGGAGCGCCCGAAAGTGCTCTGCCAGATCTGCGAGTTGATAATGAGCATTCAGCCCGCTGGGGTTTGGCAAGACCCACACGACTGTATCCGCCAGCAATTCCGGCTGCCTGCCGAGAGTGGATGCCTTCTGCGCAAACGCCGTCCGATAGGCGCTGATTCCCAGCACGGCAACGACCTGTGGCCCGTAACGTTTCACCTTCGATTTCAGCCGTCGCTGTCCCGCTACCAACTCTTCGGGGGCCAACTCGTCTGCGGTTGCCGTGGCACGAGCGACCAGGTTCGTAATCCCATAGCCATACGACAACAGCTCGCGTTCCTCACTTGGATGCAGCAATCGCGGTGTGAAGCCTGCCTGGTGCAGCGTGGGCCAAAAACGGTTGCCCGGACGCGCGAAATGATGACCTGTCGCGCCGGAATATAAGCCGGGATTGATACCACAAAATAACACGCTCAGGCCCGGTGCGAGCACGTCGTGGATTGTCTTATTTTGCGCAGCAAGCAAGTCGGCGCGCGAGGGTTTATAAGGGATTGGAGGATGAGACATCTGGATCAACCAATAATTGCCTGCATTCCTCCAGCTCCAGTATCTTGATCTTCACACCATGAGCTTCAAGAAACATGCGTGAGCCTTCGTATCCTTCCCAGCTTGCCCCGACCACGAGTTCCGGAACGCCCAGCATCACAATGGGACCCGCGCACATAATGCAGGGGAAGGCGCTGGCATACATGACCGTATCCGCATAGGTGGTCTGCAAACCTGCCGCGCGCAAAACCTCGATCTCGGCGTGGCTGGTGGGATCGTTATGGCTATTCATGTGATTTCGTCCCAGGCTGATGACCTCTCCACTGCGCGTCAGCACTGCGCCGTAAGGATAGTCTCCAGCACTCTGCGCAGCCTTTGCTTCCTGGATTGCCATCTGCATAAATTTATCCAACCGGATCTCCCTTCTTGTATTCGTGTGTAAAATCTGTCAGGCAGTTGCTCCCTGCGCCGTCCTCGGCGCAGGATTTACTTGTATACCGCCGCCCTGAAAGGCTGCGAAGCAGCGGACGGCGGCTTGAGCCTAGCTTCTGAAAACTTTTGAGTCCACACTCTGATTCCACATTCAATGTGGGAAGCAGGTACAATGTGACAACATGATTATATCTTTGGAGAACTTGAATGCCCATTGGCAATCAAGTTGTGCTCAAGCACGATAGTGATATCTCATATCTGGATAACCTATGAAAGAACACATTGTCTATCTCGCCCTCGGCACCAATCTGGGTGACCGTCTCGCCAACTTAAAGCAGGCAATTTCCGCGCTGACGCCTCAACTGGAAGTGAAGGCAAAGTCACAGGTCTACGAGACGCCGCCCTGGGGGGTCGAAGATCAGCCGAAATTCCTCAATCAAGTCATTAAGGCCAATACGTATCTTGACCCTGAGCCGCTGCTCAAGCATCTCAAGCGGCTGGAAGTAGCGCTGGGACGCAAGGAATCTGTCCCCAACGGCCCACGCCTGATCGATATGGATATTCTTTTTTATGATGATCTGGTCCTGGATAAAGCCTCGATCGTGATCCCTCACCCGCGCCTGCACGAGCGTGGGTTTGTGCTCCTGCCATTGATGGAGATTGCGCCAAATCTGGTGCATCCTGTCAATAAAAAAAGCGTCCGTGAGATGGCAGAGCTATGCAGCAGGGAGGGGATCGAAAGGTTTGTTTAGATATTGCAAGCTTACCGCCCGGCTTCGTTTTTGAAGAGCCTGTATAATCAGGAAAAACCCGTCCTGGGGAAATGACATTGCAGAGGAAAACTTCATGGAAAATCAAGCTCTTCTCACACTTCGTCCATTGCGTCTCGGCGAACTCCTCGACCGGGCGATCCGCCTGTATCGCGCGAACTTTTTGACGTTCATCGGGATTATTGCGGTCGTCTACGTGCCCTTGATGGTGCTGCAGACCGCCGCCTCCGCGCTGTTAACCAGCTCGATGCTCAATGGTTTGTCGACACCTGAGGAGATCTTCTCGAACACCGGCTACTGGGCCGGGATCGGGTCGACGCTGATTCTGGCGTTGGTGCAATTTGTCCTGGTTCAGGGGATTGCCACCGGCGCCCTGACGCGTGCTGTGGCAGATAATTATCTCGGAAAGAAAACCAGCATCCTGGAAGCCTATCGCGGGATCGGAGAATCCTGGCTCACGCTGGTAGGTGCCCTCCTCTTTCTGGGGATTCTGCTATTCGTCCTGTTCATCTGGTGGCTGGTCCCGTGCGTTGGGTGGTTCACCGGCTTGGGAATGATGGTATTCCTGATGGCAGCGATCAATCCACTGGTGCCGCCTGCGGTTGTATTGGAAAAGCAGGGTGCCATTGACGCCGTCAAACGCGCCTGGAGCCTGGCTCGCCGCCGCTTTTGGCCCGTCATCGGATACATCTTTGTCCTGTATTTGTTCAGCATGATCGTTGTGAACGGGCCGGCTGCCATAGCAAACGTACTGCTGGCACAGGTCTTTCAGTCCTTTGAGGATCCGACCATGCAACTGGTGCTCACATCCATTATCCAGGGCCTCATCAGCCTGGTATTTATCCTGATCTACTATCCGCTGCAAATGACCGCCTTCACGCTGATCTACTTCGACCTGCGAGTCCGCACAGAGGGTTTTGACCTTGCCCTGCTGACCATGGAAGCCTCTGGTTCGACAGAACTCACGGAAACGATGGGGGCTCCTGTTCCGCAAACAAATGAACGCCTGATCACAGGACCAGATCTGGGCAACTTTGCGATCCTCACTCTCGCCGGCGCAGGCATTTACATTTTCCTGATCTCCTTCGTTATGGGAAGTGCTTACTTCTTTACTTCCCTCCTGCGCTAATAATCGGTATGCGTCCTCTGCTTGCGGCCTGGCTGATTGCATTATTCTCTCTGACGAGCCTTTCGGCAGCGCCTCCGCCCGCTTTCTCTGCCCAGGATGGAACGCCGATCCCACTCGAAGAATATTGGCAGATTGTCCGAGACACTCGCGATGCTGTCCTTAATATGGAGTCGAAGTCTGAGACCGAGGTCCGCCAGGAGCTGAACGCCCTGGCAGTGCAATGGGACCAGGTAGTGGCAGTAGAGTTACCGGATCATAGTGTCATCCAGATCGAGTCCGCATATCTCACAACGGAATTACGGACCGATCCTCCTGGTCTCGACCGTCTTGCGAATTTGCTCGGTGCACTGCTACAGGCGCATCAGGAATACCCGCAGGGTCTTTTCACGCTGGAGGACATTGCCCCTCTCCAGGAAATCCTCGCCCGGCCGGAGTTTCAATGGGAAGAGTCACAGCCGCTTGTGATCCCAAACTGGCTGGACCGTATTCTGAATTGGCTGGATCAACTGACCAACCGCGTTGTCAATGCGACGCTTCAATATGGACGCATTCCGCTCATTATCATGGCAGTCCTCCTTTTCCTGCTAAGTCTGTTCTTTATTTCCCGGAGTCTTTCACGCAGCCTGGTGCAGGAGACACAACTGGATGTAGAGGGGAGTGAAAGCGACGACTTGATGACCTCCAAAGGTGCCTTCAAGCGGGCAGAGAATCTTTCGATGCAAGGGGATTATCGCAATGCCATCCGCTATTTATATCTGTCATCCCTGCTGGTATTGGATGAACAGGGTGTTATGCGTTACGACCGTTCGCGCACAAACCGTGAATATCTGCGCAGCGTCTCCTCACGCCCGGAGCTTGCAAAGCCACTGCGCGATGTGATCGAGGTGTTCGACCGGACCTGGTACGGGTTCGAAGATGTCGACGAGAACACGTACCAGTCCTACGTGGAGCATGTGGAGGAATTGCGGGAGAAGAAGGAATGAAGAGCCTCTCTCGCGACACAAAGCTTGCCATTGGAATCCTGGTCCTGCTGGTGCTGGTCACAACCCTGGCGGCACTGCAGCGGGAGACCCAGCAGCGCTACCCTCCATTATCGAGTTTTTCCTCCGCGCCGGATGGTGCACTGGCATTGAAACTGTGGGTAAAAGAGCTGCAATATCACGTGGATGAACAGGTGCTCTCGAACTTCATCCCTCCCAGGGATGTGTCCATTCTTCTGATGTTGGACCCCGTGCTGCCTGCCGAGAATGAAATGCAAGCCCTTGACGATTGGGTGGAAGCCGGGGGAACGTTGATCGCGATGGGCGAGCAGTACAGCATGTATTCGCTCGTCGATCACTATCAGTTTGGACTCAACTACCTGTCAGACCAGAGCAGTATTCCTGTCAGCGGAACGCCGCTATTCGGTTCCCCATCTACTGTGGATCTGAAAAATACAAAGGTAAGCTATGCCCTGGAGTCCGAGCGTGACGATTTCGTTGTTCTGGTTGCCTACCAGGGACAGCCAGTGGTCATTTCATTTGAGCAAGGCCAGGGACGTGTGATCCTGGGGACAGTTGTCGGGTCCTTCACCAACGCCGGATTAAAAAAAGCAGGCAATCCAGAATTGGTCCTGAACATCCTGGCGCTGGCGGGGACGAAGGACACCATCTGGTTCGATGAATGGCATCACGGACTGCGATCCGGCGAACAGATTCTGGGACCCAGTCAATTCCTGCGCCGCACGCCTGTGGGCCGTTCCCTGTTATTTATTGCGATCACAGTTTTGATCGTGTTTTTCATCCAGGGGCGCGGCTTTGGCAGGCCTGTGCCGCTCCCGCAGCAGATCAGACGCCGCGGCGCGCTGGAGCATGTGACAGGGATTGCCAACCTCAGCCGCCGCGCTGCGCATCGTCAGGCTGTGATGGCGCATTACCACCAGCAGGTCAAGAGAAAGCTGGGTCAGCGCTACCGGCTCGACCCAAATATGGATGACAGACAGTACGTCGATGCCCTGGCAGGGTATAACCCCTCCCTGGATAAGGATGAGCTGATCAACCTGCTGTCTCAATTGAAGCGCCCGGAGGTCAGCGAAGCACAGATGGTGCATCTGGCCGCCGAGGCATCGAAATGGATTGACAACTAATCCGCGCTGAGTGCTGCGCAATCGAAGCGTGTTCCTCAACACCTTGCTCAACGCGACCACAGGAGAATTCATGAACCCGACTGATCTGAAAACTACGTTTGAAGGATTGCGCACGGAAGCGAATAAAGTCCTGGTGGGGCTGGAGGAGCCATTTGAGCTCCTGGCGGTCGCTTTGTTCACAGGTGGTCACGTGCTGTTGGAAGGCGTGCCCGGGACCGCCAAAACGTTGATGGCAAAGACCCTGGCGCACATGGTGCAGGCAAAGTTCACCCGCATCCAGTTTACGCCAGACCTGATGCCCTCCGATATCCTCGGTACCAGCGTATTCGACGTCTCCACCACCCGCTTCCACCTGAAAAAAGGACCCGTCTTCACGCAGCTCCTGCTCGCTGACGAGATCAACCGCGCGCCCGCCAAGACGCAGTCGGCCCTGCTGGAGGCAATGGAAGAGAAGCAGATCAACCTGGAGGGTGAGAGACATGTGCTGGACGCGCCGTTTATGGTGGTCGCCACCCAGAACCCGATTGAATATGAAGGGACCTATCCACTCCCCGAAGCCCAACTGGATCGCTTCATGTTCAAAGTCCTGGTTCCCTATTCGCCGCTGGACGACGAAGTGGAAGTTCTGCGCCGCTATCACCAGGGCTTCGATGCCCATGACCTGCAAGCCGCCGATCTCAAGCCTGTGCTGAGCGCTGCCCAGGTGGTGGAGATCCGTGAGTCCATCAAGCAGGTAGTTGTGGAAGATGGGATTCTCACCTACATCGCCAAAATCGGTGTGGCGAGCCGCCAATCGCCGGATATCGTGCTGGGCGCCAGCACCCGCGCCACCACGCACGTTTTGCTCGCCTCGAAAACCTTCGCCGCCCTGCAGGGACGTAATTACGTCACGCCCGATGACGTCAAGTTCATGGTCCCGCCGGTATACCGACATCGCATCCTGTTAAAGCCAGAAGCGGAGATTGAAGGTCTGGATGCGGATTCTGTGATTCAAAGAGTGCTGGGCTCGGTTGAAGTTCCAAGGTAAATTTGCTCAAGCCGCCTAGAGCGAAATTATGATCCCTACGACTCGCGCTCTTCTCTTTCTTCTCTTCACCGCTCCCATCATGGCGCTGGGGGCATGGATCCCATTCATGGAATGGGTTGCATGGGGGTATGCGTTGTTTGTCCTCTCCATGATGTACTTCGACTGGCGGATGGCGGGAGACATTAAGCAATTTGAAGTGATGCGTGAGCATGACAGCAAGTTATCGCTTGGAGCGGAGAATCCCATCCGCGTCAGCTTGAGGAACCGGTCAAGGCGCGCAATTAACTTTACGATCCGGGATGAGGCGCCGGAGCTCTTCAAGATCGAAACACGGACGATGCAGGGACAGGTCGCACCGCGCGGCACATGGGATTTCGTATATCACGTCCGCCCGCTGCGGCGCGGCGATTACCAGTTCGGGAATCTAACTCTGCGCTGGCTGGGTCCGTTGGGACTGGTGTTGCGCCAGGCCGGCGTCGAGGCGAAAGAGCCTGTAAAGGTGTACCCGAATTTGCTTGATGTACGGCGCTATGACTTGTTGCTGCGCCGGAATCGTCTGCAGGAAATGGGCTTGCGCACCACGCGCCAGTTTGGCGAAGGGACCGAGTTCGAGCGCCTGCGTGAGTATCTGCCGGATGATGAATACCGGCGCATCAACTGGAAGGCCACCGCGCGGCGCAATTTTCCCGTGACGACGGAATATCAAACGGAACGAAGCCAGCAGGTGATCGCTGTGCTGGACGTGGGACGCATGATGCAAAGTCCGGTGGCAGATATTGCCAAGCTGGATTACGTGGTCAACGCGGTGCTTCTTCTAACCTATGTCGCTACTGGCAAGGGCGACCGCGTCGGGATGATGAGCTTCGCCGATGACGTGTTGCACTATCTCGGTCCGCGGCAGGGACGCGGGCAGTTCTATCGTATGCTCGAATTATTGTATGCGGTGGAGCCTCAGCCCGTGGAGCCCGATTATCGCAAGGCGCTGGCATATCTCGCCGTGAAGCAGAGACGCCGCGCGCTCGTCGTTGTGTTCACCGATCTAACTGGAGGCGCGAGTTTGAACTCCCTGGTTGCGCAGATGTCGATGCTGGCGCGCAGCAGCCTGCCCCTGGTGGTGACGATCAGTGACCCCGATGTGGTGGATGCCTCCCAGATGAGGCCGAGCGATTCCCTGGGAGTCTATCAACGCGCCGCGGCGAATCAGCTGCTTGACGAACGCCGGGTGGTGCTGGATTCGCTCCGTCAGCGCGGGGTGCTGACGCTGGATGTGCCTGCGGACCAGCTTTCGATGTCGGTCATCAACCGCTATTTGGAATTGAAGGGGAGATTACAGCTGTAAATATGTCATTGCGAGTGGTACATTAAGCGCCACGACCGCAGCAACACCTGCCCGAGCGGGACATGCCAGGGTCTGCTCGCCCATCTGGTACACAATGATTATCTCTGGTGTTTTTTCCTACTTTCCCGCCCGGCCAGCAAAAGATAACCATACAGCAAGACCCCGCTGACGATCCCCACCGTCCATTTGACGGGGATCGCGATATTTTCATTCGGAGAAATGAACCCCTCGATCGTCCCTGCCACTACGAGCCAGGGCACGGCGCCAAGCAGTAGATACACCGCTTTGCGCGCAGCCTGAGCGAGGGCATCGCGCCGTCGCAGGAGACCCGGACGGAGGATCGCCCAGCCCAGCATCAGCCCGGACCCGCCCGCGATGAAGATGATCGTCAATTCGATGACGCCATGCCCGATGACGAATGTCCACAACTCAAAGCCGATGCCATGGAAGGCTGTCAACCCTGTCAGAGTGCCGATCAGGAGACCGTTGAAGAAAAGAACCCAGAGAGTCAGCAATCCAGCCGTCAGGCCACTGGCAAACGCCAGGAAGGACACCTGGATATTGTTCCGCATGATGAACGCCGATGCATACGGACGATCCTCTACAGGGATGTCGATCCACAATTCCTTATCTTCCACGATCCCGATCAGATGATGTGCCTGAGGCGGTAATAACAGCAGGGCGGATTCAGGCCTGGCATACGTGGCAATACCGGAAACAATTGCCGGAAGGATGAAAAACAGCGCCGCGACAAATGTGAAGATCCATGTCTCGCGGAAGAGACGCGGGAAGTCGGTCGTGGCGAAATGCCATAACCGGCTGAGCGCCAGCGGCTCACTGCGATACACGACCGCGTGGGCGCGCGCGATGAGCTGGTTTAAATACGCTGTGATCTCGTTGCGCGGAAAGTCGCGTTTTGCCAGCGCCAGGTCGGAGGTAGTGGCGCGGTAAAGGCGCGCCAGATCCTGTACCTGGCCTTCAGACAGTCCCCGCATATCGGTCTGGCTCTGATCGAGCAGCCGGCTTAAGGTTTCCCAATCGCCTTTCCGGGACTGGTAAAATTCATCCGCACGCATAGGTGAATTATACATGACCCTTCCCGAAGAAACCCTTGATATTCAGACCCCTGAAAACGTTGCATTTGGTTACCAGGTTGCCGGAATTGGCTCGCGCTTCCTTGCCTGCCTGCTCGATACGCTGATCGTCGGTCTGCTTCAGGTGGTGATCCTGATTGTGCTGACCTTGATCATCAGGGCATTCGATGGCAATGCTTTTTCTGACCAGATCTCTGCCTGGGTCTATGCCGTCTTTGGACTGGTGGCAGCCATCTTCTACTGGGGGTACTATGTCTTTTTTGAAATGCTCTGGAACGGACAATCTCCCGGGAAGCGTTGGGTGGGCCTGCGCGTCATCCGCGGGGATGGTACGCCGATCACTTTATCCGAGTCGCTCATCCGCAACCTGGCGCGCCTCGTGGATCTGCTCCCGGCGGCGTACGGGGTTGGTATCGTCACGATGTTCATCGACAAACAGTCACGCCGCCTCGGGGATCTGGCTGCAGGTACGCTCGTAGTGCAGGATCGTGCCCCCATCACGATGCAGGACCTGGCGGTAAAACGGACAGTCCATCTCCGCCCGTGGGCAAATGTATCCCTGGATGGATTCCCCGTCGAACGCTTGACCAATAACGATCTGAGTCTGATCGAGGACTTTCTCCTGCGCCGTGATCAATTGACTCACCGCGAATCGCTCGCCATCCAGATCCTCAACGCGCTCCATCAGCGCCTCGGTCTTCCGCTGCCGACCCTGAGCAAATCGGAAGCAGAGGATATGCTTGCAGCAATCCTGCAGGCGGCACAGACTCGGGAGCGGGACTAGAAAAGGAAATATCATGGCAGTTACGGAAGCAGGAAAGAATAACAACAAATGGATCTGGATTGGACTTGGGTCTGCAGCCTTATTTTGTCTGTGCGCGGTGGGCGTTGCCGTGCTGGTATTCATGCGCATCGGTCAGCAATTCAAGGAGGGGATGAAGACAGATCCCGAGGGTGCCTCAAAAGCTGCCCACGCCATCGCCGATTATGAACTTCCCGAAGGGTATGAGGAAAGGATCGCCATGGATTTCTTCGCCTATACCATGGTGATGATGGGTCCCAAGTCGGCAGCCAATCCTGCTTCTACTGCCGGGCCGATGATCATGCTGGCGCAGTTCCAGGTGGCGACCAACCAGCAGCAGATGGAGGAACAGATGCGTCGTTCCTTTGAACAGCAGTCGGGGCGGCGCGGCTTGAAATTGGAAGTGGTGGATGTAAAAAAGATGACCATACGCGGGCAGGAAGTGGACGTGACCACTTTCGAAGGGAAAGACGATAATGGCTTTGTGATGCGACAAGTCCTTGCCACCTTTCCCGGCAAGGACGGGACCGCCCTCTTAATGATCATGGGCCTCGCACAAACCTGGGATGAGGCAGAGATCGACCAGTTCATTGAATCCATTCACTAAATCGCATACAATAGAGTTGTAATGGAGGCACGGATATGAACCAAATCAAACCGCTCAACTGGACTCCCAAACCCGGGGTTGGCTTTACCGTCGTTCGCCGCGAAGATGGCGGCATGACGTTAACGTTTACGGACCTATCTGATGCAACGCTCAATGAATGGCGCGACTTTGCGATGGAGCATTTGCTGGGTGTCGATCGCCGTACGCGTAATCTCTATGATATCCGCGCCGTAAAGGAAATTCCCGAGAAGGCAGTTCGCATGGCGGTGGAAGCGAACAGCGATCCTTCTGCCCGCAACATTCGCGTGGCTGTCGTCGTGGCTGACGAAGGAGTTGCCGAGTCCATCCGTGATGTGGCTGCCCTCGCACTCCCCACCACCGCGGCTGCGATGAAGATCTTCACGGACATAGACGAAGCCGAAGCCTGGCTTGCCCGCCCACTGGATCAGATACCCTAACGTACTACCGCGCTGAGTGCTACGCAATCGAAGCGTATATTGTAGACCGGTAAACAAGTAGACACGTGTAGATGAAATCTGACTCCTTGCAGATCGGGGGCCACACGTTCAAGTGGGGGAGCAGAACTCATGTGATGGGCATCCTCAACGTCACGCCTGACTCGTTTTCAGGAGATGGCATTCTCGCGCCCCCGAATAGCACCGGGACAGGTGTGAGCGGAGCCGTAGGCGAAGTCGATGCGGCCCTCCAACAGGCAAAACAATTCCTGGAATCAGGCGCCGACATCCTCGACGTAGGCGGCGAATCTACCCGCCCAGGCTCACAACCCGTCAACGCAGAGGAAGAGCTGGGGCGCGTCATCCCCGTCGTCGAAGCGATTGCAGGCGAATTCCCTGATGCACTCATTTCCATTGATACCTACAAAGCCAGAGTTGCGGAAGCAGCCTTCCGGGCGGGCGCGCATATCCTCAACGATGTCTGGGCTCTGCGCGCGGACCCTGAGCTTGCTTCTGTTGCCGCGGCGTTCCGTGCCCCTGTGATCCTGATGCACAACCGCAGCAACCCTGCCAGTGTGGAGGTGCGCGCACAGCTGGGCAACGCCTACCTCGGTTCTACGTATGAGAACTTGATGGAAGACGTAAAGCGTGAGCTCCTCGCCAGCGTGGAATTAGCGGTTCAAGCCGGTATTGAGCAGACGCAAATCATCCTCGACCCGGGCGTTGGCTTTGGCAAGACCCGCGAACACAACCTCGAGTTGATTAACCGGCTGGACGAGATCCGCCTCCTCGGGTTTCCAGTCCTGTTAGGTCCATCCCGCAAATCGTTCATTGGCTTTACACTTGACCTGCCCGCCGACCAGCGTGTGGAAGGCACCGCTGCGACGGTCGCCGTGGGCATCACCCGCGGCGCAGACATCATCCGTGTCCACGATGTGAAAGAGATGGCGCGTGTAGCAAAAATGGCGGATGCAATTGTAAGAACGAATCCGCGCTGAGTGCTTCGCAATCGAAGCGCATGGGAGACTCTATGTTTGGCGATTACGGCAAGGAACTGCTACGAAGCGGAATCATCGACGCGAAAACCGGCAACCGGGAGAGCGCACGCCGTTACCTGGACCGCGCCGTATACATCAGCAACGATCACGATGTGCTGGCAGAAGCCTGGTTCTGGATGAGCGAAGTCCTGGACGAAAAGGCAGAGAAACGCAAGGCATTGGAGAACTGCCTGGCTCATGATTTGCAGCATGCCCGTGCCCGGCGCTCCCTTGCAGTTCTCGACGGGAAGCTCAAAGCCGAAGAGATTGTCAACCCCGACCGGCTGCCGCTCGCGCCCGAGGGCCTGCGCCGCGCGAACGCCGAACGGTTCATGTGTCCCAAGTGTGGTGGGCGAATGAGCTTCGCGCCCGATGGACAGTCACTCCTGTGTGAATATTGCTCCCGCAACCAGCGCTTTAGTGCCGCCCAGCCGGGAACCGCCAGTGAAAAAGACTTCCTGATCGCCATGGCAACCGCCCGCGGACATGGCAAACCGCTCGACCAGCAGGTCTTTCACTGCGAAGGCTGCGGCTGCGAGTTTATCCTGCCGCCGAATCAAATCTCCTCCACGTGTGTGTATTGTGGCTCGCCACATGTTGTCAACTGGGAATCTGAAGAGCAGCTGCTCGCGCCCGATGGGATCATCCCACATGCATTCGACCAGAAGCGCGCCACCCAAATCTTGATTGAATGGGCGGAATCGAATCAGATCGAGCCTGAAAAACAAGCGGAGATGCCGCGCGGCCTCTATCTTCCGCTGTGGACGTTCGATCTCGGCGGCGGCATTGACTATGTGGGGGAAACAGTAGCCGCCGGAGAAATCGAGTTCAACAACAGCCAGCAAAAGAAGATCCGGGTGAGTGATGTTTATCCTGTTCAGGTAAATGACCTGCCAATCCCTGCCTCCCGCAAGCTGTCTGCTGTTTTCCTGAAACTGATTCCCACCTTCGAGCTGAGAGGTGTCAAGCCATACGATCCGCGTTACCTCGCCAACTGGCCCGCCGAAGTGTATGACATTCCGATGGCGGAAGCATCCCTCGATGCGCGCAGCCAGGGATATTCACGTTACAAGCGCGATCTGCCGAGTTTGCTCATCCCTATGGATCTCCTCTCCACCTCCTCTGCCAAACTGACCGTCGAATCCTTTCGCCTCAACCTGCTACCTGTGTGGGTGACCGAGCTTCCCTTTGGAGGACGCCAGCACCTTGTGCTCATCAACGGGCAAAACGGGACCGTGGAGAGCGATTTGCCTGAGAGGCCAAAGAAATCCAAAAAGCCTGGCGAGTCTGGTGGATTGATGGAATTTCTGTCTGATCTGCTGGATGGGTAAATAGTTTGAACCCTTATCTGCGTGAGCCTATCATGGGGGAAGTGATCCACATCGCCTGGAGACTGGCACGACCGTATTCGAGACGTTCTCGACACAATTGCTGAAATCCAAATCCAAAATACCTTACCACCGCTAATTCCGAAATTGGAAAGATTGCTTTGATTTGTTAAGCCAAGGGTAGGCTAAAAATGGCGGTTGAGCTAATTATGTCTCGACCACCGTTTTCTTTCATCTCAAAATTCATACTTCATCCTTCCGCCTTCCTCCTTTACAATACTCCCATGTCCTCCACCATCCCCATCCTGCGGGCGCGGCGTGAGCGGCGGCTCGCCCGTCAGCGCGCGAGTGAGTCTCGAACGCGAAGTACACTTCTCAGCGTGGGGACGATCCTGTCCTTGCTGTCTGCGGCGCTCATCATCGTAACTGCATTTGCCTATGTTAACCTGACGCGCGACCTGCCCTCCTCAGGAATTCTCCCCATTCTCCTAAATCCTCCAGACGGATTGCTGCTCCAGCCCACCCGCATTTATGATCGCGCGGGGGAGAACGTTCTGTTCACGTTTGCTCCCAACAACTCACAGCGTCGCTATCTTCCGCTCAGTGTGACAAATCCCCAGTATTTGCCGAAGTCGTTAAGCGATTCTGTCATTGCGAAAATCGATCCATATTTTTGGGAACATCCCGGCTACACCCTTAACACCATTACCAATTACGAATTACACCCCACCCTCGCCCAGCACCTCGCCTTCGACCTCCTGCTCTTCGACGAACCTCCCTCCTTCCGCCGCGCGCTCAGGGAACGGATCCTGGCGGCGCAGATCACGGCGCGCTACGGGCGGACACAAGTCCTCGAGTGGTATCTCAACTCGGCAAACTTCGGGCGTTATGCGTTCGGCGCGGAGGCCGCTTCACAGCTGTACTTCGGGAAATCTGCCGCGCAGCTGGCCACTGCCGAATCGGCGATCCTTGCGGCAGTGAGCGACGCGCCGAGTCTGAATCCATACGACGCCCCGCAGACCGCCCTGGAGCGCGGCCGTGAAACGATTACTCTAATGCAGATCCAGGGACTTCTTTCTGCCGATGCAGCCTTGAAAGCCAGAGGCGAGTCGCCGTTATTTCAGACCCCGCCTTCTCCCGAGCCCCAGCCTGCCGCGGCGTTCGTCAACCTGCTACTCACCCAGTTGGATACGCAGTTCCCGCGCGAACGGATGGAGCGCGGCGGATTGACGATCATCTCCACACTGGATTACGATCTTCAAAAACAGTCCTCCTGCGTGACCGCTTTCTACGCGGCGCGGCTCGCAGGTCTGCCCGATCCTGCCATTCAGTGCGATGCTTCGCGATTCCTGTCTGCGTTGCCGCCCGTAATAAAAGCCGAGAATTCTTCCGCGAGCGCCCTCATCACGGATCCCAAAACGGGACAGATCCTCACCGTGGTCGGAGAAACGTTCCAGGCGCAGGAAACACCTCTGGTCGCGGCGCATGATCCTGGGTCCGTGCTGGACGCGTTTATCTATCTGACAGGCTTCACCCGCGGTTTGAGTCCCGCCTCCCTGATCTGGGACATCCCTGGCAAGACAGACGTGCAAAACTTTGATGGTGAATATCACGGACCCATGCGTCTTCGGATCGCGCTGGCTAACGATTATCCTGCACCTGCGGCCCAGGTGCTTTCACAGATGGGTATCGAGAATGTCGAGGAGATCTCTTCCTCGTTCGGTGTGTCAGGCGGCGGTGAATTGTCCCTTCTGAACGCGGCGGGGGCGTTCGGCGTGTTCGCGCAGCAGGGAGTATATTTCGGTCAGGAATTTGGCGATACCTTCAAGCCCATCTCCATCCTAAGAGTGGAAGGCAACGATGGCAGCCTCTGGTTGGATTGGTCCACACCGCAAGCTAAACCTGTTGTGACCCCCGGTCTTGCCTATCTGATGAACCATGCTCTGAGCGATGCCAGTGCACGGTTGGATACGCTCCAGAGTTCGAATATCCTGGACATCCATACGCCCACTGCAGTGAAACTGGGGCAGACGGAGGATGCGCTCGATACATGGACGGTTGGTTACACACCCTCGCGTGTAGTCGTCGCGTGGACAGGTGCGCGTGGAGCCTCTCCTCTCCCGGAGGGATCAAGGGCAGTGGCTGTACTCTGGAATGCACTGATGCAGACCGCTTCGCAGAACCTGCCGCCAGATGGCTGGGCAACACCTGCAGATGTTTCGGTGGTCAATGTCTGTGATCCCTCCGGGATGCTGCCCACAGCCGATTGCCCGAATCTGGTGAGCGAGGTCTTCCTGAACGGGAATGAACCGATCCAGGCAGACACCATGTATCGCAAATACGCGGTCAACCACGAGACGGGACTGCTCGCGACGGTGTTCACTCTGCCTCAGCTGATCGAAGAGCGTGTGTATCTCGTTGTCCCGCCGGATGCGCGTTCCTGGGCGGAGGGTACAGGCCTCGAAATCCCGCCGGCAAACTACGATGTGATCCAGGTGCCACTCTTCGATGAGAATGTGAACATCACAGTTCCTGATTTGTTTTCTGAAGTGAATGGCTCTGTGCAGATCGAAGGCACCGCGGCGGGCGAAGGTTTTGTTTCGTATCGGGTGCTGGTGGGACAGGGACTGAATCCGCAGGAATGGATCCAGGTCACGGAAAGCAACGAGCCGGTGACAAATGGTTTGTTGACGGAATGGAACACGGATGGTTTGAGCGGGTTGTATGCTGTACAGTTGCAGGTCGTACGGAATGATCAAAGAGTGGATACGGCGATTATTCAGGTAACGGTAAAAGCTCAGTAGTGACGACTTCAGTCGTCCAATGATCGAATTGCTAAAAGCCACTACATTACAGGAGTCATCATGAGAACTGATCTTTTAATTACCGTTGGCGCGATTGGTTTTTTCTTCTTCATCCTGAACATAATTTTTCTTGGCATTATCTTTTTCATGCGCAGACGAATGGCTGCCGTGAGTCAGTGGCCGTCCACGATGGGCACGGTGCATGCCTCCTACCTGGAGCGCAGGCATTCGTCAGGCGATAGCGGCTCCACAAACTATCCTGTCGTGCAATATTCCTACCGGGTGGGTGGACAGGCTTATCAAAGCACAAAGCTTGCGCCGGGACCAGATGTGGGCGGTACGGGCGCAGGAAAGGTCGTTGCGCGCTATCCTGCGGGCGCGCAGGTGATGGTGTTTTACAATCCTCAGAATCCCTCTGACGCGGTGCTGGAGACAAAAGCACCTGCGCAGTGGATCCTGTGGCTTATATTAGTAATTTTCGATGTGGTCTTGTGCGGAGTGATTCCGATCATCCTGTGGTCGATGAACCAATAACGGTTACTCTGCCAGCCGCGCTCTTCGTTGTTCCAGCAGTTTTTGAATTCTTGTATACTTTTCGCGTGAAAGGGGAAATAACCACGCAAGGAGGATGGCTCCGCACAGGATGGTCGCTCCAAACGGCGAGACCAGCAGGCGAATCGTTTGCAGCGCTGCATCCGTTTGGGTGAATTGCAAAGTCCCCTCCGGCGGGGAAGCGTAACCGGATCTCCCCAGTAGCTGAAGCGTTATAAAGATGACGAGGGCCCCGGTCAATTTACGGATGAGGTTACGGATCCCGTAAAAGATGCCCTCCTGCCGACGACGGGTGCGCAGCTCGTCCCATTCGATCACGTCCGCGAACAAAGAATCGGGCAACGTGTACGCGGCAGAGACGCCAATTCCGGCCAGCGCGGCAAGCATAAGCAGATACGTTGTCTGGCCGGGCTGAATTGTAAAAATCAGCAACTGCACGATGACCCAGAACGCCATTCCCAGTATGTACGCTTCACGCTTGTTTCGCCATTTGGCCAGCCAGCGCCAGAATGGAATGAGCAGGATGCACACCGACATCAAGATCCCAAAGAACGCCGACTCATAAGCAATTTGTAACCCAAAGAGCCGAATGGAGGCAAGCTGGTTTCCCTGCGCCACCCAATACAGCAGAAAATAAGGGAAGATCACTACGACCATGTCCGTAGCTGACCAATTCAGCACATGAATTCCAATCATGTAACGGAATGGGATATTCTGCCACGCGGCTTGCAGCGTTTCCCGAAAAGGGAGTGACTCGGTTTGTTCAGGTCTAGACCGCTCACGGATAAAGACTCCGATGAGCAATAGAGGGATGGCGCCGAGTCCACCGAAGATCGCGCCCACCAGCATAAATCCCTGCTGTTGTGAGCCCCCCGCCGTCAGGACTCTATCCACGATGGCGGGTGCAGCGATCACCACGGTCAACGCACCGACCAGTTGGAAGAAAGATCGGAAGCTGGTCAGGGTGGTGCGTTCATCGTAATCCGAGGTCAGTTCCGGGGTCAGTGAAAGGAAGGGAACACCGACGAGGGTTTGCAGGGTATCGGCCAGCATAAAGGACAAAGTGATATAGATCAACAGTGCAGTCTGGCTTTCCCAATTGGGGGCAGACCACAGAGTGATGAAACTTAATCCAAAGGGAATGGCAAACCACAATAAGAATGGACGCCGCCGCCCCCAGCGTGTGTGCATGCGGTCGCTGAGAATGCCGATGATCGGATCATTGATCCCATCCCATACGATACCCAGGAGCGCGCCGAACGAGGCAAGCCGCGGCGCAAGCCCCACAACATCCGTCAGATATAGGGCGTAAAAAATGGAACGCATCATGCCCATGCTGGAGATTCCCCAATCGCCTGAGCCATATAGAATCTTCATCCAAAGCGGGAGCTGTGTCTTCGATGGTTCCATGTTTTAAAAAGATGCGCAAGTGTAGCACGAGTTGAAGAAGATCAAAGTAAAAATCGAGATCCTGGATAACTGATCCTTTGCTTGGCCATACACCCGACATTGTGCAGATGCATGTGGGGAATTGACCTTCAAAAGCTTTCAAAGCTGAAATCTCAAATGTCGCGGTTTCGTAGCACGATCGTAGGGCAATAATCAATACGATTCTCAACCCGTTTGATAAAATGCCGCTGGTTCAATCAAAGCCATATTCTCAGTTTTCGGGCAGACTTGAAGACCTTCTTAACGATGAAGTTTCAATGATGCTCAACAATGTTCACTACACGATGTCCCGAACTGCGCTCTCTCTAAGTCTCCTTGTTTTCCTTCTTACAGCCTTTTTCCTAAACCTCGATCCAACGCGGGCGATCGGTAACGCTGATGGAGCTCTGCCCGATTTTGCAGATTTCAGCCGGTCGGTCCAAAACGGGGATGCGAATGCACTACGCGGTGTGTATGTGACGGATGTGCTTGCGCTGCCTGTCGTCCAGCAGCCCCTGGATCGCCCTTATTATGTATCCAACCGCGAGGGCGAAGCCACGCAGTTTGGTATGGCCTCCCAGTATGGAAATATCGGATTGCTGGCTCACAACACTCTTTCCGGGAAAGTCTTTTCAAAGCTTTACACTGGTCAGCAAGTCCGTCTGGTGTATGGGGACGGAAGGGTGGAAGAGTTCGTTGTCGCGGACATCCTGCGTTTCCAGGCTTCAATGCCTGAAAGTGTTTCCAGTTCCTTCTATAATCTGGATCGGAACGAGACGCTGTCAGCAGGGGAAATGTTCAATCGAGCCTACGTGGGGGAACATCGCCTTATTTTCCAGACCTGTATTGAAGCAAACGGAAACATGAGCTGGGGACGCTTATTTATTATTGCGCTACCGAAACCGTAAGAAGGGCGTTTCATTCCTGTAAGTCGATATTACTTAACTGAAAGGTGAAATCTCGTTCCCTGTTGCTATAATAGAACTGAACGAAATCCGAAAATAGCAAACCCGTCGAAAGATGGGGACGCAAAGCCATTGGGTCTACCACCCCACCTCACGGGGTCAGGATTGCCAGGTTGCCGAAGATAAGATGATCTAAGAAACTTCGCGAGCCTGGTCAATCCCCAGGCTCGTTTTGTTTGAACCTTATCATCTATTCGTCCGATAAAGGCAAACCCGTCGAAAGATGGGGACGCAAAGCCATTGGGTCTACCACCCCGCCTCACGGGGTCAGGATTGCCAGGTTACCGAACTCGAATGAAATCCCCCATTTCAGCTTGAGCGCCTTTATCGCACCGGAGAATACAATGACGCTCAAAGCTTACACTCATCGAACCACTCTGAATGCCATCCTGCTACTGGCACTTTTAAGTTGCCTATTTGTCCACCCGGCTCCGGCCCAGGCGCTGGGAAATGGCGCAGCCGCTCTCCCCACGTTTGCTGAATTTACAAAAGCCGTTCAAAATAGCGAAGCCAGTGTCTTGCGCGGAGTATATGTGCCTGAGGTTCTCGCCTTACCGATCATCCAGCAACCAGCTGGAAATGCCGGTTATGTCTCCAGCAAGATCGGGGAAGTGACGCAATTTGGCATGGCAGCTCAGTTTGGGAATGTCGGGTTACTCGCTCATAACCACCTCTCAGGCAGTTTTTTTTCACAGCTCGCCGTCGGGCAGGAAGTCCGTTTGGTGTACGGAAATGGGACGGTTGAGTATTTCGTGATTGCGCAGATATTGCAGTTTCAGGCTCTTGACCCCAATAGTCCATACAGTTCATTTCGCGATCTGACCAGTAATGAAACAATGTCCGCTGAGCAATTGTTCAACAAAGTCTATCGTGGTGAACGGCATGTGACGTTCCAGACCTGCATTGCCGGCGCCGATAGCTTGAGCTGGGGACGTCTATTTGTCATTGCGACCCCAAAACCGCAAATTGCCGGTATGAATCGGTTTGATCCAAAGGTAAATCCGTAGTGGAACGATCCACAAATCATGGACTGCTCACCCCAATTGGGGTGAGCAGTTTTATTTTATGAAGTTCTAATCTACCCTTATCCATGGTGTGGTTATAATCCTGTTTTACAGGATTCCTATGAGCGCCGATCGAAAACTTAGTGTACAGGACAAGCTCAATCTACTGATCAAGAAAGGGACGGGGCATCTCGCGCCGCCTCAGCCGAAAACCCATCATGAGATTGATTCGGTTGTTGCCGGCGACTTCTGCGCGACGCCGCTTGGAGATGTCTTTTTTGCGGAACAGACATATCTGACCGATTATCACCACGGCGTTTCGCCCCTTCAATCCCCTCTTCCGTTTTCATTGATCTCGCAATGGGCGAATGACCCGCGCCTGGCGGAGATCCCGCTTTCGAAATTTGCCTTCCTCGATACGGAGACATCCGGTCTGGCAGGCGGCACGGGGACCTATGCCTTCCTGGTTGGAATCGCTCGCTTTGTGGATGGGCAGTTCGTGCTGCGACAATTCTTCATGCGTGACCCTGCGGAAGAGCCTGCCATGCTGGAAGCTGTGGCGCAGTTCCTTGCACCGGCGCAGGCGCTCGTTACGTTCAACGGCAAAGCCTTCGACGCGCCTTTGCTGACGACTCGTTATCATTTGCATCGCATTCCTGTCCCTTACAAAGGCTATGCTCATCTCGATCTTCTGCCTCTGGCGCGCCGGCTATGGCGGGACCGGCTTGAATCGCGGGCGTTGAAATATCTCGAACTGCATATTCTGGGCATGACCCGCACGAGTGAAGAAGTGCCGGGTTATGAAATTCCCTGGTTATATTTCGATTATTTGAAATCAGGAGATGCGCGCCCGCTGGCGGGCGTGTTCTATCACAACGCGATGGATGTAGTTGCCATGGCGGCCCTGCTGGCGCACGTCAATGGTGTGGTGGAAAACCCGTATGGCGGGCATGTGGAGCACGGTCTCGATTTTGTCGCACTCGGTAAGTTGTTTGAGGACCTTGGCCGCTGGGAGGAAGCCGCGCGCCTGTTCGAGCGGGGGCTTGAGCTTAATTTAACGGAATCAGATTTCGGCCTGGCGGTGAAGCGGTTGTCCATTCTGCAAAAGAGGCGCGGCGACTTTAGCGAAGCCCTCCGGCTCTGGGAGGAGGCGGCAGCGAACGGTCATATTTATGCTCATATCGAAATGGCAAAATATTATGAACACAAGTGCCGGGACGTGAAGACCGCCATCCAGTGGACCCGCTCCGCGCTCGAGCACGTGGAACAGGCCGATCTGCCCGTCTATATCCGAAAACATTGGCTGGACGAGATTCGTCATCGTTTGGCACGTCTTGAACGAAAAGACAGTATATAATGTGACCATTCATCTCATCGGAGGAGCCACATGAATATTTCTGTTTCGCAGGCGTCGGGGAATGTCCCGGTGACCGTTATTAAACTTGATGGGCAATTGGATGGCCAGAATTTTCAGGAACTGATTACCAAAGCGCAGGAACTCCACGGCGCAGGAGCGCGTGATTTCCTGCTGGATCTGAGCGACCTGACCTACATCAGCAGTGCCGGGCTCGTTGCATTGCACAGTGTGGCTTTGATGGCGCGCGGCGAGGAACTTCCCGATATGGAGGGCGGCTGGGCTGCTTATCGCTCGATGGGACGTTCCGGGGAAGCAGGTGTTCAAAAGCATGTAAAGCTGCTCAACCCGCGCAGCGAGATCATGAGTGTGCTGGATATGGTGGGATTTAGCAGGGTCTTTGAGATTTTTACTGATCGCGATGAGGCTCTAAAGTCATTCTAGGAACGGTATCAGCGACCTGCCAGGAAACTGGCGGGCGCCGTTTCCATTCTTTTTCCTGTTAAGCCTGTAGTGGCTTGATTCCCTTTTTAAGAGTTTGGATTATTGTAGGAAGCGGCAATCATTGAGGAGTCAGCATGAAGAATATCGGTAACCTTACCATCATTGCCCTGGTCATACTTAATATCGTTGTCTGGCTCGTTTTTCCACCTGTATACAATGGAGACCCGAACTTCCTGCGCAGGTATGCGGGGGAAGTCATTGGATCGAACAATATCGTCTTAATGGCATGTTCGCTTTTTTTGTCAACGCGGCCGAAGTGGGCGGAGAAATATTTTGGCGGGCTCGACAAAATGTACATCACACATCGGCATACCGGGACCGCCGCTTTGCTGCTGATCTTTGTACATGTGTTGACGGTGCCCATTACAACGACAGGCTGGCGGCTCGGGAACTACCTGGCGGTCATCGCTTTTGCGGGTATCGTCAGCATTGTGCTGATCACACTTGCCCCGCGCATTCCATTCCTGAACCGGCTCGCGGGTAGTGACTACAACGATTGGAAGAAGCTCAAACGCTGGATCGGCATCTTTTTCATACTGGGTTTCCTCCACTCCTTGAATGTCGATGCTCTCGATGCAAAGATCGCCATCACGTGGACAATGATGTTTTTCATCATTGGCACAGTTTCCTACCTCTATACGGAAGTCTTCGGAGGCATCTTTAAAAAAGTCCTTCCCTACCGGGTGGAAGCGGTGAAGCACCCCAACAACTCTAGCACCGAAGTCACTCTACGTGCCAGGAAGGAACCGATTAAGAAACAGCGCGCCGGACAATTCCTGTTCGTACGTTTCCCGGGCGACCGGGCTCTCAATGAATCCCACCCGTTTACGATTTCCAGCGCGCCGGCCGAGGATGTGCTGCGCCTGACGATCAAAGCCAGCGGCAACTTTACACGCGACCTATTTGCAAGATTGAAAGAGGGCACAGAGGCAGTCATCGAAGGCGCCTACGGCATGTTCGACTATAAGACCGGTGGGCAAAAGCAGATCTGGCTTGCGGGCGGGATCGGCCTGACGCCCTTCCTGTCCTTTATCCGCGATATGAACGGGGCGCTGGCTCACGATATAGATTTTTATTATACAGTCCGTCATCCAGAGGAAGCGTTATTCATAGACGAGATCAAAGCCGCGGCGGAAAGGAGTCCGCGCTTTAAGCCGCATATCCGTTTTTCGGCAACGGAAGGATCATTGACCATCGATCACATCCTCAACAACGCCGGTGGAAATGTAAAAGATCACCATGTCTACCTGTGTGGGCCGCTGCCCATGATTCAGGCGTTTGAGAAAAAGTTTCTTGAATTGGGCCTGCCTCCCGGTCAAATCCATTATGAAGAGTTCAACTTCCGGTAGAATGTGATTACGAGGAATAAGAAATGGAAATCACAGTCAATCTACAACAGGCAAACGAACCCATCGCCATTATGCGTCTGCAGGGCAGCATCGATGCGTCGAACTTTGTACAAATTGTGGACAAGGCGCAGGAGATCTATCGGAACCCTGCCCGTAACCTGATCCTGGACTTGAGCGGAGTTCCCAGTATCAGCAGCACAGGTTTAGCTGCCATTCATAAGGTCGCCCTGATTTATAGTGGCGTACCCGACCAAATGAGGCATCCTGATCTGACGCACAACAGCAATGCACGCAAGCATGTCAAGCTCCTCAGCCCGCAACCTGAGGTGGAGAAGGCGCTGGAGACGGCTGGCCTAAAACTGTTCTTCAAAGTGTTTCACGATCTGGACAGCGCACTCAAATCATTCTAACCTTCAAGAGGCCATCATGTATAGAAGATACCGGGAACGTCGTCGCCGCCGCAATTACGATCGAAGGGAGGATCGCTCTCGTCGAGGATTTACCTCTGCATTTCGCACGCCGGCTGCTCAGATTGCGGTTCTTCTTATTGTAGCGTTGATTATTTACCTCATTCTGCAAAGCGCCGGCGGATAACCAAGCTGGCGGAATGAATAACTCCCTCTACCGCAGAGGGAGTTATTCATTCCGCCACAACCCGGTTGCGCCCGGCTTCCTTGGCTTTGTACATCAGGCGGTCTGCCCGCCGCAGGATGTCTTCCAACGACTTGTCCTGGTTGTTTGCCTCTGTCACCCCAATGCTCACCGTCGAGCGAATTAATTGGCCATCCACATTGGACTCTGTCTGGGACCAGGCCCTCTGCACACGTTCCGCAACGATCTTGGCCTGCTCCAGATTTGTCTCTGGCAGGAGCAAGCCGAATTCCTCGCCGCCCAGGCGCCCGAACGTATCCTGGGTACGCTTCTGTTCGAGGATCACCAGCGATAAGTTTCGAAGAACCAGATCGCCAGCGTAGTGCCCATAGCTATCATTGATGTCCTTGAAATAATCTGCATCAAGCACCAGCACGGAGAATTGCCTGCGGTAGCGCACAAAGCGCAGGAACTCACTCTCCGCAATATTGAAAAAGTGACGGCGCGTCAGACTTTTCGTCAGTGAATCGATATTTGCCAGGTATGCCACCATCTCCTTGGCGTCCTTTTCCTGGATGTATGCCTTAAAGGACTTGCGGCGGTAGGATTGGATCTGTATGCTGGATGTCAGCCCAATGATGTGCACAATCAATTGTGCGATCAGGATCATGGTCAGCGTGGCGGTATCAATGCCGGTTTTATGGAAGTAATCAATATAGAGAATGCCAGCAGAGAAAACGGACGCCAGGGCAAATGTTTTAGAGATCTTGAGTGGTGAAATAATGTAGATGGCGAAGGGCAGAATCACATCATAGGCGGTCGTCAGAAAGCTCGCCGGGCGCGTAAAATTGAATAACAGGAGGAACAGGATCACAAAGCATAACCAGCCCAGCATGAGACGATCATGGACCCGTACTTTGGCAGTTTTGCGGATGGCAACCATCAGCAGGAGGGAAACTACGATGAAACCGGCCCGGAACAGGCTCATCCACAGCAACAGGTCTGGCCTGTCCTTGTAAAGTAGGGCATCTGCACCAGCCATGCCCGCCACACTCAGTGTTGCAAAAAGGATATAAAAACTACTTTGCCTCTTATCGTCCTTTAGATGGAAGATGCGGTAATCCCCTTCCAATTCCCCAAGATCCAGAAGATATCGGCGCCAAAAATTATTGAGCATTCTCAACTCATGAACACGACTCAAATCATACACTATATTCCAAGCTTGTGTAGCCTTGTGTTTCAGTCTTAATACGAATTGTTTCTCTGAAATTCATCATTCGAAGTGATAAAATCCCTGTAAACATGTTGGAGGAGATATGACTTCTCAGATCGATGAACTGGTTCGAATGCGTGACATCGAAACCCTTTATGAACTTATGACGGAAGACGATGAATGGATCACCCAGCTCGATGCGGCGGAAGGACTTGTCCGGCTTGGTGACCGCCGCGGCTATGAGTTTCTGTTCAGCGCCACGCTGAGCGACGATGAGGCGATCCTGGAAGTCGCCCAGGAGATTCTGGATTCACCGGAATTCACAAAGATGCGAAATGAGATCGAATCGGAACGCCAGCGCAGCCATCACCTCCGCATGGAATCGGCGAAGAAGCGTCTTCAAAATGGCGGTAAGGTTTTCCGCTACAGAATGGTCTACCTTCCTGCCGGAGCCCTCATGGGTGATGATCCGATGAGTAAAGGCTTTCCCGTCCCGGCTCTGGAAGAGCACGGCCTGGAAGGGTGGGAGGTGGTTCACATGCTTCCGAGCCGCAGAGCCCTGCTTGTCGGTAGCATTGATGATCACTTTACCGGAGCCTATTTCCTGCTCAAAAAAGAGTTCCTTCCCAGCGAAGGTGCTGAATTGGATAAAGAATAAGGAGGTCGTATGTGCGTGATTTGTGCTGCCATTCCCGCAGCAGCTGCAATTGGAGCCAAGCTGAACGCAGATCAAATTCGGAAGGAAGAGTCCCTCCGCCTGCCCGTCTCGAAAGTGACGGCCATCGTGATCGGACTTTTGATGGTTGGTTCGGCCATTTACCATACACTGCGCTGGGAGAATTAATGATGGGACGTTTTGTTCAGGTCTTGATTCTTATCCTTTTCCCTGCCCTGGTGCTCGCGTCCTGTTCCGGAGGATCTGCTCCCGATGTATTGACGACTACCACCATCCTGGCGGATGTCGCACGCAATGTCGCTGGAGATCGTCTTTCCGTTGGGTCGCTTTTGCCTGCCGGGACGGATCCACATTCGTATCAGCCGGTGCCGCAGGATGCCGCAATGGTTGACAGGAGCAAGGTGCTGGTCGTCAATGGTACAGACTATGAGACGTTCCTGCAGCCATTGCTGGACACAGCAGACGGAGAGGAAACTGTGATCGAAGCCTCCAAGGGCATTCGTCTCCGTTCAGAGATAGACGATAAATCGGCGATGGACCCGCATATGTGGCTTGATCCCAATAATGTAATTGTGTATGTCGATAACATCCGGGAAGGGCTGACGGAGTTCGATCCGGATGGAGCGGATGTTTATGAATCCAACGCGAGCGCCTATATTGACCATCTCACCGAACTGGATGCGTGGATCAATGGGCAGGTCGCGCAAATCGAGCCGAAACATAGAGTGCTGGTGACCAACCATCAAGCCTTCGGCTATTTTGCGGAGCGCTATGGTTTTATCGTAGTCGGTGCCATCATTCCAAATTTTAGTACCGACTCTTCTCCCTCTGCCCAGCAACTGGCGGACCTCATCGAGCAAATCAAGCTCTACGATGCACCTGCAATTTTTCTGGATGCATCTGACAACCCGGATCTGGCAAAGCAAATCGCGGCGGAAACGGGTGTGAAGGTTATCAGTGACCTGCACCTCGAATCGCTGACCGATGGTGGACCCGCCGGCACCTATATTGACATGATGAGAGACAACGTTACCAAGATCGTTCAGGCTCTCCAATAGTTCGCTCTGTTCAGAGCGCAGCCATCCTCCCTGGCGCCAATCGTCAGGGAGTGCATATGAGACAGAGCACATGTATCCACATACCCACCATGAATTGAATAAGCCGATCCTCGATGTGCAGCGTATCAGCGTGCGTTACAACGGACGCCTGGCACTCGAGGATGTCACCTTTCATCTTCACGCCGGGGAACGTATCGCCGTCGTGGGGCCGAACGGTGCGGGAAAAAGCACCCTGTTTAAGGTGGTGGCTGGCGTGCTGCCGCCCAGTACGGGCGAAGTGAATATTTTTGGCTCGCGCCCGCGCAGTCATGTCTGTATTGCCTACATTCCGCAACGCAGCCAGGTGGATTGGAACTTTCCGGTGAGCGTGGCGGATGTGGTCATGATGGGGCGCTCGGCAAAACTTGGACTGTTGAATTGGCCGCACAAAAGAGATTGGGAATATGTCCATCGTGCGCTGGAGATCGTGGAATTGTCTGACCTGGCGCAACGTCAGATCGGTCAACTTTCCGGCGGGCAACAGCAGCGCATGTTCATCGCCCGTGCACTTGCGCAGGAAGCCGAACTCATGCTGATGGATGAACCCCTGAGCGGGCTGGATACTCCTTCACAGGAAGGACTGCTGAATCTGCTGGATACCTTAAGAAATCAAAATGTCACCGTGATGGTGGCAACCCATGACCTCGACCAGGCTACCCGTCACTTTGACCGCATTATGCTGCTTAACCATCGCATCATTGCCTTCGATGTACCGCAAAATGTAATGCACACGGATCACCTGTTACAAGCCTATGGCGGCCGTTTGAAAATTGCGTCCGGGGGAACGATGCTGGTGGACGATTGCTGTCCACCTGAATCATAATTCATGTCTTTCTTGCTTGAGCCTCTACAATATGAATTCATGCAGCGCGGCATGATTGCTGCGATCCTTGTGGGAATTCTCTGCGCGGTGATCGGCACCTATGTTGTCCTGCGTGGGATGGCGTTCTTTGGGGATGCGCTGGCGCATACAATTCTGCCCGGTATTGCACTGGGCTATCTGCTTACTGGAGGAGCGCGCGAGCCTCTCTTCTGGTGGGCGCTGGGGACTGCCGTCGTGGCGGCGCTTGGGATCGGTGCGATCAGCAAGAACTCGGAGCTCAAGGAGGATACAGCCATTGGCATTATCTTTGCCGGGATGTTTGCGCTCGGGATCGCCCTGATCTCTACCGTACGAAGCTATGCTGTGGACCTGAGTCATTTTCTTTTTGGGGATGTGCTAAGCGTTTCCACGCAAAGCCTGTGGTTGATCCTGATCTTCGGCCTGGCCGTCCTGCTGGTTGTGTTCGCCCTCTACAAGGAATTTTTAACCCTGTCGTTTGATCCCATTCTTGCAACCACGCTGCGACTGCCAGTGGGTTTGCTCAACAATCTTCTGCTGGCTCTCATCGCCGTGACGGTCGCGGTCTCCCTGCAAACGGTGGGCGTGGCGCTGATGGTGGCGATGCTGGTCACGCCTGCAGCGACGGCATATCTGCTCACCCGGCGCCTGTTCAGGATGATGCTGCTTGCAGCGGTCTTTGCCTCGCTTTCCGGGGTCATCGGCCTGTATCTATCCTATTACCTGAGCATCGCCTCCGGCGCGGCCATTGTCCTGACGGCTACATTTTTCTTTTTGCTTGCATTTGTTTGGAAGAAAGTAAAGGAACGGCAGTAGACCGTTCCTGAGGGACTGCCCTATTTGGAACTGGCGTTACGTCGAAGCCAGTTCTCAATCAAGCGCTGGGTTCTCAACTGTCGTCCCTCGGCGTTGAGGTGATAGGGGGTATCGAAGAAATATTTATCAGGCAGGCACACTCCATCGAACGGGGTCAGCACAGGAATGGAGGAACGCTCCTCGAATGTTTCGAAGAACTTTGCCATCAAAGCCTCGCCGGTGATTTTACAATTTCGTTTGCGGCTGGCAGGCGGCTCGAAGTAGACTTCAACACCCTTTTCCTGGGCTCTCTGATTAAAGTGCTCTAGAAAAGTGAAAATGTCCTCCTGAAACGTGGATGCGAAATAGGGCACGGAGGGTATTTTCCTCGGCGTCGTGGATGCTTCCTGCAGATGACCGACAAAGTCGCCATTGGCATCATATTTCGTACCGAGAAAAATACTACGCATTTCATCCAGCGAGCCACCAAGCAGATACCGGTTTACTTCCCGGTTGACTTTTCTCTGCAACATCGTGGCATAGATAGCCGATGCCTCACTCCAGGGATCGGAGAGATACCTGACCCTGCGCGGCGAATATTCAATCCAATCGGATAGAAATGCGCGATCTCCTTGCATAATGCTCTCATACGAAAACATGTTGTATTCCAGGCTGATGATGACTACATCGCCGGGGCGGAGATACTCTTCGAGCTCGCGCAGTGGCGCCAGTCCCAGCCCGGCATGCAATCCATCATTGATGACTGGAACGCCAAGCGCTCTCTGCATAAGTTCTGCGTCCAGCCCAAACGAGACATTGGATCCGCCAACGAGAATGATCCGTGGGCTTGGTGTGTTCTTCAACAACTCGAGCTGAAGACGACTGCCCGCAAAGTAGTGATTGGGGTCAGGTTTGATCGCCACGAAGACGAGTGCGATCATGCCCGTGGTCAGCACAATGACCTGCAGCAGGCTGATAAAAAAGAGTCGGACTTGTGCAGGCATCTGCGATCCTAAAACTGGAAGTAAATAAAGGCTTGCTGGACACTCGCATAGGAGGTGCCCAGAATCAGGATCGCGGCCAGCAGAGAGGCATACACCACACGCCGCAGAAAGACGGGCTTCTGGTTAAGCTGCTCCAGCAGATTTCCACGGTATTGCAGGATCTCGATCACCAGGAGGATGATCAGCGCCAATGCGGTCAAGGCGAGGACCGCACGCGACTCATCCGTCACGGGTTCGATAATCTTAAAGATTGTATTGACAACGGAATACAGCCCGAGGCCTGATGCCTCCTGCGCTCCCTCCACGAGCATCTTCCAGGATTGAGCCAGATACGATGGCCAGCCGCTGACGAGGTGGCGGGCGATATATAGGGCGTCACCCAGAGATACAGCTCGGAAAAAGATCCAGGCAAAGGTGACCAGCGAGAATGTGATCAGCATGGCCAGGGCAGCCTTGAGCCGCGGCAGTTTGTCTAATCGCATCAGAGCGGAGAGACGCTGCCAGAAGGGCTCTGTCAGCGTGGAAAGGACAAAATAAAAACCATGCAGCGCGCCCCAGATGATGTAGGTCCAGTTGGCGCCGTGCCACAACCCGCTGATCAGAAAGGTGATGAACAGGTTGAAGGCCCAGCGGGGCTTGCTGACGCGGTTGCCCCCCAGCGGGATATAAACATAGTCGCGGAACCAGGTGGAGAGGGAGATGTGCCAGCGGCGCCAGAATTCCGAGATGGAGCGCGCAAAGTAGGGATGATCGAAGTTTTTCATTAGCCTCACACCCATCACCTGCGCCGATCCCAGCGCGATGTCGGAATAGCCGGAGAAGTCACAGTAGATCTGAATGGCAAACGCCAGCGTTGCCAGCACCAGCGCGGGACCGTCATAGCTGGTTGGGTCGCCATAGACCGGGGTCACAAAGCGGACCATGCGGTCTGCGACGACAACCTTCTTGAACATGCCCCAGGCCATCCACTTCAAGCCATCGGTCACGCGCGGATAATCGAAATGGTGTTCCGCATGGAGCTGGTGCAGGACGTTCTGCGGGCGCTCGATGGGACCCGCCACCAGCTGCGGGTAATACAGCACATAGAGAGCCAGATACCCAAAGTGCCGTTCCGCTTTTTGATGTCCGCGATACACTTCAATAGTGTAGCTCAGCGACTGAAAGGTATGAAAGGACAGTCCGATCGGCAGGATGATCGAGAGGTTTTGGATGGGGTAATTCCAGCCGATGAAGTTGGCGAGCGCTGCCAGGTTCTCATTGGCAAAGTTGAAATACTTGAAGAATGCCAGCATGCCGATGTTGGTCAGGATACTGGCGATCAGCACCCAGCGCTTTGTTCGTCCCTCAAATTTCTCCAGACCCAGCCCGGCAAAGTAATCCACGGTAATGGTCACGATCAGAATGAGGATGTATTTGGGGATAAATGCCATGTAAAAATAGCAGCTGGCAGCCAGCAAGAGCAGCCAGCGGAAGCGGTGCGGCAATAGGAAGTATGCGGTTGTGACAAGGGGGAAAAAGATGAGGAACGCGGCAGAGTTGAACAGCATCTTCGACTTTCTTTTCGCGAAGCGAGATTATAACTGAAAAGAATTCGACGCTCTGGATGCCGTTCCTGTACGAGTTCTCAGCGCGGCTGCCCGCGGACCTGGAAGTTAAGCTTGTCCACAATGGATTGAATTGCCTCAGGGGCACGCGGATGTCTTTCGGCATGGTGGAACACGACCGTCAACAAAAAGGGACCTGCATGTTCCTCAACCGGCATCCACTCTTCAGTCAGCATCACGCCCGGGCGGCGGTTTACCTGAACCACGTGGTGATCATAATGGACCAACTGCTGCGCCTGATCGCGTGTACAAATAGCGACCGCCTGGTTCGGATTGATCGGGTTGATTGATTTGCGCATGCAGTTTTTATTTTACAAGCGAGTAGCCGATGGAGGAAAGCTCCGGCTTGGGCCAGTCCTCGGTGACGTGCCAGCGACTCCCTGCGCCCCAGCCCCGAATCCGAAGGACCAAGCCTGAATCAGACTCCGCACTGTCATAGACCGCGAAACGTCCTGCTCCCAATTTCCAGGCTTGATAGCTGCATGGATCTGTGCTGCAGTCCCTGCCCCAGATGGCTTCTGCGTCCTGCTGGAAAAAATTTGTGCATTGACCCGGCGCCAGAGAAAACGCGCCTGTTCTCTCTCCCTCCGTCAGCGCCAGCCAGACGTCCGTTGAGCTATGGTTACACAGAACGCCATTGATCGAAACCTCGGTCTCACTCTCTTCCAGAATAAAAAAGCCCAGGCCTGTGATGGCAACAAGGACCGTAATAAGGATCAGCTTGGTGGAAAGCTTCTGCATCATCAATACATCTCCAGGGTATGGTTTTGCCAGGCAAAATGGCGATTTCGCTTCTCGAGGTCGGCCCACTCAAAACGAATACGGGTACATGACGACGATCGAAGGCGAGGGTTACGACTCATTTCATTCCCCCGCAATCGTAAAAGAAATGCCTCTACCGCCGGGAAGTCTTCGAAAAGAACGTCTGCCGGTCGAAAACAATCAGCAGAACAGCAAACAGGACATAAACACCCATCAACAGCCACGTCGATTCTGCCATTCCCAGACCGCGATTGATCACCACCAGACCGTTCTGAAGGCCGTGGAGAAGTGTGACCGCCAGCAAACTTCCGCCGCTGTGAACATAGGCCCATGTGAGGATAACACTAAGGGCCACCAACCCGAGCGTCTGGGGAATGGCTGGCGCCCCCACCGACATCATGCCTGGCAGAAGCAGGACGAGATGAATAAGTGCCCAGGGAAATCCTAAGAGCAGAGAGGCTTCGAGGGGAGAACAGGACTTAAGCAGACGATCCAGTGCAAAGCGCCGCCAGCCGAGTTCCTCGAACCATGCCAGTGGGATGGTCGCCAGGATGACAAATGCGGTGCCAGGTGAACTCAAGTCCGCTTGAATCGATGTTCCCAGCAGGATACCCGTGATCAGTACGGCCACTCGCAGCAAGGCTCCCACTCCCGCGCCGATGAGTGTCCATTTCCAGGTGCCGTGGATGGTGGAAAACAATCGACGGATCCCCTGCGTTCCCTCGCTAAGCAGGACGATTGAAATGCAAACAATGGTTGGAATGAGGACCAGAAGGATTGGAACCAGCAGGCTCCTTTGCACAACCGGCAGGGGAAGAAAATAGGTTGCGAAGGAAAGTCCAACGGTAAGGACCACGAACCATGCAACGGAATAGCGTTTGAGCATATTTACTTTCCCTTGGCCGGGGAGATCAGGATCTTTCTTGGTCTTTTTGCTGCATGAGGGTCATCCCTATCAGGCGGGAGACAACCACCGCGACATAGCCGATACCGGCGAACTGTTCCAGCATCACGATCACTCGCGCTGGCGGCGTGATCGGCAGGATATCACCCAGACCCGCGGCTGTAAGGTTGGTAAAACTGAGGAATAACAGCTCCAGAAAGGTGCGCGGCTGATCTGGATTGTTGAGTCCCACAAAGCTGCCAGGGAATAACGTCTGGCAGAGGAGATACAGATAAGCAAATCCCCAGGCGAGCAGGGTGAAGGTGGCGCCAGCAGCGAACAACTCGTCGGTGGTCACCCGGTAATCCTTCAGCATATAGGCGACCATGCTGCCGGCAGCGTAGAAATATAGCACCGCTTCCAGCAGCGAGGACAAGATCAGCAGAATGGGATCGTCAAAGAGGATGTAGAGAAGGGAAAGCATAATGGCGGGCGCCACAAGGGCCCAGCCGATCCAGGTGAGTGCCGGGCTGCGATCGATGACCCAAACAACGAGCGCCAGGATCAGAAGTCCGACTACACCGAGCAGCACCCGTCCGCTCGAGTTTTCGCTGAGCGCAGCGTACAGGAGGAGGCTCAAGAGCTGTGCGGCCAGCAGGAAGGCGGATGGATGTTGGCGCGTGAGAGCGCGCCAACTCATAAGCGGGTGATTATGGTTCTTCATGTCTTCAATTGTATCCTTAGAAGCGTCTCATGACTTTCACGGTTCTCGTGGTTACAATCGCTTGGTCTGGCCCTGAGGCTCCTCATGGGAGTGGTATCATTCACGCTTATCTCAAAACAAACAGGTGAAGATGTCATTAAAAACTGAGGACCGTCACGACCCATACGCCGCGCTCCGGCACCGGGATTTTCGACTGCTGCTTTCGGGTCGTTTTCTGACCGCCTTCGGCAACGAAATGCTTTCGTTTGCCATCGGCTGGGAATTATGGCTGCGCACTCATGAAGCTTTCGCGCTGGGCATGGTGGGGCTGGTGCAGGTCGTCCCGGTCCTCCTGCTTTCCCTGCCTGCCGGTCATCTAGCGGACCAATACAATCGCAAACGGATCGTCTTGATCAGCGAGCTCTTTCTCGCTCTCTGTGTCCTGGGACTGGGATGGCTTTCCTACACGGAGGGACCCCTGGTCCTGATCTACGCCCTCCTCCTGGGAATCGGGATCGCACGTGCCTTGAACGACCCGGCCTCTTCGACGCTGCTGCCGCAGACGGTTCCCCCTCATCTGTTTTCGAACGCAGCCACCTGGAGTACCTCCACCTGGCACATTGCATCCATTGCCGGGCCCGCCCTTGCCGGTCTCTTAATTGGCTTCTTCCACTCTGTGACATTTATCTACATCTTTGACGCATTTGCCGCAATTACCTTTTGTGTTCTGCTGGCGATGATCAAAGGCAGGGAGCTGGCACTGGCGGAGAAATCCCCCACATGGAAGTCGTTGACCGAAGGCTTCAGATTTATGCGCAACACAAAGGTGATCCTGGCTGCCATCACCCTTGACATGTTCGCGGTACTGTTTGGCGGCGCGGTTGCCCTGCTCCCCATATACGCCACGGACATTCTCCAGGTCGGCGCACAAGGATTGGGTATCCTGCGCGCCGCGCCCTCCGTCGGAGCGCTGCTCATGGCGTTTTTACTGGCGCACCTGCCGCCCATGCAAAATGCTGGCAGGACGCTGCTGCTGGCAGTGACAGGTTTTGGGCTGGCAACCATTATCTTCGGTCTGTCCATGTCCTTTATTGTATCGGTTGCCATGTTGCTCTTTCTGGGCGCGATGGATAACATCAGTGTCGTGATTCGCGGCACGCTGCTGCTCACGCAAACCCCCGATGTCATGCGCGGGCGCATCTCTGCCGTGAACAGCATCTTCATCGGGATATCGAACGAGCTGGGTAGTTTCGAATCGGGGCTGGCTGCCGCGCTGTTTGGACCTCTGATCGCGGCGGTGGCAGGAGGTATCGGGACGATTATCGTCGTCCTGATCGTCGCGCGGGTATGGCCGGAAATGAGACAGTTAAAGATGCTGACCCCCGAAGGGGCCAGTCCATGAGTCTCTGAGTTGTCTCTTGCTATCAGGCGTATCAAAACAGGTTCATCACATAATTGGCGGCATACAAGAGCAAGACCCCGGCCACGCAAACGACAACAATGATTCCCAGAGGCAGCAGTCTGTTCCGTCGTTCCTTCTGCTCGAATTCCCGGGTGCGGGGTGTCGTCAGATCCAGATCGAAGTTGATGTGCACGACTTCCGGTTCCGGTGAGACCTGACCGTAGTATTCAAAACACTTGCGGGCCAGCTGCTCCGTGATCGACGGGCTGCTGACCCAGTTGCTCTCCAGATCTTCCATTTTACTGCTGCTGTTTTTCATTGCCCGGAAGTTAACGAGACTGTTCTCCCGGACTTCCTTGAGGATGTTATCCGGCAAACGGTAGATCAGGCTGGTTCCGGTGATAAAGCCGAAGATGATCCCTGTGGCTGGGTGCACCAGGGCCTCGGTGCCGTAAATCACATACTTGCTGTTCGCCGGCAGAGTGGACATCGAAGCAAAACGTCCAACAAAGTCGGAGGGGGTGATATCCTGGTTTACCTTGGCAGCGAAATAAGGCAGGATGATTTCTTTGAAGGGATGCATCTCCTTCAAATACGCAAGCACGTTTTTGTTCTCTGGCACATGGATATTTGGGATGGCAGTTTCCTGAGAGCGATCTGATTGGTTCATAAGAATTCCCTTCCAATAATGAATGTAGAAAATCTTTAACTAATGCATTCGGCTTCCCCGCAGATGTACAGGAGGAGCGGAAACCTGTACGGTTATTTTCGCTTAATTCAAGCGATTTAATCATTGGATTCGCATTGTAAATCTTTACGCTTATAAGGGAGACACCTAAAGGTACCTCACTACCTTTCAATTTTGCAAAGCACGAGACGTCGCAGGGAAGTGTCTGCGACTTCGTGGCGAATCCTGAATTTGGCAGCCTAATGAATTAATTCAGTATTCCCGAAAGCCAGTGCAGGATGTTGAGGACAAAGTGGAAATTCTGCTCTGCCAGTGGAGCGTTCATTCCCGAGGGATTGCCGTCGGTGATCTGTGCCGAGAACATGGCGGCTTCCCCGAAGAACGCGGCGCGCCCGGCTCCGAACGACATGACCGCCCCCTGGGACCAGCCGCCGACCGGGATGGTCGTCGTATCTGTTCCAAACTCCCAGGCTTTCTCAGGCATTAACAGAACGAAATCATCCGGCAGCACCATGAGCGGCTGTGCAGACTCGGGCACCCGGAACGCCTGCCCGGTAAAGGACCGGATGCTCGTAACCGCCTCCTTTTCTGTTCTGCCCTGTGTGATCGGGTGTGGGAGCAGGGTCTGGGTCTCGAGGGAGAAAATGGTTGGGATGCCGAACGCCGCGTCCCGGCTGGCTGCATCCTCAAAGCCTGCGACGGCGAACCCATCATAAAACTCTACCCCGAAGGCGGACGCCAGCCTTGCAGCAACTCCTGCTAGCGGCATATGGTCCGCGATCAGGAGCAGCGAGCCTCCATCGTCCACCCAGGTGTGGACGGCATCGATCTCCGCATCGGTAAACCCGGAAGGAGTGGGATATGGATACTCACCCCAGCCGTCCAGGTCGAGCTGCGCATTAGAGATCACCATAATGCGGCAGCGCTCCAATACATTGGCTGTGAATTTCTCTCTGGTTGATTCGACAACATACCCATCGCGCCGCAGCAATTCCCCAAAAGCCCAAAAACGATTATCCAGCGTATGAAAGTTGTTGTGCGCCTCATCCAGGCAGACAAGGGGTCCCGCCCCAGCTGCATATGCCGGGTCACCGACCGTTGGATTGAACGACTTATCCGGGCGCTGTCCCCCACATCCCACCAGAAAGGATGCAAGGAGGATTGCAATAATAAGTCTAATCATAAGAGTTCAACCTCCGTTCGACTGCAGGTATATTCTGTTTGACAGGAAATTATTGGATAAGTTTCAAGAGATTCCCCCTCCAGCGGACTGTTTTCACGCCCTGGCGAATAGATTTGTTAGAACATCCTCATTTATTGCCCAAACTGGGAGTGTTGAAAACACTGACCCCGCAAGGATCAGTCCAGGAAACTGTTTGAGTCACTCATGTGGCTCTGGATAAAAAACTCCAGCGTAATGTATCGTAAGATTCCTGTTAAATTGTAAATCTATACCTGTACATGACCATGGATGTCAATTCGCCGCGCAAATGGGATGAGAATTATGAGCAGGGAACATCCGGTTGGGATTTGGGCAAACCCACTCCCGTGTTCCAACGCCTCCTTTCCAGCCGCGAGCTGCTGCCTGGACGAATGATCGTTCTCGGTGCCGGACGCGGCCACGACGCGCGTGAGTTTGCGCGCCACGGCTTTCAGGTCACAGCGGTGGACTTTTCCTCACAGGCAGTCTCTGAAATGCATCGGCTTGCTACGGCTGAGGCGCCGGTGGAAATTTTGCAGCATGACATTTTTACATTGCCCGATACCCTGAATCATTCCTTTGATTATGTTCTGGAATATACCTGCTTTTGTGCCATTGACCCAAAACGCCGCCCAGAATATGCTGACCTGGTGGCACGTTTGCTTAAACCAAACGGCATCTACATCGACCTGGCATTCCCTCTGGACGGCCGCAAAGGTGGTCCGCCCTTTGCTGTTTCCGCTTCGGAGATCCTCGCTCTCTTTCAAGCACGCGGCTTCAAGTTGATCGGGCGTGAAAAACCCACCGACTCGATTTCAGCGCGTCGGCATGCTGAAGAATTATTCCTCTTTCAAAAAAATGTCACAGGGAATTAAACGCTATTGGATCGTGGCGCAGGTATGGCTAGAAAAGAGACTTCGCATACGGACCAGCGCCAAGCGATGCCAGTTGGCTCAGGCTATGATATCAACCATTCCAGTATCCAGGTCATAACGGCCACCGACGATCCTGAGTTCACTTTTTTCAAGGGCCTCCGAAAGGATCGCGGACCCCTTTAAGCGTTCCACTGTTAACATGACGTTGGCCTTCACTGCATTATCGAGCAGGTCTCCTGGCTGTGCTTTCACCTCTTCTACTGCCGGACGGATGCCGTCTACCAGCCAATTGATTTCTGCCTCTGCTGTAACATTCTTCTCCACAGCTTCCACAGTCGCCTTGACCGCGCCGCACTTTTCATGACCGAGCACCATCAGGAGCGGAATCTTCAACTCTGCTACGCCATATTCAAGGCTGCCTAGCACAGCATTATCGATGACATGACCCGCTGTGCGGATGACAAATAGATCGCCCAGCCCACGGTCAAAGACCAGCTCGGGTGGGACACGTGAATCGACACAACTGAAAATCGTCGCAAACGGATTCTGCCCCTGCGCCAGCTCCACACGACGGCTTTGTGATTCATTCAAATCTGTGGATTTGTTTGCCACATAACGTTCATTTCCCTCCCTGAGTCGTTGCAGTGCCTCGTCAGCATTGGACACGGGTCCTTCTGTGGGTACCTGTGCCGGGGAACACGCAGCCAGAGCCAGGCTAACGGCAGACAACCCTGAGGCTTTTAGGAAATCGCGGCGTGAGAACCTGTAAAGTGATGCCATGATGGATCCTCCTCCATTTGGTTTTTCAACTCGTTTTAGGGTGTTTCTATCTTACTATTCTTCCTGGAGGGATGCAACGCATCCTGCTACTCGGTGCGTGAGTATGACACGAAATGGGACGATTGAAAATGCTGAACGCGCCTCACTTCTGCAGGAGGAGGTCTAATTGGTTCTGGCGACCGGGAAGAATACGTTTAGCCAAGTACACGGTAGACAAAATTCAGCATCAGCTCCTGATGCTCGATCTGCTGCTCCTGCGCCTTGGACCCGTGCCCGGCATTGAACCAGTGGACTTCGATCTGTTTGCCCTGGGATTTCAATTTCTCTTCATAGACTCGCAATTGACGGGCGGGTGTACGGGTATCATTCGCGCCCTGGATCACCAGGATTGGCGCTTTGACCTGATCGGCATATGTGATCGGAGAGCTTTTGCGCGTCGCTTCGGGCACTTCGTCGGGCGCGCCGCCGAACAGGGCGCGCTGGTAGCCTCGCAGGGATTCGGCTTCATCTTCGTACATGGTCTTCCAGTCGGCAATCGCGATCTCCGCCATGCCGCCTGCCCACAGGTCTGGGCGGCGACCGAGTGCCTGCAGCGTCAGATAACCTCCATACGAGCCCCCGGTTAAGAGGACCGCATCCGGTTGGGCGATCTTTTTTTCCACGAGCCACTGGTAAACGGCTGCCATGTCCTGGACTTCGAGGTCGCCAAGGTTGCCCCAGATAGACTTCTCGAATGGTTTCCCGAACGTGGTCGAGCCATGATAGTTGAGACTGAAAAAGGCAAAGCCGTGATCGAGCCAGCATTGCGCGCCGGGCGTAAAAAGGGAGGACATGACCCAGCTCGGACCGCCGTGTGTTTCCAGGATCGTGGGGAACGGACCTTCGCCATCAGGGAGTGCCAGCCAGCCCTGAATGGTGTCTCCATTTTCAGAGACCAGGGTGACAGATTCAAATGACTTGCCTTCCGGCACATCGCTCGCTCTGAGAACTTCACGCTTGAGAGCGCCGGCCTCCTGATCCAGGGCGATCAGGCGCGGCGGGTGCGAGGAATCCTCCCATATGACCCAGATTTCGTCGTTTGGAGCAAAGTAGCCCCCGGACCAGACTCCCAGAGTTCCCACGGGATGCGCCAGCCTGACAGACGTATGCGTGCGGACCTCATAGCGGTAGAGCTGGTATTGCGCCTGGTAGATCTGGCAGAGCAAGATCTGTTCTGCATCGTCAGACCAGGCATGTGGAAAGATCGACCCCGGAACGTCATCCAGCTGTAACGGGACGCGCTCGCCCGTGACCCCATTCCAGATGAGCGGACGGTCGAACCCCGATTTGCTGGATGTACAGACCAGACGGGCATCTCCTTCGACCGGGGAAAAGATCGGATAGTCCATGCTCGCATCTTCTTCCCAGAGCTCCTGGATCTGCTGCCCAGTTTCTGTGTCCAGCGCGAGCAGAGCGAAATCCAGGCTTTTGGAACGGTCTGAGGAACCAATGACCGCGATCTTCCCATCGCACGAGAAGCTGGGACCAAAACAGATGCGTTCACTCTGATGGATCAACGTTGGCGCTCCACCGTCTTCCTTTAGATAGAACTTGAATCCATCCTCCCCGGCTGCCCGAAAGCCCGTGACATTCCCCAGACGATTTTGGCTGATGACAAACGAGCTGTACAGAGGCAACTCCGGGGAAATATCCTCCGCCTCGCCCCCCGAGAACGGCACGCGAACGAAATGACCGATCTCATTGCCGCCGTCGTCTTTAAGAAAATAGATATAGCTTCCGTCCGAGGCGATCATGCCCGAAACCACGCCTGCCGGCTGGCGGGTTACCTGCATTAGCTCACCGGTTTCGACATCCCAGGCATACAACTGGTAGATGCCATCCTTGTTGGTACAGACCAGGCCCCGATCCGGGTTCCGCTGGGCGGTCACCGCCCAGATGATATCCGCGGCGCGAAACCGCTTGCGCCAATTAGCCTCGGGACTGAGATCCAACGCTTTCATGTTTCCTCCTGCTCTTGATCTTTTCTACGTGTGACGGAATGAGTGTAGCATGTTTCCCCGCTCGTTACAACAATCAGTTCATCGCTTTCATAGACCTGGCTCAGCATCGCGTAAAGGACTTTGGTTCGCTTCCCTACAAGCTATGCAGAAGATCCAATACGAGTTTGGGGCTTGACAAATAAAAAGTAAACCGCCAGGACAGCGCTGTAGAGAAGAACTGCTGTGTATACGACCAGTCCCACCCAATGTTCAGGTTTCACTGTGTTGAACAGGGCAAGGAACGGTCCGATAAGAACCAGATCATAGACCAGGAAGCTCAATAATTGACCGAATGCGTTCTGCCAGCGCGGGCGGAGCAGACTGTACAAAAAGTAAAAGGCGTCGCCGATAAAAATACATCCAAAGATCACCGACGAATCAGGATTCAAATCCCACGGAAAAATCGGTGCTTTGAAGAGTAAGGCTCCCCCTGCCAGCAGCAGGGAAGCTATGAAAATGGCAAACGAGATTCGAACCAGCCCGGGGCTAGGACGAGGGTCATTGAAAGGCAGCCTATGACTCCACAGGAAGGAAGCGCCGCTGGCAATGGCCGCGAGCAGGGCTGCGATTCCAAAGGGGATCAGATTCCAGCGACCCTGCTGCATCACGAGCTGGAAAAAATAGACCATGGTGGTCATTCCAATGACAAACAGGTTGAGCGAGCCGGCCGGGAGGGCGCCTGGTCCCCCTGTCCATCCGGTCCAGAGCATGGCCGCCGCGGCTGCCGCCAGGATGGAACCGATGAAGAGGTAGGAATACCGTCCATCCTCCCACGGCCAGATGCTGAGTGCCAGCGGCACGCGAAAGATAAAGCCAAATGCCAGTGCTATGAGTACCAGCCCACCGATGAATGTAACAGCGCGGAGAGATTGCATGGGATTCACCTGTCCAGTTGGTTCTTTTGCTTAACCCCGCGTTTCGAATTCCGCTTCGTGGAGGAAAGGACAATCTCCGCGGTGCTGATCTGTAGTTCAGTGTAGCCCGAAAGGGGACGGTTGAAAACACCTGCGGTGCAGAGATGATGAGAAACGTCAGGAGCTTTCCGTATCCTTTTGTTGCATCAGTGTCATCCCGATCAATCGAGAGACCACCACAGCCACGTAGCCGACGCCCGCGGATTGTTCGAGCATCACCAATACCCGCGCCAATGGCGCGACGGGTAGGATATCGCCGAGACCGACCGCCGTAAGATTCGTGAAGCTCAGCGACAACAGCTCAAGGAAGGTGCTCGGTCGTCCGGGATTAAGGGAGCTGCTAAAACTGTCTGGCAGCCAGGTCTGGCAAGCCATACATATAGGCATAGGCGAATCCCCAGGCGAGCAAGGTAAAGGTCGCGGCAGCGGCAAACAACTCATCCGTAGTCACACGATAGTCCTCCAGCATGTACGCCACCATACTACCCGCTGCGTAGAAATAGAGCGCGGCCTCGAACACCGATGACCATCCCAAAAGGGTGTCATTGAGAAAAGGCACGGAAAGCAGCGAAAGCACCACGGCTGGAATGACGATGACCCAGGCGATCCAGTTCACCGCAGGACTCCGCCTGACGACCCAAACCACGAGCAGCAGAATTAGGACGCCGAATGCACCGAGCAGTGCCCGTCCTCTGGAACTCCCCTCAAATACGGCATACAGCACCAGGCTCAACAACTGCGCAGCAAGAAGGAAGGCGGAAGGATGGCGGCATGCAAGACCACGCCAATCCATGAAGGAATGGTTGTGATTCTTCATGGCCACTATTGTATCCCGAGACCTCGATCCGTATGGGCTGTCACCGGCATGATCCTCGCCCTGCTGATGGTGGAACTAGGCTGGCCCGAAATGGGACGGTTGGGACTGCTGACCCCGGAGGGGGTCAGTCTATGAGCTTGTTTAATTGCTCTAATTACTATTTCTTCTCTGGATCCTCACCCTAACAACGAGCGCTTTTCGCGAGAAACCCTTCGTAAAAATCGCCCGACGATTTATCGTCGGGCGAAGTATTGCTTTTCAGGACCACCCTGAGGAATGGTCTGTGAATTACTTAGCTGCAAGCTCCGGTGTAGGTATGACACCCAGTTGTTGCATCATGCCGAATTGGTCAAAGATGCCCCAACTTTCGGCAATCTTGCCATTCGCAATGCGGTCTACAACGATTCCGGTAACAGTGGACGTCTTATTGGTCGGTGGGATTCCGGCTAGCTCGCCCTGATGGGTACCATCTGCTGTCCAGCGTGTCACAACCTTATCCCCTTCTGCGATCTGTTCATCAATCGTGAAACGAAGGTCGGGGAACGCGTTGCGGTACACTGTGACGAGCTGTTTGGCGCCTTCAGGGCCAGTCGGCAGCCCGGGAAGAGTTCCGGGGCCAGTGTTGACGTGGTCCTTGGCGATAATCTCATCCAGCACATTCAGTTTCCCTTTGCCGAAGACTTCTTCGAAGAAACGGCGCGAGACGGTTTTGTTGGTTTCTGATAACATGGGTACTTCTCCTCATAGGATTGGTGTGCGTCTCTCGAAAAGAGGCGCATTGCATGGGGTGGATTAAGTCAGAATGTGTTGATCCCCGTTGTGACTGGTCGCACAGTTTGGGCAGAGCCGCCCTTTATCGAAAATAAAAGGGCTATCTGCAAATGACGCAGACAGCCCGCAAGGGTAAACTGTATCAGCTACAATATCTAATTTGAC
>Ga0114129_10000573_pt1 | contig 45291 bp, 72 predicted proteins | sample RhiMetdeltSRZDD1_FD_80071 | JGI IMG/M metagenome (GOLD analysis project Ga0114129, IMG submission 80071) | Populus rhizosphere microbial communities from Tennessee, USA - Rhizosphere MetaG P. deltoides SRZDD1 (version 2) (version 2) | ecosystem: Host-associated > Plants > Roots > Rhizosphere >...
ACCGACCATGCCGGAGAGGATCTGGTTGGTCAGCGACACCAGCGCCTCGGTCAACGGCACGACGAGCTTGGCCATCTCGCCGAAGACCGGGCGCAGTGTCTTGGCCCACCGGACGGTGGCCTCCTCGATGACGCCCAGGGCCTTGACGACCGGCTTGATGAAGGGCTTCGCGGCCTCCTTGAACGCCTTGGTCGCGGTGGTGGCCAACTTCTTCGCGGCGTTCTTGACCACCTGTTCCTGGGCCGCGATGAACACGCCGAAGCCGATGAACGCCACGCCGGTCAGGGCCGCGGTGAGCGCGCCGATGAATGCGGCGGCGAAGACGGCGGCCAGCGCGGCGGCGGCGATGCCGATCGGCGTGGTGAGTACACCCACGATGCCGTCGCTCATCTGGCTCAGCGCGCGGAAGAACCGCTTGGTGCCGCTGACCGTCCAGCCTGCGCTGAACGCCTTGCCGATGCGGTCGGCCATCCAGCGTCCGGTGCGGTCCAGCTCCGGGCCGGTGCGGCGGATTCCGGCCCGAACCTGGGTGCCGAAGGTGTCCAGGTCCGGCCTGACCTTGACCTGGGGCTGCCGCATAGCGGTCAGCCGGGTCTTCAACTCGCGGGCAAATCCGGTGAGGTCAGGCTTGATCTCGACGTACGCCGTGCCCACCTTGGCCATGTCGGCTCACCCCCTTGTGGCCGGCGCGCAGCACGGCGAGAACTTCCGCGACGGATTCGGCTCGCCGGGGCCGGGGTGGCGCGACCGTCCGATGTGGACGAGGAATGCGCAGTGGTGCCGGCAGCCGGGACTTGCGCACACCGTGCGCGGACAGGTAGGCGCGGTAGTGCTCGAAGGCGATTTCGGCGCTGAGCGCGGCCAGCTCGTCGGCGACCGACCATCCACCGCTCAACTCACGGGCCAGTGCGCCATCGTCCGGCAGGTACCGCACCAGGTGAACCAGTCGCGTCACGTCTAGCGCGCTTGGTCCCCAACACGAATCGGCAAGATCTCGTCGATAGCTGCGCGCGAAGTCGGCCTCGATGGCGCCCCAGTGCTCGTCGAGGAGCCGGCCGAGGCCGAGGATTCCCCCAGCTCGACGCCGTACGCCTCCACGATGTCCATCACGTCGTGCATCGTCGGGGACTGGGCCAGGAACCGGGGCCAGTCCGCCTCGCCGACGATGAGCTTGATGGCGGCGGCGAACTCGTTGATCTCCACCAGCTCCATCACCGCGACAGGCAGCTCGGGCGCCAGCGTGAAGCTCTCCTCACCGAGGACCACGACGAGCCCTTCACCCCGGGTGGCCGCACGGGCGGCCCGCTTGGCGTTGAGGTCGATGCGCGTCATCACGCATCACCCGCAACCCACGCGCTGCTGGACCAGTGGGCGTGGCTGGCGTCGCCGAGGATCACGTGCTGGCCGGTGGTCCAGGCGGTGGCCGGCGCGGCGACGATGCCGGACATCGCGGCCAGGTTCTCCGGCGGTGTAGCGCCAGCCGGCGTGAAGGTGCCGGGGGTACCCGCGGTGGCGCCGGTGGCCACGATCCCCGTCGGGAAGTTCTCCGAGCCGAAGATGAGCTGGAACGGATCCTGCCCGGACTCGCCGAGCAGAGCGAACGTCACCCCGAGCAGAGCCGCCTCGTCCTTCTTGAACGTGGTCTCCTCGCGCTCCAGGATGCGACCGCGACCGTAGTAGATGCCCATCTTGATCGGGTCGTCGAGCACCTTGAGGAACAAGGCACGTTCCTGACTCTCGCCGGGGCCGGGCGGGTGGTAGGTGGTCAGGTCGTTGGCCGCGTCCTCGGTGAACGTGCCGCCGCCGAGCGCGAACGGGATGCTCACCCGATCCCACTCCATCAAGGCGAAGGCGAGAGTGCCGGTCACCGAGACGGACAGGATGCGCTCGGGGTACAGGTGCTGCCAACTGTGGATGTCCTCGGTCTCCTCCTCCATCGGCATCCAGGTGGCGCCGTCCTCGGAGATCAGCCCGAGCTTGGTCCACGGCGCGGCGGGGTTGTCGATTGAGGTCGGTGGCGCGGTGCCGGCTGGCGCGGAGTAGGCGTCGCCGTAGACGCCGACCAGGACGCGGTTGTCAGTCGTGATGGGTGTGGTCATGGCGACCTCTCAGAAGGCACGGAAGAGGCCCCGCAGCGCCGCGCTGGCGGGTTCTCAGGGGTGGGCGGTGACGTTGACCAGGGCCACGTAGCGGGGCCGCGCGTGGCCCGCCTGGTCGGCCGAGTCGTCGTCCGGCTCGTAGGCCAGGGAGCCGGCGCGGGCCAGCGTCACCGCGCCCTCGGGGTAGCGCCTGGCCAGCCGGGACAACATGGTGTCGACGACCGCGCTGGCCAACGTGCGAGCCTGACCGTGGTTAGTGCCCCATGCGTCGATGCGCAGGGCGACGGTTTCGATCCAGCCGTGTGCGGTGAACGCCGAGCTGGTCCGGGTGAGCAACACCAGCGGGTAGGTGCGGTCGCTGGCGTTGGGCAGGTCGGTGTAGACCCGCTGTTCCACGATCGCGGTGACCTCGGGCTGGGCGCGCAGGAACGATGCGACGATGGCCTCCACGTCCACGGGTGCCGGCATGGTGGCCTCCTCGTCAGTGGTGGCGTTCCTCCAGGCGCAGCCCGAGGGCGCGACACGCCTTGCGCAGCGGCGCCCGTGGGGGGAAGACGCTGCCGGGTCGGATGGCGCCGAACTCCATCCACCACGCCTTGAAGTCGGTCGATCCGAATGTGCTCATCGCCACAGCGCCCTGGTCGCGGTCGGCGAACACGGCCGCGTCGTAGTGGCCGGTGCGGTCGGTGGAGAACCGTTTGGCGGTCAGGGCCGCGAGCTTGGCCACCTCGTAGATGTGGTCGTGCAGGAATCGCTCCCGGTCCAGCGCCAGGCAGGCCACCTCGTCCACGTCGTTGTTCATGCCTGGCTCCGAATCAGGGCGACCTCTACGTGGTGGGTCCTACTGGCGTGCAGCGCCCGGTGGACCGCGGGTGGCCCGTCAGCCTCGTATGTGACGCCGCCGACGACGAACTGCACGTATGCGTCGACCAGGCTCTCGGCCTCGGCGGGCAGGTGCAGCAGAAGCGCGCCGACACCTGCCCGCCCGAGCTGGATCTCGGTTTCGGACACTGGCTGTAAGAAACACGTCGTCTCCGTGTCCACTGTGGAATATGTGTCGTTGCCGTATTCGTCGGTGCCGGACTTGACTCGGCGCCGGATCGTGCACGGCCGGTTGAGGTTGGCCAGAAGCCAGGTCGGGGTCATCGGGCCACCACCCAGACATCGACATCGGCCGCCCAGGTGGGGTCGGCCGGGCCGCCCCAGGTGGCGCCGAGCTGTCCGACGCCGGCCGTTGCGGTGGGCTGATCCGGGCAGCACGCCGCGATGAGCTGGTCGAGCACCCGTTGTTCGCCGTCGCTCAGCCCGAACGAGCTGGTCGCGGCCACGGCGTCCACGTCGTACGTGACGTTGGTGGAGCCAACCGATTCGCTGCGCACCCCGGGGGCCGGCGCGGACGAAGCGGCGTAGACGTGTGCGCAGGCCATGGAAACCAGCACGTCCGGATACGCCGCCGCCACCTCGTCCGCACAGTCTCCGAGGTAGAGGCAGATCAGGTCGGCCGCGTCGTCGAGCCAGACCTGCACCGTGGGTTCCTGACTGTCGGGAACGTCGATGCCGGTACGCAGCTCGTACTGCGCGAGCGTGACGGTGAAGCACGAAGCGGGCTGCGTCATGGCTCACCTCATGCGGTCGGCGCGGTGGACTCCGGCGCTGGTTCCTCGACGGCGATCTCTTCGGTGGTGACGCCGGTGACCCGGTATCGCTTTCCGGTGGCGTTGTCGATGTACTCCGCGGGCAGGTGCGCGGCCCACCACGGGCTGGTTTCGTCCAGCTCTGTGGCCTCCGGCTCTGGTGCGGGCGCGGTCATAGCTCACCCCTCTCGGTCAGGTGGCGGTGAAGGTGAACGGGCGGGTGGGCGTCGCTTGTCCGTCCGGGTTGCGGACTAGAACCTGCACGACACTCGCGCCGCTGGCCGTGGACGGCTTGACGATGGTGGTGACCTCGGTGTCGGAGACGTAGACGGTGTTCTCCACGCCTCCGCCGAAGACGATCACCGAGCCGCGCTTGAATCCGGTACCGATGCAGCGCATGGTCAGGTCCGGGCCGCCGACCACGGCCGTGGCGGGCACCAGTGAGGTCAGCGTCGGAGCTGCCTCTATAAACGCGCCGTCGACCACCAACATGCGCCGGGTTCCGGTGGCGTTGTCGATGTAGGTCGCGGGCACGTGCGGTTGGTCGTGTGGGTTGTAGCCGGGGATGGTCATCAAGACCTCCCGGTCACTTCAGGTTGGTTGGGCTGAGCGTCGCGAACGGGAACGGAGCGGCGATTCCCGGTTGCTTCGGCGCGACGATGCCGAACGCCAGCCGGATCTTCACCCGCAGCGCCACCATGTCCCGCTCCGCCAGGTTCAGCGGAGCCGCGGTACCGGTGCCGACCGTCGCCTCGGTGAGCCGGGTGGCGGTCAACCGCTGCCGGATGCCGAGGATGGCGAAGCGCGGGTCGCCCATGATTGCCGCGCTCTTGGTGGCGTTCCAGGTCCCCGGCAGCATGAAGCCGACCGGAACCCCGTACACCGAGTCGGCCGGTACGCCGTTCACGAAGTCGGTCGCGTAGACCGGCGCACCCGTGCTGTCGCGCATGCCGCGCAGCTTGGCCTTCAGGCTGGTTGCGGCGTAGGAGTTGGTGACGTTGAAACCATCGGCTTCGACCAAGGCCATCGCCTGGTTCCAACCCTCTACCGCGTCCACGTTGCCGGGTGCGACAGGACTGATGTACTCGTTGCCGGCGGCCACCGCTCGGCCGTGGATGCCGCCGAGGGGGAAGCTGGCTGGAATGGCGGTACCACCCAGCGTGTCCTCGCCAAAGAACACCGTCTTGTCGATCAATCTCGCGATGGCCTCGGCGGTGCGGGTCTCGATCTCGGCCCACAGGTCGACCTCGGCGTCATCGATGACGTTCTCTGGAATAGCCACGATGGTCGCGGCCTCCTCCGCCGTGATCGACTGCGGCACCCAGGTCATGTCGGTCATCGGCTTGAGCGCAACGTCCACATCGGTCGGTGAGACCGGCGCCGACATGGCGGGCAGCAACCACTGCGCGGACGGGAAGGTGTCGAGCAACGCCATCTGCAAGGTCTTGGACCCCATAGGCATCTGGCGGAACGTACGCATCGCCACGCTCTGCTGCGCGGCAACCGCGATGATCTCGCGGCTGTACTGCGTAATGATCGTCGCGGCGGCATCGGCTCGCGACACGTATGCAGGTTGGGTCATTGCGTCGCCTCACGTGAGCACGGACGGCGCACGCCCAGGGGGTTACTCGCGGGACAGTGCCCAGCGCATCAACTCGTTGCGCTTGGCCTTGTCGTCGGTCGGGCCGACGAGCTGTTGTGCGGTCACCCGGGTCTGGCCGGCGCCAGTGGCGGAAGGCAACGTGGGTGTGGAGCCGGGAGCGAGCATGGGGTAGCGGGCCAACACGTCGTCGATCCTCTGCCCGAGCAGTGCGGTGTCGACGCGACCGTTCGCGTCAACGTCTACATCGGACAGATCCATCGCACCGAGTGCCAACTCGGCTCCTTGGACACCTCTGGCAGCCAGCAGTTTCAGCGCCTCGTTGGCCAGGACGGTGGTCCGCCATCTGGCCTGGAACTCCGCTGCGCCCTCGGTTCGAGCCTTGGCAACCGCCTGCTCGGCCTCGGACATGCCCTGCTGCTTGAGCGTGTCGTACTCGCCCTGTAGTTTCTTCAGCGCCGCTCTGGCCTTACGTAGCTCGGCGCTCTCCACGTTGGTTTGGGGGTACTGCTGCGGTGCCTCGGGGGTTGGCCTCGGCGGGGCCGGCGTTGGGCGCGGCCCCGCGCCCTGGTCAACAGAACCGGTAGGTTCGTCAGGTGTGGTCACCTGAACCTCCAACGAAGTGTTGGGTCAGAGAACTCGTCCACAAGGGACGGTGAACACGCGGCGGTTAGGCCGGTGGCTTGGTGGGCGCTGGTGCCGGCACGGTGGCCGGCGGGGCGCCGGTTTGGAGTTGCTGGATCGCCTCGGCGACCACGGGCAGCTCTGGGGCGATGAGCTGACCGGCCTCGGCGGCGACGGCCGCGACGGGTACGCCGGGCACCTGGGACAGCTTGAGCAGCGCGTCGGCGCTCTCGGCCTCGGAGTGAGCTTCCACGTCGGCCCAGGCAACGGTGAGCTGGTCGTCGTTGGCTAGTCGTTCGTCGCCCACCGCGAGCCCGGCCAGTCGCAGGGCGTCACCCCATGTGTCCCCATAGGACTGTTGGCGGTTGGCGACCTTGCGGGACAGCCCATACTCGGTAGCCCGCACCGACTCGCCAGACGGAAAGACCGCCTGGCCGGCGACCAGGTAGTGCGGCGGGGTGCGACTCTGGGTGGCCAGAGCCTGGATGTCCGCGGTGTTGGCGTCCAGGTAGCCCTGAAGGCTGGCCGCGTCGAACTGGCCGAGCCGGGCGTCCGGGTTGTCCACCGTCCACACTCGATCGACTGCCGCATCCCATGGTTCCTTCGGCCGTCCGGTGTTCGGGTCGGTCGGGATGTCGATGCCGGTCACCCACCGCTGCGGGAAGGCGGCGAACTCCTGCGCCAGCAAGCGGTCGAACGTCGTCTGGTTGATCCGGTCCTGAATGGACAGGATCGGCTCGATCTCGCTCTGGTAGCCGCCGAGCAGGTCAGGCTTGGTCCGCATCCGGACGTACGGCACCACGCCCAAGGGGTTCTCGCGCACCAGCGGAGCGCCGTCGACACTCCGCCAGGTCCATGACATGCGGGAGAAGTCCCAGCTCCACACCATCCGGTCCGGCCCGTTCCAGCCCCATGTGTACGGGCGGCGTTCGACCTCGCCGGCGGACATCAGCCCGAACTGGTAGTTGGGTGTGGTGTAGTCGGCGAAGATGCGTCCGCTCGCCCGGTCGAACCACATCCGGATGGCTTGCAGGCACGCCCCGGTGGCCATGTCGAACGCCGCGTACGCGCTCAATGGGGACTCTCCCATGATGGTCGGCACACCCGGCTTCTTGCCGCCGGGCCAGACCGACACGTAGGCGTAGCCGTAGGTCAGCGCCTCCACGTGAACCATCGAGGAGACCTGATCCATGTTGTTGGTCTGCCACCAGTCCCAGCCCGTCTCGTCGCGGATCGGGAACTCAGTCGAGCGGATGCTGTCGATGCGCAGCCGCTCGTCCACCACGTCCACCACGAGGCTGCACCAGTTGGACACCGACATCTGAGCCAGCGCGGCGTACTGCCGCGTCATCCGCTCCGGATTCCTTGGTGGCGCGGGGTTTCCGCGGTAGTAGGCGTGCAGCATCATCAGCCAGGGCTGGATCGAGCCGAACTCTGCGGTCAGGTCGTAGGCGGCGGCGATCACCTCGGAGCCGACCTCATCGGTGATCATCTGCGCCGGATCGGGCGAGTAGAGCAGCCCGTCGAGCAGGTAGTCGCCGGGGTACATGCGTGGCGGTGGCATCAGGCACCTGGCCCCAGGTAGGCGAGGCCGTCCGAGCCGGCGACGAGGCGGTTGTCGGCGTCAGCGGAAACGCTCAGCGAGCCGTGCTCGATGAGGGTCAGCGACAGCCCGGTGACGAACTCCCCGCTGGGGAGCTGGTAAGCGACGGTCCAGTGCACGAACGGGTCGGGTACGGACAGGCTGATGTACCAGCAGCCGTCGCCCTGGCTGTACTTGACCTGCGTCACAGTGGCCGGGAAGTCGGGAATGGCTTCGTCCAAGGGGTGGCAGGTCACCCGGTCGCCGATGGCGAAGTGGGGGGTGGGCTGGATTTGTGTCATGCCGGGCCTCCCTAACGGCCTAGCCGGACGACGCTCATCCAGGCGGTTACCTTGAAGCTCACGCCCGTTGTGGCGTTATCCCAGGTCAAGCAGTGCAGCAGCTCGCCCGCCGTGAACCGGCTGATCATGCTCATCGTGGTGGCCGGTCCGGTCGACGGCGACGACGTACCTGGACGGCAGTCCCGCATGATGAGGCGTCCGGTCGTGGTCTCGCACAAATAGGCCCGGACGCCTCCGGTGCCAGTGGCGGGATCGGTGACGATGACAGCGCTCACCACCCAGATCCCGTCACGAGTGATCTTGATGTCGGCGCCGCCGGGCTGCAACATCGCCAGCGGGTCCTCCAGCACCACGTCCCAGACGATGTTCTTGGTGTTGCCGTTGGTGGTGTACTGGTTGCAGCTCAACCGGCAGCAGTCCGGGGTCGTGGCGACGGTGGACTCGACGGCTTCGGCGAGAGCCTTGATGTCGCGTGGTACATCGGGGGTGAACGATTGCTCCGGATAGGGCCAGGCGAATACTGGCGTTGCTCCCATGTGGACACTCCTCGTCAGCGCCGACGCCGGACTCTCGTACGGGCGGCGTGCTGCGCGGGCCAGATCCCGATCGCCTGGTGGTGGCGCAGGTTGCAGTAGCCCTTGGCCTGCCTGCGCGACATGTGCTTGCTGACCAACCGCACGCACCGGTTGAAGTCCCCGTGCGTACCCCAGCGGACCCGTCGTCCGCCCTTGCCATGCGCCCAATAACGACGCAGCGTGGTGGCATTCCCTCGTCCGGCCACTGTGGACTCCTAGCTGAAACCGACCGCCTTGCCCCGCACCGGCTGGGCGCCGCGGATCTGCCAGGCACCGACCGCCAGGGCCGCGCTGACCACCGCGTCGATGCGGGCTTCCTTGGGGCCGCGCTGGGGCTTGACGGGCTTGACCAGATCGGGGTTGTCGACCGCCCGCCGGACCTCCACCGCGCCAAAGCAGAAGTCCGCGACCGGGTTGGCGTGGTGGGCGATACCGCGGGTCAGGGTCAGCGCCATCAGCTCGCGCATCGGCACGGTCATCCCGACGAGCGTCGGTTCGTTGGCGACGAACGGAATCCGCCGGCCGAGCAGACCCTGCAACGTCTGCCGTACGTACTCCCCGGACCACTTGTCGTAGCAGACCTCGCGGACACGCATGAGTTTGAGCCGGTTGGCGATCTGCGTGCACAGCTCGGCGTAGTCGATAACTTCGCCGTCCATCAGCGTCAGCCAGCCTTGCCGGACCCAGACCGAGGCGGCCGAGCTGGTGGCGGTGTCCAGGGTGGGCAGCGCAGCCTCGGGCAGCCAGTGCCACCACGTCATGTCGGCCGGACCGTCCACTGTTGGCGCGACCACACACATCGACACGAGGTCGTGCTTGGCCGACAGGTCCAGACCGACCCAGACCTCACGCCCGACAAGGCTTTGCGGACTGGGCTGTGTCCACACTGGACCGGCGGCGGCCCGCCACACATGCATGGACATCCACCTGGTGGCCTGGCTGACCCACTGATTGAGACGGAACTGCCGGAACGCGTTCTCCTTGGCCGGGTCGTTGCGCGCCTCGGTCGCCTCGTCACGCAGTGCCTCGATGGACAGGAAGTCACCGAGCGCCGGGTTGGAGTACGGCCAGTTGGCCTCGTCGAACGGATCGGCCCGCACGTCGGTGTTGCGCACGTAGACGAACCGGTGCGGTGCCCGAGCTGGACTCTCCGCGACCCGCACGCACTCGCTGTGCTCGGCCGCCGCGAAGGACGCCGGATCATTGCCGGCCGTAGTGGCAGCCGCGAGCAGGGGCTGGACCCGCGAGCCCATCGCGGTACGCATCGCGTTCCACAGCGCGTCGTCCGGTTGGGCGATTACCTCGTCGAACAGCACGGCGTGCGGGTCGTAGCCGAGGTTGCCCAGGGCGTCGCGGGCCAGCGTGGTGTACGTGCTGCCGGTGCGGTGGTCGTAGATGCGCTTGTCGTGCCGGTACACCCGAAGGCCGCGCCGCTGACTCAGCCGCGGAGAGAGCTGCACCATCCGGGCGGCCACGTCCCAGATCAGCCGGGCCTGGTCGCGGTCCCTCGCGCAGCCGTAGATCTGCGCGGCCTCCTCGCCGTCGCACAGCAGCAGGTACAGCGCCAGTCCGGCCAGCAGCTCGGACTTGCCGTTCTTCCTCGCGACCTCGATCCAGGCTTGCCGATAGCGGCGGACGAACCGCTGGTACTGCGCGCTGTGCTCCACTGTGGACATCAGTGGGGACACGATGTCGTCGCGTTGCCACGGAGCCAACGTGAAGGGCTTTCGGGCATAGATGCCCTTGGTGTGCACCAAGACGTGGTGGAAGAACCCGGCGACATGGGCGGCTCGGGTGGGGCAGAGATGCGACCCGACCGCCTCGCAGGTCGGCAGGTCCGGGTGCTGGAAGCGGGGCAGCGTCCCCGCGTCGCAGGGCACCAACGAGGTCGGCACGATCGGACCTCCGGGCCTGCTAGGCTTCTCGAACGGGTGTTCGATAAAGTGGCCAGGTGAGCGAGTGGGTGCGCCGGTGGCACGTGACGATCCGCTGGGACGAAGCGCGCCACTCGCCGATGGGCGTGGCCACCTACAGCACCCGTGTGGACACCCCGGCCGCGCTGCGCCGCCTGATCGAGCGAGCCCGCGCGGACCCGCACGTCATCGCGTTCCCGTACGAGTCGGTACGTGAGCTGGCGGGAGACAAGCCCCAGGAGTGTCGTCGTGGACACCTCTACGACGGAGGCTCAGCCACCCGGGCACTGCTGGGGTGGGCGCAGTGCGGCTGCGGCGGACACGTGATCTACCTGTGCCAGGCGTGTGACGACGACCGGCTCGACCCCGCACCAGGCCCGGACTGCGTACCTCGGCGAAGTCACGCCACGTAGAAGTCGCCGAGGCTGTTCTGCCCGGCCTCGGTGTCCGGCCAACGCCGGACCAGCTCGCCGCGCACGTGTGGGGTCAACCCCAGCTCGCGAGCGTGCCGGAGCACCTGGTCCTGGACGCGGTGCAGCTCGGCCAGCAGCGGGTGGGCGTGCAGGTTGCCGACAGAGTTGTACGCGACCAGCTCGGACAGACCGGCGACGATGGTGGCCAGGCGCTGGCGCAGCTCGCACGCTACGGCGAAGCCGGCCAGCGCCTCCAGGTCCGCGGTGTTGGCCAGGTCCAGCTCCGTCAGCTCGGCGAGGGTGTTGAACCAGTAGACCTTCTGGGCGTTGGTCAGCCAGCCCGGCGGGTCGGGCCGCGTGCCCTCGGCCACCTTCACGGTACGCAGCACGACGGCCTCGCTCAGCTCGGCGGCGGTGTGGCCGGCTGCGCCTGGCCGGACAGCTCGACGGTGAACGTCTGGCCGGTCTGGATCTTGCCGGCCAGCGCTGTGGACAGGGTGTCGATGAATTCCTCGTTACCGGCCAGCGCGTTAGCCAGCTCCACCGGGTCGACCGGCGGTTTGGCCAGCAGGGCGTCGGCCTTGGCGTGCAGGCTGCGGGTGTCGCCGGTCTCACCCGGGCCGGCGGCGTCACCGAGGACGCGGACGAGCCAGTTGATGGCCTTGCCCCCGTCCGCGGTCTGGTTGCCCTCCGGCCGCTCGCCGGTCTCCAGGATGTGATCGACGCGCTCTGATGCGCCCACGTCGCCCTCCTCCCAATCGGTTCCTGACTGTCCAGAAAGGACAGACAGCATGGCGGCCTTGTTGTCCCACGAGGTGACCTGGCCGCGGTCTTCGGAAAAGTGGATGTGCCACAGGTGCGAGGAGTCGGGCGTCCGCTGGGTGTGGTAGCGGAAGTCGTAGCCCTCGGCGTAGCCGTCGTAGTCGGACTGGCCCAGGGCCTCGCGCCAGCCGGCCACGCGGGGATCGCGGTTGGCCCACGCCGCTTCGAGCCGGTCGCAGTAGAGCTTGATCCGGTCGTAGTCGCCCGACTGGGCGCTGGGGAAGGTCCAGTCGTAGGCAGCGGCCTTGTCAATCGGGCCTTGCTTGTCCTCCGCGTCGCGCACGCTGTAGTCGTTGGAGCTGTTCTGCGCTCGGGTGTTGTGGTAGCCCGGCTTGTTGGCGTAGATGCCGCCGTTCTGCGTACCCGGTTCGAGCTTCAGCAGCTCCTCCATGAACCGGCGCGACTCGTCGGTGTAGTAAGAGCTGGACGGCACGCCCTTGGTCGGCGGGTTGACCGGCTCGGGTTCCAGTGGTCCGGTCATGGCGATGCACCTCCCTTCTTCGGCTTGTGTTGGCAGTCGCACCAGGTCTTGTCGCGGAGTTGGCAGACCTCGTGCTCACCGCGGGCGCAGGCGACGCATACGAAGCCGGCCATCACGAGACGAGCCGGTCGAACGTCGGGACCAGCACGGTCAGCACCCAGAACAGAAGGCCCAGCGGGAGCAACTTGACCCTCGCCTGGACATCGAAAGCCGCCAACGCGAAGCACACGGCGGCGGCGATGAGCATGATCAGGATGAACGCGTCCATGATCGACACCTCTCGGGTTGCGAATCGATAGCGCGCGAAAAAGGGGCGGCCCTCGGTGCTGGCCGCTTGCGGCTCGCTCAGGTACCCCCCTGGGCCTGCTGTGCCGGCCGCTGAGCAGCCCATGGGGCGCCTTGCACGGTCCGGTGCACACCCGCGCACCGGGGAATCAGGCAGAGGTCAGCTCAGCACGATCCACAGTAGACAAATCCACAATGGACAGAGGCTCGGACCTGCCAAAACTGTGTCACAGCACACTATCCAAGGCTTGACGGTGCCATCTTCCCTAGGTAAGATTGAACTACAACAGAGAGAACCGAGACACAGCAACGGAGCGAGACGCACGCGGGCACTCGGGCACTCACGAACCTTGAGAACTACACAGCGGAGATCCGTACGCAGTCGAGGGACAACCATGCCCAACACCAAGGGAGGAAACCCATGAGCGAAGAGACACCCGTACCGCGTCCCCGCGTAGGGGACATGACCGTACGTCAGGCCATGCGCAGGGTGCGGCTGATAGCCATCGGCGCAGCCGTAGGCGTAGGCGGCATCTTCCTAGCCGCGAGCATTGCGGCCGCATCGGATGAACCGGCTACCCCGCGAGAGAGCGTGATCGTGGTCCCCATGTGTGACGGGGCGAGCGATTACAACTGTCTGGAAACCGAGGACGAGGCAGGCTCGCCCATCACCGGTATCCGACTCAGGCCGCGCGCATGACCATCACGGAGCGAGCAACGCGGGAGCGTAGACGGCTGATCGTGGCCGTAGTGCGCTCCCGTAGAGCACGGCAAGCGAGCCAACCCACACCCGACCATGAGCCGATCGGCGTAGCAGAGCTATGCGAGGTCTACGCCGACACTCCCTTGTGGATAGACGGCGATCTGTACGAACCCGAAGACCATCGATGATCTCGGATGGGCGATTTGGCTCCGGCCGGTCACCCGTCCAAGGTCCAAGGTCATCGGCGGCAACCCAGAAAGGACGATCATGGCCACGTGGCAACACAAGTCACGCCTATCACAGCCGGATGGTGACCCATGGGGCGGCATCGTAGCGACGTTCGGCGATGGCTCCTCGATCACGATGGTTTCGCGCGGCAGCACTCGCGATCCGGACCTTGACAGCGGTCCGCGCCAGACCTACGCCTACTCGATCAATCAGCCCGAGGTACCGCGCACAGTGGACGCGAACATGGTCCGTTCCGGTTGCGGCGACCCATTGAGCTACCTCCGGGCGCTCTCCACCCTCTGTTCATTCCTCGGCGCCGACGCGGAGCACTACGCCAGACACTACGGCGCGCAGTGCTGTGGTCAGTCACTCGCCCTACTGGCGTGGGCCGACGAACACGCGGACGAACTCGCCCTACTGCAAGACGAACTTGATCAAGAGTGCAATCCACAGTAGACGATCAAGAGTGCAATATCAATATCACCATCGCTCGATGAAAGGACGCACATCATGAGTCGCGAAAACCTCGATTGGCTGAACGACAACGTTCTCGTTGGCTTCACGGACAAGCGCGGCCACGCCTGGCACTACCGGGCAGGCTCGGACAACCACTTTCCCGGTGCCGTGCCGGTGGGCGAGGTACAGCGCCGACTGTTCGACTGGGAGCCAGTGACGAACATCCTCGCCTGCCCGTGCGGGTGTGGGGACAGCTTCAAGTCCGTATCCCGGAGCGACAACCGGCACCGGATGGGCATCTTCCGGGAGGGATACGAGCCACACAGCTACCGGACGTGGCTACTTCAGTCCGTGTCCACGATCCTCGGCGACAGCTTGCAGATTGGCTCTGCCGGGCTGTTGCGAAGCGGCGCGGTGGCATGGGTCAGCGTCGAGGTACCCGACAACGTGGCCACGCCGGAGGGCATGGAGTTTCGCCCGCACCTGCTGGCTACGACATCCTTCGATGGCTCGATCGCCACGACGTACAAGCGAGTGATCACTAACGTCGTATGCGACAACACCCGCGACGCGGCGCTGAGCGAGACGGGCCAGACGTACAAGGTCAAGCACACTCGCAACTCAGCGGTCAAGCTGGGCGATGCCCGCGCGGCGCTGGCGATGGTGCACACGATCGCGGACGACTACGCGGCGGAGGTCGCCAAGCTGGCAGCCATTGAGGTCAGCGAGCGGCAGTGGTCCAGGTTCCTCGATGCCTACGTGCCGGTACCGGAGGACAAGGGTCGCAGCCAGACCATGGCGGAGAAGAAGCGCGACACGCTCACCCGGATGTACCGCTTCGATCACCGGTGCTCGCCATGGATGGGTACGGCGCTCGGCGTGGTGCAGACCGTGGACACCTACACGCAGCACGAGGGGATCGTGCGCGGCGCCACACGAGCCGAACGAAACATGGTCAACGTGATCACGGGCGCCACGGTCAAGACCGACCGGGAAGCCTTCGCCACCCTGCAAGCAGTGCTTGCCTGACGAGACGGGTTGCCGGCGCTGGGAATGCTGATATCACTCCCAGTGCCGGCCCGTCCCACTCTAGTTCATACGAAGTAGAAGGACGAACCACGCGCCATGACAACAACCATGATCGATACCTACCCCGGCGAGGCGCTGTCCATTGTGGACGGCTTTCGCTTCGAGCTATGCAGCGAGTGCACCCGCGACCTTGACGAGCACCTGATCGGCCCAGACATGTTCGGCCACGCTCACGCGTGGTGCCTGGTCGGTGAACACGAGTGATCATCAGGCTGGTGATCGGCTTTACCGAGTCCGATCGCACGAACAACTACGTGTCCTTTGTAGACGGATGGCGACCCGACGCCGCGCAACGCGTAGAAGAGGTCTCCATCGATCTCAGTGAGTACAGCGAGGTCGCGGCGATGCCCGACACGGATTGGTGCACAGCCGTGTTCGTGGCCACCAACGCGCCGACGTTGGCGCTTATCGCGGCCCGGCCCGGCGCCGCCGACATCCACCTACAGCTTGCCCACCGTCGCGTGCGCTCGCTGTCCGTGGGGGACACGGTGACCGTGATCAAGGGTGCAATGCCCGCCCACACCTACGAGTGCGTCAGCAACGGCTGGCGCGAGATCGAGCAGGACGAGAGCTAGCCGGAACGAGGGCCGGGGTTGGGAATGCCGATAACACTCCCAACCCCGACAGCCCGAAGCCTACAGACAGAACCATCTAGAAGCCCGAGGAGACACGCCCCCATGGCCAGCTACACCTTCGACCAGATCAAAGAGGCAATGAACCAGGCGTGCAACGACATCAAGCACGCCGCAGGGCTTCCCGACGCGGGCACGGCCGACGCGCTGTACCTGCTCGTCAACGCGACCCTGCACTACCTCGACTTTCCGGAAGACCGGTCGCTCGATGCGGCCGTGCAGGAGAACTACAGCGTGGACCTGGATGACGTTCTCAAGTGGATCACGTCATGACGCCGCTGCCACTGATGGCGTGCCGCACGTGCAAGCGCGTGTTGGCCCGATGGACCGCGCCGACCGGTGAGCGCTGGGTTCACAACGAGGAGCTACGCGGAGAGCGCGTCGACCACCAGGCCGAGCCGGCTCCGCTGTCCGAAGTCCCCGACGCGCATCGGGAGTGCGACTTCTGCAAGGCGCCAGACCCGATCTACGGCTACCCGACCGACGTCGTGAGGGTCACGCCGAACGTGGTCACCGAGCAAACCGTGGGGCTGGCCGACTACCAGGCCAGGCACCGCGCCGCCCGGGTCCTGTCCAGGCGCACCGAGAGGGGCGTCACGCAAGATCTCGGCGGGGAGTGGGCAGCGTGTCAGCCGTGCGCCGATCTGATCGACGCGCGTGACCTGCTCGCGCTCGTCCGCCGGGTCAGCGAAGCGCTTCCGGCGAAGCTCACTCGTGGGCAGCGTCTGGTCGAGACACGCGCCCGACTCTTCGACATGTACGGCCGGCTGTTCGACTCGCTCGGCGCACGCACCGATATCCGACCATCCACACAGGACACCGAAGGAGGTGAATAGATGGATGCCAAGCAAATGGCCGACGCGGTGGCCGAGTTGCTGGGCCAGGATCGCCGGTTCACCGTGGACGACAAGTTGTCGTGGAAGGTGCATCGGATGAACGACGAGCACCAGGACGCGACCTCGGTCGAGTTCGGTGTCGAGGACCAGGACGGCGCCCGCCACGGGTTCTTGATCGAGACCTGACAGACGACGGCGAGCCGGTACCGTTGCCGGCTCGTTCCAACCCGCACTGGAGGGGACGGGCATCCTGGCAGGCGTTGCAGGGTGCCCGCCCCGACTCGCTGGGCCTACCCGCCAACCCAGCCGCACGTCGAGCAAACCCACCGAGTCCAGCCCACGTGTCCCGACCATGATCAAGACAGCTGCCTAGGTATGATCGGCCGGAGGACCGACTCACGAGGAGAGCGATGACCACCGATCTTCGCGAGCACACGATCGCGTTCACGGATCCGATGTGGGAGGAGCTGAAGCAGATCGCCGCCACCCGCGGCATGAACGTGTCCGCGCTGATCCGCGACCTCGCCGAGGTCGAGCTACGCAGGCTGGGCAGGTGGCGCGAGGACATGGAGTCCAGCGTCAACCAGAACTATCTAACGGCTGTCCGTCCCCCTCGGGAGTAGCCGCTCAGGGGCCTGCGCCAAGGGCATTGAAGGCGTCGGTAGCCAGCTTCCGCATCTCGTCGCCATAGATCGCCTTGGCCGCGAGCTGCTCGAACACGCGGGCGTACAGAGCAACCTCGTCGGGGTCTCGTACATGGATCTCGGCTGCGATGGTCTCGAAGGTGACGATAACGTCGTCGAAGATCCAGAAGCCGTTGAGGGGAGCCACGGGAAGCTCGACCGCAAAGGGCAGGACGCCGAGGCGGACGTTGGCCAGGCCCGAGACGACGATGAGCCTGTCGAGTTGTCCCCGCATCACTTCAACCGGACACAGCAGAGTCCGAACGACAGCCTCACTCAGGACGAAATGAAACCTCTTCGATGCGTCGTAGATGACCTGTTGACGCCGCATGCGGACATCGAGTGCGGTCGGGGTGTCGTCCGGGGCGCTGTGGAGCGTTGACATCTCGCCGAGTCGGTAGCGTGCGTACTCTGCCGTCTGTAGAAGGCCGGGAACTACGCACGTCTCCAACCCTCGGATGACGCTGGTACGCGATTCGAGCTTGAGGAAGTTGAGCTGCTTCCGTCGAGTGCCCGCGCGCAACTCTCGACGCCAGGTTGCGTAGTCGGACTCGATGTTCGACAACATCGAGAGCAGGTCGGACACGAGGTCGGGGTGCCCGTCAGTCGCATCGACCCAGGCCGCAACGTCATCCGGCGTCGCCGTCTGCCGACCGCACTCCACGCGGGAGACCTTCGACTGCGCCCAGCCGAGCCGGACAGCAAGATCTGACCCGGTGATCCTCGCGTTGCGTCGCAACTCGCGGAGGCGTATTCCGAGTAGCTCACGGTTGCGCTGGAAGTCGGACAACTGCGTCCTCTACCTCGACGCCGGGTCGATCGGACTCTGGGTCATGTACTGCTGGTAGGAGATCGCCGTAGCGATGGCCCGTTCACGTGCGTCGATGTGGGCGGCAACCGCTGACGCAGCCGGCACCAGCTCCGCACCCAGGAAGAAGCCGTCATCGGTGAATTGCATGATTGCCAGCCGGGCGTCGTCAAAGAGCCAGAAGTCGTAGTCGGGCAGTCCGAGGGTGGCCGCCGTGGAACGGGTCAGGACCCGGATGTCTTCCCCAGCCTCAAGATTGGTAGGGGTCACGGCCAGCTCGAACCGCTGGTAGTCCGTGGGCGGCTCGTCCATCACTCTGACGCGTCGCATCGTGCGGCCCGATGACGTTAGGCTACGTATTCCGGCCAACCAGGGCTCGAACCAACCGAGGTCGTAAGGCTCACCGGCAAGGAACTGCCGAAGGGCGTCGCGTTCCTCGTCGACCACGTAGTGGCGGCAGGTCTCCAGACGAAACGCGTCTCGGTCAAAGGTCTCGAACAGCCGCGAGAAGTCCTCACCGACGAGCCTCAACGGTCACCCCAGGTGGTCGGCAAGCTCGGCCAACAGCGCGGCGGGCACCTCGACCGCCGTCTCGTGGTCCGGGATCGTCATGGCGGACAGAGCTTCTGGGTCCTCGATTCGCCAACCCTGGATGACGAAGGTGTCCCTGTCGGTCCGGTAGAGCGTTGGGCTCTGGCCGCCATTCGACTCACTACGGATCTTGGTCAGCTTCACGGACAGCTCCTTTGGCGCGCTGGGAACTTCAGACGCCCGAAGTATGCGGGCTACCTGCCCGCCGGCCGCAAGACATCATATGCATACACCCGAATTTTCCGAACGTGCGGCCGGTGCACGGAGCATTCTCCTCGCATAATCGCGCATATGCTTGCATGCTGTCGGTACGGACGCACATACTCTGGGCGACCTCGCTCGGGGTCACGTCAATAAGCAGGAGTCGATCTAATGTCACGGCCGCACTGCTTGATCGCAAAGGATCCACGCTCGGGGGACAGCAACTGCCCGGCCGTCTACCGGGCCGGCGACGGTGCCGACTACATCGTGGTAGGTGCGCTCGTGCAAGACCACGCCGGCCTCACCGGAGGCGTCGCGCCCGACGAGGTGGCGGTCCGGCTGCCCGATGCCGTATTTGACGCCGTGATGCGCGACCAGTACGGCATCGAACCTGGCACCGTTCAATTCGAGGTCAGCGCGGACAGTGATGTCGTACTCGTGGAGGCGCACTCGGGCCGGCCCGCCGGTCTGGCCGTTGACAACGGTGGCACCGAGCTACAGCTCGTTCCGATCGGCGCCGGCCCAAGCGACCGGCTTGCCGCGATCGACAAACTCCTCAGTCAGCTCAGCGAACTTAGAGTCGCGACCAGTGAGGAACTGGAACCACCGACCCAGTAGAAACCAGTGACGGTACGTGCTCCGCATCTCCGTGCCGCCGACACCTCCCCGACCTCCGTCCACATAGGAGCGGATGATGGACCCTGCCGCGCTCGACTCCGATCCCCTACCACGCCGAAGCACCACCAACCCGCCCCGCCCGACTGCCTATGACGACAGGCAGCCGTGGCATGTGGCGAGCGAGTTCCACGGGGAAAGAGTTTCCTTCGACGTCATGCTGTGGGCGGCGCAGCTCACGATCCGCATGCACGAGCCGATGCCGGTACGGCAGACCAGGATGGATCCGCACGCTCGCTGGCGGGATGTGGTCATCAACAACTCGACGACCTACGTACCGCAGCGCTGCCGGAGGTGCGCCGATCTGGACCTAGCGGCCGGATGTCCAGCGCTGATCGAGGCCATCGTGTATGTCGAGACCTACGGCCCGATGATCGCCGCCAAAAAGAGTCGCGCCGCGTAGACCTCAACCCTGCCGTGGCCCCCGCCGCACCGAACTCCGCCCATGCGGGCCACGGCACCCCGGGCCGCCCACCCCGCGCGCCAGCCCCCCGATATCCCCTGGGGTGGGCGGCCTGGCCAACCCTGTCCACAGTAGAGAGGAGGCACATGCTCAGGAGGTTGCACAGGACGCGGTACGTGCTCTACGCAGTAGTCTTCCTAGTCGTGTCAACGATGGGTCTGGCAACGGTGCCGGCACCCGCCCGAGCCGACGACGGCAAGCCGACCAGCATGCGAGTCACCGTGGAGATGGTGCGGATCGGTGTCGACCACGCCATCGCGGAGGCTGCCGGCTACGAGGTTCGCGTCGACAGCAAGGGCGTCGAGTACGCGGTACCCAGAGGCAGCCCGCGCACCATCGACAATGAGGTCCCCGGTCCGTGCGGCACGTCGTGGGTCGAGTGGGTCGAGATCGATTGGTTCCGGCACAGCGCCAAGATCTACACCGGGTTCGAGATCCTTTCCGGGTGGCCGAACGCCATCTCGGTGCCGAACTGGATCACCACGGTCACCGACAATTACGGAGTGTCCACAAGGGAGCACGGCCCGCCGTTCGATGCGATTGCACCGGCTCACGTGTGGGTCGGCAAACGGTTGGGCTTCACCGCTGGCGGAGCGACCGGCGCCTGGGTCGAGGTCACCTACGGCCTGGCGATACTGGCCAACGGCACGTTCTGTTGGTCGCTCAACCCGTGGGACTTCACCGAACTGTGAGGAGCTGAGCCATGAAAGACCGGTCGGGGCCAGGTCCCTTGCCAGAGCCAACCCCGTTCATCCCAGCGGTCCTGGCCGGTCTGCTCGGCGCCCCGGTAGCCATGCTGGTCACGCCGCCGGGCCTGACGCACTACGCCACCGACCAGAGCCACAGCATCGGCCACGATCCACAGATCCCGATCGCGGTGACCGTCGAGCACCGCTACGACAGCGCCGACCCCCGCGACCCTGGACCCGCAGTCATGGTCTACGTGCGGACGCGGCTACGCCAGGCACGGGGCGAGGAAGGCGTTACTACTGCGCAGCAGAATCTGGTCGACGCCGTACACGGCTATTTGGAAGGCAGCGCGGCCCGAGCCGGCGTCTCCATACGGCCGGGCACTGTTGGCCGTCAACGACTGGACGACCGCATGCGGCAACCGTTGTCCGGGTGGAGCTGGCGCGAAGTGACAGTGGACAACACGCCAATGGGCTGGCCGTTCGTCAGCGTCATCGACCACACGACCAACGACGAGATCATCGGCACCGGCGGCGCGGTGGGCATCACGCTGGTGGCGGTGGTCGGCCCGGCGCGTCTGCTCGACAGGATCGAGCTGGCGCTACACCATCCACAGTAGAGACGGAGAACCGTTGCCCGCGTTCACCATCGTCTGCGAGGGAACCTCGCCGCTGCTGATGCACAATGCTCGGCTGGTCGACCCGTTGGACGAGATAGTCAGACAGATCCGTGCCGTGTCCAGCAAGACCAAAAAGACCGACGACGACCACCGTCTCGTCGCCGAGCTGGAGTGGATGGGCGGCATCTACTACCTACCCGACATCGGGCCGTACGTGCCGGCCACGAACCTCCAGAAGTGCCTCATCGAAGCGGCACGGCTGAGCCGGGGCGGCAAGAAGATCGAGCGCGGCGTACTGATCACGACGATGGCCATTGCGATCAAGCACGATGGCCCAGCGGAGCTGACGAAGCTCTACGCTGACAAGCGCTTTGTGCACCGGGCGCCAGTCCGAGTCACCAACAACCGAGTGATGCGGACGCGCCCGAAGTTTCCACAGTGGACACTCTCGGCCGCTGGAATGTACGACACGACGGTGATCAACCTAGCCGACCTCACTAGCGCGGCCGAAATTGCCGGCACGATGATCGGGCTCGGCGACGGCCGTCCCACGTACGGGCGGTTCACCTGCAAGCTGGAGGCCGAGGAGTGACCGAGGAGGTCGAGGCGCCACGCTGGAGGCGCCTCTACGACGAGCTGGCCAGGCTAAAGCCGGGTGACCTGTACTGCTACGAGGACATGGGGTTGCTGCTCGGTCTGGACTTCCTGGAGCCCGCCGACCGCAAGGTGATCGGCGTCCTGGCCCGCCGGGCGGCAGCCGAGCTGCGTCGCAAAGACAACCGGGTGTGCCGGATCATGCGTGGCCACGGCTACCAGGTTGCCCAACCTGGCCAAGTCATCGAGATAGCTCAGCGCCACCAGCGACGAGCCGTGGTCGAAGTCGAACGAGGGATCGCGGTGGTCGAGACGATCGACCAGGCCGAGGTCGACGTGACGACGGCCCGACTGGTGACAGCCACCCTGCTCGGGTTGTCCCGGCAGGCCGCCATGATGCGCCAGCTCGATGTCCGGCAGGACCGGCTGGAAGTGGCGATGGCCGCGCTCACCGACACCACATCGACCCAACTCATCGAGACGCGCGCTGCGGTGGATCAACTCCGTGAACGTCTCGACGAGATGGACCGTCGCAGCGGACGGCGACGATGAGCTTCCCGACTTGGTGTCGGGGAGGCCCAACCCGTGGCAAGGCATGGCACGCCTGGGCATCGGCCGGGCGGGGCTCGGCGAGGCTCGGCAGGGCAAGGCAGGGTAGCCCGGAGCGTGGCGCTATCTGCGCTCCGGGCACGCCCCGACATGAATGCTTCCTCCCTATCGGGAGGGAGGCCGACGCTCGGCGCGGCAAGGCTCGGCCTGGCAGGACCCGGCTTGGCATTGGCATGGCAGGGCAAGGCTACTCAGGGTAGTTCGGGGTGCGGCTCGCCGTGCCCCGAACACGCTAGGCTGTCGGGCGCGCTCCCGCCCGCGCGGCCTCATCGGCGAGCACGCGGGCGGGGCGTCCAATGTGGACTCGGGCGAGCCGACGGCCCCACCTCTCCGTGGGGTTCCCCGGGGGGTCGGGGGAAGCGGGGCCGGGCTCTCGACCGCCGAAGCACGAGAACGGCGGGAGCTATCTGCGACGGCGGCGGCTCGACGTGCTGCGCCGCCGGCTGGTCTTGCAGGCTGGCATAGTCGGGTAGCGCCGGCACACCGCGGCCTTGACCGCTGCGTAGGTACCCGAGGTCTTCTTCTGAGCGGCACGCGACAGCGCGTTGCGCGCGTGGGCCAGGTCGTGGATCGGGTACGAGCGGGTGCTGGGGTAGACAAACGCGCTAGCGCTCAGACGCTTCCGGCGCTTCGCGGTCAGGCGGGCCATCGCTGCCACGCTCCTCGATGTGTTCCAGGCCGGGGATCATCGGCTGCTCCGGCTCCGGGGGCGGGTCGGGCTGAGCCGGCTCGCGGTGAGCGCCGGGCGGCGGCTCCTCGGCACGGTATGGCTCGTGGGTCATCGGTGCCTCCTTCTGGTGGTGGGCTGTTCCCTCGGGGTGATCACGTTGTGGCAGGCCCAGCACAAGCTCCGTACATTGCGCGGATCCAGCCGCTTGCCACCGAGGCGAACCGGGACGATGTGATCGACGAGGCGAGCCGGCCGCCGCCGTCCCTGGGTAGCGCACCGAGCGCACCACGGATGGCGGACCAGCCAGGCAGCGGCGAACGCCGCCCAGAGGGTGTCGTAGCCCGCGGAGCGGCCATCGTGGCGGTGTTCGGGGCATGGGTGAAAGTACGGGCAGCCCGGCTGGGCGCAGGGCCGGTCGGCGCGTTTCACCGCTGGCGCCGGCCCCGTCCGGCGTACCAGGTGCCCCGACCCCGCCGGGCACCGACGCCGGTCCGGTTCTTGCGGATGGCCCGGGTGCCGAGCTGCTTGCGCGCGGTGCGGTAGGTCCGGACCGAGATCCCGGCCCCGGTGACCGCGCGTTGGACGGCCGTGGAGCGCTTGGCCGTCTTGCCGACCATGGCGGTGATGATTGCCTTGGCCCGGTTGAGCTTGGTGGGCCGGCGGGGGCCGCGCACGGCGGAGCGCCTACGTCGCGTGGCCATGCGCAGCACCCCTCTCTGTGTCCCCCACAGAGCCGGTCTCCCGGGCGGGCAGGCAGCGGCGACCGAGATCGATGCGAAAGGTGTGGGATCGCGTGCGCTCGCCCGGGAGAGAAGATCCGGAAAGCCCGCTTCGTCCATCGTGGGCGGACGGAGGCCAACCTAAGAAGAGTCTGCTTCGATACGCTGCGTAATGTCAATCACGAAAGCGGGGCGCGTTGTGGTACAGCCGGGCGCGACGCTCCGCGCTGGCCAGCTCGGCGAACGGGTAGACGTGGGCGTTGCCCCGCTTGCCGGCCGCGACGAGCTGATAGCGCCGGACCCAAGTGCGCACGGTAGCGGGGCGGACGCCGAAGAACCACGCCGCCTCGGCCACGGTCAGCCGGGCCTGGCTCACACCGCGAGCGTAGCCCGACCGCAGCGGTCAGCTCACTTCTTTGCCTTGGTCACCCGAGGCTCGACCCAGCGCGCCCAGACGCCGGCTACCTTGGTGCCCTCTTCGGCCTCGATCGGCCGGTGGACCAGCTCGACCTGCGGGTAGTCGTTGGCCTCCTTGAGCGCCTTGACCTGCTTGCCGGCCCGGTCGTACGGGTTGGCGCCGCCTTCGACCCTGGCCACCAGCATCCACCTACCGGGGTTGTCCTTGAGCTGACCGAGCACCCGATCCACGTGCGCCCTGACGGACTCGGTGATCCTGGCCGGGCTTCCTGCCGGCAGCGGCGGGGGGCTCCAGTCGGTGGTCAGGGTCACCACCACGTTGGACCGGAGACCACGCAACACGACGGGTTCCACGCTCTCGGGTTCCGGCTCGGCTGGTGGCGGTTCGTCGACCAACCCGGGCTCCGGCGCGGCGGCGGGTTCGACGGCGGGCGCGGCCGGCGCGGGCACCGATGCGGACTTCAGCCAGCCGGTGGCGTACTTGTGCCCGTTCGGGGTCACCTGGTACTGGCCGCGTCCGTCCAACTTGGTCAGTCGGCCTTCCTTGGCCCAGACGCCGAGCTGCTGGCGCAGCGCCGAGTCGCTGAAGTTGTCGTTGGGGGTGAACAACTCGATCAGCTCAGCGACGGCGAACTTCTCGCCCGCCTTGCATGCGGCGACCCACAGAGCTACAGCCTCGGGTGTGCTGGAGACCTTTCGTGGGTCGACGGTGGCGATGGCCTTCATGGTGTGCCTTCCTTCTGTGGGGGACGTTGAGTCGTCGATTGGTGGTTGGGGATTGGGTCGGTACGGCCCGCGAGCCCTACGTGCGGCCAACTTTCTCCGCTTGCGGAGTCGACTCGCGTGGCTCACAGGCCCCCCTGTCTACAGCGGTGGAGTGTCCACGATGGAGAGTGGGACGGTGCCGATCATTCGCATGCCGCCCTGCCCGCCGTCGCGGTTGCCGATGCGATAGGTGCCACGCACCAGCGCGTACGTTCCGTCCGGCACGGTCGTGTCGTCGGGGTCGGCCATCAGGTACTCGATGTGCCCCTCCCAGGAGTCGCCGATCTCGACACGCGAACGCATGTCCTCCAAGACATCGGCCAGCTCGTCCTGGGTCATCGGCTCCGGGATCAGGTTGCTCACCGTCGCCTGCCTCTCCGCCGGCTGTGGCCGTTGGCAGCGGCCAGCTCGCGACGCACCCGGGCCATCAGCACCACGGCTGGCTCGGGCTCTGGGGTCAGGGTCTGCCGGTCGACCGCTGGCACGTTGCCCGGCTCGGCGTACTTCGCGTCGACCGCCCGGTAGTCCAACGAGGTCGTCGTGGTCTGCTGGTCGTCGACCGTCAGCGCGACGAACTGGGGGTAGCTCCATCGCGCGCCGCATGTCAGGCAGGCGAAGTAGTCTGCGCCGGCTCTGGAGATGATGGTCATCGATCGGCATTCGGGGCACGGCCGCTCGATCCGGGCGTCGCGGGCCTCGCCGCAGACCTCCACCAGCGCCCGGTGCATCCGGTAGAGCCCGTCGCAGTAGTCCAGTCTCAGGGCGCTATCGGCCAGTACCTGGTCCCACAGCTTCAGCGAGTCGATGGCCCGCTGGAACAGGAACGACGCCCGGACGGTGGCCAGGCCCGGCAACGGTGGATGGTCGGCGAGCTGGCGTACCCAGAGCGCCCAGCCGACGACGCCGGTAAGAACTTGTTCGATCGCGGCGTAGACGGCCAGTCGCATCGGCGGGGCGCTGCTGCTGCGTCGGCCACCGACGCGGGTCAGGTCGATCGGCGGGGCTGATGGCGGCAGGAGCGTGTGTGCCCGCACCCACAGCTCGGGTAGCGTGTCGCGGTGCAGCGCGCGGTGGTCCCAGCACGTCTGGCAGATCGTCCGGGGCGCGACCACCTCGTTGTTGCAGTGCGCTCCCCAGCACAGGTAGCTACCCATCGTCGGCCTCCCCGGTGGAGTACCGCTCGGCGATCACGTCCTCGTGCTCGGGGAACCGTTCTGTGGTGACTCGACGCCAGGTGCCGCCACGGTCGCGCACCCACTCCTCGCCGGCCTCGTTGCTCCACCGGCCCCAGTACAGATCGGGTTGGCCCCGGGGCGGATCGGTTTCGGGCTCAGCCATGCTCGCGCTCCCACTTCTCCAGGTACGCGGTCATGAAGGGCAGGTACAACCCGCCGCTCGTGGTGACGTACCAGTCGCGGGGGTGGCCCTTGCCGGGCCGCTTGTGCCAGACGACACCGGCGTTGAACTCGGTGCGCCGAACCATCTCGTCCAGCTCGTCGACCCAGACACCGAGCCGGTACTCGCGCTGGTTCTTGCAGCTCACCACGAACGGGATGCCGCCCAGGTCGCCCACGTCGTTGTGCGTGCCGGCTCGTGGTCGGTACACAGTGGACGCGTAGAGAGCAATCAGGTTGCGCACCGGTGCCTCGCCCGCGTAGCCCTTACGGCTGTTCGCGCTCATCGCGCACCTCCGTATCGAGCACGGTCGGTGGGTCGGGCACCGTGATGTCGATGGCCTGGGCCTGGATGCGTCCCCAGCCGTCCGGGAAGTGCAGCTTGATCGGGAACGCCACCTCGCCCTCGCGGATGCGCGGTCGGCTGTTCACCCGGACCTCGCCGGTTGCACTCACCACGAGGTAGACCGTCTTAACGCTCATCGCGCGACCTCCGTACCCGGCGCCGCTTGGGTGGCTGGCCCCGTTGCGGCAGCACCATCACGTCCGGGGGGTACAGGTCGGCCCGGCGGATGATCACCCAGCCGCCGGCGGCCAGGCAGGTCACAACGAGCTGGGCCAGGGTCTCCACCGTCACCTCGTCCTCCTCGTGGTCGCTCCACGTTCGACGCGTGCCGTTGCCGAGCTGGGCGCGCAGGCAGCTCGCGATTGCATCGACCACGCCGAGGTGGGCCATCAGCTTCGCCCCCGGTATCGGTAGTGCACGCGACCCTGCTCGTCGACCAAGGGCCGATCGCGGTAGGACGCCTGCTCGTAGACCTCGCGCTCGACGAACGCGGACACCCATCGGGAGACCTCGGGCTCACCGGCGGGCAGAAGTACCACCCGCGGTCCCTGCCGGGTCGGTACGTACAGCCAGCGGGCGTCGGGCAGCCGCGTCTCCAGGCCGTCATAAGGCCCACCGATCAGCACCGCGACGATGCCGTACGCCTTGGCCATCAGGTCTCCTCGTTCAGGCCCGGCACGCGGCCCGGCGGCAGAGGATGACATCGAAGCGCTGGTTCGTGTACTGGCACGACCAGTTGCTCACGTCGACTCCGCAGCTCGGCTGGGTCGTGCCGGTGACGCACTTGTGTTGGCACACCGGTCGGTCCGAGATGCCTCGGGCCAACACGTAGGTCTCTCTGGTAAGCGTCATGGTTGTTCTCCCGTCAGGGGCGGACCTTCAGGTGGCGTACGGTTCCTTGGGCATCGGCCCGGGGTCGGTGAAGTCGATCGCGTGTGCCCAGCAGTCGATGTGCACCACCGGGTCGCGGAAACGGAAGACTTGGTGGCCACACGTGGCCCAGGCGACCTCCAGCACCACGACCTCGAATGGCGTGTACGGCATCCGCAACCTGTCGCCCACCACCACGATCGGCTCCTCGGGCATCCGTCGAGCGATCACTTGATCACCTCCGGGTGCTGGCTGGCCATGTGCCGAGCCACGTTGGCGAACGTGCGGTTGCAGTGCGGGCAGACTCCCTTGTGGACTCTGCGCAGCTTGGTGTTCTCACCCTTGAGTGCGCTGACGCTGCGTTTGGTCGCGTCGTGCTGGTCACGCTCGGAGACGAGCCCGCAGTCCAAGGTCTCCAGGACGATCTCGTGGGTGAGCGTGGTCATATCGACCTCTTTCCATCGACGATGCCGGTGAAGTCGGGAGTGACCGGCTTGCCGTCGAGCCGCCCGTACAGGTGCAGGGCGTTGTTGTGGATGTTGACGTGCTCCTCGGGGGGTGGGAAGAGGAGGTACGCCCAACCGTTGTTGAACACCGCGCGGTGCAGCATCACCAGGTCGTCGTAGCTGGGCATGTGGTCGGCCCAGGCGATCGAGGCGTGTACCCAGTCGTGCTCGTCGTGCGGGGCTACGGTGACGATGACCGAGCCGGTGCCGTCCTTGCGGGCGAACGCCCAGCCGTCGTTGCCGAACATCAGCGGGCGTCGCCACTCGTCGCGGCCGAGGTACCGGCGAACGGTCATCGCGTTGATGCTCTGCGGGCCACGGCCTTGCAGGATCACGGTGTTGTTCATAGCCCGGCCCTCTTCACCAGCTCAGCGAACTCGTCCGCGACGGACTCGCCCGAGCGCTCGCGCTCCAGGTGGCGGTGGCAGGCCAGGCAGTGGCTCCGAGCCCGCGGTCCGTACCGGACGATGGTCCTGAAGCACCGCGCGCACGGCCCGAGGTTGGGGTCGGCCAGCTCCATCACGAACCGCTGGGCCGGCGCCTGGTCCTCGCCGTAGTAGTAGATGTCGGTGGCCCAGCGCATGGTGACGGTGATCATCACGGCCTGCGGCTGGAACGCGTCGGCGTCGATGTAGCCGGCGTCCGGGTTCGGCTCGTGGATCTCCACGGGGCCGAACGCGTCGACCAGCGCGAAGATGGCGTCGAGCACCTGGGCCTCGCTCGCCTCGCGCCAGTAGCCCGGGTGGCAAGGTAGGCAGCGTCCGTTCTTGGTCTGTCGGGGGGCGGCCCACAGCGTCGGCTCCCCGCACTTGTCGCACTTGCGGGGCTCGGCCAGCGGAATGAGGTCGACGTATTCCTTGGCCTTCGTGGCGGTCATTTCCCCTCCCCTTGATAGGTGAGCGGGTTGTGCGTCTTGCAGCGAACGACCCAGTACGGCCGGAACCATTTGACGGCATCCGCCGACCCGCATATCTGGCATTGGTCGGGCAGTGCGCGCAGCTCGTCGTCACGATCAACATCCAGTGACTCTTTGTCACCAGCCGCCAGTTTCGCCGGGTCCAACTGCTCCGTACGCTCATCTCGTCTGTCAGTGAGCAAGCGATCAGATGGAGCAGATGGGACCGATGGAGGTGACGCGCCGTCACCGGCCAGCAGGTGCTCGGAGTAGCCCCAGCAGGTCGACCGACGCCCCTCGGAACCGACGACCTTTACCAACCTGGACTTCGGTCGAATGCGCCGCAGAGTGATTTCGGAATAGCCTTCCTTACGACCCTGGGCAACGATTTCCTTCCACGCCATCGGGGTGCCGTTCTGCACCACCGTGTTGAGGAATTCCACCGCGTCCTGGCGGTCGGCGCGGGAGTCGCCGTCGAGCACGCCTTGGGCGTCCAGGTCGACCGGTCCGTGCCAGATCAGGTAGGGACCGTTCGGCCCGTTGTCGACGGTGTAGGCCAGGCTCGGGGGCTCCGGGGCGATGTTCATCTTGACGCAGGCCATGATCCGACGACGCCGGTCGTCAGGGTCGCGGCCGATGGCGTAGGCGCACCGGGCGGCGCCGATGAAGGCGATGCTCCCGCCGCCCCGGTAGATCGCTCGACCAGTGCCCTTGTTGAGGTGTCGGACGGTGAGCACCGCGGCTCCGGTGTCGCGGGCCAGCCGGTACAACGGGTAGAGCGCGCGGCGCACGCTGGCGTCGTTGTGCGAGTCCGTCTTCTCGCCGACGAAGGCCATCAGCGGATCGAGAAAGACGATCTTCGCGTCGAAGGCCACTATCTTGCGGTAGAGCGCCGGCACGTCCAGCGACAGGTCGAACGGCCGGTCCGGATGGCTGCCCCGGTTGATGATCTCCACCCGGCCGAGGTCCGCCCGCGCCGCCATCAGGCGGGGCACGATGGTGTCCTCCGGGTCGTCCTCACCGGTGATCATGACCGCGTTGTAGATCTCTTTGCGCGGCGAGCCGTCCGGCATGGTCACGTCGGCCAGCCCGCTGGTCCACCGCCCGACGAGATCCACGCTCAGGATGGACTTACCGTCACCGGGGTCGCCCTCGATGATGGTGACCTTCCCCAGCGGGATTACCCCGTCCCAAGCCCAGAGCACCGGACGCACCCGGACGTTGGCCGCGCGGATGGCGCCCAGCTCGTCGTCCTCGGGGAGCGGGTCGAGCATGTCGATCCGCCAGCCGGCATCCAGTAGGTCGCTGACATCGTTGCCGTAGCGGGGCTGGGCGACTTGTACGGTCAGCGCTGTTCGGGCCACTGACGTGGCCACAGCCCGTGCGTGCGCCCTTCCCGGCGCGTCGTTGTCCGCCACCACCAGCACGTGACAGCCGGCGAGCTGGTCGGCGTAGTGGTCCAGCCAGCTCCCGGCCCCGCCGACGTTCGTGGTGGCCGGTACACCGAGCTGGGCCAGCCGGTCGCAGTCCTTCTCGCCCTCCACCACATAGAGCGCCCGATCGTGCTCGCGCGCCCAGCTCACCGCGTCGAGTTGGTAGAGCACCCGGCGGGCCGGCGGAGGCAGGCCGGGCACACAGCGGAACGTCTTCGGGTTGACCCAGCGCTGTACCTGATAGGCCAGCGCGCCCGTCTCGTCGTGGTAGTCGTAGGTCGCCACCACGTGGGGAACCCCCGCCAGGTCGCCCAAGCTGAGCCCCAGTGCACCAACCACCATTTCGGACGGGCACCCGGCGTGGCACTTGATCACGATCCCGCCGTCACGGCCAGTGTTGACGGACAAGCTCTGTACCTGATCGGCGTGGCTCGGGCAGCGCGCAGAGATGCCGGACGGCTGGTATCTCACACCGTCCAACATGGACAGAAATGCGTCCAGCTCCACGCGGGCACCTCCACCCGTCAGAACGGGCAGTCGCTGATGTCGCCTGGCTCGCCGAGCACACGTCGTCTCAGGGCCGCCACGGCGGCCTCTCGGCGGGCTGCGCGGTCGGCTGGGGAGGGGGGACCGGTGGTGGCCCGGCGGGCTGAGCCGGCTGCTGCGTGGGCCATGTCTGTTGGGCCGGCGGGGGCTGCGCCGGTGGCGGTGGAGGCTGGGCCGGCGGCGCGTACTGGGCAGGCTGACCGGCTGGTGCGTATTGCTGCACCGGCTGCTGCTGGTAGTTGTTGCCACCCCAGCCCTGGGGCGGACCACCGGCCTGGCGGTCCTGGGCCAGCAGTCCCGCCTCGGTCACCCGGAAGTCGTTGATTGCCTCGGCCACGAGCTGGTCCAGCCGTCCCGGGTAGTAGTTCACCCAGCCGGCGGCGATCTGCTCGTCGGCGGGCGTCGGGTCGGCCAGCTCCTTGCTCGGGTTGGCGCCCTGCCCTGGGCCGTGGGCGAGGCGGTGCAGCAGCGTCTGACCGACGCAGCCCTTCAACCGGGGCACCAGCCTGGAGCCGTAGAGGACGACCGCGGTGTGCTCCTCGCCGATCGCGGAGGCGATCGTGCCGCCGCCGACCGGGCCATCGAGGATCACCAGCGTGCATCGGGCGCAGGCCCGGACACCCCACTGCGACTGCCGGGGCGGATGCACGCCCCCGACGATGATGAATGCGAGAGCGCCGACGTGTCCGGCCCAGTCGAAGCCGACCGGCCCGGCGCTGCCCCACGGTCTGGTCATCGGGGGCCTCCCTTCGCGTTGCCGGGGCAACTGCGCGACAGATCAGTGGAGTTGGGGTTGTAGTGGTGGCACCACGGGCAGAGCCGGTCCGGCATGCAGGGCACCGTCGCGGGATCTCGCCCCCGCAGCGTCTCGACCCGACTCACCGCCTCGTCGGCCACGCGCAGGTCCACCACGCCGCGCCATAGCCACGAGTCGCCCAGCTCGCCGTCGATCGGGATGTAATGCAACGCGACGAACCGCGGGTCCTCGCCGAGCGCGACCAGACCGCGGGCGTAGAGCTGGAGCTGCACGACGGAGACCATCGGCGGTCCGTCGCGGCGGAGCTGGGGCAGCTTGGCCTTGGTCGTACTCTTCCAGTCGACCACTGTCCGCATTGGACGGTCGTAGAGATCGAGCGTGCCGGGGACGGTGCCGTGCGCCACGGCCGCGTCGGTGAGGAACCAGCCGGCAACGCCACCGCCGAGCCGGCCGAACAGGTCGCGCAGTACGAGGTGGAGCCCGAGGCCGACCAGCGTGCGGACCGGATCACGGTGGTTCACGGCTGGGGTGCCAGCCAGCCGATAGGCGATCCGCCGATCGCACGGGTAGCCCACCTCGGACGACCCGATGGAGACTTGCGTGGAGCGCGGCGAGCCGGCGGCGCCGAGGGCGATCAGGCCGTTGTACCGGCCGCGCAATAGATCGGCATCCGGGTCGCTCGGCGCGTCGGGTGCTGGTGGGCCTGCCGTCGTCCACGGCACCGCCTGGGTCATGGCAGGCGCCAAACCCATACCGCTAGCCCGGTCAGGCCCACCAGCACGATCGGGACGGCCACGATCACACCGATGTTCCAGGCGATGTCGCGGGCCAGGCGGACGAGCACCCGAATGCGACCGTGACGGGTCAGTGTCTCGGGGAACGGCCCAGCGTTGGGAGCCATACGCAGTGCTGCCATGGCGACCTCAATCCGCCGCCAGGCGCACCGATACCACCTCTTGCTCGGCCGGCTCCACGTAGGCCGTGTAGAGGTCCGGGTGGTCGTTCTTGAACTTGCTGGAGTTGAAGCGGTTGGGCCGATTCCGGATGACGATCACCCGACGCTGGCCGAGCACATTGAGGTACTTGCCCTCGCCCGCGAGGTTGGCGAGCTGGCCGGCGCACTTGCGCTCGATTTCCTGCCAGCCCTTGATCGCGGCGCGAGCCTGCGCGAGCTGGTCGACGAGATCTGCCCCGTTGGCATCAAGTTCGACAGTCTCGTGGACCAACTCGCCAGTCATGAGTCGGAACCCCGGCCGCGCCGTTGCTTCCGCTGTGACCGGAGAAGTTCGATGCGCTGCGCCTCGTCGTCCGCGCGGCGCTGCGCCTCGGTCGTGCGGGCCTCGAAGTCCGCAAAGTGCTGGTCAGTAAAGCGAACCAGCACCCCCGCGCCGATCGTGGTGAAGCTGAGCAGCCCCTGCTTGCGCCACCGATCGATCGTCCGCTCGTGTACGCCGTAGCGCTCCGCAGCCTGCCGGCGGGTGTAGAAGCGCGTCGATCTCCCGGGTCCGTCCGAACGCGATGAGATCACCGCCGCCTCCATCATCCGGGACACGATGCGCTCTCCTTCATCACCGTCGAGGAGCTGGACCAGGGAAAACACGAAGAGTCCACAAGTTATCCACAGGCACGAGAGGAGCCAAACCACCCAGCGTGATCTCATAGAAACCCGTAACTAAACGTGAGTAGACATGGGCAGACATGGACAGACACCGCCGGGTATGAGTCCACAGTGGTCAGCGCCAGCCAGCGCCTCGTGATCAGCTAGCTGACCTGCACAAACGCCTTCCCGGTAGGCCATTGAGCATCGCCGTTACATTCCGTCAATCCTTCGCCCGGTAACGGTTTGATAACAACGGAAGGAGGTCATTGAGTGCGCCAATGCGCATGTATCCGTCGCGGACCGTATCCAGATCGACTGGAATTGATCCATCCCCCACAAGTACCGAGCGCTGACATTGCCCATGTCGTCACGGTCGCAGCGCTCAGGCTGCGCACCGCGTTAGCCTCGCCGCGGGTGATCGTCGATAACGGCAGCGGGTTGGACGCGGCGTGCAGGCGGCTAGCCTGCTCCAGGGTCAGGCCCGGCATCGTCACCGCGGATCTCCGTCTCGGCGTCGATGCCCATGAAGGTCACCCTAGCCACGCGTGTTGACCACCGCACGTCCTGCTCAGACCCATGTCTGACATATCTGCCAAGATCGATAAGTGAGTTGTTACCTACTGCGTATGTTGCCGCGACGCCCCGTGTCGTATCGCGCGGACTTGGCGTTGCGGATTTTCACCGTCCGCACGGTAGGCAGGCGGCTCGCCTCGATCAGCGCCTCGACCTCATCCGCGTCGACCCGAAGCGATCGGGGACCAAGCCGGTAGCCGGTCAGCGCACCGGCGCTGATCTTGCGGCGAACCGAGCGCGGGCTGATGCCGAGCTGGTCGGCCGCCTGGTGCAGGTCGATCAACCGCCTACGCGATGCTCGTGCCGTGGTGGGCATCGGGTCGCCTCCCTCCCGACCAGGCGGACGCTAGCCGCTGGCGGTGGAGGTCCACAAGACCGACGCTTATCCGGTCCGGCGCCGCTTCGCCGTGGTGATGTCGACGACGTTGGCCGGCTCGACCAGTTGGCTCAGCCGCTTGGCGATCTCCGCGTCCCGACCGGCGGCGATGTGCTGGTACCGCATCGCGGCATCCACAGTGGAGTGTCCGAGGCGGCCCATCAGCTCGGCGAGAGTGGCGCCGGACTGTGCGGCGAGTACCGCGCCGGAGTGCCGCAGGTCGTGGAAGCGTAGGTCGTCCCGGCCAGCCTTCTCCCGCGCCGGGTAGTAGACCCGGTACAGCGAGGCAGGCAGCATGTGGCAGCCGCCCTGGGTGGGCGAGAACAACAGCGACTCCTTCGCCGAGCCGGTGAAGTCCTCCAGGTGTTCTTTCACCGTGGGCAGCAGGTGCGGTGGGATCGCCACGGGGCGCACACCGGCCTCGCTCTTGGGCGGGCCGATGACGCACTGCCCATCCGGGTGGGTCACTCCGCGGCGGACGTGCAGGACCCCCTTGCGCACGTCCACATCCTTGCGGCGTAGTTCGGTCAGCTCGCCGAAGCGCAGTTGGCACCACGCGGCGAGCAGCACCATCAACCGGTACTTGCGCGGCACCGACTCGACGATGACGGCTAGCTCGTCGATCGTGGCGGGCTCGATCTTCACGACCCGCTTGGTGGTCCCGGCGCCCTTGATCCGGCACGGGTTGGCGGTCGGGATCACGTCGTCGTCCACCGCGGTCGCATAGATCGCCTTCAGCAACCCGTAGGCATGCGCCCGCAACGTCGGCGTGCCCGGAGCCAGCTCGGCGTACCACGCCCGCACCTCGGCCGGGGTGATCACAATGTCGCGCTCGCCGAACGTGGGCAGGATGTGGTTGTCCAACAGGCTGCGGTAGTCGGAACGGGTGCGCGGGGCCAGCTTCCGCGCCTTCAGCCACGCCGCCGCGTAGGCGCCGAAGGTCAGCGTCGGGGGCGGGGATGGGTCGATCGGCTTGCCGGTGATGTGCTCGGCCTGGCGCACCGCCAGCCATGCCTCCGCATCCGCGACAGTCAGGAACGTGGTTGGCGCGGCCGTGCGGGTGCGCTCCGGGCCGGTGATGTAGCTGGCCTGGTAGCGACCCGAGGGGAGCTTGCGGACCGCGCCGAACGAACGGCGTTGCGGACGGCGGGTGGCCATGGGCGAGGGATCTCCTTCGATGGGGCTCCGTGCGACAACGTGCAACAGGGGATGGTACTTCCTGTCCCTCCGTGACACTAGTGTCAACATGGAAGACGATCAATATACGCAGGTACCCCGACGTTTCCGCAGGTAGCTATCGCCTAGGAGATGATCTCGTTCACTGATTCGATCCCAGTATCGCCCACACATGTTTCCGCAGCTCAAGGCCCGTGCGAGGAGATCTTGCACGGGCCTCGTGCAACTATCGTGCAACAGGCTGTTGATACGTCCGCTCGGCGTGGAGTGTGGAGCGAAAAGATCTTGCTGGGCTTCGGAGCACGCCGACGGCACTGTCTGCGTCATCCTCATCTGCGGCACCTGAGATCAGAAGCCCTTCCGCGTCGAAGCGCTGAGGCCGCCCGTGGGCTGTGGCGCCCCCAGGCGCCGGCCCTTCCACCGGAGGCACGGGACGACGGCATACAGAATCGGTCGGTTAAGGCTGGTAAACGACGGCCATATCCACAAATCGCGAGAGGTGGAGCTGAGCGGCGACGATCACGATATCTGTTGGCCCATCCCGGTGTCTCGCCACGATCAAATCCGCCTCCCCTGCTCGTGGTGACTCAACATCGTAGTAGTCGTCCCTATGAACGAAGATGACAACGTCAGCGTCATCATCCATTCCCTTGAGGTCTTCAAGTTCCGGCACCTTCGGATGGAACGTTCCTTTGTTATCCAACCCGTGTTGGACGCCACTAACTAGGACGACGGGGATTCGAAGCTCAAGCGCCAGCAACTTAAAGAACCGAGATATGTCACGCTCTGTTGGTCGGTTATTCGGGCTCTCGCCCTGTTCCATTAGCTGCTGCACGCTATCAACGATGAGCAGTTGAATGCCGTGCTCTCGCGACGCTTCACGAGCTTCCGTAGCAACAGTGTCCATGCTCGGCGCATAGTCGTCGTTGATGAATAAGGGTGCCTCATTGATCTCGCCCATTCGTCGGGCCAGCTTCGTCCAATCATCGTCAGACAGACGAGCCGCACGAAGCACGTGTAGGGGGATACGCGCCTCAGCCGAAAAGATTCGTACGAGAATCTCATTCTTCGTTGCACGAGTAGAAATGAACAAAGTCGGTAGCGTTTGTCTAATGGCAGCATTACGGCCGATACCGAGCGCTAGCATCGATTTTCCAATGGCCGGTCGGCCAGCAATGATGATTAACTGCCCTGGTTCAAGCCCATTCAACAGACGGTCCAAATCAACGTGTCCGGTCAAAATCGGTTCAGATGAGCCGACTCCAACTCGCTCCAACTTATCTACGAATCCAAGAAGCAAATCACCTAGTATCTCAGTCTTTGGGTCCCGGCTATCCCGCCCATGTGGGGCCGAGTCGATAACCAAATTGTCGGACGCTGGTGGCGTTCCATCCGTCGGTTTTGATATTTCCAGTTCTTGGGTAATTCCGCGTTTCGCGTCACGCGCGTCAATCCAAAGGTTTCGAAACTCCTCGACGTCGCCGCCTAGCTGCTCCACGACTAGCTCCAACTGACCCCAGGTGGGGAGCGTTGCGCAGCGCAAGACGTTGTGCACAGTCGTGTGGCTAATCGCACGACCGGTACGTCCCGAGATCACCCGCGTGCTGGGCTCCCCGTTGTGAACATGAAGGCGTTCGATCTTGTGCCTCAGCACTTCGAGCGCATCGTCTTCGGCCCGATGGGCCGGCATCGAGGAATCCTCTGTCATGTGAACTACAACTACCGATCTCTGTCAACCACTGTCAGGAATCGTTTCCACCAGGTAACCAATCGTAGGGATCCGTCAACGCACGCCCAACACCCCGCATGATTATCGTAAGCGCCACGGACTAACAAGCCCCGTCAAGCGAGGCGCCCGCGTCCACCTCATCCCGCGGAAGGATCCGCTCCATCATGCCTGGCCCCTGGCTTGCGTTGGTAACTCTCGTCGGAATCATGGTCCTGGCGGGTATCTACCTCTGGTCGCGTGACCCTGCCCTGCGGGCTCGCGCGCTCTGCCTATTGAGGATGTTCATCCTCGGACGGTAGCAATCATGCGCCCGCCGCGCGGGTGGCCATTTCAGGCCCTGCCGGACTGGGAGGGAGCGGCCGCAGTTAAGCCTCCCTGCGACCGCTCCCTGATCGTCTACCGCCCTACCGCGCGCACGCCGCGACATCGCGGCAACCGCCGCGAGCAGGCCCCGCCACCGCCGTGAATTATCGCTCCTGGTTCAGTCGAGCTTCACACGCTCGGCCCATCTGATCGCTTCGATGGCTGTGCCAGTAGGCCGGCTGTACTCCGCTCGATCACCGCGAACGACGGATGCTACGTACCGCGTCGAACGGGTCGGCTGTGTCATCGGTTGCACGCGCACGGTCAATGTCGTGTCGGGCGGAGCGTAGATCGCCGCGCGGCCGTCGATCCGCCAGTGCGGCCGGTCCTGGACCGCGCCGGCCAGCTCGTCGTCTAGCTCCATCGTACGACTGTACGCGATCATGGCGTTGACCTGCGGGTTCGGGCAGAGTCGACTGATCCGCGTACCCTACCCGGCATGGCTGTGGTCGAAGTCGAGCTGCTTGGTGGTCCAGCGGATGGGGCGATTCGCGATGTCGAGACCGGGACGGATGGTTGTCCGCCACCACTGCTGACCCTGCGCCAGAACGGCGCGTACATCGGCGCCAGCACCGAGGCCGAGCCCGGCCGGGAGCACGTCTACGTGCGGGAGCCGAGCGGGTACGAGGTCGGTCCGGCTTGGACGTACCGGTATGCACAAGGGACCGGAGCGCTGCAATGACGATGATCATTTGCGCAGTTGCGGTCGATCAGGTTGTTATGGTGTCCGACCGCAGGGCTACCAATCCAACTAAAATCGGCTCCGAGATCGAGAATAAGGCGGTGGTTCTGAACAACCAGTGGGTTCTCGGCTATACCGGCTTAGTAGATATCGAAGGAACCCCAACTGATCGGTGGGTCGTTGAGGCTCTCGCTGGGGTGGCGCCGGAGGACTATTTCAGGACTCTTGCCGCCCGCGCAACGAACGCGCTTATGGGAGTCGATAGGAAGGACCGACGCCAAGCTTTTCTCGTTGCGGGTTGGCTAACACCACCAGAAGGGGCACGTCCGATCGCCGTTGAGATCGCGAACTTCAACTACGACGACCAGGGTCGGCCAACGGCGGCCGGGGATCGGCTCACTATTAGGAAGCTCAACACGCCGCCGGAGGAGGTCTCAGTTTTTTCAGCCGGTCGCCGCCTCAGACGTGCGGAGAAATCCAGCGTGGAGACAACCCTGCGGGAGATCAGTCGCACCTCCGCTCATCCTCTTGATATCGCAGCGGTTCTCGGCGATCGGATACGGGACCGGGCCAGGTCGGACAGGGGTGTGGGAAGTAATCTCATGGTGGTCAGCATTCCCAAGGTTGCGGTTGGTCGTCCTCTCAGTTGGGTGTCCCAGCGTGAGGCGTGGCGCCAAGAAATCTGCGCCGCCTATGTTGGCGTCGATGACGACTGTTTTCAATACATGCCCGCATTGGTGCTACCAGGCGTGGCCTTTTCCGACGCCTGGATGTCGTCCGACCCGACGAGTTATCCCCTGGGTCCGCTAGAGAGAAGGCCACTACCACTGCGCGACGGTGGCATACCTCCACGACCCGGTGGCGCATAGTCGAACGACGACCAACCCAGCGGAGAGTCGTTACTGCCGAGCATGAATGCCCCCTAGAGGTTCAGCTCCCAGACATGCCGAGAATGCCCCGGCGCAGGCGGAGGCTGCCTGGCCGGGGCGGGTGGGGTGGTCAGGTCCACGATCCCCAGCAGTGCAGGATCGTCAAGTGGGCCTGGTAGGCGGCGGCGACGTTGAGCGCGAGCGGGGCTCCAGACGACTGCCACACGCGGAGGTCGATGGTGTCGGCCGGGTTGAGGAAGACGATCCGGGCAGGCGTGTTGTGCACGATGGGGTGGACCTGGCTGGCCAGCGGCGCCGGGCTTCCGGACTGGCCGATCGAGTTGCCGGCGTGGAAGATGCCGGCGATGCGCTCGCCGGGCTCGCCGCCCACGGTGGCCCAGCTCGCTCCGCCGGCCACGAGGTAGTACCCGGCTGGCCGGGGTGAGCCCAGGGTGTTGACCTCCACGGTGTCCATCGGGATCGGCGTCCAGGCGCTGTTGGCAGTGCTCAGCGCCGCGACGCGTCGGGCGAAGTACACGTGTCGGTTGTTCCATCGGGTCCGTTGGGCGGTGATCTCGGTCTCGATGGCCTGAAGGCTGGCCTCCACCGCCAGGGCGAGCTGTTCGAGGTTGTGCGACATGTCGGCCGGGTCGCCGCGCACCGGGTACGGCCAGGCGAAGTTGGGCGTGGTCGCGGTCATGGCCTTGGTCCGTAGATGTAGAGGGCGAGCAACCGGGGGCAGTTGTCCACTGCGGTGTCGCTGCTCAGCGCCACGCCCGAGTCCTGCCACCCGGCGATGTCGAGAGTGTCGGCGGGCACGAGGTAGATGCCGGTGTCCTGGTTGGGCACACGGATCGCAAACGTCCCGTTGGCCTTGGTGTTGTGGTTCGTGCACGGCAGGTTGAGCGTCGATGCGTTCTTCCGGTAGACGACCTGCCGGCCGCCGGTCGCATTGCCGCTGAAGGCCACCACGCCGGAGCACAGCCACCAGCCCTCGGGTTTGGCCGTCCACGGACCAGGGAGCTTGCTGTGCTCGGTGGTGTCCATCGTGATCGGCGTGGTGGCGTTGTGCGGCAGGCTCTGCACAGCACGCCGGGTCTGTTGCAGGAACCGCATGTCCCGACCCTGCGTGCTGGCCGCGACAGTGAAGTTCTGGAGCTGTTTGACAGTGGCGTCCATGGCCAGCGCCAGGTTCTTGACGACCGTGGAGCCGTCCGCCGCGTCGGTGTACTCCGGCCATGGCCAGGCGAACAAAGGGGTGACTCCCATGTGGACACTCCTAGGGCGGAAAGCCTGACGGCAGTGGGCCGGCGACGTGGATGATCGTCAGGTGCGCCTGATCGGCGGTCGGCGCGGAACGGATCTGGAGCGGTCCGCCGCTGTTCTGGAACACGCTGACGGTCACCGTGTCGGACGGGATGAGGGTGACCAGCAGCATCCGGCCCTTGCACATCGTGATGTAGGAGGCGGTGGCAAGTGGTGGCGGATCACTGGCCCCGCATGGGTGGGCGACGCCGTTGATGCGCAACGTGGATGCCCGGAAGCCTGCCGCGTTGGGGTCGAAGCCGACTCCCCAGGTGACCAGGTACCAGGCGGTCGGCCGTACCGGGCCGAGCGTGTTGACATCGGTGGTGTCGAACGGAACCACTGTGTCGACCGCGTTGTTGACGCTGAACACGGCGTTGCGCCGCTGTTTGAGCATCGGCCGGTTGAGCATCAGGTACTCGACATCTTCGGCGTTGGTCCAGATCCGGGCGACCTCGGTCTCCACCGCGCGAGCCAGGGTCTCCAGGGCGAACGGGCCGTCCGCGGCGTCGGGTGGCTCGGGGAAGGGGAAGCCGTAGACCGGTGTCGTGCCCATGGCTCACCTCCTCGATCTCACTGGCCGGCGCCGAGGAGGACGACACTCAGCTCGAATCCAGCTAGCAGGTTTCCGGTGAAGGCGTTCATGATCGCCGTCACCGTGTAGGTGTAGGTGCCGGCCACCAGGCCACGCCGGATGCGCGAGGCGTAGAAGGGGTAGCTCGGCCACGCCGCGATGGTGGTGAAGGTGAACACGCGGGTGGCCAGCGCGACGCCGTTCTCGCGCAGGTTCACGGTGAGCTGGCGGTTGTCACCGTTGGAGTTGCCCAGCCCGTTCATCTCGACCTTGATCACGTCGCCTGGCAGGAAGTCCCAGGCAACGCTCAGGACCGTCCCTTCGGACGTGCCAACGCCAGCGTTCGCACCGAGGGTCTGGTGGTTCTCGATGTTGCGCGGGCCGACGCCGAGCATGGGGACGGCGCCGATGGCCAACCAGGCGCCGGCTTGGAGGACGACGATCACCTGGTCCCCCACGACGGGGCTGTACCCCTTGGCCCGTGCAGCGGCCACCAGGGTGCCGTCCACGTTGACCGTGACGGTGGTCGCGGTAAAGCTCATACACGGGGCCAGCCGCATGACGAGCGTGGTGTTACGTCCGGAGACTTGGCTGGATTCGGCGATGGCGTCGATGAGCCTCACGTCGCCTCCTCTTCAACCTCCACAATGGATCGGTTGGTGAGCGTCATGGCGCCCTCCGGGCCGAGCGGCAGGGTGTAGCTGTCCACGATGTGCTGCTCGTGGGTGAGGTCGGGCAGGATCAGCTCGATGAGGTCGCCGATCTGCATGCCCGGGTTGGGCACCGTCTCGACGATGCGTTGCCGGGACAGCCCGATCGCCTTGGCCAGGATCGCGTTGGCGGCGGCCTGGGCCTGAGCCACGGTGTAGATGAACGGAGAGCTGTAGAAGCGAGGTACGTTGCCGAACGGCCCGTTGTACCGAGTGGGTGAGGCCGGGTTGTTGTCGTAGGCCACCGCGCGCACGCTGGGTTGGTCGGTCGGCTCGCCGATCGCGATCACCGCGTTGTAGACGCTCTCGCGGTCCTGCGACGACACCTCGCGCACGATGGTGCCCTGTGGTCCGGTCTGGATCAGCCAGTCGGGCACGCCACCCAGCGCCGGCACCGGGCGGATGGTGAAGATCACGCCGGCCCCGACGGCGCCGCGCTCGTGGTACCACTCCGCGCCGATGGAGCGGGCGAGCTGATCCAGCGCCTCGCCGCGATCCCTCTCCCATACGCCGGTGTTGCCGCTGACCCGATCGGTGTACGCGAACTCGACGTTGACCACGGTCGTGGCGCCGACCGCCTCACGGATCAGGGCGATCATGGTGTCGGTGATGAGCTGGTTGAACGGCGGTGTGCGGGGTTGCTCGAATCGCGCGTCCTGCACCTGGGCGGCCAGGTCGCTGGCGCGGATGCGGACCGCCTCGCCAAATCCCTGCTCCACCACGTCGATGCGGCCGGAGAAGACTTCGTAGGGCAGCTCCTGCCCGGACGGGATGACGATGTTTCGCCAGACGGTGATCTTTGACCCGTACGGCCAGACCGGGGCGATATCGGGGGCGTCCACTGTGGAGTCCGGCGCCACGATCAGCTCGCAGGTTCGCCGTACCCGCCCCGAGCCGGACGCGGTGACCGAGCCGTCGATGACGTTCAGCTCACGCGGATTGTCGACGCCGTAGTAGACGGTGGCCTTGGTGCTGATCCGGTGCGGGAGTCCGATGATGGTGCCCAGCGCGAACTCCGGCGTCACCGTGAAGGTGGAGATCGACAGCGGGGCCGACCACGCGGTCTCTGGCGGGCTTGGCGGCGGCTCCAGGCTGGCGTCGCTGAGTACCGAGTAGGTCGCGATCTGAGCGACCACCTCGCTGTAGTGGGACAGTTGCAGCGCCGTCACATCGGCGTACGAGGCCACCGTCTTGCCCCGTACGTCGTAGGTGTACTCGGTTCCCGAAGTCAAGCCGGCGTCGTGGTAGCTGACCGTGCGTCGGGGCAGCACGGCTACCATGTCGCCGTCGCGGCGCAGCTCGTAGACGGCCGCACCCGGCACATCGGTCCACCCGGTGGCGATGAAGTCGAATCCGACATCCACCCCGACCAGCTCGGGCGGCTCAGGCGGCGAAGTCATGGAGCGGTAACCTCCCCGGGAACAGCCACCGACGCCGGCTCGCCCGGCCCAGCTCGCCGGTGGGCTGATTGAGGACTTCGGCCCAGGTGTTCAGGGCCTCGAAGAAGACCTGCCAGGTGGCGTAGGTGTTGTAGACATCGAGCCATCGGTAGCCTTCGGCGGCGACCGCCAGGCCGAACGGGCGATCGACGATCGTGAACGGGATGGTGAACCGCCGGTCCTGGACCATGTAGAGCGGGCTGATCCGTTCCTCGGTCACGTCGGCCGGGGCGATGTAGAGGTTGCCCAGGTTCGCGGCGCCGGGAGTTTGCAGCAGGAGCACCGCGCCGTCCGCGGTGACGTTGCGGATGGCCTGAGCCTCGTTGTAGGTCCGGGTAGTCAGGACGAGCGTGCCGGCGCCGGTGGACCGCACGTCGGTGACGGCGACGGGTGTGGCCCGCCCGATCACATCGAACAGGCCCATCCGCGCCGCGCGAGTCAGGACGTTGAGCGACTGGACAGAAGCCAGGCGACAGCTCAGCGTGGGTTTGCCCGGGTGAATCAGGAAGCTGAAACCGTTGCTGGGCACGGTGATGGTGTTGGACAGCGCGGTCTCCGCGCCCGCCGGGGTGACCTGCGTTGCGGTGTAGAAGATCGGTACGTCCAGCGGCGCCTCCATGTCGAAGGCCGTACGCAAGCCGCTGGTCAGGTCCAGGGCTTCACCGGAGCGGATGGTGACCGGGAACTTGCCCGGGTCCTGGCGCTGCACGCGGACCTCGGTGACGGAGGCGGCGAACGCGATGTCCAGCGCCACGCCTTCGCCGCTGGGCAGCACCGTGGCGACGATCGTTCCCATCAGGTGAACCTCCGTCCGGCCATCAACTCGCGAGCGGCAACGTCACCGAGGAAGTCGGTCTCGACCCGCACCAGGTCACGCAGCTCCTTGTCGCCGATGAAGACCTTGACCAGGGCCGTCAGCGCGCCGGTGGCCGTCATCTGCCCAGCCAGATCGCCGCGCGGCATCGTGGGCACGGTGACCATGCGCTGCACCGCGGAAGACACCAGCGGTGTGTCCTTGGCGATGCCCTGCGCCATGCCGCGTGGTAGCTCCCGGCCGATCGCGGCGAACACCTTGGACGGTGAGCCGATGCCGAGCATGTCGCGTACGGGGCCGGGAATCTTGTTGATCAGAGCGCGTACCCTGTCGGTGACCTTCCACCACATCGACTGGATGCCGTTGACCAGACCGTTCACAATGGACTGTCCGACGCCGTAGAGCAGATTGCCGAGATTGCCCAGCGAGCGCAGGATGGCCTTCGGGATTCCCGAGAAGAACGCAACGAGCCCGTTCCAGGCCGACTTGGCGACGCTGACGATCTTGTTCCAGGCGCCACTGAACTGGGTCTGGATCGCGCCGAGGAAGGCGAACCACAGTCCTTTGAGGAGATTGGCCGTAGCCTGCCACCCGCCGGTGATCGTCTTCATCGCGCCGAAGAAGATGTTCTTGATCCCGGTCCAGGCTTTCGACCAGTCGCCGGTCAGGATGCCGGTCAGTACCTGGAAGATGCCTTGGATGATCTGGAACGCACCCTGGAGGATCTTGAGCACGCCTTTGAGCGCGCCCTCGATCGAGGACATGATCTGCTTGCCGAAGCGGTTCCAGATCCCCGTGGCGATCCGGTCGATGTAGCTGAACCAGAACGCGATGCCGTTGGCCGCGTTGCGTACCACCGCCGCGACGAACTCGAAGACGGACTTGAACAGCGCGCCGAGCTGGGTCAGTACCGGCTGCGCCTCTATCCACAGTCGACGGAACATCGGCACGAAGTGCTGTTGGAAGATGGCGACCCACTTCGACACGATCGGCGAGACGACGGCCCAGAGTTGGGTGAAGGACTTGCGGATGTCGGCGGTCGCCGCAACGGCGCCGTCGCGGACCTGGGTGAGCAGGTCCCGTACACCCGTGGGCATGTTCGCCGGGCTGAGCCCGGTCTTCAGCGCCTCCCCGGCCTTGGCAACCTCGGCCCGGAACTGCTGGATCTTTGGGTTGTTGGCCACCCAGTCCTTGATGCCGGCGGTGAGTTTGTCGATCATTTCCTGCCAGCGCACCGTGGCGACGATCGCGAACTCCATGACCGCGGTGACGGCCTTGATCGCGCCGACCAGCCGGTCACCGAGGATCGTGATCAGCTTGGCGATCTCGTCCGGGTGCCGGCCCAGCATCCGGAAGAAGTCGCCGATCGCCACGCCGATCTTCGACAGCACCGGGAACAGGGCTTGCAGCGAGGACTTCATCGCCGGTAGGGCACCGACCATGCCGGAGAGGATCTGGTTGGTCAGCGACACCAGCGCCTCGGTCAACGGCACGACGAGCTTGGCCATCTCGCCGAAGACCGGGCGCAGTGTCTTGGCCCACCGGACGGTGGCCTC
>Ga0114129_10000574_pt1 | contig 45251 bp, 32 predicted proteins | sample RhiMetdeltSRZDD1_FD_80071 | JGI IMG/M metagenome (GOLD analysis project Ga0114129, IMG submission 80071) | Populus rhizosphere microbial communities from Tennessee, USA - Rhizosphere MetaG P. deltoides SRZDD1 (version 2) (version 2) | ecosystem: Host-associated > Plants > Roots > Rhizosphere >...
AACGCGCCCGCGAGCCCGACGACGAGGCCAACGCCAACGAGCAGCAGGCCGCGGCCGACGACGACGGCGAGAACATCACGCGGTTGCGCGCCCAATGCCATTCGCACGCCGATCTCCTGCGTGCGTTGACTCGCCGAGTAGGAAACGACACCGTAGATTCCAACGAGCGCAAGTACGAGGCCCAGGGCCCCGAGGCCGCCAGCGAAGAGCGCACCCATCTCGAGCAGGAAGAACCCGTTGCCGCCGTCGAGCAGACGCGTCATCGATCGCACGTCGTACAGCGGGAGATTGGGCTCGAGCGCGCGAACCTCTTTCTCGATCGCGGGCGCGAGCGATTCGGGCGCGACCGTCGTGCGGACCTGCAGCGCACGCCGGGCGCGGTACTGCTGCTCAATCGGCGCGAAAAAGAAGGGACGGGGATCCTCGAAGATGTACGTGTACTTTCCCTGCTTCGAGACGCCAACGACTTCGAGCCAGCGCGATTCATCCGAGGTGGTCCGGAACCGCTTCCCGATGGGGTCCTGCCCTGGCCAGAACTTGTTCGCGAGAAGCTCGTTCACGATCGCCACCGGACGAGCCGCGGCATCGTCCTGCAACGTGAACGAGCGGCCGCGCACGATTGGAATCTTCATCGTGCGGAAGTACTCCGGTCCGACCATGTTGGTGCCCGCGATCGGGCGCCGCTGTTCCTTGGGGATCGGCTGTCCTTCGGCTTCGATGTACTCGGACGAGTTCGAGTAGCCGAACGGGACGGTCGACGTGTAACTGATCGTCTCCACGCCCGGCAGCGCGCCAATGCGCGTGAGGAGCTCGCGATACAGCGTGCGACCGCGGCCTTCTTCGAAGCCAAGCTGCGAGACGTCCATCGACAGCGTCAGCACGTTCGCGTGCTCGAACCCGAGATCGACGGACTGGGCGCGCTGCACGCTCCGGACGAAGAGCCCGGCGGCAATGAGCACGATCAGGGAAACAGCGACCTGCGCAACGACGAGCGTGTTTCTGAGCCACTGGCGACTGCCGCCATCGGCCAGGCCGCGGCCACCTTCGCGCAGAGCGTCGTTCACGTCCGTGCGCGATGCACGGAGAGCGGGGACGACACCCGACACGATGCCGGTGGCGAGCGCGACACCGCCGATGTACGTGAACACTCGCCAGTCGAACGGCAGCTCGAATCGAAGCGGAAGATCGGCTGGATACGGAATCTGCGAGATCGCGCGACTTATCACCCGCGCGAGAATCGCACCCGCGACGCCGCTGATCGCCGCGAGCAGAAGGCTCTCCGTGAGCAGCTGTCGAACGAGCCGTGCCCGACCGGCGCCGAGCGCCGCGCGTACGGCGAGCTCGCGATTGCGCGCGGTCGCGCGGACCATCAGAAGATTGACCACGTTCACGCACGCGACGACGACCACGAGTCCGACGAGCGTCAGGAAAACGCCGGCGACGAACGGATTGCTGTCGGCGTTATTGGGTTCGGGGCGTGTGAGACGCTCCGGGAACAGCCTGAATCTGACGGTCTTGTTGGTGTCCGGATACTGCTGCTCGAGTTGACCCGCGAGAACGTCGATTGCTGCCTGCGCCTGTCTCCTCGACAAATCCTCACGCAGCCGGCCGAGAATCCTGAGCTCGTGATTATCGCGCTGCGTGGTCTGCTCCTTGTAATCGGATGCCGGGTACGTCATCGCGTAGGGCAGATACGCATCGAACTCGACCAGCGTGTACGTTCCGGTAAAAGTTTCCGGGACGACTCCAATGACAGTGAACGGCCGGGCGTTCACCAGAACCGTCCGTCCGACGATAGCAGGATCGGCGCCGAAGCGTTTCTTCCAGTACGAATGGCCCAGGACGATGACCGGATCAGCGCCGAACTTGTAGCCTTCAGTCGGGAGGATGAGCCGGCCGTATGCGGGCCTGATACCCAGCATCGAGAAGAAGTTCCCGGTAACGTAGCTGACGGTGATTCGCTCGGAGCGATTGTTCGCATTCATTCCGGCGAACCCGAATCCCATCCCCGACACGTCCGAGAACACACCGCCATGATCGCGAACGTCGACGTAGTCCTTCCATGAAACCTGGTGCGGCTGCTCGTTGCCTTCGTGCACGGTCGTCAGCACGTACAGATTCTCGGGCTGCACCACCGGGAGCGGCCGCAGCAGCAGCGTGTTGACGATGCTGAACACCGCAGCGTTGGCGCCAATTCCGAGCCCGAGGGTCAAGGCCACGGCGGCGACGAAGCCGGGAGAGTGCCGGAGCAGCCGTGCGCCGTGTCGAACATCCTGCCAGGTGGTTCCCATACAACCGCTGAACGGGTAAACGGCGCGAAATGTTCCGGAAACTGCGAATAAATCAGAAGTGATAAGCCAGAAGTTAGAGCGATATGGTCTGGTTCGCTTTCTGGCTCCTGGATTCTAGCCTCTGACGCGTTTCGGCTATTCGCAGGGATGCGCGGACCACGGGGAGCGAACGAGCAGAGCGAGTGAGCACGCGAGCGGCGCGGGGATCGAGGGGGCCCCGCGAGCGAGCGTGAAAGGGGGTTCGTCGGGACGAAGTCCCCGATTGAGAGACGACGGGAGGGGCGTGTTACAGTTGCTGGTGGAGACGCTGCAGCCGATTGAGCTGGCCTTTACTTCCACCTTCTTACGAGCGGCAACTCGGACACGCGCGCCGGATCGAGCTCGCCCGCGATCGGCGCATCCGTGAACGCAACAAACCAACCTATCGCCTGGCGCACTGGCCGATCTGGATCTGGGTCTTCTTCATCGTGCCGGGACCGCTCACCTTCGATCTGTTCGCGCACGGCTTCGATCCCCGGATGGCGCTCTGGCTGGGCGCCGTCCTGATCGGAACTGCGATTGCCGGTCTTCGCGGCCGCCTGCCAGGAGTCGAACCGCAGCCCTACATCATCCGCTTCACCGAGGACCGCCCGAACCCGTTGTACCGGCGCATCTGTTACACGCTTGCGTGGAGTGAGGTCATCGCGTTTGCCGTGTTGAACACCGTCGGGCTCATTGCCGCGATCGTCACGGGCCAGTGGCAACTGCGGCAGCTCTACGATCTCGCGTACTTTCCCATCGTGAGTGTGGTCTGGCTGGCCGGCGCGCTCGGTCGACTTCCACGCGTGAAGCGGTCGACGGAAGGTGAAGGGCACGAGCGCCGGTACTTCTATGGATCGGTGTGGGCGGTCTGCTTCGCGCAGCCAGTCCTGTGGCTCCTTTGGAAAGTCCTGCCACACTCGCGAGCAGCGGATGCCGTGAAGCTTGTGGTCTTCATCGGGATTCTCGCATACGTTGGTCGGCTGGCACGTCACGGCGTCCTGCCGCGGACCCGCCCGATTGTGCCAGGGGAGCTCGCCGTCTCCGATTGAATGAGGCTTTTCGGCAGAGCTCGCCCAGAGCCCTCAGCCCTGAGCCCAAAGCCTTGACGCCCAGCGGTTAGGAGTTACTATCGGAAACGTGAGCACCACCGTTATGGACGAGCGCGGCGTCGTCCTCACCTGCCCGTTGTGCGGCCGCCGCAATCGTGTGCCGTTTGGACGCCAGGCGAAGTGCGGTCAGTGCGGCACGACGCTGCCGGATCCGTCGGAGCCCGTCGAGGTACCGAGCGCGGATGCGTTCGACGCGCTCGTCAACGGGTCGCGCGTGCCTGTCCTCGTCGACTTCTGGGCGCCGTGGTGCGGTCCGTGCCGGATGGTCGCGCCCGAGATGGCGCGCGTCGCCTCCAACAACGCCGGCCGCTTTGTCGTCGCCAAGGTGAATACCGACGCGATTCCCGAGCTCGGGGATCGATTTGCGATCCGTTCCATTCCAACGATGGCCGTGTTTGCCGGCGGACGAGAAGTGGCGCGGACTGCCGGCGCGCGGCCGGCGGCGCAGATCGAGGCGTTCGTCACGCAGGCGGTCGGACCCAGCTGAGATCCCTCGTTATTCAGATGCCGCTCGCTTGACTCTGCACGGTAATAAAAACTACAGTGTGAATTATTCAGCCATGTCTCACACCATCGGCGACTTCGAACAGCTGATCCTCTTCGCGCTCGTGCGGCTCGGCGCCGACGCCTACGGAGTCACAATCCGCCGCGAGATCGAGATGCGAACGAACCGCGCGATCTCGCCAGGCGCGTTGTACACCGCGCTCGATCGACTGGAGAAGCGCGGGTTGGTCACCTCGCGTCTCGGAGACCCGACGCCTGAGCGCGGCGGCAAGCGGAAACGCCTCTACACACTCCAGCCTGCCGGTGAGCGAGCCCTCGCGCGTGTCTACGAATCGCTGCGGCTGATGGCGAGCGGCGTCAGCGCGCGCTTGCGAACGGTCAAGGGATAACTCGTGCGCACGAGACCTCCTCGATTCGCCGATGCCGTGTTGCGCTGGATCCTTGGAGCCGAAGATGGCGAGGTCATCGCGGGCGACCTCGAAGAAACGTTTGGACGCGACATCGCACCGCACACCGGCCGGTTGCGAGCGCGCGCCTGGTACTGGCGACAGGTGACGAGCATTGCGGCGGCGCGGATGTTCGCGTCACCGATCGATCGAACGGACGAACCCGCCAACAAGGGGACGACCATGGCTGCTGTTCGACAGGACTTCGTGTATGCGCTCCGTGCACTTCGCAAACAGCCGGGGTTCACCATCGTCGCGCTCATCACGCTTGCGCTTGGCATCGGTGCCAACGTGGCGATCTTCTCGGTCGTCAACGTCGTGCTGGTGAAACCGTTGCCGTTCGCGGATCCGGATCGGTTGATGCTGGTCCATCTCCTCGCGCCCGATCGCGAGGCGGCCGGCACTTTCCGAAAGATGATCTGGTCCTACCCCAAATATCAGGTCTTCCGTGAACACCAGCAGTCGGCTGAATCGACCGCGCTGTTCACGAGCTGGGATTGGAATCTCACTGGTTCGGATTCGCCAGAGCGGTTGTCGGGTGAGCTGGTCGAAGGCACGTACTTCCACACACTGGGCGTGACACCGGCAGTCGGCCGGACGTTCTCGGCCGATGAAACACGCGCGGCTGGATCAGCGCCGCTGGCGCTGCTCAGCCATCGTCTCTGGATTGGGCGTTACGGGCAGGACACGAACGTCATTGGCCGAACGATCGGCCTCAACGGTGTGCCGCATACGATCCTCGGTGTGCTGCCACCGGGCTTCCGCGGTCTGACGGGTCAGGCGGACATCTGGGTTCCCGTGACGACTCACTCGGCCGGCGATCTCGGCGAAGCCTGGAACCACTCGTACAGGCTCGTCGCGCGCCGAAGACCGAACGTATCACCCGACCAGATGGAAGCGGAGGTCAAGCTGCTCGGAGCTCGAGTCGATGCGCAGTACCGTCCTGGCGGCTGGAAGCCGGGCGCAATGTCTCAGGAAACCGGTTGGGGCGCCACGGCCGTGCCGCTGAACGATGAGCGCATCGACCCGATCATGCGTCGCTCGGTTTTGCTGATGCTTGCCGCCGTTGTCGCGGTGCTGCTCATCGTCTGCGTCAACCTGGCGAACTTGATGCTCGCACGCGGCCTCGCGCGTCAGCGGGAGGTGGCGATCCGGCTGGCCGTCGGCGCGAGCCGGCTCCGCATCGTCCGGCAGCTGATGGTGGAGAGCCTGCTGCTCGCCGTCTGCGGCGCGCTCGGCGGCGTCGCCGTCGCGTATGGCGCCGTTTCCGGCGCGGTCGCCCTGATGCCGGATCTTCGCATGGTGCTCCCGCGCCAGGCTCCATCGGGCGATTTGACGCGTGTCGGGCTCGGCATGCTCGGACTCGATGCAACGACGCTGCTGTTCACCGTGGTCATCACGGTCGTTGCCGCCGCGCTCTTTGGGCTCGGCCCCGCGTGGCGAACCTCGCGAAACGATCTCGCGAGCGCAATGAAGTCGGGAGCGACTGGCGCATTGTCGGCCGGCACACGCGGCTTGACCGTACGCAACCTGCTAATCGTTGGCGAGATTGCTTTGGCGCTTCTCCTGCTCACCGCAGGCGGTCTGATGCTCGAGAGCGTCGCCCGGCTTCAGGCAACCGAGCTCGGGTTCAAAGAGAACGGCCTGCTCACAGTTCGTCTGGTATTGCCGGGGCCGCACTACGACTCGCGCCGGGGAACTGTATTTTTCGTCGACCTGCTGGATCGTCTTGCGCGGCACGGTGATGTCGAATCGGTCGCGTACGGCAATTGCGCACCTCTTACCGGTCCCTGCAACGGCACGATGGCTCAGTTTCCGGGACGGGCGACGGTGCCGTTCGAAAAGGCGCCGGACGTAGGCGTGTTCTGGGCATCGCCGCGATACTTCGAGACACTCGGGATTCGCGTCGTTCGAGGTCGTGTGTTCACGGAACAGGACCGTGCCGGTCAGCCGAAGGTCGTCGTGATCAACGAGACGGCCGCGCGCGCTTTCTGGGGCAACGAAAATCCAATCGGCACGCGCATCGCGGTCGGGCAGGGGGGATTCGGTGGTGACGGCGCCGAAGTGATCGGCGTGGTTGCTGACGTTCGATACGGTGCCGTGGAGAAATCGGTCTCACGCGACGTCTACCTGCCGCTCCTCCAGTCGGCCCGCACGTCGGGACTCATCTTCGTCAGAAGCCGCACATCGCCGGAATCGCTGGTCGCGACGTTGCGACAGGAAGTGCGTGCGCTCGATCCCGATCTGCCGCTCGTCGACATCAAGACCATGGAGGACCGGTTCGATGATGCGACGTGGCGAACGCGAATGAGCGCGTGGCTGCTTGGCACGTTTGCGACGCTCGCGCTGGTTCTCGCCGTTGTCGGCATCTACGGAGTGATCTCACAGGGTGTCGAGCAACGCATGCGAGAGATCGGCGTACGCATGGCGCTGGGTGCAGCCCGATCCGATATTCTTCGGCTGATCGTCAGCCGCGTGCTCGCGATCTCGCTGGCGGGTGTCGTGCTCGGTATTACGTTGTCGATTCCATCCATGCGCCTGCTCACGGCGCTGTTGTACCAGGTCAGCCCTGGCGATCCCGTCGTCATCGCGACGCTCGCGTCGCTGCTGCTGTCGGCTGCGGTTTGTGCCGGCTACGTCCCGGCGCGCCGGGCGACGAAGGTGGATCCGCTGGTGACGCTGAGGGCGGAATAGGAGAGAGGAGGCAGGAGATAGGAGGCAGGAGGTCTTCCTTCTATCTCTACCTTCTACCTCCTGTCTCCTGATAGCATCACGACGATGCCCCGCGGCGCGGTCGTTCCCTCCACCGCCACGCTTGCGCGCCGGTTCGGCGCGTTCGTCACCGAGCGGTTTCCCTTCGCGTTGCACCTCGCGCGCGAGGCGTTCGAGGCGGCCGGCGGTCACTCTGCGCACGGCCAGCCGTCCATCGATCAACTGCGCGAGAAGTTCGGCACCGAGCTGCGACGACGCGTACGGGCTGATGCGACACGCGATCTCGACGAGACGACGCCCGGCGTCCGGGCGGACAGCCGGTTCGCGATGGCCGTCGACGAGCTCGCCGATGCCTGCGATGCCTTTCTGGAGCGCGCGGCTATTCGCGCCTCACTGACGCCCGACGAGCGCCGGGAAATCCTGCAAGGCATGGTGCTGACCCGGGCGACGGACAATCGCCTGAAGACGTTCTTCACTTCGAGCGAAGTGCGGTTCGGCGACTCGCCATTTCAGGGCAAGGGATTTCGGTCGCTCGGTCAGGAAGCGATTTACGCATCGGCCATCCGGCTGCGACGTGGAGAGTCGTTTCGCGAATCCGGTCGATGGCGCGGCGACGTCGTCGCGCCTCTCATTCGCGATCTCGGCGCCGTGCTTGCGATGCGCCCAGCACCCGAAACCATTCGCATGGTGCTCTCCGCGCAGATGGCCAAAGCGGGGCCGCCGATGGACGGAAAGGATCTCCACGTCGGGGACTTCGACTACGGAATTCTCCCCGCGTCCGCCCCGCTGGCGATCGGCACATCGACGGTTGCGGGCCTGGCGATGGCCTTTGCGCGCGAACGGAGCGAACGCGTCGCCGTCTCGTTCATCGGCGAGGGCGGCTCGTCGCTCGGCGAATGGCACGAAGCGATCAACCTCTGCGCGGCTCGCCGCCTTCCGGCCATTTTCTGCGTGCAGGACAATCAGACCGCGCTTTCGACGCCGGTCCGGGAGCAGTCGGCCGTCCGCGTGTTCGCCGACAAGGCAGCCGGCTACGGCATCCCGGGCATCACGATCGATGGGACCGACCCCGATGAGATCGCCGCGGCATTCGCCTGGGCCGCGGGACGTGCGCGAGCTGGTCGCGGCCCCTCACTCATCGAGCTCGTGAGCATGCGGATGTGCGGCCACGCGCATCACGACGACATGCTGTACCTGGGACGCGATCCACAGGTCTCGTGGGAATACGCGACACCATCGGATCAGGGGTATGCGGATCGCGAGCTGTATGCGTTCTGGGCGGACCGCGATCCGATTCCGGCCTACGCCGCCCGCTTGCAGGCGGACGGACTCATCGGGGCCGGCGAGCTCGAAGGCTGGAAGCACGAAGCCGAAGCACGCGTCGAGGAACAGGCGCAGGCGGTCATCCAGGCGGCGTGGCCGAGATCGGAGACTGCGGGAACCGGCGTGTTCGCCGACGCGCCGCCGCAACGGCGCGTCGAGATCCTGCAGGAGCACGTCCGGTCCGCCGTTGATTTCGACCCGGCGCTTCCCGCCGTTGAATCAGGGCCTCCGTTCGATCGCCGGGGCAGCACCTTTCTCGAGGGCGTCGCGGCTGGTGTTCGCGACGCGCTGCAGTCGGATCCGCGCGTGTTCGTCTACGGCGAAGATGTCGGCGGACGGTACGGGAATGCGTTCCTTCTGCTGCGTCCTCTCCTCGAGGAATTCGGGGATCGCATTCTCAACTCACCGCTGGCAGAGAGCGCCGTCCTCGGGGTCTGCGTCGGCGCAGCGCTGGCCGGGCAGCGGCCGATCGGCGAGATGCAGTTCAACGACTTCGTGGCGACCGGTTTCAACCAGCTCGTGAACAACGCGGCAAAGATTCGGTACCGGTGGGGCGGCAGCGTGCCGATGGTGGTGCGAATGCCATCGGGAGGTCTCCGCAGCGCTGGCCCATATCACAGCCAGAATACCGAACCCTGGTTCTATCGCACGCCCGGGCTCAAGGTCGTGGTGCCCTCGACGCCGGCCGATGCGCGTGCGCTCATGATGAGCGCCGTCAACGATCCGGACCCTGTTCTGTATTACGAGCACATCGCTCTCTATCGGGACCCGCGGATCCGGCAGGTCCTCGACGATGAAGTGCCGCAGACCGTCGCGATCGGCACGGCAGCGCTTCGTCGCGCGGGAGACGATCTGGCGATCATCTCGTACGGCGCCTATGTCCACGTTGCATGGCGGGTGGCGGAGCGCCTCTCGGCCGACGGCATTCAGGCGAGCGTGCTCGACCTCCGTTCCCTCGTTCCCCTGGACCGCGCAGCGGTCCTGCAGGTCGCGCGTCACTGCAATCGTGTGCTGATCGTTCACGAGGATTCACGCACCGGCGGGATTGGGGAGAGCGTCGCCGCGATTATCCAGGAAGAAGCCTTCGAGTCTCTGGATGCGCCGGTTCGAATCCTCGGCGCCCTCGATACACCGGTTCCATACTCTCCACCACTCGAGCAGTTCTTTCTGCCGAGCGAAGCGGAGGTCGAACGAGCCGCGAGGCTCCTCGTCCAATACTGACGTGTCGCGGAGCGCGAGATGACCGCACGGGACTTCCGAACAATCGCGCTGAGTCTTCCCGAGGCCGTCGAGGTCGGTCATATGGGGCACCCCGATTTTCGCGTCCGAAACAAGATCTTCGCGACGCTCGACTATCCGAGTCGCGGGTGGGGTGTCGTCAAGCTCACGCTCAGGCAACAGGAAGGGATGGTCAAGACGCATCCGGCGATGTTCGCGGCGGTCAAAGGGTTCTGGGGGCGCCGAGGCGCCACCACTGTGAACCTTCGCGCGGCAACCAAGGACGCCGTACGCGAGGCGCTGACGAAAGCCTGGTGCAATACGGCGCCCAAGCGTCTCGCGCGTGAGTTCTTTGCACCCCAACTCGCAAACAACGCGCGTCGGGGGCCCCGCATTGGCGACTGACGACACTCCGCCGTGGAGGTTCTTCGACTCTACGATCCCGATCGACACCCTCAGAGCTGGACCGAGATCATTCGCCCGAGCCAGTTCGCGGTGTTCTCCAAGGACGCCGAGAGCGGCGCGACCTGCGATGCCGAGGGGAAGCCGTTTGCGTCTCCGTCTGATGCCAGCTGCCTGGTCTTCGATCGCCTCGACGAGGCGCGAACGTTCTGCGAGGAGCGGGTTCGCCAGCTGCCTCACGTCCGCTTCGAGGTTTTCGATGCAGCGGGTCGGACGAATCCGCCGCTCGTTACGATCGTCAGCCCGTCTCGCGCCGATACCCTCGCAGGCCACCCGCGCGGGATGCGCATGCGGAAGCTGGTTGCGCTCGGCCTGCTTGCCGCGGCGCCACCGCTGTTCTGGATCGACTACGAGAAAGGTGGGATGCTCATCCTGCCGACGTTTCTCGGAGTCAACCTGATCATCATCGCGGCAAGGCTCCTCTTTATGAACCTGTCGATTCGGGAAAGCGAACGGGCCAGGCAGCGGCGTCTCACGGAGTTCGAAAAGTGACCAGCAACGGCGGACCCGCGCTGATCTTCGACCTCGACGGCACTCTCGTCGATACGGTCTACGCGCACGTGTTCTCCTGGCAGCGCGCGCTGGCAGAAGCGGGGATGGCCGTGGACGCCTGGAAGATTCACCGGCGCATCGGGATGAGCGGTGGCCTCTTCACGCGCGCCGTTGCGCGCGAGCTCGGTCACGGCATCAGCAGCGAGGAGGCCAACGCCCTCCAGCGTCGTCACGGCGAGCTCTTTGCCGAAGTCCTGCCGCGCCGCCGGCCGCTGCCAGGTGCGCCGGAGCTGCTGCGTGCGCTGCGAGACGCGCGGGTGGCGCACGGGATCGCGACGTCCGGTCGGCGACCTGAGATCGACGAGTCGCTGGCTGTTCTTGGCATCGGATCCGAGACGATCGTCGTCGAACGCGGGGACGTGGCGCGCGCAAAACCGGCCCCAGATCTTTTCCTGAACTGCCAGCAACGGCTTGGCGTTCCCGTCGAAGACTGCTACGTCGTCGGCGACGCCGTGTGGGATCTCCTCGCGGCCAGACGTGCCCGCATGCTGTGCATCGGGCTGTTGAGCGGCGGATACGGCGAGGACGAGCTCACGCGCGCGGGGGCGTTTCGCGTTTATCGCGACGCACAGGAGCTGCACGCGTCGCTGGACGAGCTCGGGATCGTGACTTGAAGGGTGACAGGTGCTGCTGTTCATTCGGCATCTGGTCGCGATTCTCGTGCTGCCGATGACGATGGCGGTGTTCGTGCCGATTTGGATTGCGCGTCAGAATCGCGTCACGCTCGACGCGCCGCACGGACCAGTCGGGATCCTGACCGTAGCGCTCGGCGCGGTTCTCCTCATTGTTGGGTTTGCGCTGTTCTTTGCATCGCTGCGCCGGTTCGCTGTGGAGGGTCGCGGGACGCTGGCGCCATGGGATCCGCCGCGGCGACTCGTCGTTCGCGGTCCCTACCGATTCGTGCGCAATCCGATGATCTCCGGCGTGATTTTCCTCCTGTTTGGCGAAGCCGCCGTGCTGCGCTCGCCTCCGCACGCGATGTGGGCCGCGACCTTCCTCGCGATCAACCTTATTTACATTCCGCTGCTGGAAGAGCCCATGCTCGAGATGCGATTTGGAGACGAGTACCGACAATACTGCGGGCACGTGCGGCGGTTCATCCCACGTTTGAAGCCGTGGACGTCGGGGGAGAACACAGACAGAATCTAGAATTCAGAATCTAGAGTGATCGCGATCGCTCTAACTTCTAGCTTCTAGCTTCTGACCGCGTCAGTTCGTGCGGTGGTCGTCCTGTTGTCGACAGTCCTCGTGCAACAGGAGTGCTGCGAGCACCGCTGCGAGGAACGCGTTGGCGGGCAGGACGAGTCCCGTCTCCCCGAGGCTCTGCAACGCGACGGCTCCCAGCCCGCACGCAGCGCCCGCTCTGATCCACAGCACCGGCGTCCGGTCGCGGCTGAGTGCGGCGACGCCGGATCGCACGAACGCGCGCAGTCCGAGCGCGAATGGCACGACGAGCAGCAGACCTCCCTCCGCCGCGATCTGCAGGAAATGATTCTGCGCCTGGTTGAAGTACACGGCGCGATCGCTCTGCTGATAGACCATCATTGCCGTTCGGTAGGTGCCCGCCCCGGTTCCCGTCAGCCAGAAATCCCGGATGACGGGCAGCGTCTCGCGCCAGATCGCGAGGCGGCCCGTCAACTCCGCGGAGGCACCACCGACCCGATTGGCGGTGGTATCGATTTCGGCGGGTCCAAAGGCAACGCAGACGAGCAGCGCCGCCGTGCCCAGCAGAAACACGCGTCGATCGCGGGAGATATGACGTCCGGTTAAGAAGATGGCAACCGCGCCCGAGCCGGCGAGCGCCAGCGCGCCGGAACGGGAGACCGACAGCAGCAGCGCGAGCAGCAGGAACCCCGCGCAAACCGTCAGCCACGCGGCGCGCTGGTCGATCACGTATTGCATCCTCGCGCGCGGGGTGATCGGCAGGGGAGCGTTCTTCTCTTCCAGCTCAAGATGCGCAGCCAGGTACCCGACCGTGACCGGAAGCGCCATGATCACCCACGTCGCGAAATGATTCCGGTTGACGAACGGGCCAAACGGCAGCGGACCAGCACCGGAGGTCGCAAACAGCCAGTAGATGTGGCGGCCGCCGGTTGTCGCTTGCGCGATCGCCAGGCACGAGACCACGAACCCTGTGATACCCAGCGCACGGAGGGTGCGTCGGACTCCGCCGCGGGCGTAGCTCGCTCGGGCGAAGAAAAAAGCGGCGATGGCGCCCGCCGACACGGCCAGCGCCCATTCCGTGTCGGTCGCACGGATCGAGAGCGGTCTGATGGTAAATGTGGCACCCGGCGTCAGTGACAGGGCGGATCGGAGCGCGAACCAGTGCGGCGACAGGACGCCAGCGACGACTGCCGGCAACGGGACAAGCTGCGCAGCAGCGCACACAATCAGCGCAACGAGCGCCTTGTCGAGCGGGCCTTCGAGTACGGGGCGTGCGACGACCGCGCACGCGATCGCGAACAGGCCGAGCGGAGTTGCCGTCGTCGGATCCCTGCCGCCGAATGCTGCGAGCGGTACGAGTAAGAGGAAGAGGAGAATCGCGACTCGTCCTCGCGACTCCGATCGACGCCGAACGACGGAAATGGTAGTGGTTTTGATGGTGGTAGCCGGCCTTCGCTCACGCTATCAAGCCGCTGAAAAGCGCGGCCAGCGAGGTTCTCCGGTTCCAAGTTCCGGGTTCTCTGTTCCGGGGTGGCGGTTCTACGCGGTAATCCGAACCCAAGAACTGGGAACTGGGAACCGAAAACCGGGAGCCTCGCGCGGGATGCGTTTTTCAGGATCCTGCCCTGCGCTATTGCGGGCTGGCCGGCAGCCCGTTGGAGCCGATAGCCGTAAGTCCGAGCCGCGACGCCGCCGCGAGTGCGCCGCTCGCCGTGTTCCCAAAGAAACCCGGGAACCATGGCGCCGGCGCGCCGAGCCGTACGGACATCGAACTCGTCCGTCCAGGCTCGATGCTGAACAGCTTTCCAATCGCGGCGATCCCACCACGCTCGGTCACGACCTCGATCACGTACGCACCTGCATTCACGTTCTCGATCCGGAACTCCCCGTTCGTGTTCGTGACGGCCATCCCCATGACGAGTCCGGTGTCCACGTCGCGCAGCCGAACTCTCTCTTCCACGAGCGGCGTGTTGTCGGCATTCCAGGCATGACCCACGATTTCGCCCTGCGTCGACACCTTCTCATTCTGGACCGCCGTCGAGTGCTGGAGACCTGTGTGTGCAGCCAGGCGCTCAGAGGCACGCGCCGGGATCATGAGGAGCAGTACAACGAGCGTTGCTGTCGCGAAGGGTCGCATCGAGTAAGCCAGCGCTGAGTCGCGCGGGCGATTTCCGGCGCGGTTACTGTAATCGAGCCCGCGCGACAGGACAAGCTGTCTGTGGTTCTGTGCGGCGGGACACCCTTCGTTGGACCGGCTGTTCGGCGGTCGAGATCGGACAACATGATCGCGCGTGATAGAATTTTCCGCCCGATTCGGCTCGCGTCGTTCACTGGGGACGATGCGTCCACAGACGATTGCGTCAACTTCGCGACACGCCAATGAGCCGAGCGCTCGATGCCCTGACGTCCGCTACGCTGAAACACCTTCGTGAACACTGGTGGAACGACTCGTTCACCGACTTCCTCCAGGAAACGCTGCGGCCCAGACCAGGGAAGCGAATCCTGGACGTTGGTTGCGGAACCGGCACCGCCGAGATCAACCTCTCCCGCTTGCGCTTGTCGCAGATACAGCTCTTCGGTGTCGATCTCGCTGTCGACCGCGTCAGGGCGGCCGCCACAGCGACACGCGGAATCAATGCTCGCGTCTCGTACGCGGTCGCGGACGCGCGGAGGTTGCCGTTCGGCGCGGCCGTGTTCGACTCCGCGTACTGCGTTGCCGTGTTGCAGCACATTCGCGAGGTTGCACTTGCGCTCGGCGAGCTTGCTCGCGTCACCAGGCCGGGCGGCCGCATTCTCGTCGTCGAGCCGGACAACGCCGCGCGTTACTGGTTCAGCTCCGTGCCGAGCGGCATGCAGGCATTCGAACTGGGCCGCCGGTTTTTCATAGGACTCGGATCGGCTCGAGGCGATTCGCCGGCAGCGCCGGTCGGGCCGCTCATACCGGGGATGTTCGACGCGACTGGCATCGACCCCGTTTCCGTGCGCCTCTTTCCGGTCTCGGTCGCACATCTCGGAATGCCAGACCCTGCAGTTTGGACCGCACGTCGCGAGGCCGTTCGCGAAGCAATGGCTAAAGCCCCCGACGAATCGCTGCGCCGGCTGGGCGCGGACTACCTGAAGGCGATCGACCAATACGCCCGAGACGCCGAAGCCGCGGGTCCGTCGTTCGTCGAGATCCAGAACACGATGCTCTTTGCCACCGTCGGACAACGGAAAGAGTGAAGTCGGTAGTTCGGTGGCTCGCTCAATGCCGGGATTCGGGGTTCGGGGCTCGGGGTTCGATTCGAGATTCGAGGATGCCAGGATTCAGGGATTCGGTGATGAGGGATTCAGGATCAGGGATTAGTGATTAGGGATTCAGAGGGCTGGCGCGGCTGGGACGAGTACGCGCCGTTTTACGACTGGGAGAACGCGCGAACCGTCGCACGGCGCGACGTCTCATTTTGGCAACGGCTTGCGGCCGCGCAAGACGGCCCGGTGCTGGAGCTCGGATGCGGCACCGGACGGATCGCGGTGCCCGTCATCAAGACTGGTGCGTGCCTGGTCGGTGTGGATCGATCCGCGGCGATGCTCGCTCGTGCGCAAAAACGAGTGAGGCGCGCGGGCATCGCCCGTCAGGCGCTGCTCGTGCGTGCTGACATCCGCGCATTGCCGTTCAGGCGCCGGAGCGGCTTCGGCCTCGTCATGGCTCCCTATGGCGTTCTCCAATCGCTGACGCGCGAGCGCGATCTGCAGGCGACGCTCGACTCGGTCGCGCGCGTGCTCCGTCGTGATGCACTCTTCGGCATCGACCTCGTGCCAGACCTTCCGCGGTGGTCCGAGTATCACCGGCGCACGAGCCTGAGAGGCCCGAATGGCCGCCGCTCGACGCTGACGCTGATCGAGTCCGTGCGCCAGGATCGCCGCCGTCGGCTCACGGTCTTCGATCAGGAGTATGTCGAGCATCGTGGACGCGAGCGGCGCACACACCGATTCGCGCTCACGTTCCGCACCCTTTCCGTTCAGCAGATGTCCAGACGGCTCGAGAAGGCCGGCTTTACCATTCAGGCGGTGCTGGGCGATTACGAGGGCGGTCCGTGGGACGAGCGCGCTGACGTCTGGATCATCCTGGCGAGACGAGTTTGACTGGATGACGACGGTAGTCAGGGACGCCGCTTGCTGTTGGAAGGCAGAGAAACGCCGAGGAGCTGAGTGACCGCTCTCGGCGAATCTCTGCCCTCCTGCGATCTCTGCGTCTGCAAGTGCCGCTGTCTGCCACACATGCCCGCGATGCCACGGCCGGCGGAGGTATGATACGATTCGACGTCTTTTTTCTGCGCAATTCTGGGAGTCTCCACCATGTCCGGCCATTCCAAATGGCACACGATCAAGCACAAGAAAGGCGCCGCTGACGCGAAGCGCGGCAAGATTTTCACTCGCATCATCAAGGAATTGACGGTCGCCGCGCGAAGCGGCGGCGGCGATCCGGATGCGAATCCGCGGCTGCGCACGATCGTTGCGGAAGCCAAGTCGGTGAACATGCCGGCTGACAACATCAAGCGCGCGATCCAGCGCGGCACCGGTGAGTTGCCTGGCGTCACGTACGAGGAAGTCACGTACGAAGGCTACGGCCCGGGCGGTGCGGCGCTCATCATCGAGGCGCTGACCGATAACAAGAACCGGACCGTCGGCGAGATTCGGCACCTGCTCTCGAAGCATGGCGGAAATCTCGGTGAATCCAACAGCGTCGCCTGGATGTTCGAGAAGAAGGGCTATGTCGTTGTCGAGAAGAGCAAGGCGCGGGAGGAGGCGTTGATAGACGCGGCGCTCGACGCCGGCGCCGACGACATGCGCGACGATGGCGACAACTGGGAGATCGTGAGTGCACCTGACGCGTTTCAACAGGTCGTGGACGCGGTCAAGAAGCTCGGGATCGAGCCGGCCGCAGCCGAAGTCGCGATGCTCCCGCAGAACTACATCAAGCTGGAAGGCAAGACCGCGCAGCAGATGATCAAGTTGATGGAGGTCCTCGAGGAGCACGAGGACACCAAGAAGGTCTGGTCGAACGCCGACATCGAGGAGAAGGAGATCGAGGCCTCATTGGCGTGAAGATCTTCGGGATCGATCCCGGTTCTCGGCGCACCGGTTACGGCTGCATCGAGCGGATTGGCAGCCGGCACCGACTCGTCATCTGCGGCTCGCTCACCGGTCCGACGCGGGCCGCATTTCCCGACAAGCTGAAGGCGATTCACAACGGCTTGCGCATGCTGCTGGCGCAGCATCGGCCCGACTGCGTTGTCGTGGAGAATATCTTCCATGCGCGCAACGTGCGCAGCGCGCTCAAACTGGGGCACGCGCGCGGCGTCGTGCTGCTCGCCGCGGCCGAAGCGGGTATTCCGGTTGCCGAGTACTCGCCGGCGGAAATCAAGCGCGCCGTCGTCGGCTACGGCCGCGCGGAGAAGCACCAGGTGCAGCAGATGATCAAGCTGCTGCTCGGCCTCGAGACCGCGCCGGCGCCGCACGACGTCGCCGACGCCCTCGCCGTGGCGATCTGTCACCTCCACAGCGCGACGCGCGTCATCGCGTCTCGCGGCCGTGCCGAACCTCACGCGTCCACACTGCGAAGCTGGAGGCAGTACCGGCCGTGACTCCGCTTTCATGATCGCGCGTCTTCGCGGGGCGCTCGTCGAGAAAACGCCAGGGCGGATCATCGTCGAGGTCGGCGGCGTCGGTTACGAAGTGCAGGTGCCGCTCACGACGTTTTACCCCCTCGGGGATGCCGGCTCCGACGTCGTGCTGCGCGTGCACACGCACGTCCGCGAGGACGTGATCGCCCTTTACGGGTTTGCGACGCCACTCGAACACGATCTCTTCGAGCGGCTGATTGCGATCAACGGCATCGGACCGAAGCTGGCGCTGGCGGTACTGTCGGGAATCGAGCCGCTCGATCTCATCGCTGCGATCCGGCGTCAGGACGTCGCGCGGTTGACCGCGATCCCGGGGATCGGCAGGAAGACGGCGGAGCGGATCGGTCTCGAGCTGAAGGATCGACTCCCGGTCGTCGTCGAGACGATGGGGCGCGCGGAGCCGTCGCCGGAGGATCACTTGCGCAGCGATTTGCTTTCGGCGCTGATCAATCTCGGGTATCAACGTGCGCCAGCCGAGAAGGCAATCGACAAGGTTCTCGAGGATGCGCCCGATGCGGGATTCGAGCAGACGCTCAGGAAGGTGCTCAAGGCTATGATGAGGGGGTGAGAGCGCTGTCGCCGATTGGCGGAGGAGACGGAGAGCACGGAACAAGCATTCACCAAGGAGCTCCGGAGCACACGGAGTTCATTTTTTGGAGCTCAGGGTTCACTTGTGTTGCTGTAGGGCGGGGTCTTCAGACCCGCCATGTTCGGGCCTGAAAGTCCACTCAATATGCAAACACAAGTGAATCGCCGGGGATCAGGGTTCATTACCAACAGAATTTGCTCCGTCAACTCCGTGCTTCCGCGGTGAACGCTTTGTCCGTGTCCTCCGTCTCCTCCGCAAGCGGCGGGTAGCAGCAGGGTTCTCCAATCATCGATGAACGATCGCCTGGTCACAACCGCGCGTGTCGAGGAAGACGCTCAATACGAAGCAGGGCTGCGCCCGCGGACGCTGGCCGACTACATCGGTCAGGATCGCGTGCGCGAGAACCTCCAGGTGTCGATTGCGGCGGCGCGACAGCGCGGCGAAGCGCTGGACCACGTCCTGCTGTACGGTCCTCCGGGGCTGGGCAAGACGACGCTGGCGTACGTGATCGCGAATGAGCTGACCGTGCCGATTCGGTCGACCGCGGGACCGGTCATCGAGAAACCGGGCGACCTCGCGGCGATCCTCTCGAATCTTCAGGAGCGCGAGGTGCTCTTCATCGACGAAGTGCACCGCATGAGCCCGGCCATCGAGGAAATCCTCTACCCCGCGATGGAGGATTACGAGCTCGATATCATGATCGGTCAGGGTCCGAGTGCACGATCCGTGAAAATGCCGGTGCAGCAGTTCACGCTCATCGGTGCGACGACGCGAACGGGACTGTTGACGTCGCCGCTTCGCGCGCGCTTCGGCATCGTCCATCGCCTCGACTTCTACACCGATTCCGACATCCGCGAGATCGTGCGTCGATCGGCCGGAATCCTCGGCGTGCCGATTGACGACCACGCGGCGAACGAGATCGCGCGGCGCTCGCGCGGGACGCCGCGTGTGGCCAACAGGCTGTTGCGGCGCGTGCGCGACTACGCTCAGGTCAGGGCCGACGGGCGAATCACCCTGGACGTCGCCGATCGCGCGCTGAAGATGCTCGAAGTCGACCAGCACGGGTTCGACGAAATCGATCGCCGCCTGCTGCGGACGATCATCGACAAGTTCAGTGGTGGTCCCGTCGGCGTCGGCAGCCTTGCAGCCGCGTTGAGCGAAGAACGGGATGCAATCGAGGACATCTACGAGCCGTTCCTGATTCAGATCGGATTCCTCGATCGCACGCCTCGCGGCCGCGTCGCCACGGCCCGCGCGTATGAATACTTCGGCCTGACCGCGCCAGGGAGGGATCGTTTGTGGTAAACGTGACGTCCGTGCAGAGCACCGTTGTCCCGAGCTTTGGGTTCGCGAAGCAGCTTCGGCCGGTCAAAATCGCGGGTCTCGCGACCTACGTCCCGCCTCGGCGTCTCACCAATGCGGATCTCGAGAAAATGGTCGACACGAGCGACGAATGGATCCAGCAGCGTACGGGGATCCGCGGGCGCCACGTCGTCGATCAGGGCACCGCGACGTCCGACCTCGCCAGGGAAGCCGCGCTCGGCGCGCTGCGGCAGGCCGGCGTGCCGCCCGACGACATCGGCTTCATCGTCGTGGGGACGACGACGCCGGATACGATTTTTCCGAGCACCGCGTGCATCCTGCAGGACAAGATTGGTGCGCATCATGCGTGGGGATTCGATCTCGGGGCGGCGTGCTCGGGTTTTCTCTACGCGCTCACGACGGGCATGCAGATGGTTGCGAGCGGCGCGCACGATCACGCGCTCGTGGTCGGCGCCGATGTCATGTCGAGCATCCTCGATTACACGGATCGCACGACCTGCGTGCTCTTCGGTGACGGCGCCGGCGCGGTCGTGCTCTCGCCCGCAGCGGATGGCGACGGAGCGATCATCGATTTTGCGCACGAGATCGACGGGAGCGGCGGCCCGGCGCTGTGCATGCCGGCCGGCGGCAGCCGTCTCCCGGCGAGTCACGAGACCGTCGACCGGCGGCTGCACTACGTCAAGCAGGATGGCCGAGCGGTGTTTAGATTCGCTGCCCGCAAGACGGAAGAGATCTGCCGGCGTGTGCTGAGTCGGCATCAGCTCGATCCGACGCAGATCGACTTGTTCGTCTCGCACCAGGCCAACCGGCGAATCATCGAGGCCGCAGCGGAGCGGCTCGCGCTGCCGGAATCGAAGGTGGTCATCAACCTCGCGGACTACGGCAATACGACGGCTGCCACCGTGCCGCTCGCGCTCGCTGATGCAGTGAAGGACGGACGATTGAAAAAGGGAGATCTCGTGCTTCTCGCGTCGGTTGGGGCGGGCTTCACCGTTGGCGCTGTTTTGTTGCGCTGGTCTCTCTAGTAACTCGCGTCAAGGGAAAATGGAAAAGGGAAAAGGGAAAGCGCACACGGCCGCACGTTCCGTCCACTCCCTTGTCCCTTTTCTCTCTTTCCCCTATCCCTTTTCCCTTTTCCCTTGACTCGATCACAAATCTTCCTCCTCTCTCCCGCGCACTGCGGCGGCAATCGCGCCCGGATCATCATGTCGGAGCGGGCGACGTTCGAGCTGGCCGTGCGGCTGCGTGACCAGGGGGCGCCCATTGGCGAGGTGTTCAGTTTCCTGAGCGGACTGTACTTCCGCGGGAAGCTCGCGTACGCACGAGCGTTCGCGAGGCCTCCCGAGCCCGACTCGCCCATCTCCGGCGCAGGAGCGTTCGTCATCACGCCAACCGCCGGGCTCCGCTCGATCGATACCCCCGTCACGCTCGCCGCCATCCGCGCGTTCGCGAAGGTCGACGTCGACGCGGGGAATCCGATGTACCGCCGGCCGCTCGAGAAAAGCGCGCGCGCAATCGCGTCGGATATCGGTCCCGACTGTCAGGTCGTGCTGCTCGGCAGCATCGCGTCGTCGAAGTACGTCGACGTGCTGCAGTCGATCTTCGGAACCCGGCTCCTTTTTCCAGCGGATTTCGTCGGACGCGGCGACATGAGCCGTGGCGGCCTGATGCTGCGATGCGCCGCGTCGGGCGAGGAGCTGCACTACGTCCCCGTCGCCGGTGCGGTTCGTCATGGACAACGTCCGCCAAGACTCGATCCCGCGACGAGAGTGAAAGATCCTACGCTCAGCATTTCATACAGGAGATCACGAGTTCAGGAGACCCGATAATTTTGAATCCGTACCAGGCCGCTGACAAAAGACGGCCCGATGGGAAATGCCAAAAGGAAGATGGCAAAATGTATAGCATTTTCGCATTTCCCATCTTCCATTTCCCATTCAGGATGCGTTTTTCGGCATCCTGCCTACTGATTGGAATCCTCCTGATCTCGTGCCCTCCTGTTCTCACAGCCGCCGGAGTACCGCGGAGCATCTCCTGATCTCGCACTGCTAGAATGGCCCGCGTGGCGCGCGCGCTCGTGATCCCGCGCTCGGGAAATGCGGTCCTGAACGTGCAGGGTCGCGAAGTCCGCCTGACGAACCTCGACAAATCGTTCTGGACCGACCCCAGGATCACGAAAGGCGATCTCATTCAGTATTATGCTGACGTCGCGCGGGTCCTCCTTCCGCACATTCGCGACCGGGCTATGGTGATGAAGCGGTATCCGCACGGCGCCTCGGGCGAATTCTTTTTCATGAAGCGCGCGCCTGTGCCGAGGCCCGCCTGGATTCGAACGTGCACGATCGAGCACGGCTCGGGCAATGTCATCGACTTTCCCGTCATCGACGATCTCCCCTCGCTCCTGTGGCTCATCAACCTCGGCTGCATCGACTTGAACCAGTGGTATGCGAGGTGCGACGATGTCGATCGCCCCGATTACGTGCACTTCGATCTGGACCCCGGCGAAGGCGCGAGCTGGGAGGCCGTTCTCGAGTGCGGCCGGATCGTGCACGAGGCGCTCGACACCCTGAAGATGAAGTCGGTGGTCAAGACGACGGGATCGAGAGGGCTGCACGTCTACGTCCCAATCGTGCGGGGACCAGCGCAGAAGGAGGTCTGGACGTTCGCGAAGGCGCTCGCCCTGGAGCTCGCGAAGCGCAACCCGACGGTGATGACGGCGGAATATCGAGTCGCCAAACGGCCTCGCGGCCGGGTGCTCGTCGACTACAACCAGAACGCGTGGGGTCAGACGCTGGCGTCCATCTATTCCGTGCGGCCGCGGCCGCGCGCACCGGTGTCGACGCCGGTGACGTGGAAGGAAATCGACTGTGGCATTCGCATCGAAGACTTTCGGATCGACAATGTGCCGGCGCGCGTGGCGCAACTAGGGGACCTGTGGAACCCACTTCTGCAGAAACGGGGACGGGTAGATCTCGGAACGTACGTCTGAGTTCTTTCGACGGCCGGAGAGGAACAGAAGGTTAGAAGAACAGGAGAAGTTTTTGTCTCCTGATCTCCTGATCTCCAATAAGTGATCTCCTGGCCTCGCGGCCCGGATCAAGCAACTACCGGTTAGGAGAAGACGATGAGCACGAGGCGTAAACGCATCAATCACATGGTCTACTCCGGCGTCTTCGCAGGGATGGTGGCGGGTTTGCTGATTGCGTCGGTCGGTCGGCCGGACGCCCGCCAGGTCGCCAACGGCACCGTCTCGATCGACAACGACGACCTCGGCGGTGTGGTCACGGGGCCGAAAGGCCCCGAAGCCGGCGTCTGGGTGATCGCCGAGACGACGGACCTGCCGACGAGGTTCGTGCGCATCGTGGTGACCGACGACCGCGGGCGTTATGTTGTTCCCGATCTTCCGAAGGCCACCTACAACGTGTGGGTACGCGGGTACGGCCTCGTCGATTCAGCGAAGGTCCAGAGCGCGCCGGGCAAGGTGTTGAACCTGACGGCCGTTCCTGCACCGAACGCGCGTGCGGCGGCGGAGTACTACCCCGCAGGGTATTGGTTGTCACTGCTGAAGGTGCCCGAGAAGAGCGAATTCCCGGGGACCGGCGCGCAGGGCAACGGGATTTTACCGAACATGAAAACGCAGGCGGAGTGGATCCGTCAGCTCAAATCCGGCGGCTGCACGGCGTGCCATCAACTCGGCACGAAGGGGACGCGTGAGATTCCGAAGGCGCTCGGGACGTTCGAGTCATCTGCCGTTGCGTGGCTCCGGCGTATTCAGTCAGGGCAAGCGGGGTCGCAGATGCTGAACGGCGTCGGACAGTTCGGAACCGACCGCGTGATCTCGCTGTTCGCGGACTGGACCGATCGCATCGCTGCGGGCGAAGTGCCGCAGCAGCCGCCCCGGCCGCAGGGCATCGAACGCAACGTCGTGATCACCGAGTGGGATTGGGCGGATCCGAAGGCGTACCTCCACGACGAAGTGTCGACCGATCGCAGAAACCCGACGGTGAACCCGAACGGATTGATATACGGTGCGCTCGAGTTGAGCGCGGACTACCTCCCCGTGCTGGATCCGGTCCACAACAAGATCTCGCAAGTAAAGCTGACCGTCCGCGACCCCAACACGCCCGCCACGTCGTCGGAGATGCTGCAGCCATCGCCGTTCTTCGGGAACGAGCCGATCTGGACCAGCAAGAACAACGTTCACAACCCCATGTTCGACGAGAAGGGACGCCTGTGGATCACGTCGACGATCCGTCCCGCCGACAATCCGCCCGAATGCAAGGAAGGATCGGATCACCCATCGGCGAAGCTTTTCCCGATACAACGGGCAGGTCGACACCTCGCTGTTTACGATCCAAAGACACAGAAGTTGACGCACATCGGCACCTGCTTCGGCACCCACCACCTCATGTTCGCGGAAGATGCGAACCGGACGTTGTGGACGAGTGGCGGTGGTCAGGTCATCGGATGGCTGAACACGAAGATGTTCGAGGAAACTGGCGATGAGATGAAATCGCAGGGATGGACCGCTGTCATCCTCGACACGAATGGCAACGGCAAGCGTGACGCGTACGTCGAGCCGAATCAGCCGGTCGATCCGACGAAGGACAAGAGGTATGGCGCCGCGTTCTACGCCGTCGCTCCCGCGCCGGATGGGTCGGTGTGGGGATCGGTGCTCGGGTTCCCAGGAGCCGTTGTTCGCCTGAACCCCGGACCGAATCCGCCCGAGACCGCGCTTGCCGAAGTGTACGAGCCGCCTTTCAACAATCCAAAGGCACCCGTGCAAGGATTCTCGCCACGCGGGATGGATATCGACCGGAACGGCGTGGCCTGGGTCGCGCTGGCGAGCGGCCACATGGCGAGCTTCGATCGTCGCAAGTGCAAAGGCCCGCTCAATGGACCTGAAGCCACTGGTCAGCACTGTCCAGAGGGTTGGACCTTGTACCCCGAGCCGCTTCCGCAGCTCAAGAACGTGACTGATTCCGGCAGCGCCGAAGCGAGCTACTACACGTGGGTCGATCAGTTCGACACGCTGGGACTAGGGACGAACATCCCGATCGATACCGGTAACGCGTCCGAAGGACTGCTCGTGCTCAAGGACGGGAAGTGGATCGTCCTGCGCGTGCCGTATCCGACCGGTTACTACACGAAGTGGCTCGATGGCCGCATCGATGATCCGAAGGGCGGTTGGAAGGGAAAGGGCCTCTGGTCGACCGTCAGCACGCGCGCGCCGTTCCACATGGAAACGGGGAAGGGGACGACGAGCAAAGTGATCAAGTTCCAGCTTCGGCCGGAACCGCTGGCGAAATGAGAAAAGTCGGCGGGGTCATTTGCCATTTCTTTTCGGCAGGCAGGCAGGCGCAGAGCCAGAGCCGCGAGCCCCGAGCCGAGCGATCGTCAAACCGAAGGGAGAATAGCGACGGGCAAAGTCTCGAAGATCTGCCCAACGAAGATCCACGCCTGATTGTCGGTCGTCACGGGTGCAATTTCGGCGCCGGTGATCACGTCGCGGAAGGTCCGGGAGGCGAGCGGCGGCGGCAGAAGCACTCTCGAGGTCTTCCACGCCTCGCCGCCGAGCGGAATCGGCCGCGTGGCATCGACAATCCGAGCGCACAGGCGAGGCGCGACGAACAGGACCGCCTCGTCCTCACGCATGCGGGCGAAGGCGACGATGTCTGCGGGGACGGTGACATCCACGGCCAGCGGAAGGTATTCACCTGAGAGAAACAGTTCCGGTTTTTCGCGCCTCAGCCGCAGGCCTGCCGTGGTCACCAGGAGCTTGATTCGTCCATCCCTCCACGTGTCGAGCAGCGTCGTCGAGAACCTCGCGCGCTCGGGAGCGGGCGATCCGAGGCTGCATTCGAGGTCCGAGAGCGCGCGTGCGCGCATCTCGAAATCGACCGGCCGCCGATTGTCGGGGTCGACCAGGCTGAGATCCCACAACTCCGCGCCCTGATAGAAATCGGGAATGCCAGGTGCGCCGAGCTTGAGCGTCACCTGGGCGAGCGAATTCAGCAGGCCCACCGAGGCGACGCGCTGCTGGAACGGAGCGAACGTCGGCAGGAAGCGGGCGCCGCCGGTTCCGGTCAGCGCCCGCTCGACGAACCGCACGACGGCATTCTCGTAGCCGAGGTTCGGCGTCAACCAGCTGGTGTGAACCTTCGCTTCCTTGACGGCCTTCATCATGTATCGCTGAACGCGTTCGACGAGGTCGACGGGCGCAGGGCTGGTTACCGGTGGTACGTCCGTCGGCCAGACGCCGATGAGCGCCTGATAGAAGCGATATTCGTCGTTCCGATCCGGTGCCGGCTCGCCGTCGACCATCGTGCGGAGGTTGCGATTGAGCCGCATCCACCTCGAGGCTTCGCGAGACCATTCGTCCGGCATTTCCGAGAGTACGTTCACCCGAGCGCGGACGTCTTCACCGAGTTTTGTGTCGTGCGTTGCCGTCGTCAACATCTCGTACGGCCAGTCGCGGCGCCGCGCGGCGTTGGCGGCATGGAACTCTTCGACCGACCGTCCGAAGCGCGAAGGATCGCCGCCGACCTCGTTCAGTGAGAGCAGAAGGTTGTAACGGTAGAACGACGTGTCCTCGAGCCCCTTGGCGTGGACCGGTCCCGTGTACTGCTGCAGCTTCATGGCGAAGTGCAATCGGTCGCGCGCTTCTTCGGCGCTCTCCGGCGGGTATCCGCCTCGACGCTCGTGGTAGCGCGGCTCGGCCGATCCATTTGGATCGCGCGTGAGGACGACCTCGCGGAAGAAATCGAACAGCGATGCCTCCATCGCCGGATTGCGACGCCGCGCCCGAACGATTGCGCGTTCGACGACCGCGCGATCTCCTTCCGTCCAGCCTTGTTCGTCGACGTACGTCCGATACACGGGAAAGCACGCGACGACTTCCATGATGACGTCGCGAAGGCTCTCGAGCGTGAAATCTCGCGACCGACGGTTGCGCTCACCGAGCCGATTGAGCATGTGAGCGAGCACGTTGAGCTCGCTCGCCATCGCGGTGTCCATGATCAGCCGCTTGCTCTCGTAGAGCACGTCGTCGAACGGTTCCGTGCGGCCCGTGAGCTTGACGTATACCCGTCGCATGCGTCGCGCCAGCGCGCCGTTGATGAACAGGCCATTGAGACCGTTCAGATAGTTGTAGCCCGTGGTTCCGTGGATCGCCCATCGGGTCGGGAGCGACTCACCGCCTGAGAGAATTTTCTCGGCGACGACGTACAGCGGACGATCGGGTCGGCCGCGATCGGGCGGCTTGCGCTGAATGTTCCAGTCGGAGGCGGCGAGATCCTGGAGCATCTCGAAATAGCGGGCCGGGTCGAACAAGCCGTCAGGGTGATCGATGCGGAGCGCATTGACCTTCCCGTCGCGGAGCAGCGCTCCGATGAGCTGATGGGTCGCGGCGAATACTTCCGGGTTCTCCACGCGCAGTCCGGCGAGCGAGTTCACGTCGAAGAAGCGCCGGTAGTTGATCTGGTGCGAGGCCGTTCGCCAGTGCGACAAGCGATACGGCTGCGACTCGAGCAGCCGGTGCAGTGCATCGAAGGTGTCCGGCTTGCCGGGTTCGCCGTTGAACTCGCGGACCGCCTTCTGGATGTGCATGCCGATGCTCGGACATTCGGCGACGAGCCTCGCGAGGCGGCCGCGGGCGACCTCCTTTTCGCGCCGACCCTCGGCGATCCGGTCGGGTTGGCGTTCGGTGTAGGGCGGCAGGTTCTGCAGAGACGTGATGATGCTCTGAAATTCATGGAGCTGGGGACTGTCGGCGCCCAATTCAGCCGTGAGCGGCTCGAGCGCCCGGCGGAAGACCTGCGGCGTCTCGCGTGGATTGAGCGGCAGCTCCTGATCGAAATACTGGAGCGTGAGCTGACCGTCGTGAAACGCGAGCTGCAGTTCACCGCGCTCCAGCACCCGGCCGTACTGATCGCCGAGAATCGGCAGGAGCAGTTTCGAGTGCAGCTCCGGTTTGACCGGGGACCATTCGACGTCGAAGAACGATGCGGCGGGCGAGCTCGGGCCGTTCTCGAGCAGATCCTTCCACCACGCGTTCGTCGCCGTGCCGATCCCCATGTGATTCGGCACGAAGTCGACGACGTGTCCGAGGCCGTTCGCGGCAAGAGCCGCGGTGAACTCTTCGTGCGCCGTCGCACCACCGAGCTCCGGATTGATCTCGTTGTGATTGCTGATGTCGTATCCGTGCGTGCTGCCGGGCGTCGCCGTGAAGTACGGAGACGTATAGCAGGCGTCGACGCCGAGTGCCGCCAGATAACCGACGACGTCGCGAGCAGCCGCCAGCGGGAAGCCGGGATGCACTTGGAGCCGATACGTGCTCAGCGGAATGTACCGCGGCCTGCGCTGGTCGGATGCAGTCTCGGTCATTCAGTGGCCCTGGCCTGACATTCAGGCTCTTGGCTCATGGCTTTGGCTTTAGGCCTCTGGAGAACGACCACGTCGCATCCACGCCGACTCGACGTCACACACGGTGAACGGAGCAACTCGTTGCCCGAACCCGATGTCTCGCGGCGTACCCAGAGCCCAAGACCCAGAGCCCAAGACCCACAGCCCAGCGCCTGTTGACGCATGGACTCAATACGCACGTCGCTGCAGGATGAGCGCAGACGGGCGTGCGAAATCGATGACCGCGCGTGTCGGTTGCTCAAACCGGATGACCGGCGGCTGCGGATCGCGCGCGAATGCCGCGTCCTCGGTCGACAGCACCAGCGTCCATTCACGTCCATCGTCTTCCGCTGCGAGAGCCACAGTCGCCCGGTCGCGCAGACAGGCGACGATCCAGAAGTCTTCGTTCGCATCGTGCCTGCGGATCGCGATCGATCTCTCGTCCGGGGCAAACGATTCGCCCCGGACGTCAGCGCTCGACCCGAGCACCGTATGCGCATGACGAAGGGCCAGGAGCCTTTCGTACAGGGTCAGGACGTCTGCATGATGCGGCGCCGCACGTTCGGTCCAGCGAAGGCGGCTCGCTTCAAACGTCGTCGCTGACTGAGGATCTGGAATCGCGCTACGCGCTTCACTCGAGGAGAACGCCGGGAACTCGCGAAATTCCTCGCGCCGGCCGGTGGTGACAAGCCGGCCGAGCTCCGGGCTCAGATCGGTGAAGTACTGGAACGGCGTGCTGGCTGCCCATTCCTGGCCCATGAAAAGCAGCGGTGTCATCGGGACAGTGAGCAGAACTGCACTGACCGCACGCCACGTCGCACGGTCGACGACGTGGTGCAGACGGTCGCCAAACGCACGGTTGCCAATCTGGTCGTGGTTCTGCAGACAGACGACGAATCGATCCATTGGAACGGCGGACGGATCCGTGCCACGCGGACGCTTGAGGCGCGGTGATATCTCGCCCGAGTACAGCCAGCCTTGCGCAATCGTTCGCGCAAGCTCGGAGGTTGATCCCGCGTAGTCCGAGTAATACCCGGCTGCGTCGCCGGCAACGAGCCGGCGCAGAACGTGATGGAAGTCATCTGCCCAGACGCCATCGAATCCCCATGCCTGTTCGCCTTCATCGCCGACGATCGACGCGAGATTGCGGTGATCTTCGACGTACAAGAGCACGGCGGCGCCCGCCTCGGCCCGCACGGTTTTCGCGAGATCTCGGAGCAGATGGCTTGGACTCGTATCGATGAGCGCGTGCGAGGCGTCGATCCGCAATCCGTCGACGTGGTATTCGCGGATCCAGTGGAAGGCATTGTCGATGATGAACGACCGGACCATTTCGCAGCCCGGTCCGTCGAGATTGACCGCGCGTCCCCACGGCGTCGAGTGACGGTCGCCGAGGTACAGCGGATTGAACTGCAGTACGTACGCACCCTCGGGGCCGAGATGGTTGTACACGACGTCCAGGATGACCGCGACGCCGCAGGCATGTGCGGCGTCGACGAGCGCGCGCAAATCGTCGGGGCGTCCGTAGACCCGCGATGGCGCGAAGAGCGCGGCGCCGTCGTAGCCCCAGTTGCGCGACCCCGAAAAATCCGCGACGGGCATCAGCTCGATCGCGGTAACGCCGAGGCGCGAAAGCGCGGAAAGATGCTCGCGGGCGCCTGCGAACGTCCCCTCATTCGAGAAGGTGCCGACGTGGAGCTCGTAGATGACGAGCTCGCGCCGAGCCGGTCGCTGCCAGGACGCGTCGTGCCACTCGAATGTCGAGCTATCAACGACCTCGGAGGGTGCGTGGACGCCATCCGGCTGGAAGCGCCCTGCGGGATCGGGCCGCTCGTCGCCACCGTTGAGCCGATACCCATATCGCTGGCCGGCGCGAATGCCGTCGATCGTCAGCTCGAAAAGGCCCTGCTCGTGACACGGCATCGAATGCTCACCGTCTGCCGGCCCGCCGTGCAGCACCAGCCGCAGCTCACGTGCTGCAGGCGCCCACACCCGAAACGTCACGCCGCATTGACCGGGCAGCGCGCCGAAGAACGGATACGACAACAATTGACGCGGCACGAGGCTTTGGGCTCTCGGCTTCAGGCTTTCGGCTCCGCCAAGCACATGACATCGGCTCGTGTTTGCATCACCACGCACGCCGGAACCAAACCATGGCCCAGAGCCAAGCGCCTTGAGCCGGGAGCCGATTGACGGGCTCACAGCAGATCGAAGATGCCCCAGAGCGGGATGCGGATCCAGTCGGGGCGGTTGTTGATCTCGTAATTGAGCTCGTAGAGCGCCTTGTCGAGCATGAAGAATCGCAGGAGCGTTTCGCGCTGCGAGGATTCGGCAGGCAGGAAGAGCGCTCCGGGGGTCGTACCGAGGTACCCGCCGAGGAAGGCGGCTGTCGTCCATTTCTGCCAGAGCCGCGCCCACGGTTCGAGCCGCGCGAAATCTCCCGGCCGCGAGGCGAGATGGCCGAACAGGCTGGCGTAGGCGGCGTAACTGAACGAACGCACCATCCCGGCCACGTCCTTGAGCGGCGATTGCTTCTGGCGTCGCTCGACGATCGGCCTCGCCGGTTCTCCTTCGAAGTCGAAGATGTAGAAGTCTCCTTCCGACCACAGCACCTGCCCGAGGTGATAATCGCCGTGGATGCGAATCTTCGACGCCGAGAACTCCAGCAACGCGATCGCGCGAATTCTTTCGAGCAACTTCTCGCGCGAGTCGAGCAGACGATAAGCCCATTCCGCGACGTCGAGCGACAGGCGTTGACTAGTCGTGCCTCCTGACTGACCCTGAGCCGAGACCATCGATTCGAGCGCCTGGACGGCGCGCTGGGCCTCGGCACTCGCGCTGGCGCTCACGAGCGTCAGATCTTCCTTGCCAAAGGGCTCCGGAGAGAATGCGCGATCCGTGGAGTCCGCTGCGAGCGCGACGTGCATCTCACCCGTGCGCCGTCCGAGCGTCGTGGCGGTCTCGAGATAGCCGCCGATTGCCTCGCGAGCGCGCGGCGGCACGGGCTGTGCGGCGAGCTCGGTGAAGCTCGCGGGCTGCTCCACACTCGGGGGAGTCCGCCCGCCGACCTGATCGTAGTACCGCCCGAGCTCGTCGGTCGCGTGCACCCACCCGTCGGCCTGGCTTTCGACGAATTGCTGGAGCATGCCGATCGTCATCGGCGGTTCGGCGGGACGGGTGTACTCGAACGCGCCGGCGGTGGCCGGCACGCGCGGAAAGCGCACCTTCTCGGTGAGGTGACGGCCAATCTCGAAGTCCGGGTTGGGGCCTGACTCGATCCGCCGGAACAACTTCAGAATGAGCCGGTCGTCGTACGCAATCGACGTGTTGCTCTGTTCACCACTGAGTCGCGAGATCTGCGCCGGCGTACCGATTGTCGTGCGCACGGGAGCAAATGCCTGCGTCTGTAGCGCTCGCATCGTTCCGCGCCGGGTCTTGATCGTTTCTTCGCGATCCAGCGCCTCGAGCAGCGTGCGATCGAACCCGTCGTCCAGCCAACCATCGAACAGGACGCCCTTGCGCGCGCCGGTGATGCCCGCAAGAACTCCCTGTGCCGGGGGTTCGACCATTCCAGGTCCCTCGCCGTGCGCGCGCGCGGCGAGGGGCAGGAAATACTGATCGCGGCCGCCGTCCTCGAACTCGACTTCGATGAGCGTCATGAAGAGCGGCTGCGACCCGGGCCGGAGCAGGCCCCAATCGACGAATCGTGCGGCACGCGCCGGGCGCGCCTTGGCGCCAAACCAGCGCTGTCGCACGAGAAAGGGCAGGAGCAGGTCGCGCTCGATCAGCCGTCGCACGTTGCCCTCGAGAAGCGTCTCCCACGCGGCGCCGACGAGAAGCCCCGGCGCGTGCGGCACCTCCACCGAGGGCTCTGGCGCGACGCGTGCGGTGATTGACGAGGGTGCCGGTTGCAGCCGGAACCAGTAGAACGAGTGGGGGCTGAGCGTCAGGAAGTAGGGCAGATCGCCAATCCGCGGAAACTCCGTGAGGCCGAGCATCTCAACTGGATACATCCCCTTGAACCGGGAGAGGTCGATTTCCGCGGGCTGCACGGATCGAGACAGGTTCGCGACGCAGAGAATCGTGTCCTCTTGATAGCGGCGGACGTAGATGAGAACCTTGCGGTTCTGGGCCGGCAGGAAGTCGATCGACCCACGACCGAACACCTTGAACTGCTTGCGCAGCCCGATCATCCGCTTCATCCAGTTCAGCAGCGAGTACGGTGAGCGCTCCTGCGCCTCGACGTTGATGGCCTGATACCCGTACACGGGGTCCATGATCGGGGGCGCGTAGAGCCTTGCCGGGTCGGCCCGCGAGAAGGCGCCATTGCGATCGCCGGTCCACTGCATGGGCGTGCGCACGCCGTGACGATCGCCAAGGTAGATGTTGTCGCCCATCCCGATCTCGTCGCCGTAGTAGATGACCGGCGTCCCTGGCAGCGAGAACAACAGGCTGTTGAGCAACTCGATTCTGCGGCGGCTGTTCTCCAGCAACGGCGCGAGCCGCCGCCTGATGCCGACGTTGATCCGCATCTGCGGCTCCGCGGCATACGCCTGGTACATGTAATCGCGTTCCTCGGCAGTCACCATCTCGAGCGTCAGCTCGTCGTGATTGCGGAGGAACAACCCCCACTGGCAGTTGTCAGGGATGTCCGGGGTCTGCCGCAGGATCTCGACGATCGGATGGCGATCCTCCTGCCGCACCGCCATGAACATCCGCGGCATCAGCGGGAAGTGAAAGGCCATGTGGCATTCGTCGCCGTCACCGAAGTACGGCCGTACGTCTGCCGGCCACTGGTTCGCTTCGGCGAGCAGCATGCGGTCTTTATAGTGGGCGTCGAGCGCGCCGCGGATGATGCGCAGGATCGCGTGCGTCTCTTCGAGGTTCTCGCAAATCGTGCCTTCGCGCTCGATCAGGTACGGAACTGCGTCGAGACGCATGCCGTCGACGCCCCGGTCCGCCCAGAACCGCATGGCGTTAATCACGGCGCCAATCACTGCCGGGTTGTCGAAGTTCAGATCGGGCTGGTGCGAAAAGAACCGATGCCAGTAGTACGCCTTGGCGGTGTCGTCCCACGTCCAGTTTGACGTCTCGGTATCCGTGAAGATGATGCGCACGCCCTGGTATTTCTGATTGGTCTCGCTCCAGACGTAGAACTCCCGCTCGGGTGATCCGGCGGGAGCGCGGCGCGCCGCCTGAAACCAGGGATGCTGATCGGAGGTGTGGTTGATGACGAGCTCCGTGATCACTCGGATGCCGCGCCGATGCGCCTCGTTGATGAAGCGATCGAAGTCCTGCAGCGTGCCGTAGCTCGGATGAATATTCTCGTAATCGGCGATATCGTAGCCGTCGTCCCTGAGCGGCGACGGGTAGAAGGGCAGCAGCCAGACCACGTTGACGCCCAGCGACTCCAGGTAGTCGAGCTTCTGCGTGAAGCCGTTGAAATCACCGACGCCGTCGTTCGTGCTGTCGAAGAACGAGCGCACGTGCGCCTGATAGATGATCGCGTCCTTGTACCAGAGCGAACTCTCCGTATCGGACATCGGCGTGTCTCGAACGACTGCAGGTTCAGTCAGCATCGTCGTGTTGCGGAATTGGCGCCGGTGTGTGCACGTGCAGGATGTGCGCCACGCGCGCCTGCGGATCGAGGCGGACGTAATTCCACTCACCGCGCCAGTAGTAACGCTCGTCGGACAACAGGTCGACGACTTCGATTGTCGCAGCGTCGCTCAGGCCCCAGGCGGAGAGCGGCAGGCGAATGAACCCGTGCTGCATGTTGAACGGATCGAGGTTGACGACCATCAACATCACGTCGGTACCGTCGCTCGACGTCTTGCTGTAGCACAGCAGCTCCGGGTTGCCCGTTTGATGAAAGCGCAGCCCCCAGTCGCGCTGCAGGGCCGGATGCTGCCGACGGATCGCGTTCACCTGTCCGATCAGCTCTGCGAGGCTCCCCGCCTGATCGAAATTGCGCGGCTTGATCTGGTACTTCTCCGAATCGAAGTACTCCTCGCTGCCCGGCCGAACGGGGACGTTCTCGCCGAGCTCGAATCCACTGTAGATGCCGTAGCTCGCGCCGAGCGTCGCTGCGAGAATCAGGCGGACCCGAAACGCCGGCCGCCCGCCGCGTTGAAGATACGCGTGAAGGATGTCGGGCGTATTCGCGAAGAGATTCGGGCGCAGGTATTCCCGTACCTCCGTCTGGGTCAGCTCGGTGAAGTACTCGGTCAGCTCCTGCGCTGTGTTGCGCCACGTGAAGTAGCTGTACGATTGCGAGAATCCGGATTTCGCGAGATAGCGCATCACCTTCGGCCGCGTGAACGCCTCGGAAAGGAAGATCGCGTCGGGGTGGCGGCGCTTGATGTCAGCCAGCGCCCATTGCCAGAAGCGGAACGGCTTCGTGTGCGGGTTGTCGACGCGGAAGATCTTCACGCCGTGTGCGATCCAGAACTCGACCACGCGCTTCAACTCGCGCCACAGCGCAGCCCACTCGCTCGACTCGAAATCGAATGGGTAGATGTCCTGGTATTTCTTCGGCGGGTTCTCCGCGTACTTGATCGTGCCGTCCGGACGATGGCGGAACCACGCCGGATGTTCGCGAACGTACGGATGGTCCGGTGACGCCTGATAGGCGATGTCGAGCGCGATTTCGAGGCCGTTCCGGCGCGCGCCCTCGACGAACCGATCGAACGACTCGATCGTGCCAAGCCCCGGTTCGATGGCGGTGTGCCCACCTTCTTCGGCTCCAATCGCCCATGGACTTCCAGGGTCGCCCGGTACGGCGTGAAGCGCGTTGTTGCGACCTTTGCGGTACGACCTGCCGATGGGATGGACTGGCGGGAGATACAGAACGTCGAATCCCATCGACGCGATGTACGGCAAGCGCGCCGCCGCTTCGTCGAACGTGGCACTTCGGGACGGATCGGTGCCGGCCGAACGCGGAAACATTTCGTACCATGCGCCGAAGCGGGCGCGCTCGGGTTCCACGACGACCTCGAGCACCCGATCGTATCGCGTCGCTCGGCTCCGATCGGGATATCGGCTCATCGTCTGTGAAAGGTGCTCGGAGAGCGCCAGCGCGACGCGTTCACCCGCGGGCTGGTTTTCGTCGCCGATTCGATCGGCCGTCCGCGTCAGGAATTCCCGATGATCCGAATGGTTTCTCGCAACCCTGCGGGCGGTTTCGCCGAGAATCCCTGCACCTTCGAGCAATTCGCTCGTGACGTTCTGCTCGGCGCCGAACTTCTTCGACAGGTCGTGGCGCCAAGTGCCGAAGCGGTCGATCCACCCTTCAATCGTGTACTCGTATCGGCCGAGCTCCTCGACCGCGAATCGGCCGCGCCAGCGATCGTTACCGAGCGGCGTCATCGCCGCTTCCTGCCACGTCCTCTGGCCACTTCGTCGGAACAGGAGCGCGGCCGCGAGCGTGTCGTGGCCATCAGCGTAAATGTCCGCGGTCACGACGACGTCCTCATTCACGACCCGTTTGATTGGGAACCGTCCGCAGTCGATCTCGGGGCGCACGCCTTCGATCACGACCCGGCAGAGCAGCTGCCGATCGAGCTCGAGGGCGTCTGCACGCGCGGTTACGGTCTTGGTGGCTGATTTAGTCATTCAGAAATCGGCTCTAGGCTCAAGGCTTGGGGCTCTGGGCGCGCCATATGCTCAGAGACAAGGTCGCGCAGCGAGCAGTTCCGTTCACTGCGTGTGAACTCCATCCGGCGCCTTGACCCAGCATGCTTCTAGCAGGCCTAAAGCCCAAAGCCATGAGCCTAAAGCCTGCTTTGATCAGTACACTCCCGCCGGTCCCTAATCCACCCTTCGCCGCGGCGCGGGTCTGTCGGAACTGATCTTCAACACCGCCATCGACCGCGATTGCAGCTGATAGCGATCGCCGGCGAGCGGTCGTCTCGGCGTGACCCAGGGATCGGCAGTATCCATCACGGTTTCCCATCGCTCGTGCGCGGCTGTTTCCGGCAGCGTGAACGGCACGACCTCAGTGCCGGCGTTCAGCAGCAGGAGCAAGGTGTCACCGACGATGCGCTCGCCGCGCTCGGTGACTTCGTCGATTGCGTCGCCGTTCAGTCCTACGCCGAGACAGCGCACGTCCGGTGAGTTCCACGTGGCATCGATCATCTCGCGTCCCGAGGAGTCCAGCCACGTGATGTCGAGCACGTCGGCGCCGCGAATGCGGCGGCCCTGGAAGAACTTTCGACGGCGCAACACCGGGTGTTCGCGCCAGATACGAATTACGCGTTTCGTGAACTCCAGGAAATCCTTCTGCTCGGGCGTCAGCGCCCACTGCGTCCAGCTGATTTCGCTGTCCTGACAGTAGGCGTTGTTGTTGCCGAACTGGGTTCGGCCAAGCTCGTCGCCGCCGCTGAGCATCGGGACGCCGACCGACAGAAACAGCGTCGCAATCAGGTTGCGTCGCTGTCGATCTCTGAGATCAACGATACGGCGATCGTCCGTCGGGCCTTCGAAACCGCAGTTCCAGCCAAGGTTGTGATTCTCACCGTCGCGGTTGTCCTCGCCGTTGGCCTCGTTGTGCTTGGTGTTGTAGCTGACGAGATCGGCGAGGGTAAAGCCGTCATGTGCCGTGATGAAATTGATGCTCGCGTACGGCCGGCGGCCACTCTGCTCGTACAAGTCGCTGCTCCCTGACAACCGGGTCGCGAGCTCGGAGAGGACACCACAATCGCCGCGCCAGAAGCGTCGCACGACATCCCGGTACTTGGCGTTCCACTCGGTCCACTTCGTCGGGAAATTGCCGACTTGATACCCGCCTTCTCCAAGGTCCCACGGTTCAGCGATGAGCTTGACCTGCGACAGTACCGGATCTTGATGAATGATGTCGAAGAACGCGCCGAGCTTGTCAACCGCATGCAACTCACGAGCCAGTGCGCTCGCAAGGTCGAACCTGAAACCATCGACGTGCATCTCCAGAACCCAATATCGCAGGCTGTCCATGATCAACTGGAGCACGCGCGGGTTGCGCATGTTGAGCGTGTTGCCACAACCGGTGAAGTCCTGATAAAAGCGCGGCAGCCCTGGTTGCAGCCGGTAGTACGACGTGTTGTCAATCCCTCGGAGTGAGAGGGTCGGCCCGCGGTGATTGCCTTCTGCCGTGTGGTTGTACACGACATCGAGGATCACTTCGAGACCAGCGGCGTGCAGCGCGCGGACCATCATCTTGAATTCGCGCACGACGTCCACTGGGGACGACGACGCCCCATAGCGAACTTCTGGAGCGAAGTACGAGAGCGTGTTGTATCCCCAGTAGTTGGTCAGGCCTTTTTGATTGAGATGCCATTCGTCCATGTAGTGATGGACCGGCATCAGTTCGACGGCGGTGACCCCGAGTGAGAGGAGGTGCCGAATCGCAGGCTCCGATGCGAGGCCGAGGTACGTGCCGCGCAGCGTTTCGGGCACGTAGGGATGCAGGCGGGTGAAGCCTTTCACGTGCAGCTCGTAGATCAGCGTCTCGTGCCATGCGATGCGAAGCCGACGATCGTCTCCCCACGTAAACGCGGAGTCGACGACGGCGGCGAGCGGCGCGTACGGGGCGCTGTCGCGATCGTCGAACGTAGTGTCTTCCTCGTCGTAACGAAAGCCGAACAACGTCTCATCCCAGCGTGCCGCGCGGCCGATGACCTTCGCGTACGGATCCAGCGCGAGTTTGTGCGGGTTGAAGCGCAACCCTGCGTGCGGGGCATATGGTCCGTGGACGCGATAGCCGTAGAGCTGCCCCGGATGGACATCCGGCAAATAGCCGTGCCACACCATATCCGTCTGTTCCGGCAGCGGGATGGTGAGCGATTCCACTTCTGCATCGGGCGCATCGAACAGGCAGAGCTCGACGCGCGTGGCATGCTCGCTGAACAGCGCGAAGTTGACGCCGACCCCGTCCCACGTGGCGCCGAGAGGATAGGGAGAACCAGGCCAGACGCGAAGGCTGTTTTTCGGCACGAGACGCGGATTCACACGCGACGCGGATTCACGCGGATTCACGCGGATTGCCGCTGATCAGAAGGAATGGGCGTCGATCCGGATAGCATGAGTTTGGATCCAGGGCCGCAACAACACTTGAGTGGTCTAACACGTTCTCGAGCATATTGGCAATCAGCCTGGGCCGTTTCCGTCACACGTGGCCTCGCGTTTGCTCGAATCGAGCAAGGGACTGAAGCGAAACAAAAAGAGGAGGAACTCGTGGACAACGACAAAGTGATTTCCACGCTCAATCGGCTGATCGAGACCGTCAAGGACGGCGAGGAGGGGTTCAAGACCGCTGCGGAGGGTCTCACGGACCCGCAGACGAAAGCCCTGTTCCTGCAATACTCGCGCGGCCGCGGCGAGATGGCTCGCGAGCTCCAGGCGGAGGTTCGAAAAATTGGCGGTGCTCCGGACAAGGGCGGCAGCGTGTCAGGCACGCTGCATCGTGGCTGGATCAACATCAAGTCGGCCGTCACCGGCAGAAACGATTCGAGTATCATCGCAGAAGCGGAGCGCGGCGAGGACGTCGCGAAAAAGGTATTCGAAGAGGCGTTGAACGAGCCGTTACCACCCTCGACGCGGGCACTGGTCCAGCAGCTGGCCGCCCGGGTACGCGAAGCTCACGATCGCGTGAAGTCGCTCGAGAAAGCGGAGGTCAGATAACCCTTGCGTCGCTGCGGCGTTGGGCGGTTCTGCTCGACGCCGCGTTTCGAGTGCCCGGCACGTCGATCCGGTTCGGGCTGGATCCGATTCTCGGGCTCGTGCCGGGGCTCGGCGACCTCACCTCGCCGATCTACACCGCGCTGATTCTTCTCGAAGCGTTCCGTCGTCGCGTCCCGCCGGTCGTCCAGGCGCGGATGGTGCTGAACTCGGCAATCGATACGATCGCTGGTCTGGTCCCCATCCTTGGAGATGTTGCAGACGCTTTTTGGAAGGCGAATCTGCGCAACATGGCGCTGCTCGAGCGGCACACCGATTCGCATGTTCCGCCGTCGCCCGGGGACTACGCTTTCGTTCTTGTGTGTCTCGCCCTCGTCGCGCTGATTGCGGTGTTGCCGATTGCACTCCTGGTGTGGTTGTTGACGCGTTTTTCGGCGGTTTGAATTGCGATCCGGCTAACGGCAAGGCCCGCTTCCGAGCGAAGCACAGGAGATCAGAAGATCACGAGAGAACACAAAACTGCTGGTCTTCTTGTCTTCTGTTAACGATGACTGCTCCGGGTCTACACCAAAAACGGAATCAAGTCTGAACCGCGAACCGCCCACGACCGAAGCCGGTTAACGGCAAGGTCCGCTCCCCAGCCAAGCACAGGAGATCAGAAGATCACGAGAAAACATAAAAACTCCTGGTCTTCTTGTCTCCTGTTAACGATGACGGCTCGGGTCTACACCGAAGGCGGAATCGATGCCGAACCCCGAACCCACCCCCGACCCCGAACCCCGGCACCCGCTCATTCTCCCAGCAGCTCTCCAATCGGTTGCAAGTCTTCGACGTGATCGCAGACTGCCTTCAGCATCATGAGCATCGGCACGGCGAGGATCGTGCCCCACGCACCCCAGATCCAGCTCCAGAACAGGAGGCCGACGAAGATTGCGACGGGATTCATGCGGGCGGCGCGTCCCATCAGAGCCGGCGTGAGCAGAAATCCCTCGAGGCTCGTGATGACGAGTGCCGCACCACAGATGTACGCGGTCTTTACCAGATCGTCGAACTGAAGGAACGCAACCACGCCGAGGCCGCCGGTCATCACGACCGGACCGAGATACGGAATGGAGTTGAAGATGCCGGCAAGCAGGCCCCAGATGGCGAACTGCTCGAGACCGAACCACCACAGCATCGTGCCCGTTGCGACTGCCACCAGCAGATTGACGAGCACCTGTACGCGGATGAAACTCTCGATCTGGCGGTTGATCTCGTCGAGGATCTGGACGGTGATCTTCTGTTGCGACAGCTTCGGCCCCGCGATCTTCACTAACTTGCGTTTGTAGAGATCGCCCGTCACGAGGAAGAAGTACACGAGCAGCAGGATGATTGCCAGCTGCCCGATGAACCCGACGAGCCCCACGCCGCCTATCCAGAAATAGTCCGATGCCCTGAATGGCGGCTGGACCACTTGAACCTTCGTAATGCCGCCGGGGCTCGTCGACTCCGGTTGAGTGGCCAGTGCGGTCTTGTCGATCTCGTTCGCGGCGCGCTGCACCTGCTGAAGCGCGCCGTTCGTCTGACGCCGGTGCGCGGCCAGCCGGGCGCGTATCCGCTGCGCGGCCTGCGGCACGTCGCCGATGAAGGCCATGGCTTCGTCACTGAGCGAGTACATGCCGATCCCGAGGCTTCCGGCGAGAATGGATATCGCGACGGCGGCACCGACACTGCGTGGAACTCTCAGTCGATTGATTGAGTTCACGAGCGGGGTCAACGCGTAGCTGATGAGAATCCCCAGCACGATTGGAATCAGCACCGACTGTGCGAGCCGGAGGAACAGGATCACCGCGAGAGCGGCAATAATGGTCAACGCGACGTTTCGAACGTTGACCGGCATGCGAATGACGACCGGCGGTGATTCCCCTTCTGCTTCGATGGATCCCTTTCGTCGGGATTCGTCGTCGTCCACGAGCGCCGCGGCTTTCTGGTGATTCGTCATTCCACGTCTCGCGTGATTCGCGCTGTCAGCGATGCTGGTAACCGATTTCGACTACGAGCTTCCTGACGAGCTCATTGCGCAGTATCCGCCGCCTCGCGGGACATCGCGATTGATGATTCTCAATCGCTCGCGCGGTGACGTTCGGCACGGCGCGATTGCCGATCTCCCTTCAACGCTCCGTCCTGGCGATCTCCTCGTCGTCAACGACACGCGCGTGTTCGCAGCACGACTCCTCGGCAAAAGAGTGCCGAGCGGCGGCGCGGCCGAGTGCCTGCTGCTGGGCTCAGCCGAGGCAGCCCAGCCCGAGCGTACAACTACGCTCGAGTCTGAGTTACTGGCGAATTTCGTGCCAGCAAGTGCCAAGGTCTCGGGCAGGATCTGCGACGCGCTCGTGCATCCTGGTCAGAAGTTGAAACCCGGGTCGATGATGCGATTCGAAGGGGATGCCGGTGTCCTGATGGCCGAAGTCCTCGAGCGGCGATTTCACGGCCGACGACGGATCCGGCTCTGGTCGGACTCCGGAGGGGACGTCGACTACCTGGTCGATGCGCTCGGGCACGTCCCGCTCCCGCCGTACATCAAACGACACGACACGTCACTGGATCGTGAGCGGTACCAAACCGTCTTCTCACGCGTTCGAGGATCGGTAGCCGCGCCCACCGCCGGTCTGCACTTCACGCCGGAGCTCCTCGACGAGCTGGCGAGTCAAGGGATCGAGCGCTGCCAGATTACGCTGCACGTCGGATACGGAACGTTCAAGCCCGTCCGAACATCGATCGTCGAAGAACACGTGGTCGATCCTGAGTCTTACGAGATCTCGGAGTCCGCGGCTCGCACAATCGAACGGGCGCGCTCCGAACACCGCCGCGTTGTCGCCGTCGGAACAACGACAACGCGTGCGCTGGAAGACGCGGCGATTCGATCGCGCGGAACAGTTGCGGCAGGACGAGCCACTGCGGAGCTGTTCATTCATCCGGGGTTCGATTTTCAGCTGATCAGCGGTCTGCTGACGAATTTCCATCTACCGAAATCGTCGCTGCTGATGCTCGTGTCCGCGTTCGCGGGACGCGAGAACGTGCTTGCGGCCTACGCGGCAGCCGTTCGGGCGCGGTATCGGTTTTACAGCTACGGGGATGCGATGTTGATTGTGTGAAGTGCGGCGGGGTCCGAAGACCCGCCCTACAAACCTGTGATGCTGATGACCCAGTCCCACAAGCGTGTGTGATGCGGGGACTTCGCGAACGTTCTGTAGCGGGGTCTGAATGGAGACCCCGCCCTACGAAACCTGTGATGCTGTTGACCGAATCCCACAAGCGTGTGTGATGCGGCGGCTTTGCAATCACGCACTGTACCGCAGGGTCTTCAGACTCCGCGCGTTTTCCCTTATCCTTCCTCCGTGCCATTCGAGTACGAAGAATTCGATCTCTCCGGCATCAAGACCTATCCGCTGGCATCCCGGTCGAGCAAAGCACACGCAGCTGACTTTGCGAAACCATTGCGGAGCGGGAACGTCCGTGAGCTGATCGCATCGCTGCCCGGCATCCTGGCCGGTGCCGATTTCAAGGCGGTCGTTGCCGCGATTCGCGGCGCGCATGACGCGAACCGAGGCATTTTGTGGGGACTCGGCGCGCACGTCATCAAGACGGGTCTGTCGCCCGTGATCATCGACTTGATGGAGCGTGGGTTCGTGTCAGCCGTTGCCGTGAATGGCGCTGTCGTCATTCACGACTTCGAGGTGGCGCTTGCCGGGTCCACGTCGGAGGAAGTCGACGAAGCGCTGGGACCTGGCCGTTTTGGTATGGCGGACGAAACCGGTCGACTGCTGAATCAGGCGATCAACGACGGCGTTGGTTCGGGCCTCGGTATAGGTCAAGCCGTGGGCAAGCGGATTCACGATCTGCGACCTCCGCACGAATCGCTCAGCGTTGTCGGTGCGGCTGCACGGCTCGGGATTCCTGTGACGGTGCACATCGGCATTGGCACCGACATCATCCACATGCATCCTGATGCGTCGGGCGCCGCGCTTGGCGAAGGCAGCCTTCGGGATTTCCGGTTTCTCGTCTCCAACGTTGCCAGACTTCGCGGCGGCGTCTATCTCAATTGCGGCTCGGCAGTCGTGCTGCCGGAAGTGTTCCTGAAGGCTGTGGCGCTTGCGAGGAATCGCGGGGTTCCGCTGGACGGTTTGACGACGGTCAACCTGGATTTCGAGCGACTGTATCGGCCGCTCACCAACGTCGTCGCGCGTCCTGTCGCAGGGATCGGGAAGGGGTATTCGCTCGTCGGCCATCACGAGATCATGATCCCGCTCCTCGCGGCCGCACTGATTGAAGATTAGAGCGCCGGATTCAGCGAGCTACCGAACACCGAGCGCCCGAACTACCGGCCTGGCGCGCGCGAACAGGCCCTCGGCCCATGGTACAATTACAGATTCCTGCCGGTGTAGCTCAGTTGGTTAGAGCATGCGGCTCATATCCGCAGGGTCCGGGGTTCAAGTCCCTGCACCGGCACCATACTTTCTTCGCTGACAAGGGAAAACGGAAAAGGGAAAGGGATAACTCTTTCCCTTTTCCCTTCTCCCTTCTCCCTTGACATGGATCTTCCCGCCCGCGTTCTCGCGACGATTCATAAGTTCGCGTTGGTTCCGCGAGGCGGACGCCTGGTCGTCGCCGTATCGGGAGGATCCGATTCCGTCGCGCTCCTGTATCTGTTGCGTGAGCTCGAAAGGCAAGCAGAGCTGGCAGTCGCCGGCATCGCACACGTGAACCACGGGCTGCGCGTCGCGGCTGACGATGACGAGGAATTCTGCCGGGCTCTCGCCCGTGATCTGTGCATCCCGTTCTACGCGGAACGGCGTCACGTTCGTGAGATCGCCCGCGAGCTTCGTACGTCGATCGAAGATGCGGGACGGCGGGTGCGCTACGAGTTCTTCATCAGAATCGCAAGCGAGGTCCGCGCGGACGTTGTCGCAACCGGCCACACGCGTGACGACCAGGCCGAGACCTTCCTGCTTCGTCTTATCAGAGGCTCTGGACTCCGGGGGCTCTCCGCGATTCGCCCAAAGGCAGGCCTCGTCGTTCGTCCGCTGCTCGAAATCAGTCGTGCGGAGCTCCGTGAGTGGCTGGCTGAACGCGGTCTCACGTTCCGCGAGGACGAGACGAACACCGATACGACGTTCGCGCGGAACAGGGTCCGTCATGAATTGATCCCGCTTCTTCAGCGAGAGTTTTCGCCGGCAGTGGTCGACATCCTCGCTCGGGAGGCGGCGATCGCTCGCGAAGACAGCGAACGTCTCGAACAAGAAGCAATCGATTTGGCAAGTTCCCTCGTCTTAGTTAGAGAACGCGATGACACCGGCCGGCTGAGGTCGGTCGACATCCCAGCGGCCGACGGGGTCGCAGACTGGATCGCGGTCGCGCCACGTCGTCAGAAGCGCGAGCCGGGCCAGGTTGAGATCGACGCGGACGGGCTCATGGCCGCGCACCCGGCGCTGGCCTCTCGTGTCGTGCGACTCGCCCTGTCGATTCTGGCACCGGCGCGGTTCGTCGGGTTCGAGCACGTCGAACGCCTGTTGGCCCTCGCGCGCCAGTCCGACCGATCGAGGGTGAGTCTCCCCGGCCAACAGGCGACCAGAACGGCAGACAAGATTGTGCTTGGGCGCACACAGCGTGCGCCGTTCTCGAACTCTTTTCGGGTTCCGTTGTCTATACCTGGAGAAGTCGTTCTCGAGGCGCAAGGGTGGTCGGTTTCAGCGTTTTGCGGTGAAGGAGAGGCCATCGAGACGGCCCAGGACACGCGCTGGCATCCTCCTGGCAAGAGCCGGGAGTTTCCCGGCGATCCCCTGACAGCCTTGGTTCGGGCTGACCGGCCGGTGCTCCCGCTGGCGGTGCGGTCGCGCCTGCCGGGTGATCGGTTTCGACCGTTCGGTCTCGGCGGACGAGGCAAGAAGCTGCAGGACTTCCTCGTTGACCGAAAAGTACCGCGCGAGGAACGCGACTCGCTCCCGCTCGTGGTCGATAGCGAGGATCGAATCGTCTGGATCGTCGGGCACTCGGTCGCTGATGATTTTCGGGTCACGGAGCCGCTGCAAGGCGTGATATTCTTGAAAGCAAGGCGGTTAGGAGGCCTAGGTTGAATTCGACCCTCAAGAGTTTGCTCTTCTGGATGGTCCTCGTTGTCGTTGGGGTCCTGATCTGGCAGTTCTCCGTCGGTTTGCGGCCGAGCCCCTCCTCGATACCATTCTCGGACTTCATCAAGCGCGTCAATGCCGGCGACGTGGTGTCGGTTGTCATCACGGGCAACGAGATCACCGGGACGATGGCCGGTAATACCGGCAACGGCAGCTCCGACAAGTTCCGTACGTACGCGCCGCAGCAATACGATCGCCTGGGGAATCTCTTAGAGGAGAAGGGCGTCGCCATCGAGGCGAAGCCAGAGAGCACCAGCCCCTGGGCCACGCTGCTGTACTCCTGGGCGCCGATTCTTCTCATGATCGGCTTCTGGATCTTCATCATGCGGCAGATGCAGAGCGGCGGGAACAAAGCCCTCTCGTTTGGCAAGAGCCGCGCGAAACTGTCGTCCAGCTCCCAGAAGAAGGTTACGTTCAAGGACGTTTCCGGTGTCGACGAGGCGAAAGAGGAACTGCAGGAGATCATCGAGTTCCTCAAGGAGCCTCAGAAGTTCCAGAAGCTCGGCGGCCGCATTCCCAAGGGCGTCTTGCTGATGGGCCCTCCCGGAACGGGCAAGACGTTGCTCGCGCGCGCAGTTGCGGGCGAAGCGAACGTGCCGTTCTTCTCGATTAGCGGCTCGGATTTCGTCGAGATGTTCGTCGGCGTTG
>Ga0114129_10000576_pt1 | contig 45211 bp, 43 predicted proteins | sample RhiMetdeltSRZDD1_FD_80071 | JGI IMG/M metagenome (GOLD analysis project Ga0114129, IMG submission 80071) | Populus rhizosphere microbial communities from Tennessee, USA - Rhizosphere MetaG P. deltoides SRZDD1 (version 2) (version 2) | ecosystem: Host-associated > Plants > Roots > Rhizosphere >...
CGACATCGGCCGCCGTGAACGAATGATGGTCGGGGAACGCCGCGTGGCCGGCGACAGCGGCTCCGGCCGCGGCCACGTCGGCGGCGAAGCGCTCCGGCCGCGCGATGCCCGACAACAGGAAGGCGCGTGCGGGTGCCGCCTGCGCCTCTCCATCGGCGCCGAAGAAGCCGCGGGCCCGCCGCCGCACCAGGAAGGCGCGATCGACGCCGACCTTCGCGCGCGCCTCGCCGATCACGTCGTCGGACACGCCGTCGCGCGCCAACAGCACGACGTCGGCGCGATCGAGAGCCGCGCGGCCCTCGCGCAGCCAGCCGGCGGGGAGCGGCCGGTCGGCGAGATCGGAAGGCGAGACACAGACGATGTCGAGGTCACGGCCCAGGCACAGGTGCTGAAAGCCGTCGTCGAGCAGGAACACGCGCGGCCCGAGGCGCCCCTCCACCCAGCGGCCCACGAGGTCGCGCCGCGGCCCGACGGCGACGACTACGCCGGGAAGCTGGCGGGCCAGCATCACCGGCTCGTCGCCGGCGGTCGCGGCGTCGGCCAGGACCGAGACACCGTCGGACACGAGCAGGTGCGGCGCACGCGAGGCCCCGCCGTATCCGCGGCTGAGGATCGCCACCCGTTGCCCGGCCTCCATCAACATCCGCGCGAGGCCGGCGACGATCGGCGTCTTCCCGGACCCTCCGACTCGGAGGTTGCCCACGCTGATCACCGGTCCCTGGAGCCGCGCTTGCGCGAACACGCCGCGGCGGTACAAAGCCGCACGCAGGGCGGCGGCGCCGCCCATCAACGCGCCGAGCGGGGCCAGCCACGGCTGGGGTGACGCGGGCGCCATGCTCACGCGACGAGGGCCGAGAGCGCCTCGACAGTGCGGTCCAGGGCGCCGCGGTGGCCGTCGATCAAGCCACGGGCGGCGTCGCCGATCCGCCGCCGACGGGGCTCATCGGTCATGAGGTCGAGGACGGCCGCGGGCAGCGCCGCCGCCGAAGGCACCTGCACCAGCGCCCGTTCCGACGTGAAGAGATCGGCGATCTCCTGGAAGTTCTCCATGTGCGGGCCGACGATCACGGCCTTGCCGTGTACCGCCGCCTCCAGCACGTTGTGTCCGCCCAGCGGCACCAGGCTCCCGCCGACGAACACGAGGGTGGCGAGAGAGTAGACGGGAGCCAGCTCGCCCAGGGTATCGAGCACGAGCACGTCGCCCGTCCACGGCGCGGTGAGCGTGCTCCGGCGTTCGACGCGCCAGCCCGAAGCGGACACGAGGTTGAACACGGTCTCGAACCGTTCCGGATGCCGCGGCGCGATCAGCAGGCGTATCTCCGGAAAGCGACCGCGCAGGGCGCGGAACGCCTCCAGGATCGCGGGCTCCTCGCCTTCGGCCGTGCTGCCCGCCACCCAGAGCGGCGCCCCGTCGAGGGCCACGAGCCGGACGAGGCCGTCGGAAGCGCCTGTGCGCGAGAGGGCGTCGTATTTCAGGTTGCCCACGGTACGCACGCGGTCGCTCGGGGCACCGATCCGCCGCACGCGATCGGAATGCGCGTCGCTCTGCATGAGGAAGAGATCGACCTCGTGCAGCACGTGCGTGAGCAGCCGGCGCACCCACAGATACCGGCGGAACGATCGCGGCGAGATGCGCCCGTTCACCACCGCCACGCGGATGCCGCGCCGCCGCGCCTCGTGGATGAGGTTCGGCCAGATCTCCGTCTCGACGAGTACCAGCAGCCGAGGCTTGAGGCGCGTCAGCGTGCGGCGCACCGGGCGGGGCCAGTCGAAAGGCGCGAAGAACAACCCGTCGGCCCGCGCCGCCGCCTTCTGTGCGACCGCGTTGCCGGTGACTGTGGTGGTCGAAACGAAGAGCGGCAGGCCGGGGAACCGCTCCTTCAGCCGCTCGATCAACGGTCGCGCGGCCAGCACCTCGCCCACGGACACCGCGTGAACCCAGATCGATCCGCCCTCGGCGGACAGCCCCGGTCCGTTCATCCGCTCACGGAACGTGCGCACGTACTTGCCCGTGCCGCGGCCCTTCCAGAGCAGGAAAGGCGCGGCCAGGATCGCGAGACCAGCGGTCACGAGGGTATAGAGAGCGTACACGGGAGCTCGAACGGACAAGTCTAGCCAGGGGGCGGGCCCGAGCCAAACGACCGGCCGGCCCTTGGGACACTTGCGAGACCGCCACAGGCCAGTCCCGGCGGCGACCGGCCGGCACTACGCTCTGGGAATGAGAGGAACGAACGCCGTTGCCGTGATCCTGTGGATGGCGATCGCGCCCATGGGTGTGGGCCACGCGGACCCCGCGGATGTCCCGGCCGACGCGTGGGCCGTCCTCGACCAGGGGGCAAAGCTCGCGCCGGCCGAGTTGCCCGATCTCGAGAGGCGGCTCCGGACCAAGCCCGGTGACCTGCGCACGCGCCTGCTCCTGGTCGGCTACCACGGGCTCGTGCAGGGTCGGGTCGGCGGCGAGGCCGGTCCCCACGGCGAGCCGTACGACTCGCTGATCCTGGGCCTCATCGAGCACCATCCCCGCTCGATCCTCGCCGGCGACGTGGGAATGCTGTTCAGCCGCCGGACGTTCGACCGGGGGGCGACCCTCTGGCTGCAGCTCGTGAAGGCCTACCCAAACGACGCCCCGATTCTGGGGAATGCCGGGGCCTTCCTGACCGCCGACATCCTGAAGGCGGACTACTGGGAACGCGGCCGGACGCTGCTCGTCGAGGCACGGCGGCGGGAGCCTCGAAACCCCCGCTGGCCGTGGAAGCTCGGATTCGTGGCCCGACGGGACTTCATCGACGCGGGCAACAGTGCGGACGGGCGACGCCAGGCCGCGGTGGAAGCGCTCGCGTACTGGGAGGAGGCCACCGCTCTCGCGGATCCGGTCCGCGATCGGTGGTTCCCGCCGCGTGACGCGGCGGCGTGTCAGGGTTTTGCCGACGCCGCCTGGCGAGCCGGCGACCTGCCCAAGGCGAAGCGCTACGCGACCGAGATGCTGGCCACCGCTCATGCCGGTGACGGCAATGCCATCCACGACGGCCACCAGATCCTTGGCCTGGTGGCGCTCCGCGAGGGGAGGATCGAGGACGCGAGCGGCCACCTGCTCGCGTCCGGCCGGACGCCCGGCTCGCCGCAGCTCGGCTCCTTCGGTCCCGACATGACCCTGGCCAGCGAGCTGCTGGCGAAGGGGCGGCGCGAGGTCGTGATCGAGTATCTCGACCTCTGTGAGAAGTTCTGGAAGATGTCCGAAGGACGGATCGCCGAGTGGAAGACGGCGATCCGTTCGGGCCGGGTGCCGGACTTCGGCCGGCACCGCCGCCGCTGATCCCAGCGAAGTCAGTCGCTTGACGCCCTCCGCCGCCGCTATGTAGGATGTTCGTTCTTTCTTACGGCGAAAAGCCGCCGCATACATTCTCGCGAACTTAGAGAGCGCTAACGGAGGACATATGGCGATCCGCGTAGGTATCAATGGTTTCGGCCGCATCGGCCGCAACATCCTGAGGGCGACGCTGCACGACAAGGACATCGAGTTCGTGGCGGTGAACGACGTGGCGGATGCCGCGACGCTCGCCCACCTCTTGAAGTACGACTCGATCCTCGGGAACCTGCCGGACGAGGTCACCTCCGAAGGCGACACGATCCATGTCGCCGGCCGCAAGATCAAGGTCCTGGCCGTGAAGGACCCCGGCCAGCTCCCCTGGAAGGACCTCGGCGCGACCTACGTGATCGAGTCCACCGGCCTCTTCACCGACGCGGACAAGGCCAAGGCGCACATCACCGCCGGTGCCAAGCGCGTGATCATCTCCGCCCCCGCCAAGGGCGAGGACCTCACGATCGTCATGGGCGTCAACAGCGACAAGTACGACGCGTCGAAGCATTTCATCGTGTCGAACGCGTCGTGCACGACGAACTGTCTCGCCCCCGTGGCCAAGGTGCTGCAGGAGAGCTTCGGCATCACCAAGGGCCAGATGACGACGATCCACTCCTACACGAACGATCAGAAGATCCTCGACCTGCCGCACAAGGACCTGCGCCGCGCTCGCGCGGCCGCGCAGTCGATGATCCCGACGTCGACCGGCGCCGCCAAGGCCATCTACCTCGCGATCCCGGAGCTCAAGGGCAAGCTGGACGGCGTGGCCATCCGCGTCCCCACCCCGAACGTGTCGCTCGTCGACCTGACGGCCGAGCTCGGCAAGAACACGACGGCGGAGGACGTGAACGCGGCGTTCAAGAAGGCGGCGGCCGGCCCGCTGAAGGGCATTCTCGAGGTCTCCGACAAGGAGCTGGTCTCCGTCGACTTCAAAGGCAACCCGGCCTCGTCGATCGTCGACGCGCCGCTCACCAAGGTCGTGGACGGCAACCTGCTCAAGGTCTTCTCCTGGTACGACAACGAGTGGGGCTTCAGCAACCGCGTCAAGGACCTCCTCCACTTCATTGCGAGCAAGGAAAAGGCCAGCTAAGGAACGCGTGGCCGGTCACACCGCCACGCGTTCCTAATAGACAGCAGAGTCAATGAACACTCACAGGAAAACCGTTCGGGATCTCGGGGACGTGAAGGGGACGCGGATCTTCATCCGCGTCGACTACAACGTCCCCGTCGAGAACGGCACCATCACCGACGACACCCGCATCCGCGCGTCGCTGCCGACCCTCGAGCATCTCCGGAAGGCCGGCGCCCGTCTGGTGCTGGCCTCGCACCTCGGCCGGCCCAAGAAAGGGCCGGCCCCGGAGTTCAGCTTGAAGCCGGTGGCGGCGCGGCTGTCCGAGCTGCTGAAGGCGCCGGTCACGATGGCGCCCGATTCGGTCGGGCCCGAGGTCCAGAAGCTCGCCGCCGGGCTGCCCGACGGCGGAGTGCTTCTCCTCGAGAATGTACGCTTCTACAAGGAAGAGGAAGCCAACGACGCCGCTTTCGCGAAGAAGCTGATCGACGACAGCGGCGCCACCGTCTTCGTCAACGACGCGTTCGGCACGGCGCATCGTGCGCACGCATCCACGGCCGGCGTCGCCCCTCATGTCAAGACGCGCGTGGCCGGGCTCCTGATGGAGAAGGAGCTGAAGTACCTCGGCATGGCCTTGTCCGCACCCGAGCGGCCGTTCGTGGCCGTCCTCGGCGGAGCCAAGGTCTCCGACAAGATCCAGGTCATCGAGAGCCTGCTGCCGCGCGTCGACGCGCTCCTCATCGGCGGCGGCATGGCCTACACGTTCTTCAAGGCGCAGGGGAAGTCGATCGGCAAGAGCCTGCTCGAGGAAGACAAGATCGGCCTCGCCAAGGAGCTGTTGTCGAAGTCCGGCGGCAAGATCCGTCTCCCGGAGGATCACGTGGTGGCGGCGGCGTTCAAGGCCGACGCGGAGAAGAAGACGCTGCCCGCCGCGGAGATCCCCGAGGGCTGGATGGGGCTCGACGTGGGGCCGGCCACGCAACAGGCGTATGCGCGTGAGGCGGCGGCGGCGAAGATCGTGCTGTGGAACGGCCCGATGGGCGTCTTCGAGATGGAGCCGTTCGCGCAGGGCACCCTGGCCGTGGCCCGGGCTCTCGCGGAGTGCCAGGGCACGACGATCGTCGGCGGCGGCGACAGCGTGGCCGCCGTCACGCAGATGGGCCTGGCCGACAAGATCGACCACGTCTCCACCGGCGGCGGCGCCTCGCTGGAGTTCCTCGCCGGCGACGAGCTGCCCGGCGTGGCCTGTCTCGACCTCGCCTAAGGCACAAAGACCATGCGACGAAAGCTGATCGCCGGCAACTGGAAGATGTTCAAGACGGCCACCGAGGCGGTGGCCCTGGCCCGGGAGATCTGGGCCCAGGCCAAGGAGCCCGGTCCGGTCGACGTGCTGCTGGCGCCGACCTTCACGTCGCTGCACGCCGTCGAAGACGTGACCCGCGGCAGCGCGATCCTCCTCGCCGGCCAGAACATGCACCACGAGAAGCAGGGCGCCTTCACCGGCGAGATCTCGGGGGCGATGTTGAAGGACGCCGGCTGCACCCACGTCATCCTCGGGCACTCCGAGCGCCGGCAGCTCTTCGGCGAGACCGACGAGGGTGTGGCCCGCAAGGCGAAGGCGGCACACGAGGCCGAGCTCGTCCCCATCGTCTGCGTCGGCGAAACGCTCGCGGAGCGCGACGGCGGCACGACGGAAGCGGTGGTCGAACGGCAGGTGAAAGCGGCGCTCGCCGATCTCTCGATCGAGCAGGTGACGGAGACGGTGATCGCGTACGAGCCGGTCTGGGCCATCGGCACCGGGCGCACGGCGACGGCCGCGCAGGCGCAAGAGGTCCACGCGTTCATCCGCGCTCTGGTGGCCAAGACGCACGCCGGGGCCGAGGCCGCGCTGCGCATCCTCTACGGTGGGAGCGTGAAGCCGGAGAACGCCGCGGAGATCATGGCCGGTCCGGACGTCGATGGCGCCCTCGTCGGCGGCGCGTCCCTCGTCGCCGATTCGTTCCTGAAGATCGTGAAGGGCGCTATACTGTGAGGCTGCTATGACGATTTATCTGTACTACGCCGTCCTGGTCGTGCACGTCTTCGCGTGCCTGTTCCTCATCGGCGTCGTCTTGCTCCAGCAGGGCAAGGGTCAGGACCTCGCCAGCGCCTTCGGCGGCGGTGTCACCCAGACGGCATTCGGGCCGCGCGGCTCCGCCAACGTGCTGTCGCGGATGACCACGATCCTGGCCGGCGTCTTCATGATCACGAGCCTCACGCTCTCGGTGCTGCGTCCGCACGCGGGCGCCGGGTTCATGAACGAGCTCCCCGCGGCCGCGCCGGCGCCTCCACCGTCGGCCTCACCCGCTACGGGTGCTCCCGAGGCGAGCCCCGCCGCTCCCGCCGACTCGTCGAGCGCGGCGCCGGCAGGCGCGGCTCCGGCCCCGGCGGAAGGCACTGCCGGCAAGGATCGCCCGCTCACCGACAAGGACGTCGGCCCGAACGCTCCAGACGCGAAGTAGCCCCATCTAACGTCCTGCCGCAATAACCACAAAGACACAAAGGACACAAAGAACGCACAAAGATCCGGAGGGATCTTGTGTCTTCGGCCTCGAGCACTTGTGCGAGGGCGCAGCACCAGGCGATGCGAAGTACGACGTCTTCTCTTTGTGTTCCTTTGTGATCTTTGTGTCTTTGTGGTTGATGCGGTGAGGCCGACGCTACCGTTCTAGTTCGATGCGGGTGCGGCCGTGGGTGACGTCGCCGGTTCCGCGGACGGCGGCGCGGAGGCGGCCGGGGCCGCCTCCAGCGTCGACTCGATGTGGAACGGCTCGCGGATCTCCTTCGTCTGGCCGGCGACCTCGTCCTTCACGGTGAGGACGAGGTCATAGTCGCCCGGCCGGAAGCCGTCGACGCGGAACCCGAACAGCCGGTTGACCGCGCCCTGCTGCGTGGGGTTGATCATCGTCGGCTGCTGGCTGGAGACCACCGTGCCGTCCTTGGCTTTCACCATGTAACCGGCGGTCACCTTCGGAAACAGGGTGCTCTTGTCCTTGGCCGCCCCGAAGACCTCGAACTGGCCGAAGACGAGGCCGGCCGCCTTGAACGACCGCCGGGCCACGATCACGGGGCGCGTGGGCGACTGGCCCGGCGCCGCGGGCGCGAGGTTGTCGGTGAGGACCACGCTCGACACTCGCCACTTCGACAGGTCCGGCACCTCGAACTCGTGGGTGACGGTGCCTACGCGGCCGCTGTTCTGGTCGCGCACGACGATCTTCGCCTGGTAGCCGCCCGGCGGCAGCTCGAAGTCGCGGAGGATCGTGTACCAGGACTGCGTCAGCTTGTCGCGGGTCTCCGGCTTGAGCGTCATCTCGATCTTCTGGTCGTAGCGGTAGTACTCGCCCGTCTCGCGGTGGGCGGCGATCAGGAGGAACTCGACAGTGTTCACCCAGCGGCCCTCCTTCTCCTGGAACGCGAAGCGGCCGATGTCGATGTCGCTCACCACCGCCGTCGTCGCCTTGCCGAGGATCGTCTCCGCCAGCACGTAGGCGGTCATCCGCAGGGGGATGGCATCGAGGTCCTGCGGCGCGTCGAGCGCCTCCTGGAACGCGAGGTCGACCTTCTCGTCCTCCTTGCGGCGGGCGGTCAGGGCGGAGGCCGCGCCTTCGAGCGGCGCGTAGTAGCCCTTGCGTGCGCGCACGTCGACGCCCTTGCGGTTGACCTTGACCTGGATCTTGCGCCACTTGCCGTCTTTGGCGGCGTTGGTGGAGCTGTAGCCGACCATGTAGTACGCCCGCGATTCGTTGGCGATCCTCTGGATGCCGGCGCCGAGATCGTTGGTGTTCTTCACGGTGAAGCCGCCGCTTTCGTCGGCCAGGTTCTCGGAGCCTTCCGATTCCATCATCGTGTCGAGGAAGGCGGAGCCGATGTCGCGCGGATCGGTCGGCGGCCCGAACTCCGCGGAGAAGAGCTGGGGCAAGCCGCCCAGGCCGCGGGTGTCGAGGAAGTAGATGGCGGCGTTCGCCGTGCGCGCGGCGTGCAGCACGCGCTTGAACTCGTCGAGGTTCATGTCGTAGATGAATCCCTCCGAAACGAGGATCAGCGACTTGCGTCCCTTGCCCGCGGTCAGCGACAGCACCGCGCGCTGCAGCGACTCCAGCGTGATCGTGTTGCGCCGCCGCGAGTCCTCGTACGTCTCCAAAGCCTTCATCGAGATGTACGGATCGAAGTCGGCGGGCTGGCGCGAGTCCGGATCCTCCCCCGTCTGCTGCATGTTCACGCCCATGGCCTGGAAGCGCCGCAGGACCTTGTCCGCCACCTGCTGGTCGTGGAAGATGTGGATCCGCATCGCCTCCCACGCGCTCATCTGATCCATCATCGACGCCGGGCGGATGTAGCGGCCCTCCAGACGCTTCAGCATGTCGAGGAGCTGCGGCCGGCCCGACTCCATGCGCGCCGTCCACCAGGCGCCCCCGCCGGCGGCGATGAGCGACACGCGATCGCCCTCGCGCGTGCCTTTGTTCAGGAACTCCGTCACCGCCGCCTTCGCGCGGAAGGCCTGCGCCGGGGACATGTGGATGTCGTCGAAGAAGAGGACGAAGGAACGGTTCGAGCGCTGCTGGCTGGCCGTCTGGTTCGTGGAGACGGGGGAAGGCGGCGGCGGCGTGGCCGACGCCGTGATCGGCAGCTCGACCGCCTCGAAGCTCGAGATCGTCTGGGGGACGCCGTCCTCCAGGATCGTGAAGTCGGCCTTCGTGAGCCCGGTGACCGGGCCCGTCTTCTTCTCGGTCACGACCACGTCGACGTTCACGAACTCGACCTCGGACGACAGCCGCGGAGGTGTCGGGACCGCGGCCGGCTTGTCCTGGCCCGCCGCCTGCGCGATGACCACCGCTACCAGCAGCAATGAAACCGATGCCTTCATGACGAGACCTCTTTCAATCGACCTGCACGAGCACGTGGCCGTCTTCGAGCTTCACCGGAAAGCAGCCGATCTTCATGTCGGCGTTGACAGTGTTCTCGCCGGTGGTGACGTCGAACGTCCAGGCGTGCCAGGGGCACATGATCACGTTGCCGTCGAGCATCCCCTGACCCAGGGGACCGCCGCGGTGGATGCACAGGTTCGTGGTCGCATAGAAGCGTCCGCCGACGTTGTAGATGGCCACGGGACGGCCGGCGACGAACCGTTCGGTCGCCTGGCCGGGCGCGAGCTCTTCCGCGGCCATCACCCTGACGAACTCGGCCAATGTCCCCTCCCGGGAGTCCTGTGCGACCCCCGAGTTTAGCTCACCCGCACGGTAAGTGCGGACGCCAGGCCGTGGCAGTGGGACGCGGTGACCACGTGCCAGGTCCTGTCCCCGGCGGGAGGACCGGCCACCACGGTCTCGACGGAGGCGTGGATGTCGCGGATGGGGATGGTGCCCACGCCGTACACGAGGTGCAGGCACTGGAAGACGATCGCCCTCGGCTCGGCGGCGAAGTCACCCGCCAGGCTCCAGTCCTTCGGTCCGCGCGTGTGTGGACAGAGCGCGGGCTCGATGCAGGTCGGCGGGCACACCCACGAGGCGTAGGAAAGGGCGCGGCTCCCGTCGTGGGTTGGCGACTCGAACGGCAGGCCGCGGGCGGGAAGCGGCGCCCCCGCCGTGACTTCGGCCCCGCGTCTGCGCAGCTGCCGGGCCAGCCAGTCCCGCAACAAGTGGGGCGCCCAGTGGTACGGCACCAGATGGTCGTCGGTGCCGAAATCGCGGAGCCGGCGGTCCATCCAGTCCGACCAGTCGGCGATTTCGAGCTCGATCCGCGGGCCGAACGCGGCGGCGGCACATCCCCGGTGGCGATCGACGACGACGATCCGCTCCGTGAGGAGGCGTCCGGCCTCGCGCGCCCGCAAGAGCTGGCGCACATAGGACGCACCGATGTCCCCGCCTCCGATGACGACGAACGCGGGAACGTGGATCGCCATCGCGCCGACTCAGGTCAGGCCGACGGCGCGCAGCATGTCGGTGAGCGGGCGCTCGGCCAGCGACGAAACGACGAGGTCGGGATCGGGCAGGGTGAGCTGGCGGGTGAGGGCGTTGGGCACCGCCACGCAGCGCATGCCCGCGCGTTGGGCGGCGCGGATGCCGTTCGGCGAGTCCTCGAGCACGAGGCACGCGGCCGGCGCCACGCCCATGCGTTCGGCGGCAAGGAGGAAGAGGTCCGGCTCGGGTTTCACGCGCGCGACGTCGTCGCGGCCGCAGACGGCGTGGAAGCGGTCCAGGATGCCGTGTTTGGTGAGCCAGCGGTGGAGCCAGGCGCGCGAGCTGCTCGAGGCTACCGCCACCTTCAGTCCAAGACCACGCGCGGCATCGAGCACGTCCACCACGCCGGGCAGCAGAGGCTGCTGCTCGCACTGCGCCCAGTTGCGATCGGTCACGCGCTTCTGCAGCTCCTCGCGGTCGAAGGTGAGGCCGGTGCGCTCCGCCAGGTCGCGGAACGGATCGAAGCCGCCGGCGGTGCCGAGGGCGTGCTGCCACACGTCGATGCCCAGCTCACAGCCATGGGCGGCGTACACCGCCTGCCAGGCCTCGAGGATCGGCGTCTCCGTGTCGAGGATCAGCCCGTCGAAGTCGAAGATGACGGCCGCCGCCTGCACCGTTACGGCTGGACGTTCGCGGCCTCGCCGAGAGGCTCGAGCTTCGACATCGCGTGGGCGCTCACGTTCATCGAGCAGAACTTCGGCCCGCACATGCTGCAAAAGGCCGCCGTCTTGTAGCCCTCGGCGGGCAGCGTCTCGTCGTGATACTGGCGCGCGGTATCGGGGTCGAGAGCGAGGCGGAACTGCTCGTTCCAGTCGAAGGCGAAGCGGGCGCGGCTCAAGGCATCGTCGCGGTCGCGGGCGCCCTTGCGGTGGCGCGCCACGTCGGCGGCGTGGGCGGCGATCTTGTAGGCGATGACACCCTGCTTCACGTCCTCGGCGTTCGGCAGGCCGAGGTGCTCCTTCGGCGTCACGTAGCAGAGCATGGCGGCGCCGGCGAAGCCGGCCATCGTGGCGCCGATCGAGGAGGTGATGTGGTCGTAGCCGGGGGCGATGTCGGTGACGAGCGGGCCCAGGACGTAGAACGGCGCCTCGTTGCACTCCTCGATCTGTCGCTGGACGTTCATGGCGATCTGGTCGAACGGCACGTGGCCGGGGCCTTCCACCATCACCTGCACGTCCTTCTCCCACGCCTTGCGTGTGAGCTCGCCCAGGGTCTTGAGCTCGGCGAACTGCGCGGCGTCGGACGCGTCGTGGAGGCAGCCTGGGCGCAAGCCGTCGCCCAGTGACAGCGTCACGTCGTACTTGCGGGCGATCTCCAGGATCTTGTCGTAGTGGACGTAGAGCGGGTTCTGCTGCTTGTGATGGACCATCCACTGCGCGTGGAGCGCGCCGCCGCGGGACACGATGCCGGTGATGCGGTGCTGCACGAGCGGCAGGTGCTCGTAGAGCACGCCGCAGTGCACCGTCATGTAGTCGACGCCCTGCTGCGCCTGGTGCTCGATGTTGTCGATGAGGTCGTCGGCGGTCAGGTCCTCGACGCGGTTCACCTGCTGCACCGCCTGGTAGACCGGCACCGTGCCGATGGGCACGGTGGAGGCGGCGATGATGGCGGCGCGGATCTCGTCGATGTTGCCGCCGGTCGAGAGGTCCATCACGGTGTCGGCCCCGTAGTGGACGGCCATGTGGAGCTTCTCCAGCTCCTTGTCGATGTTGGAGTCGATCGCGGAGTTGCCGATGTTCGCGTTGATCTTGCAGAGGGAGTGGATGCCGATGGCCATCGGGTCGAGCGCTGCGTGATTGACATTGGCGGGGATCACCATCCGCCCCCGCGCCACTTCACCGCGGATGTGCTCCGGCGTCGCGCCCTCACGCTCGGCCACGCGCTGCATCTCCGGCGTCACGACCCCCTTGCGCGCGTAGTGCATCTGGGTGGCGGTATCGCCTGTGAACTTCGTCCTCTCCATCGATCGTCTCCCCGAAAAAAGCAAAAGGCCGGCCCTGATCAGGCCGGCCGCAAGCAGCACCGCTCGTGTGAGGCGCTTCCCTACGCTGGTGCGAGCCAGATCAGGTTCAAGGAGTCGGCCAACGCGCTTGGCCATCTCAGCCCCCGCGAGGGGCACCCCCAGCGAAAATTCATCATATCACCCGGCCGGCGGGGAAGTCTCCCGCCCGCCTCAGCGGTTTTCCATCCCGACCACGCAATTGCGGCCCTCGCGCTTGGCCTCGTAGAGGGCGGCGTCGGCGCGCGTGACGAGATCGGCGCCGTCGATGTCGGTGGGGCGCACGCAGGCTACCCCGGCGCTCACCGTCACCGCCACCACCACCTCACCCGCGGAGAAGCGCGTGGCCGCCGTCACCTGGACGAGCCGCCGGGCGGCGTCCAAGGCACCCTCGTAGGGCGTGTGCGGCAGCAGGGCCGCGAACTCCTCGCCGCCGTACCGGTGGACGGTGTCGCTCTCGCGGAAGATGGTGGCGCTGCGCTTCACGAACTGTTGCAGCACGGCGTCACCCGTGCGATGGCCGTAGGTGTCGTTGATGAGCTTGAAATGATCGAGGTCGAACATCACGAGTGACAACGGGAATGCGTAGCGCCGCGCGCGGAACGACTCGCGCCGCAGCGCCTCTTCGAAGGCGCCGCGGTTGAGCGCCCCCGTCAGGGAATCGGTGCGCGACAGCGCCTCCAGCTCGCGCATCAGGCGCGCGTTGGCCTCGCGCAGGCGCTTCTTCTCCACCGCGCGGTCCACCGCCACGATCACCTCGTCGGGCGACGACGGCGGCTTGGTGAGGAAGTCGTGGGCGCCCAGGCGCAGCGCGCGGATGGCGGAGCTCATGTCGTGGGCGTGGGTGCCGGTGAGGAGGATGACCTCCGGTCCGCCCTTCTGGCTCTTGACGGCTTCGAGGAGCGCGAAGCCGTCCATGATCGGCATGCGCAGGTCGGTGATGATCACGTCGAAGGTGTCGGACTCGATGCGTCTGAGGGCGTCGGCACCGTTGTCGGCCTCGGCGACCTCGAAGCCCGCGCCGCGGAGGTAACTACCTACCAGAGCCCGCACGACCGGGGAGTCGTCCACGATCATCACGCGCGCGCGCTCGGAGTCGGACTTCCCCGAAGAGCCGGAGTCCTGGCTCATCCACCCCCCAGTTGCTGGGTGATGGTAGCACCCTTGGGACGGCGAGGTCCGGCGCGATAGAATTGGCAACGCAGCAATTTGCGCGAGCCGGCGTGACTTGAAAACGAGTGGGCTAAGAACACTGACATGCTGGATCGTTTCGCTCTCAAAGCCCGACTCAACCAGGAGGTCGCGCGCACCCGGCGCCACGGCGGATTCCTCTCGGTGTCCGCCATCGGCTTCGCCGATTCGGTGTCGACACCGGATGCGCACGAACGCATCGAGCGTGTCGCCGAGATCCTCCGCGACGGCCTGCGCATCCATGACGTCGTCGGCTGGCGCGGTTGGGCCACGATCGTCGTGCTCATGCCCGACAGCGACATGAGCCAGGCGCTGCACGGTGCCGGGCGGCTCTTGAACCTCGCGATCTCCAAGGGCGACCTGCCGCCGGGACGGGAGCTCGCGGCGGGGGTGGCCACCGGGTATGGCGAGATCGAAGGCGGTGCGCAGGCGCTGCTCGACGCCGCCGAGCACGCGCTCTCCGAGGCCGAGCCCGGGCGGGTCCGGCCCAGTGACCTTCTCAAGGGACAGCCGAAGGTCCTCGTCGTCGACGACGACTGGAACCTGGCGCTCTATCTCGCCGAATCGGTCTCCGAGCTCGGCTGGGAAGGCAACCCCTGCACCGATGCCCGCGATGCGATGGAGCGCGTGCGCGAAGCCTCCTACAGCGCGCTCTTCGTCGACCTGCTGATGCCGCGCAAGAGCGGCATCGAGATCCTGAAGGAATCCCTCGCCCACCATCCGACCCGGCCCTGCGTGCTGATGAGCGGCATGGACGCGCAGCACGAGGCGGTGATGGAAGCGCTCTCCCTGGGCCCCGTCATGTTCATCAAGAAGCCGGTGTCGAAGAAGGACCTCGACACCGCCCTCAAGATGTTCCGCAGCCGATTGCCCGGATTGTCGACTCCCGACACGTCGACGAGCGGCTAACGTCCCATAACCATAAAGACACAATTTGCCCAAAGGATCTTTGTGCGTTCTTTGTGTCCTTAGTGTCTTTGTGGTTATTGCGGCAGAACGTTAGATGCGATTTCCAGACTGTGGGGATGCCGCGTGTCAGGCGGTGGCGCGGTTGCGGCGGACGAGGGTGGCGTCGTCGGGATAGCCGCGCGGAGGCAGCAGGATCTCGGCGGAGAGCTCGGACTTGTCGCGATAGGCCTGCACGATGGCTTCGATCGCTTTGTCCGCGGTCGTGGGAACGACCACGGTGGCGGCAAGCCGCCCTTCGTCCACGAGCTTCTTGCCCACCGACGTCATGCCGTCGCACCCGAGCACGGGAAGGCTGCGCAGCGCGGGGTTGCCGAGCTTGTCCGCCATCACCTTCAGGGCCTCGATCGCACCCATGGCCATGAAGTCGCTCTGGCAGACGATGGCATCGACGCGCAGCTTCGCGGGCAGCATGAGCTGCAGCCAGCGCACGAGGGTCGCCTGCGTGTCCTTCGAGCTCCAGTTGCCGTCGAGCGAGCTCACCACCTCGATCTTGGGCCCCGGCGAGGCGAGGGCCTCGCGGAGCCCGGCGTGGCGCGCCTCCGCCGATGACGTGGTGACGCGTCCCTGTACATAGAGGATGTTGGCGCCCTCGGGGAACAACCGGCGGAGCTGGCGGGCGTGAATGCGCCCGATCTCCTTCTGATCGGGCGTTACGAACGACGCTGGAACCCCCGGCTTCAGCTGGCGCAGGGCGGGGACGTTGCCCGCGCTGCGGTTCAGGAACACCCAGCCGATCCCGGCGGCCACCGTGCTTTCGGACAGCGTCTTGAGGGCGGCCTCCTGCACCGGCATCACGACGACGACCTCGGGCTTCTCGATATCCTGGCGGGTCGCTTTGTAGATCTGGCGGACCTGAAGCGCGAAGTCGCCGCCGGCAAATTCCACGTCCAGGGTGATCTTCAGTCGGTCGCCGGCCGCCGCCGCCTGTTCGGCCTGGAGCTGCTCGGCCGGGTTGTCGGCGTCGGGAAAGAAAAGCCTTACGTAGGGTCGTTCCATTCCACCACCATCATACGACGGAAATGATGATAAATGCCTGTACAAATAGCGCTTAGACGAAGCCGCCGCGTCCTGGTCCGCGCCTGCGCGACCCTGTCCCGGAACACGGGGCGCACGGGCCGACATGGCCGAGCCACAAAGGCGGCAATCCTACTACGAGACAAAATCGACGACCACCAAAATCGCGTAAGCTTCCCCGGCGAGGGACCCGGTGCTGCCGCCGCTTTTCAACATCGCGACCGCCGCCCATCTCGCGGGCACCATTGTCCTCGCCCTCTTCTTCATTCTCCTCGCTCGGCACGACCGGCGGCCCTACTTGCGCGAGTGGACGTTCGCGTGGATCGTCCAGGTGGCCGCCCTCTTCCTGCTTCTCGTCGGCCGCCGGCCGACGGCGTGGGCGCTCTGGTCGGGGCCGTACCTCGTGTCGACGGCGCTGCACGGCCTCTTTCTCTGCTCGGCCGCGCACCGCTACGCGCGAGGCGTCGGCTTCAGCCGTCGTTTCACCCTCATCATCCTGCCCATCGCGATCGTGTCCCTGGCCGCCGGCTGGGTGCTCGACGAATGGGGCCCGCTGCAGGCGGCCACCGCGGTGCTGCTGGCCAACACCCACCTCGTGGCCGCCTGGCTGTTGTGGCCGTTCCGCGAGAAGACGGCGATGGGGATGCGCCTCGTCACCAACCTGCTGCTGATCCTCGGCCTGCGGCACGCCTTCCACGGCGTGCTCTTCGCGTCGCCGCTGTCGGGCACCGGCGACTGGCGCGACTACGAGGCGGTGCTGCCGTTCACGACGCTGCTGCTGCAGATGCTGTTGGCCCTCGGCATGGTCCTGGCGGCGATGGAGGCGGGCCAACGCCAGCTCGAGGAGTCGAACAACATGCTGGAGGAGGCCAAGCGCCGCCTCAAGATGCTGGCCGACACCGATCCCATGACCGGCTGCTTCAACCGCCGCGTGTTTCGCGATCTCGTCGACGAGGTCCGCGCCGATCCCCAGCAGCGCGGCGGCACCATTCTCGTCCTCGATATGGACGGCCTGAAAGCCCTGAACGACTCGCAGGGCCACTCCGCGGGCGATCAAGCCATCCGCCGCACCGCCGACGCGATCCGGCTCCACACGCGCGAGGGCGACCTCGTGCTCCGCTGGGGCGGCGACGAGTTCGTGGTGATCCTGCCGGGCGTGCCGAAGGACGAAGGACGGCGGCGGGCGGAGGGCATCAGCACGGCCATCGTCGACATCGGATTGGGCGCGAGCGTCGGCCTGTGCGACTACGGGCCGGCACGCGACATCGTCCTCGCGCTGCGCGACGCCGACCGGCAGATGTACGACGTGAAGGCGGCGCGCAAGGCGCAGGCGGCGGCGGCGGCGACGTGATCGTGGATCCGGCAACGAGGTGAATGTATGAGCGAGCTCACTGGTTTTCGTCGAATGCTCCCCGCGGGGAGCGTGTTGTGGTGGCAGGGTGATCCGGCCACGAGCCTGGCCGTGGTGGAGAAGGGCTGCATGGGGATTCGCGCCGGCGGCCAGCTGCTGGATGTCGCCGTTCCGGGCACGGTGCTGGGCGAGGCGGCGCTCCTGACCCTGGGGGGCGCGGCCGGGCATCGGACCGCCGACGTGGTGGCGCTGCAGGCGGACACCGAGGTGGTGGAGCATCCGGTCGCGTCACTGCCGCAGATGGACGACCTTCACGTACCGTCGACGGTGCTGCGTACGCTCTTCTACCAGATCGGCCGCAACGTGGTGCTCGTGCGCGCCTCGCGCCCGGGCGACGGCCTCATCGCCGAAATGGCCGGCGGCCTGGCGCGGGTCGCGGCGAGCGCCTATCGCCGCGTCGGCAGCGTGTCGGGCTGGGACGAGTTCCTCATCACCTTCCGGTTCGCCCATCGATTGCGCGAGTGCTCGGACGCTTTGTGCGCGCAGCTCGCGCCGGCCGGGAGCTGGACGCCCGCGGCCGTTCGCACGGAGCTCCAGACGTTGCGCAGCGACGGGTTCGATGCCGAGCTGGCGAGCGCGGTGGACGGCTTCGTCGATCTGTGGAGCGCGATGGCGTATCGCCGCAGCTAGCGGCGGCGGACGGAGGCGGTGAGGTGCACGCCGATCTCACCGGCGGCGTCGATGATGCCCGGGACGGCGGACCGCTTCGGCAGCGTGATCCACCCGTCCGTGTGCAGGGTCCCGCCGCGGAGCACCACGAGGTCGTAGAGCTGCGCGTGCTCGTCGGCACTGAGCTTCCCTTCGACCTCGAGGCCGAATACCCAGTTCTGGTCGGCTTCGGCCTTCACCGCCTCGAAAACGCCGGGGCGGACTTCGGTTCTCGCAGGCATACGAAGCCACGATAGTCGAGAAGCGCGGGGAACCGCAAGAGATCCTGATCACTTTGCGGCGAATTGATAACGCAGGAACAGGAAGCTCCCGGCGGTCTTGACGTTGACCAGGCCGCCCCACCGCGGCCTTTCCGGGAGCAGCAGCGTTCCCGCGACGAAGCCCTCCCGCGCCGCTCCCGGCGCTCGACCGGCCACCTGGGGGGCCAACGTGAGGAAGAGCTCGTCCACGCGGCGCGCGTCCAGGAACGTGCCCATGAGCCGCGGCCCGCATTCCAGGAGGACGCGGGCGTCGGTATCGGCTCCGGCCGCGTGGAGGATCGCGTCCGCCTCGAGCGGACCGGAGCCGCCCGCCACGCGCACGTCGAGGCTCGTCGTGCGCGCCGCGAGCGCCTGGGCCCCTGCCGCCGTCGTGACCACGGTGACCGGGGCGTGACCGGCGGTGAACACCGGCACTGTCGGATCGAGATCACCCGCGGCGCTGACGATCACCGTTCGCGGCGGACCCGCGCGGCCAAGGGCGGAGCGCAGTCGCCCGTACGCTTCGGCCAGTGGAGGAAAGATGGCGGCCGGGGTCCAGATGTGCCGCGGGACCGAGCGCAGCGTCCCCGCGCCGACGACGATCACGTCGGCGGCCGCGCGCAGCAGCCCCATGACGGCGCGATCGCAGGCGCTGCCGCCGCTGATCTCCTTGCCCCCGGTGCCGGGCTCGCCGAGCGAGACGACGCCGTCCAGTGTCGACACGAAGTTCGCGAAGATGGACGGCGCGCGGAGGCGCAACGGGCCGTAGAGCCGGAGCAGCTCCGCGGGCAGCGGCAGCTCCGGCCCTGTCGATTCATCGAGGCGCGTCGCCAGCGTGAGTGAGTCGGACCCCATCCTCACGCGAGGCTAACACGCAGCCCTCAGTGGTCCCAGCCGTCCCAATCCATGCCGTGCAGCGCACGGATCTCGCGCCGAACGCCCGGCAACACCCCGGCACGCCGCGCCTGGTCCTCGGCCATGCGGACCCCGCGCTGCACCTGCTGGCCCGCGCGGAGGGCTGAGGACAACGCCGGCTCGCACTGATCGAAGGTCTCCGGCGCCGACTGCCCATCCCAGATCCCGAGCCAAGAACGCGTTTTCTGCGAGCCAGGGGCCGCGGGTGCCAGGCCGACGCATGTCTGGTAGCGGACGAACGCGCTGTCGACCTCTTCGGCCCTGGTCGCGAGCCGCGCGATGGAGGTCTCGTAGGCCTGCACGGCGCGGCCGATCGCGGGGACGTCCACGCCGACTTCGGCGTCTGCCGCCACCGCGCTGCTCGATCGCGCGATGGCCGGCGCCTTGGAGGGAGAGGTGGTCTCCAGATCGGCGTTGGTGTACGTGCGCACCGGAAGCAGCTCGTAGCCGCCGGCCAGAGGTGCGGGACCCGGCGCTTGCGGGGCGCTTGGAGCGACGGTGCCCGACGCGAAGGCCATCTGCTCCGTCGCAGAGAGGGAACGGTTCTCCGGTGCGGGGATGTAAACGGGTGGGTTGCTGCTGCTGGGCACGCGGGCGGCCGGCGCCGGCTCGCTCGGTTGGACCGAGACGACCCTGCGCGTGCGCCCGGTCTCCTTGACGGCGAGGATGACCTCGGTGCCGGCCTTCACACGGCCGGTGGGGAGGGTGGCGTCCTCAGCCAGAACGAACGTTCTCTTCACCCCGTTGTTGTCGCGAACCTCGATGCGGTCGCGATCACGGTCGATGGTGATGACCTTCGCGGTTATGAAGACATTGGCCTCCGCCCTCTTCTCGTCCTCCGGCGATATGGCCACCTGAGCCGGGGCAAGAGTCGGGAGAACGGCAAGAACGGCAGCGAATGAAAACGTCAGGAGCCTAGGCATGGCGGACCTCCAGAGCGGACGGACATAGTCCTGGAGGAGTCACAGCAAGACGGGTGCCAACGTCTCAGGGCCCGAGGACCTCGACGACGGCGGCGTGCAGCACCGCCCCGAGCATGCGCAGCTCGTCGTCGGTGGTGGTGAGGGGAGGCATCAGGACCATCACGTCGCCCAGCGGCCGAGCGAACACGCCGCGCTCGCGCATGGCCAGGCCCACGCGGTGACCCACGCGCCGGTCGGGAGCAAAGGCCCGATTCGCGGCACGATCGGCGAGGAGCACGACGCCGCCCATGAGACCGGTCAGCCGGATATCGCCGACGTGCGGGTGGCGCGCGAGCGGGGCCAATGCCTCGCGGAGGACGGCCGACTTCGCCGGCACCGCCTCCACGAGCTTCCGCTCTCGAAGCAGCTTCAGCGTCGCCAGTGCCGCCGCACAGCCGAGGGGATTGCCGGTGTAGGTGTGTCCGTGGAAGAAGTGGCGGTACTCCGCATACCCGCCGAGGAACGGCGTGTACACCGTTTCCGCCGCCAGCGTGGCGGCCACCGGTAGATAGCCGCCGGTCAGACCCTTCGCCACACACAGCAGGTCCGGTGTCACTCCTTCGTGCTGGCAGGCGAACATCGCTCCGGTACGGCCGAAGCCGGTGGCCACTTCGTCGAGGATGAGGAGCGCGCCGTGCCGCCGCGTGGACCGGGCGACCTTCGTCAGGAACCCTTCGGGCACGCGGATCATTCCCGCCGCCGCCTGCACGCCCGGCTCGAGGATCACCCCGCACACGCGCCCGCCCTCCCGCGCGAGCACGGCCTCGACCTCACCGGCGTCGTGGGTGGTCACCCGCAGGGTGCGCAGGAGGATCGGGCGGAACGTCTCGTGGAAGAGGGCTACACCGCCCACCGCCGCCGCCCCCAGCGTGTCGCCGTGGTACGCGTTCTCGATGGCGAGGAACGTGGCCTCGCGGGCGTCGGCTTCGCCGCGGGTCAACAGCCGGTACTGGAATGCCAGCTTGAGGGCGGCCTCCACCGCCGTCGCACCGTCATCGGAGAAGAAGACACGCGTGAGCCCCGCCGGCGCGACCTCGACCAGCCGCCGCGCGAGCTCCGCCGCCGCCGGATGGGTGGCCCCGAGGAGCGTCGAATGGGCCACGCGGCCGAGCTGCTCGCGAACGGCCTCGTCGATCTCCGGTACCCGATGGCCGAAGAGGTTGCACCAGAGGGCGGAGGTCGCGTCGAAGTAGCGCCGCCCGCGGTCGTCGACGAGGTAGTGCCCCTCCGCCCGCGCCACGACGAGCGGCTCCGTGGCCGCGTACTCCGCCATCTGAGTGAACGGGTGCCACAGATGCTCGACGTCCCACCGGCGCACGTCTTCCGGCGTCGGGGTCATGCCGTGGGCGCGGGATGCAGGCGCGCGACCTCGGCGGCCAGGCGGGTGAAATCGTCGTCGGCCACCGGATAGCGCACGGTGAAGCGCAGGCGCGAGGTGCCGGGAGGCACCGTCGGCGGCCGCACCGCCCGCGCATCGAAGCCGGCGGCGGCGAGGCCCTGCTGGAGTGCTACCGCGGCCTCGTTCGTGCCGACGATCAGGGGCACGATCGGTGAAAGGTCCTGGGCCACGAACCAGCCGGCGTCGCGCAGGGCGCCCCGGAGGATGGCCGACTTGCGATGCACGCCGGCGCGCCGCTCCGGCTCGGCGGCCAATACGTCGAGGCCGGCGGCCAGTCCTTCACAGAGGACGGGCAGCGGCGCCGTCGAGAACAGGAAGCTGCGCGCGCGATGGAGCAGGGTGTCGCGCACCTCCGCCGACCCCGCCACCCAGGCGCCACCGGTGCCGAGGGACTTCCCGCCGGTGTGGAGGCTCGCGAGGACACGCGCCCGCGTCCCCGTCTCCTCGATCCGTCCCGACCCACGCTCGCCGTAGAGGCCGGTGGCGTGCGCCTCGTCCACGATGAGCAGCGCCCCGTTTCGCTCCGCCAGCTCGGCCAGCTCCGCCAGCGGCGTGAGGTCGCCGTCCATGCTGAAGACGCTCTCGGTGACGATGAACGTCCGCCGCGGCCTCGGCCCCCGCAGGATGCGTTCGACCTGCTCCAGGTCCTGGTGCGCGTAGATGACCTTCCGCGCGCCGCAGAGCCGCAGGCCGTCGATGAGGCTCGCGTGGTTGCGCTCGTCGGAAAGAACGAGATCGTCCGAGCCCACCAGCGCCTGCATCAAGCCGACGTTGGCCGCGTAGCCCGACGAGAACAGCAGCGCGCACTCCGTCCCGCCGAAGGCGGCCAGCCGCTCCTCGATGTCGCGGAAGCAGCGGTGGTGCCCCCGCAGCAGCCGCGAGCCGCCGGACCCGGCGCCGACGCGCGCCAGGGCCTCCTGCATGCGGCCGATCACCACCGGATGCGCGGCGAGGCCGAGATAGTCGTTCGAGACGAGATCGATGCCGGCGGGCTCGACCAGGCCGCGCCGGAGCCCCGCCGCCGCCTGCGCGTCGAGATCGCGCTGCAGCTCGGCCCGGTAATCGTCGAGGGCGGTCAAGCTTCCGCGAACCGGAGGCCGAGGCGGGAGATGAGGGCGGCGTCCTCGTCGACCCCGGGATTGGGAGAGGTGAGCAGCTTCTCGCCGGAGAAGATGGAGTTGGCCCCGGCGAGGAAACACAGTGCCTGGGCCTCCGGCGACAGCGCGAGCCGGCCCGCGGAGAGACGCACGCGCGCCTTCGGCGCCACGAGGCGTGCGCAGGCCACCGTGCGTACGAGCTCGAGCGGATCGAGGTCGGGCGCGCTCTCGAGCGGCGTCCCCGGGGTGCGCACGAGGAGATTCACGGGCAGGCTCTCGGGATGCGGCCGCAAACGGCCGAGCTGGGCGAGCAGTGCACAGCGGTCGCGCGACGATTCACCCATGCCGACGATGCCGCCGCAGCAGGCGGCGAGCCCGGCATCGGCGACGTGGGCCAGGGTGTCGAGGCGGTCCTGGTACGTCCGGGTCTTGATGATCTGCGGGTAGAACTCGGGGGAGGTGTCGAGGTTGTGGTTGTAGGCGGTGAGCCCGGCCTGCTTCAAGCGGCGCGCCTGGTCGGCCGTCAACATGCCCAGGGTCGTGCAGACCTCCATGCCGAGCTCAGCCACGCCCTCCACCATCTCGAGCACGCGATCGAAGCCGTGGCCGTCCTTCGCTTCGCGCCAGGCCGCGCCCATGCAGAACCGCGTCGAGCCCGCGTCTTTGGCGTGGCGCGCCGCCGCCAGCACGGCGTCCTTGTCCATCAGCTCCTGGCGGGCGACACCGGTCGGGTAGTGCGCGCTCTGCGGGCAGTATCCGCAGTCCTCGGGGCAGCCGCCGGTCTTGATGCTGAGCAACGTGCAGCGCTGGACCTCGGCGGGATCGTGGTGGCGGCGGTGGACCGTCTGGGCGCGGAAGAGGAGCTCGGTCAGCGGAAGCCCGTACAGGGCCTCCACTTCCTCCGTCGTCCAGTCGTGCCTCGTGTCTTCGCTCAGGGGGGCCTCCGGAACACAAAAGGATAACTCAAGAGGGCCGTTGTCTGGCGTCTGGCGCGGGCGTACACTGCTTTCGTGAGGTCGAAGAAGGTCTTTATCGGCACCTCGGCGCTGCTGGCGGTGGCGATCGGCGCCCGTGGGGAGATCAACATCCAGGTCAACGGCGTGACCGTGGACATCCACGTGCGCCAGGTCCCCCTGCAGCAGGTCCTCGACCAGCTCTCACTGAAGACGGGGATGAAGATCGTCTACGACACCGAGCCGCCGCAGGACACGGTCAGCCTCGACCTCAAGGGCCTCGGCGTGCCGGCCGCGGTCACGGAGCTCCTTCGCGGCCACGGCCTCACGTACGCGATGGCGATGGATCGCAGCGGACAGCGGGTGGCGACCTTGCTGCTGACCCATGGAGGGGGCGGCGCCGTCCGCGCGGCTCCACCACCACCGCCGCCGGCGGAGGAGCAGCAGCAGGAGTACTACGAGGAGCCGCAGGAGTATCCCGAGCCGCCGCCCCCGCCGGAGCCGCCGCCGCCGCAACAGCAGCAGCAACAGCAGGGCCCCATACTGGCGCCAGGTTCGGTCGTGCCGCCGGGAGGCGGCATTCCCGGTCTCACCAATATCGGAGGGCCGCCGCCGTCACCGCCCGCGCACATCGAGCAGGTTCCGCCGTCGATGGAAGGCGAGCCGCCGCCGCCCCCGCCGGAAACGTAGGCCGACGAACAACGGGAGTCGTGAGTTCTGAGTCGTGGGTCATGAGTGAGCCGCCGCCTCGGCTCACGGCCTGACGGTCTGCCCGGCGAAAGCGGCTCGACGACGTCAGGCCGCGGGACCTGGCCGGCGTCCGACGAGGCCGATGCCCCACTCATTACTCAACACTCACGACTTCCTGAGTGCCAGCTGCACCGCGTCCGCCAGCGTCTCCACGCACTTGATCCGCGCGTGGTACTTGTCCTCGGCCTCCACCAGCGTCCACCGCGCGTGGGGCGCGCTCGTCCGCTCGATCATTTCCTCGACGGCCGCGCTGTACTCCGCCCACCGCGCACGGTTGCGCCAGTCTTCCGGCGTCAGCTTGTAGGAGCGGAACGGGTCGCGCTCGCGGTCACGGAAGCGCCGGAGCTGCTCTTCCTTGGAGAGGTGCAGCCAGAACTTGCAGATGACCATGCCCGCCGAGGCCTGGTGCGCCTCGAACTCGCAGATCTCCCGATAGGCGCGCCTCCACTCCGCCTCGGAGCAGAAGCCCTCCACCCTCTCGACGAGCACGCGCCCGTAGTACGAGCGATCGAAGATGCCGAGATGGCCGGCGCGGGGGAGCGCGCGCCAGAACCGCCAGAGGTAGTGGTGGGTCTTCTCTTCGCCGCGGGGTGCGGAGAAGGACGACACCGTGAATCCCCGCGGCTCGAGCGGCTCCGTGATGCGCTTGATGGCGCCGCCCTTGCCCGCGGCATCCCAACCCTCGAACACGGCGAGCGCGGGTACCTGCTTCTCGTACATGCGGTGGTGAAGGTCGCGCAGGCGGAGCTGCAGGGTGGCGATGCGCTTCCAGTACGCCTTCTCGGTGAGAGCCGGCGTGAGGTCGAGATCCGCGAGGCGGATCCCCGGCTTCGCCGCGCTGCTCACGACGGCCTCTCCGTCTTTCCTTCCGTCTTGCCTTCCGCCTGCCCCTCCAGGGGGAGGCCGGCTTCCTCCGCGGTGGTGCGCGCGCGCGTGAGGGCTTCGTCCTCCTGTTGGGCACGACGCCCGTGCGAGACGCTCCTGGCCAGGCGCGTGCGGCTCACCGTCTCCGGGGCCTTCTGCCGGCGCGCCAGGGCGCCCGTCATCTGCGTGATCAGCGCCTCGAAGGCCTTGACCCGTGCCCAGCGCGCGTCGGTGGCGGCGATGACGGTCCAGGGGCAGTTGCGCGTGTCGGTGTGGGCGAGCATGTCGGAGATGGCCCGCGACCAGCGGTCGTAGCGGCGGTTCTGCTCCCAGTCGTCCTCGTCGACCTTCCAGCTCTCGAGGGGCTCCTTCTCCATCTTCTTGAGGCGGCGCTTCTGCTCGCCGCGGCCGATGTGGAAGAACAGCTTCACCACGATCTGGCTGTCGTCGGCGAGCCAGCGCTCGAACTCGTTGATTTGCTCGTACGCGTCGCGGCAGGCCTTCCTCGACACCGCCTTGCTCACGCGCTCGCCGAGGACGTGCCGGTACCAGGCGTGATCGAAGAGCGTCATGTACCCGTCCTCGGGGAGGCGTACCTGGTAGCGCCAGAGCCAGTGATGGCGCGACTCGAGCTCGGTGGGCAGGGTTTCCGGATAGGCGCGGAAGACGCGCGGATCGAGGACCTCGGAGAGCTTCTGGAAGACGTCGCCCTTGCCCGACGCGCCCCACCCCTCGAAGACGACGACGGTGGGGATCTCGGCGTTGCGCAGGTCGTACTGCAGCCCGCGCAGCCGGTCTTTGAGGGCGGGGAACACCTCCCGGTAGCGTCTTGGGTCGAGCTCGTGCGTGAGGTCGAGATCCTCCAGCACCGCGCGCATTCTACGCCCCTTTCGTGCCGTCAAGGGCGTGGTAACATCGCGCGGCGGAGGCCCCCCTAATGTCCCTGTTCGACGTCGACCCCCTCCTGGAAACGATGCTCGATGCGGCCCCCGGGATCTCCGACCTCAACTTGTCGGTGGGCCGGCCGCCGCAGGTCGAGGTCGACGGGCAGCTCCGGAGCGTCAAGTTCGCCTCGATCGAGCGCCTGCTGCCGTACCAGACGGAGCTCGTGGCCATGCGGCTGCTGGCCGGCAAGCGCGATCTCGCCGAGAAGCTCGTCAAGAGCGGCTCCGTCGACCTGTCGTACAGCCTGCCGCGGCGCACGCGCTTCCGCGTGAACGTCTTCCAGCAGCGCGGCAGCTACTCGATCGTCCTGCGCGTCATCCCCAACAAGATTCCCACGGTGGAAGAGCTGGGTCTGCCGCCGCAGCTCAACGAGATCGCCCACGAGCGCAACGGCATCGTGCTGCTGACCGGTCCCACCGGCTCCGGCAAGTCGACCTCCCTGGCCGCGATCATCAACAAGGTGAACCGCGAGAAGGCGGTGCACATCATCACGATCGAAGACCCGATCGAGTACCTGCACCCGCACCAGATGGCCACCATCAACCAGCGCGAGGTGGGCGCGGACACGCAGACGTTCGCCCTGGCCCTGCGCGCCGCCCTGCGCCAGGCGCCCAAGATCATCCTCGTCGGCGAGATGCGCGACGTGGAGACCATCTCGATCGCGCTCGAGGCCTCGGAGACGGGCCACCTCGTGCTCTCGACACTGCACACGATCGACGCCAGCAAGACGATCGACCGCATCGTCGGCGTGTTCCCCAAGAACGAGGAGCGGCAGGTCCGCACGCGCTTCTCGCAGTCGTTCAAGTGGATCGTCAGCCAGCGCCTCATCCCCAAGAAGGGCGGCGGCCGCATGGCCATCTGCGAGGTGCTGCGCTCGACGGCGCGTACCAAGGAGTACGTCCAGGAAGGCGAGCGCGAAGGCAAGAGCCTCATGGACGCCATGAACGACGGTGTGCTCGAGGGCATGCAGAGCTTCGACTACGAGCTCGAGCGGCTCATCAACGCCGGCGTGATCGACCGGGAGACGGCGCTGAGCTACGCCACCAACCGCACGAATCTGCAGCTCCGCCTCGAGACACAGGGCACCGGCGCCGGCCACGTGGAGTCGGTCCCCGTCAAGGACGCCAAAGGGGGCGCGCGCAAGCCGCCCACACCCAAGTCCGAGATGGACGATTTGATCGAGAGGTAGCCCGTGCAAGCGAACTGCCCTCAGTGCCAGCAGAAGATCGTCATCGACGACGCGCGGGTGCCCGAGCGCGCCTTCAGCGTCAAGTGTCCGAAGTGTCAGAACACGGTGAAATTCCCTGGCCGCGGCCAGCCCGGTGCGGAAGGCGCCGCGCCCGAGGCGGCGTCGGCGGCCGGCCCTGCCGGCGTGCCCGACGACATGAAGGTGCAGCTCATGGCCCAGCTCCGCCGCGAGATGGCGGTGCCGGCGGCCGACGCCGGCAGCGCCGGCCGCGCGCTGGTGGCGCTGCCCGACCGGTCGCTGGCGGGCGCGGTGACGGTGATGCTCTCGCGGCAGGGCTACGCCGTCGACACCATCGACGACCAGGACGAGGCCGCGCGCCTGCTCGAGCAGGGCGTCTACATCCTCGCCGTGGCCGCGCGCACCCCCCCGGTGCAGGGCAAAGAGGGGCTGGTGCAGCGCATGGCGCGCTTGTCCGCCGACAACCGCCGGCGCATCTTCCTCGTTCTCGTCGGTGACGAATGGAAGAGCGGGGACGGACTGCAGGCCTTCACGGTGTGCGCGGACCTGGTCCTTCATTCGCGCGACGCCCCCTCCGCCGACGTCACCCTGCGCAGCACGGTGCAGGAGCGGCAGCGGATGTATCAGGCCTACAGCGACGCGCGCCATCGGCACGAAGCGAGCAGCGTCTAACCTCGAATCTGGGTTTTGTCCGCGGCGGGGTACCCCCGTATCCTGGAATTGACACCAGGAGGCCGCCTGCTTGAGCCGAGCGATCGTCGATCTCGTCGCCGGGGCCCGTCCCAACTTCATGAAGCTGGCGCCCGTGGCTCGCGCGCTGGCGACGGTGGAGGGTCTGCGGGGGCGGATCGTCCACACCGGCCAGCACTACGACCCGGCGATGAACGACGTCTTCTTCGCCGAGCTCGAGATCCCGCCGCCCGATCTCCACCTCGAGGTCGGCTCCGGCCGTCACGGCGCGCAGACCGCGCGCATCCTCGAGCGCTACGAGGAGCACCTGCTGGCCTCGCCCCCGGCGGCCTGCGTCGTCTTCGGCGACGTGAACAGCACGATCGGCTGCGCCCTGGCGGCTTCCAAGCTCGACGTGCCGGTGGTGCACGTCGAGGCGGGCCTGCGTAGCTTCGATCGCACGATGCCCGAGGAGATCAACCGGCTGCTCACCGACTCGCTGTCCGACCTGCTGCTCGTGTCGGAGCCCTCCGGCGTCCAGAACCTGGAGCGCGAGGGCGTCGCCCCGGAGAGGGTTCGTCTGGTCGGCAACGTCATGATCGACACCCTGCGAATGATGCTGCCCGCCGCGCGCGCGAGAGAGACCGCGCGCGGGCTCGGCCTCCCCGGACGCTACGGCGTCGTGACCCTGCATCGTCCGTCCAACGTCGACGACCCGGTGACGCTGGGAGGCCTGCTCACCCTGCTCCACGAGCTGGCGGCGGAGATCCCGCTCGTGTTCCCCGTGCACCCGCGCACGCGCAAGAACGCCGAGGCCGCCGGCTTCGGCCCTCGTCTCGCCGAGGGGAACCTTCTTTGCGTCGGGCCCCTGCCCTATCTCGACACGTTATCGCTCGTCTCCGGCGCGGCGGTGGTCCTCACCGACTCCGGCGGCCTTCAGGAGGAGACCTCGGCCCTCGACGTGCCGTGCCTGACCTTGCGCGAGAACACGGAGCGGCCGGTGACGGTGCAGCTCGGCACCAGCCGGCTCGTGGGCCACGACCCCGAGGCGATCCGCCGCGCCTTTGCCGAGGTGGCGGCCGGTACGTGGCCCACCGCCCGGCCGATCCCGTTGTGGGACGGTGCCGCCGGAGGGCGCGTGGCGGCGGAGATCGCCACTTTCCTGATGGCCCGGGGGTCGCTGCGCCACGCCACCCCCCAGGTCGTCGGCGCCTGAACCGTCCCTCGTTCCTACCGCTCGGCGAGGGCGCCGGGCGCGCGCTCCTGTTCCTTGTACTGAAGCTGGTATAGACGCCAGTAGAGGCCCCGCTGGGCCAGGAGCTCGGCGTGGGGGCCGCGCTCGCGGATGCGGCCCTTGTGCAACACCAGGATCTCGTCGACGTTCTGGATGGTCGAGAGCCGGTGGGCGATCACGATGGCCGTCCGTGCGCGCAGGAGAACGAGGAGGGCGTCCTGGATCAGCGTCTCCGTCTCGGTATCGACGGACGAGGTGGCCTCGTCGAGGATCAGCAGCCGCGGATCGTGGGCCAGCGCCCGCGCGAACGACAGGAGCTGCTTCTGGCCGACGGACAGCGTGGCTCCCCGCTCGCGCACCTCGGTGTCGTAGCCCTTCGGGAGGCGCTCGATGAACGTGTGGGCGTGTACCGCCTCGGCGGCGGCGCGCACACGTTCGTCCGAGATGGCGGAGCCCAGGCGGATGTTCGAGGCGATGGTTCCGCTGAAGAGGTGCACGTCCTGGAGCACGAGCGCCATCGACGAGCGCAGCTCCGCCGGGTCCCAGTCGCGCACGTCGATGCCGTCGACGGTGATGCGGCCGCTCGTGACGTCGTAGAAACGTGCGAGCAGGCTGGTGAGGGTGGTCTTGCCGGCCCCCGTCGAGCCGACGAGGGCCACGCGCCGGCCGGGCTCGACGGTGAAGGAGATGTCCTGCACCACCGGGTGCGCTCCGTCGTACGCGAACGAGACGTTCTCGAAGGCCACCGCTCCCGTGACCCGGGCGGGGTGGGCCGGCCTCGCCGGCGCGGCGATCGCGGGCGCGGTGTCGAGCAGCAGGAAGATCCGCTCGGAGGACGCCATCGCGCCCTGCAGGATGTTGAACTTCTCGGACAGGTCCGAGATCGGCCGCCAGAAGCGCTCCGAGTATTGGATGAAGGCCACGAGCGCGCCCAGCGTCAGCGCGCCGCGGAGCACGCTGACGCCGCCGTACACGAGGATCAAGGCGAGGGCGATCGCGGCCAGCAGCTCGATGGCCGGGTAGAAGATCGCGTAGTAGAAGATCGACCGCAGGTTGGCCTCGGTGTGGCCGCGGTTGATCGATGCGAACTCCGCCTGGTTGCGCGCCTCGCGCCGGAAGAGCTGCACCGTCGACATCCCGGTGAGGTTCTCCTGCAGGAACGTGTTGATGCGCGCCAGCCAGCGTCGTACCTCGCGGAAGGACTCGCGCGCCCCGCGGCGGAACCAGTTCGTCACCACGAAGAAGAAGGGGATCACCGCGAAGGTGGCGAGGGCCAGCTCCGGGTTGAGGGCGAGCATCACCCCCATGATGCCGAGGAGGGTGAAGATGTCGCCGAAGACGGCCACCACGCCGGAGGTGAAGAGCTCGTTGACGGCGTCCACGTCCGTCGTCACCCGCGTCATCAGCCGGCCCACCGGGTTGCGGTCGAAATAGCCGACGTGGAGTTTCTGCAGGTGGCCGAAGATCTCGCGGCGCATGTCCTGCATCACGCGCTGTCCCGTCATCTGCATGATGTAGACCTGCGCGAAGCGGACGGCGAAGGCGAGCACGAGCACGCCCACGTAGGCGAGGGCCAGGAGGCCGAGGCCGTCGGCGATGCCGCGGGACATGTAGCGGTCGATGGCGACCTTCGTCAGGTAGGGGCCGACGAGATCGAGGCCGGCCATGGCCACGATGAGGGCCAAGGCACCCGCCACCTCCGCCTTGTACGGCCGCAGGTAGCGGAGCAGGCGCCGCAGCAGCTCGCGGTCGTACGCCTTGTCGATGGGGTCATCCTCGAGGGCGGCCTTGGCGCTCATGCCGACTCCACCTCGCGCTCCAGGAGCTGGCGGCGATGGAGGTCGGCGTAGAAGCCGCCCTCGGCCACGAGGCTGTCGTGGGTGCCCCTCTCCGCCACGCGGCCGTCGCGCAGGACGACGATGATGTCGGCGTCTTTCACCGTCGAGATGCGATGGGAGACGAGGAAGGTCGTGCGTCCGGCCGCGTACGAGCGCAGGCCGCGCAGGATCCACTCCTCCGTCTCCGTGTCCACGGAGGAGAAGGCGTCGTCGAGCACGAGCACGCGCGGGTCGGTGATCACGGCCCGGGCCAGCGCCGTGCGCTGTTTCTGGCCGCCGGAGAGGGTGATCCCGCGCTCGCCGACGGCGGTGTCGTAGCCGTGCGGGAAGTCGCGCACGTCGCGGGCGAGCTGCGAGACTTCGGCCGCCGCCTCCACCTGCTCGTCGGCGGCCCCGGCCACGCCGAGGGCGATGTTGTCGCGCACCGTGGTCGAGAACAGGAACGGCTCCTGGGGCACGAAGGCGATGACGCCGCGCAGGGTGTCGAGCGGCAGCGTCCGCACGTCGCGCCCGTCGAGGAAGAGCGTGCCCGGCGGCGGATCGACCAGGCGCGGCAGCAGGCTGACGAGCGTGCTCTTGCCGGCGCCGGTGGGGCCGACGATGGCCACCATCGCCCCCGCCGGCACGCGCAGGTCGATGTCCGCGAGCACGGATCGTCCCTCGTAGGAAAGGCCGAGGCCGCGGAACTCGATCTCGCCCCGGATCGGTGCACCCGGCGCCGCCGGTGCCTCGTCGCGGATGCCGACGGGCGCGTCCAGGATCTCGCCGATGCGTCCCATGGAGGCCTCGCCCCGCTCGAACATGTTCACGACCCACCCGAACGCGATCATCGGCCAGTGCAGCATGGCGAGGTAGGTGGTGAAGGCCACGAACTCACCCAGGGTGATGCCGCCTCTCACCACGAGGCGGCCGCCGAGCCACAGAACCGCCACCGCCCCCAGCCCCATCAGGAGCTGGATCGCGGGATACAGCGCGCCGGAGAGCGTGGTGAGGCTGCGGTTGCGGGCGAGATAGGCATCGTTGGCCTGCGCGAAGCGCCGCTGCTCGTGTGCCTCCTGCGCGTAGGCGCGCACCACGCGGATGCCGGAGAGGCTCTCCTGGACGACGGTGTTCATGTTCGCGAGCTCGGCCTGCGCCTCCTCGGACCGGTCGTGGATGCGGCGGCCGAAGTGGCGCACGATCCAGGAGACGAGCAGCAGGGGCAACAGGGAGAGGCCGAGCAGCAGCGGGCTGATCTTCAGCATGAGCACGACCGCCGCCACGAACGTGGCCAGCGTGCTGGCGGTGTACATGATCCCCGGCCCGAGGACCATGCGCACGGCGGAGAGGTCGTTGGTGGCGCGGCTCATGAGGTCGCCGATGCGATGGCGGTGGTAGTAGGCCGCCTCCAGGCGCGTCAAGTGGCGGAAGACGTCGTTGCGCAGCTCGTACTCGAGCTCGCGGCTCATTCCGATGAGCACGCGGCGCGTCCAATAGCGGAAGACGCCCTCCACCGCCACCACCGCCACCAGAGCGGCCGCGTACAGGTACAACTTGCGGGCCGTCACTTGCAGCGTGAGGTCGTCGATCGCGTAGCGCAGCACCCACGGCGAGGCCACCGAGAAGACGGCGATACCCAGCAGGGACGCGAGGCCGAAGGCCAGGGCGCGCCGTCTTCGCTGCAGATAGGGGAGGAGACGCCGAAGCTGTCGCACTAAGGACGCGGCGGGACGCGGCGGCGGCGTTCGCGGTCGAGCTTCTGGCTGGCGCGAAGGAGCTGGGCCAGGTTCTCCTTTTCCCACGCCAGGGCCTGCTGATGGTGCGGGTAGCGCGCCTCCTGCTCGCGGAACTGGCGCGAGTGGTAGACGGTGCGGCCGGCGCGGTCGGGGACGCCGCCCAGGTGGTGGTGCAGCATCTCGTGATAGACGACGCTCTCCAGGAACAGCAGCGGCACGTCGCGGCTGTCGAGGACGGGATGGATGCGGATGAGGCGCAGCACCGGATCGTAGCTGCCGAAGGTCAAGCCGCCGCGCCGCGCGCGGCCGCTGCCGCGGCCCCAGGTCAGGGGCACGCGCAGCTTGGACTCGAAAAAGCGCGTGTTCAGCCGGTCGAAGATGGCCTCGAGGTCGTAGGCGCTGCCCCGGGTCTGGATCTGGGGGAGACGCTGGGGCTCGCGGCGCACCCGGTGCAGGTTCTCGTTCATGAACCGCCGCACTTCGCCGTCGGCGTTGCGGTTCGTGCGGCGCAGCCCGCGCGCCACCGCCCGCACCACCGAGCTGGGAGCGTGGAGGAACATGCGGTGCAGGCGGAGGTACACGACGCCGCCCTGCTTGCGGAACGACAGGAGCACGGAGCGATTCTCGGTGAGGGTCAGGCGCAGTGGACGCCCGTACTCGCGCACGAGGGCCGTTTCGAGGCCCGAGTGATCCCAGAGAGGTGCATCGAAGGGGAGGGCCAGCTGGCGTGGACGAGCGGACCGTGCGACCAACGACATCGGGGACAAACCTCGACCAACAGGATCGCTTAGCCGCCCCCCACGGTCAAGCGAGGCCGGCGCGATTTTCGTCACGTGCGCGGGACGTAGTAGCGCGTCCCCTTGCCCATGCCGCGGATCTGTTTCAGGAGGTCGTCGACGTCCTCGGGGCGCGTGACGAAATCGAGGTCCGTGGTGTTGACGACGAGCAGCGGCGTCGTGCCGTAGTGGAAGAAGTAGTAGTTGTACGCGCGGTTCACCTCGGCCAGGTACTCCTCGGAGAGCTGATCTTCTTCCGGACGGCCGCGCGCGCGGATGCGTTTCATCAAGACTTCCGTGGGCGCCTGCAGGTACACGACCAGGTCCGGGCGCGGCACGTTCTCCGCGAGGAGCTCGTAGAGCTTTTCGTAGAGCAGCACCTCGCTGTCGTCGAGGTTGAGATACGCGAACAGCTTGCTCTTCTCGAAGACGTAGTCGGCGATGGTCACCGGCGAGAAGAGCTTGCGCTGCAGCAGCTCCTGCTGCTGCTTGTAGCGCGAGAGCAGGAAGAAGAGCTCGGTCTGGAAGGCGGCCCCGGCCTGCGCCTCGTAGAACGCCTTGAGGAACGGGTTCTGGCTCCACTCCTCGAGGGCGGCGGTGGCTTCGAGGCGCTGGGCGAGCCGCTCGACGAGCGCGGTCTTGCCGACGCCGGTGGGCCCGTCGATGGCCACGTATCCGAACGGGATCACGGCCAGGCCTCCGGCGGCCGGTGGAGCTGCACCTGGGAGCGGTCCGGACAGTCGCGCAGCAGCTCGGCGAACGTGCGGCCGAGGGTGGGATGCCGCATCTCGGGCGCGACGTCACCCAGCGGCACCAGCACGAAGCGCCGCTCGTGCATGCGCGGGTGCGGGAGAACGAGCTCGGGGGTGTCGCGCACGATCGCATCGTAGACCAGCATGTCGATGTCGAGGGTGCGCGGGCCGTGATGTCTGTCGCGCACGCGGCCCAGCTGATGCTCCACGTCGAGGCACACGCGGAGCAGCTCCTCCGGCTCGAGCTCGGTGGTGCCGCGCACCGCCGCGTTCACGAACCAGCCTTGCGGGAGCAGGGCCACCGGCTCGGCCAGATAGAGCGCGCTGCGCTTCTGCGTGAGGAAGCCGCGTTGCGCCAGGCGCACCACCGCATCGGCGACGTTGCGCTCGCGGTCGCCCACGTTCGACCCCAGACCCAGGAGTACTTCAGGCATCCGCAGCAAACTTAGCGCACGCCGGCCTGCGGGAGCAACGCGGCCCCCACCGCCCCCGCCAGCTCCCGCGCCATGAGGTCGTTGCCAAGCGGGGTCCAGTGCCCGTCGTTTTTCAGATACACGTCCTCACCCCCCTGGCCCCGCGCGAGCACCACGCGGCCGGCGGGGCTGTAGTCGGCGCCGATCTGCCCCGCGATGGACTCGACCTCCGCCGTGAACGCCCGCGGGTATCCGATGTCGAACAGCACCAGCCGTGCGCCGGCCTCCGTACATTCCCGCTGGAGCCGCGCCAGCGCGTGCCGCTCCGTGGCCCATCCGGGGCCGCCGGTGGGAAACGGCCGCGCCAGATTCTCTTCCGTCGGCAGCGACCACACCGCCTCCTCGTCCCGCGTGGCATGGCGGAGCCTTCCCGCCCGGGCGGCCTGCACGAGCGTGCCGAGGATGCCACTCACGCGGAGCGGCGCCGCCAGGTGCGTCGACCAGAACGCGATCGGATCCCACCACGGCCGCGGCCGATACTGCGCGACGGCCAGCGGCACGTATCCCGCGTCCTCGCGGAAGCGCCGCTGCTCCTCCGCCTCGTACATGAGGTCGATCTCGGCGAGGTCGGTGAAGTGGACCGACGCGAACACGTAGCGTGGGTGCAGCGCGCGGCCGACGGCGCGCCAGGTCAGCAGCGACTGGAGCTGACACGTGCCCTGCTGGCCGAGGTTGGCGGCGGCGAGCCCGGTCAGGCGGGCGAAGGACGCCGCGAGCGTCCGATCGTCGTCGACGCCGTGGCCGTACACCATGCTGTCGCCGAGGAAGACGGCGTCGGCCGTAGAGACCCGCGGCCCGCGGTAGCCGTCCTCGTTGGCGGTGTGCGACCACCAATGGCCGTTCCAGTACAGGCGCCGGTGCACCGACGGCCGGATCACCGGCCCGCGATGCGCGTCCAGGCGATAGATGCCGCTGCGTTGCCAGTGGTAGCCGGTGTAGGCGACGTTGGCCACGGCGCCGCCGAGGACGCCCGGCCAGAGGTGCAGCACCACCTCGAGGCCCAGTACCACGCTGGCGCACAGCAGCAGGCCGAAGGCGGTGGTGTACAACGCCCCGCGCGGCCCGCGGCGGGCGGTGCGCCACGCGGCGGCGATCACGAGGGCGAGGACGGCGAAGACCACGAAGCCCCGCCGCTGCGAGGCCGCGCTGGCCGCGATCCAGGCCGAGGCGGCGGCGAGGGCGGCGACGAGCCCGAGGCCGGAGCGATCCGAGGGGGCGGAGGTCAAGAGCGCAGTGTAGCGGAGGAGCTATCATCTCGACATGAGCAGCACCACACCGCTTCGCACCCTTTGCGACCTGTTCTACTTTTCCGTCGACACGTTCCGGAAGCCCGACCACCTGCGCGTGAAGAAGGACGGGGTGTGGCGGGAGATCAGCTCGGACGCGTATCGGCAGGCCGTCGAGGAGCTGTCGATGGCGCTACGGGGCCTGGGCATCGAGCCCGGAGACCGCGTGGCCATCCTCTCCGAGAACCGCCCGGAGTGGGCCTATGCGGACCTGGCCACGCTCTGCGCCGCCGCCGCGGACGTGCCGGTGTATCCGACGCTCACCGCCGAGCAGCTCCTCTACATCCTCAAGGACAGCGGCACCAAGGTCCTCTTCGTATCGAATGAAGAGCAGGCCCGCAAGGCGCTGTCCGTCCGCGCCCAGGCCCCCGACCTGCGCCACGTGATCCTGATGGATGCCACGCCGCTGCCGGACACCCTCGCCTTCGCCGACGTCCTCGCGCGCGGGCGCGAGTCTTTGGCCCGGGATCCGAAAGCCGTGCAGGAGAGGGCGGCCTCCGTCGGTCCCCACGACCTTGCCACGATCATCTACACGTCGGGCACGACGGGCGAGCCCAAGGGCGTCATGCTCAGCCACGACAACATCGTCTCGAACGTGAACGCCAGCGACGAGGTCATCCCCGACCTCTCCGGCCCCGACAGCGTGCTGTCGTTCCTGCCGCTGTGCCACATCTTCGAACGCATGGCCGGCCACTGCCTGATGCTGAAGCACGGCGTGAGCATCTCCTACGCGGAGAGCATCGACAAGGTGCCGGCCAACCTGATGGAGGTGAAGCCCACCGTCATGCTGGCGGTGCCGCGGCTGTTCGACAAGATCTACGCCCGCGTCCACGAGGGCGTGGCCTCCGCGCCCCCGCTGCGCCGGAAGATCTTCGGATGGGCGATGGGTGTCGGCCGCCGCGCGCTGTCGTACCGACTGTCGCGCACGAGCCCGGGCGGACTTCTCGGCCTGAAGCTCGCCCTCGCCGACAAGCTCGTCTTCTCCAAGATCCGGGCGCGGACGGGCGGGCGCCTGCGCATCGTCGTCTCCGGCGGCGCGCCCCTCTCCCCCGAGATCGGGACGTTCTTCGCGGCGATCGGCCTGCCCATCCAGGAAGGCTACGGCCTCACGGAGACGAGCCCCGTCATCGCCGCCAACCGTCCGAAGGCCATTCGCGTGGGCACGGTGGGCCGTCCCTTGCCCGGGGTCGAGGTCAGGATCGCCGACGACGGCGAGATCCTGACGCGCGGCCGCCACGTGATGAAGGGCTACTTCGGCAAGCCCGAGGCCACCGCCGACGCCATCGACAAGGACGGCTGGTTCCACACCGGCGACGTCGGGGTGCTCTCCGCCGACGGATATCTCTCCATCACCGATCGGAAGAAGGACATCATCGTCACCTCCGGCGGCAAGAACCTCGCACCGCAGCCGATCGAGAACCACATCAAGACCCACCCGATGGTGGCGGAGATCGTCGTCATCGGAGACAAGCGGCACTTCCCGACCGCGCTGGTGGTCCCGCGCTTCGAGACCCTCGAGAAGTGGGCGCAGGAGAACGGGCTCCCTACCGGCAACCGCGAGGAGCTGGTCACCAGCCCGAAGGTGGTGGCCGAGTACGAGCGGGTCATCAAGGACATGACACCGCACCTGGCGCCGTTCGAGAAGATCAAGAAGATCGCTCTGCTGTCCCGCGAGTTCAGCCTGGAGGCGGGCGAGCTCACCCCCAAGCTCAACGTCAAGCGCCGGGTCATCGAGCAGCGTTACAAGGAAATCATCGACCGCCTGTATCAGGGCGAAAGCGCGGCGTAGGCTGCCGAGGTATCCGCTCTAACGAAACGGCACCGAGAAAACCACAAAGACACAAAGAGCACAAAGGACGCACAAAGAACGGAATGAATGATTTTCTTTCTTTGTGTTCCTTTGTGTCCTTTGTGCCTTTGTGGTTATTGCGGCGCCGTGTCGTTAGAGGATGACGCGGGTGCCGGCGAACTTGTCGCCCAGGCGGATGCCGTCGGGTTCCTGCGTGATCTGGATGAGCTCCCAGATCGTGGCGCCCAGTGCGAACGCGCCGGCGAGGAGCTGAATCGGCAGGGCGAGGCACGCGATGCACGTGCCTAGCGGCAGCAGGCCGATCACCACGGTGACGACCCACAAGACGAAGGGCGGGGCGAAGAGCGCGTTTCGCCGAACGGACTCCAGGAGGCCGATCGGTGCGCCCGCGGCCGTGACCACGCGGATGCCCATCACCTTCTTCCCCACGCTCCGCCCACCGGCCAGGAGATCGCGAGCGAGGACATAGACGGCGGAGACGGTGGCCAGGACGACGACGCCCGCCTGCATGCCGTAGGACGCGATGTCCGCCATCGACACCGCGAAGCCCAGCGCCGAGAGCAGCCCGCCGAGGACGGCGAGGATGCCCATCAGGATGCCGCCGTCGATGGCGGCGGCGATCAATCGCTTCTGTTGCAGCTCAGGGTCGGTCATGGACGTCTCGTTCTCGATACCGCGTCAGATCACGACGCGCGTGCCCGCCATCTTGTCGCCGAGGCGGACGCCGTCGGGCTCCTGCACGATCATGACGATTTCGTAGATGCCGGCCACGACGCCGAAGACACCGGCGAGGAGGCGCAGAGGCCACAGCAGGCATCCCGTCACGCACCCGACGATCGGGATCATCCCGAGCAGGGCGAGCAACGCCGCCATCGCGAACCCCGGCGAGAAGAGCGCGTTCCTCTTGATCGAATCCATGAGGCCGATGGGTGAGCCGGTGACGGTGACGACGCGGATCCCCATCATTTTCTTGCCGGGGCTGGCGCTGCCGGCGAGGACGTCGCGCGCGAGAACGAAGGCCAGGCTGCCGAACACGTACAGCAGCACGAGCACGTGCACGACATAGGTCGCGAGGGTCTGGACCTTCGAGAGCGCGCCCGAGCAGCCGAGGGCCATGCCGACTCCGCTCAGGATCACTCCGAGGACGACCAGGACGCCGATATCGATGGCGGCGGCGGCGAGGCGTTTCTGTTGCAGCGACGAGTCGGTCATGGGCGGCCTCCAGTCAGCGGGCTCATTCTATGTCCGGCGGCGGTCACCACAGGTCGATTCCCGGAGGCAGGGCGCGCCACCATCGGACGGCGTGCCACACGAACGTCACCGTCAAGATCAATGTGCCGGCCACCGCCGTCCAGACGATCGGCGTGAGCCGGCCGCGAACGAGGCCGACGAGGCCGGCGACTGCTACCCCCCACGCGAGCACTGCCGACATCGCCCCGAGCGGGTTTCGGTGGACGCCGGTGGCGAGACGGCCGCGAGCCACGTCGCGGAACGCACGCGTGCCGCCGCAGCCGAGGCAGTCGACACCGTGGCGCGCGCGGAAGGGACACACCTCGGGCTCGCCGGACCACGCGCGCAGCCCGTCCATGGCGGCGGCGCCTCCCGCCAGCGCCAGGGCGGCCAGCACGAGGACGATCGCGGCCGCACGTCGGGCGGCCAGCGATGACGCAGGCATGCGGGCAGTGTAAGCTCAGTCCTTTCTCGTTTGCGCGGGAGCCCGAGATGCGAAGACTGCCGTGCGTGCGTTCGACGTTCCTGCTCGTCGCGGTCGCCCTCGCCGCGGGCGCGTGCCGCTCCGCCGGTCCCGTCTCACCGGCGACCCCCACCACGCCCGCCGGGCTGCCCAAAGGCCAACCGAACGTCATCCTTCTCTTGACCGACGACCTCGACCTCGCCGGCATCGAGCACATGCCCGCCCTCAAGTCGCTCTTCACGCAGCAGGGCACGACGTTCACGAACGCCTTCGTGACGACGTCGGTCTGCTGTCCGTCGCGCGCCACCTTTCTCACCGGCCAGTACGTGCACAACCACGGCGTGCTCGACAACCGCTATCCCCTGGGCGGCTTCCGCAAGTTCCTGGAGAGCGGCAAGGAGCAGTCGACGATCGCGACCTGGATGCAGTCGGCGGGTTATCGCACCGGCCTCATCGGCAAGTACATGAACCAGTACCCGCAGAAGGTGAAGAACCCGACCCACGTGCCGCCGGGGTGGAACGAGTGGCAGGGTGTGTTCTTCCCCGAGAACTACTACGAGTACCAGGTCAACGAGAACGGCAAGGTCGTGTACTACGGTGCGGAGGAGGCGGACTACCTGACGGACGTCCTGCGCCAGAAGACGGCGACGTTCGTCGGCCAGAAGGCGAGCGACCCGCGCCCGTTCTTCCTCTATCTCGCGCCGTTCTCCCCGCACGCGCCCGCCCGTCCCGCCCCGCGCCACGACGAGGAGCTGCCGGGGGTGCGTGCGCCGCGCCCGCCGTCGTTCAACGAGGAGGACGTCACCGACAAGCCGGCCTGGGTCAAGAATCTCCCGCCGATGACCGACGACAAGATCGCGGAGACGGACAACTGGTACCGGAAGCGCGTGCAGAACATGCTGGCGGTGGACGAGATGCTCGCGGACATCGTGGCGCGCCTCAAGGCCGCGGGCGAGCTCGACAACACGTACATCGTCTTTACTTCCGACAACGGCTTCCAGCTGGGCGCGCATCGGATGGACCACGGCAAGGGCGACGCCTACGACGAGTCGATCCGCGTGCCGCTGCTCGTGCGTGGACCGGGCGTGCCCGCCGGCGCGAAGGTGGACTCGATGGTCCTCAACATCGACGTCGCGCCGACGATCGCCGATCTCGCCGGCGCCCGTGCCGCGGACTTCGTCGATGGCCGCTCTTTCGTGCCGTTCCTGCGCGGCACCAGGCCCAAGGCCTGGCGGAAGGACTTCCTCGTCGAGCACTGGGTCGACGAGACCGACGACGGTATCGGCATTCCCGGGTACGTCGCGCTGCGGACGGCCGATCATCTGTACGTCGAATACCCGACCTCGAACGAGCGCGAGCTCTACGACCTCAAGAAAGATCCGTACGAGCTCCAGAGCCTGCACCAGTCGGCGCCGGCCTCGCTGCAGAAGAAGCTCGCCGCGCGCCTCGCCGCGCTCAAGGACTGCCGGGCGGCTTCCTGCCGCGAGTAGGGGCGCGCGAGACGGCCAGGCTGTCGGCATCGAAAAAGCGAAGCGGCAGGTCCGCCGCCTCGCGGATGCCGATCCGCGGGGACGTGCCGATGCGCGCCGGCCGCGCCCCCTCGCGCAGATAGAGGCCGCTGGCGACCTCGAAGGCGGAGGTGCCCGATACGGGCCGGTCGATCCCCAGCGCCTTGCACAATCGGCCCGGTCCGCGGCAGTCCAGCGGTCCCAGCGACGCGCCGGCCAGGGGCTCGGCGGCGCGGATCAGGACGCAGCCGGGTGTGCCGCGCGGCTCCACCGAGACGTTCAGGCAGTGATGCATTCCATAAATGAAGTAGACGTACCACGTCCCCGGCGGCCCCCACAGCGGCTCCGTCCGCTTCGTCCGGCCGCGAAAGGCGTGGGCGGCCGGGTCCCCAACCCCAAGGTAGGCCTCGGTTTCGACGATCCGCGCGGGGATCCATCGGGCCTCGATCTTTCGAACTAGAACCTGACCCACTAAAAAATGCGCCGCCGCGGCCGGGCACTGAATAAGTCCCTCGATCAGGCGCCGCCGTTCGGCAGGGGGGGCGGGACCCCACGTTCGGGCAGGCATCTAGGCGGTCAAGGAGTTTAGCCGATTGGCCAATGCCGGGGTGCCCCCCAAGCCCCCGTAGGCATGAGACAATAGACCCCGCGATTCTTAGGTACAAAGAACGATGTCGAGGGCGCACGTTCGATTAGTTCTCGCGCTCGCCACCATCATGATGAGCCACATCCCGGCGGCGGACGCGAAGGACTTGTCTGCTCTGATCTCGATGCTCGATGTCCACGGCGTTCAGATCGAATATGTCTTCTGTGCGATCGCGATCGCGATCGTGGGTGTGGCGTTGTATCGCTGGCGCGCCTCGTATCGGCACGCGCGATCCTCGGCGATCCTGGCCGAACGCGCGCGGATCGCACGAGAGCTGCACGATACGCTCGCGCAAGGCCTTGCCGGCGTTGGCATCCAGATCGAAACGGCCTTACGCAAGTCCTCCGAACAACCGGAGATCGCGCGCAAGCACCTGGAGCTCGCGCAGGCCATGGTTCGATCGAGCCTCGCCGAGGTCCGCCGATCCATATGGATGCTGCGTACCCGAACGTCGACGGAGCCGGGAGGCCTCGGCACCGCGCTCCTCGAGAGCCTGGCGCAGCTCACGGAATCGACCGGCATCGTGCCGAAGATGACTGTCGCCGGCCGCCCGCGCGTCCTGGAGCCGGAGGTGGAGAGAAACCTCCTCCGAGTGGCTCATGAGGCGGTCACGAATGCGGTCCGCCACGCCGCGGCCCGAACGATCCAGGTCGATCTCAGCTTCGATAACGAGGCGTTGTCGCTGCGCGTGCGCGACGACGGGCGCGGTTTCGACCCGAACGCGCCCCTGGATCATCGGGGCGGGAATCACCTGGGTCTCATGGGTATCTCCGAACGAGCCCAGGCGATGGGCGGTGAGCTGCGCCTGTCGAGCGTCGTCGGAGAGGGAACGGAGGTCGTGTGTCGCCCTCCATACCATTGCCGCGTGGCGGATCCCTTCGAGGAGGGAGCGAGCCTGTGAGCGAAGCGCGCCCCATACGAGTGCTGGTCGCCGACGACCACCTCATCCTGCGGCTGGGCCTCGTCACCCTCGTCAACGGTGAGACGGACATGACCGTGATCGGCGAGGCGTCGTCCGGACAGCAGGTCATCGAGTTCTTCCGTCAGCACCGGCCCGACGTCACCCTCATGGACCTGCGGATGCCCGGGATCAACGGGGTCGAGGCCATCGCCGCCATCTGTGCCGAAGATCCCGATGCGAAGGTCATCGTCCTCACGATCCACAAGGGCGACGAGGCCGTCTACCAGGCGCTGCGCGCGGGGGCGCGGGGCTACCTGCTCAAGGACATCGCCACCGACGACATCCTGGCCGCGATCCGTTCCGTCTACGAGGGCCGGCGCTGCATCCCGCCCCAGATCGCCGCCCGCATGGCCGAACGCATCCGCCACAGCGATCTCACGCCGCGCGAGATCGACGTCCTGAAGCTGATTGCGAAGGGTTTCTCGAACAAGCAGATCGGCGATCGACTGGGTATCGCCGAGGCCACCGTCAAGAACCACGTGGTCAGCCTGCTCGGCAAGCTCGGCGTGCAGGACCGCACGCATGCGGTGACGCTCGCCCTCGAGCGCAACATCATCGATCTCGAAGACGTCGACGTCGACGATCCCGGCACGAACTAACTCCTTCGGGGGATCACCTCCCTACGGTTTCCCCGAACCCGGCGCGGGGTCCCTCGGTTCTTGTGGCGTTTGCCGCGCGACCGCTATCGTGAGCTCAACACTCACTCACTGGTAGCGGCGCCCGGAGGCCCCATGAATCGATTGCGATCCGCCCTCACCCTCGTCGTGGTCGTGGGCGTACTGCCGCCCGCCGCCGCGCAATACGTCGAGGTCACGCCGGCCGCCTCCGCCGTCAGCGCCAGCACGAACGACGGGAACGTGCCCGGGAACGCCGTCGACAACGGCCTGTCGACGCGGTGGTCGGCGAACGGGGACGGTCACTGGCTGCAGCTCGACCTCGGGAGCGCGCGGACGGTCGGGTACGTGAGGGTGGCGGTCTTCAGCGGCAACACGCGTCGGAACCGGTTCGACCTGCAGGTCTCGAGCGGCGGCGGCGTGTGGTCCACGGTCTGGACCGGAGAGAGCAGCGGGACCACCACCGCGGAGGAGATGTACGACTTCGCCGACCAGTCCGCGCGGTGGGTGCGATACCTCGGGCACGGCAACTCGACGAACGCGTGGAACAGCGTCGCGGAGGTCAGCGTCTTCGCGGCGAGCGCGGCCGCCACGCCCACACCCACTCCGACGCCAACGCCGACCGGCGTTCCGACCACGGCGCCCACGGCCACGCCCACGCCCACTCCGACTCCCACACCGGGCGGCATCCTCGTGTCATCGATCTCCGAGCTCCAGTCGCGGATCAACAGCGCTACCGCCGGACAGCGTATCGTCCTGCGCAACGGAACCTACTCGACGAGCGGCGCCATCGGCGTCTCCGGCAAGAACGGGACGTCCTCCGCGCGCATCGTCATCGCCGCCGAGTCGGTGGGGGGCGTGACGATCGGGGGCAGCGCCGGCTTCTCGTTCAGCAGCTCGTCGTACGTCACGATCGAAGGCTTCCGCTTCACCCACGGATCCACGCAGGTGGTGCCGGCGAACAGCCATCACCTGCGGATCACCCGCAACGTCTTCCAGCTCGGAAGCGGCGCCACGCACTGGGTCGACATCAGCGGCGACGACGTCGAGGTGGACCACAACACCTGGCAGAACAAGTCCACCCTCGGCGTCTATCTCGCCATCCATGGGCCCACGAGCACGACCATGTGCCAGCGCGTCTTCATTCACCACAACTACTTCCGCGACCACTCGTTCTCCGGCGCCAACGGCGGCGAGCCGATCCGGCTCGGGGTGAGCAGCCGTGCCCTCAGCACGTCCTCCGCCACCGTCGAGCACAACCTGTTCGAGCGGACCAACGGCGACCCCGAGGCCATCTCGTTGAAATCGTCGGGCAACACCGTCCGCTACAACACCATCCGCGACAGCGACGGGTGCATCGTGTTCCGCCACGGCAACGCGAGCACGGTGCACGGCAACTTCATCCTGAACAGCGCGTGCGGCATGCGGGTCTACGGCAACGACCACAAGATCTACAACAACATGCTCGTGAACATCAGCGGCGTGGCCGTCACCGTCGGGAGCGGCACCGTGCAAGACCACTACGCGGGGGAGCCGTCCGACTCGCGGACCGGCAACGACGCCTCCGAGCGCGTGCGCCTGACCTTCAACACCATCGTGAACGCCGGGAGTCGCGCCATCGGCGGCGAGGACAGGACGTACCCGCCGCGGAGCTGGGTCATCGCCAACAACATCTTCCAGAGCCACACGGGCACCCACGTCAGCTTCGGCGCCGACGCCCCTGTCGGCTTCACCTGGGAAGGGAACATTCTGTGGGGGTCGGCCTCGAACGGAAGCGCCAGCGGGTACACGAACGTCAACCCGCAGCTCGGCGCCGACAGCGCGAGCGTGTACCACATCGGGCCCTCGAGCCCGGCCATCGACGCCTCCTCGGGCAGCTACAGCGAGGTTTCCGGGGACATCGACGGCCAGGGGCGGAGCGGCACCAAGGACGTGGGGGCGGACGAGCACGGGGCGTCCTCGCCGATCCGTCGTCCGCTGAACCCCGCCGACGTGGGGCCGAACGCGCCGTAACGAAACGGCGCCACAGAGGCACAGAGACACAGAGGATGGGACCCCGTTAAACTGCCACGCATGGGCTCACGAGCCGCATTTCTCACGGGGATCATCGTGCTCGCCATGGGGTGCGGAGGGAATGAGTCGCCTTCAGCGCCCGGTGGCGGGGAGGCCGCCGCCGATCTGCCCGCGGCGGTGCGGACGGTGCGCGCGGCCAGCCTCGCCGAGCTGCAA